>WBZT01001177.1_pt1 | contig 19592 bp, 18 predicted proteins | sample 5204241 | NCBI WGS metagenome assembly WBZT01 (sample SAMN12344358, study PRJNA552823) | activated sludge metagenome | biome: Activated sludge suspended growth; feature: Nitrification reactor; material: Wastewater; isolation source: activated sludge from nitrification reactor of wastewater...
GCAGTGGGTCACCGCTGGTCATCAGTGCGGCGAATGCGAACGCGAACGACGCGATGATCGCCATGACGCCCGCGAGGATCATGTAGGGCAGCGGTGGACGCGGGAACCGATGACCGGATTCGGGGTGACTGATGTTCTTCTCTCTTCCGGGGGCCTGAGGCACGTCGTATCGGCGCGTCTTGTTGTCGGCTCGCCCCCCGCGCTGTGGGCACGGCAAGAGCCTCACCTCCAGGGTACGTGGCGCGAATGTCGGGGAGTACCGTCGGAAGTGACCGCCACAGGGCTGTGACCAACATGGGGGTGAAGATCATGACCGCACCGGCGCCCGGACCACAGGACCCCGCCCAGCAGTCGGAACCGCAGGCCACTGAGCCGCAACTTGACGTTGTTCGTCGGCGCCGCAGCGAGTTGCGCGCCGCCATGGCCGACTTGGAGGCCGCCATGGCCACTCCCGCCGGCCCCGACCCGGCAGGATGGCTACAGGGTGTCCGCGACCGGGTCGAGAAACTGCGGACTGCCCTCGACCGTCACGTCGGTGTCCACGAAGGTCCGGATTCCTTCCATGCCGACGTCGTCCGTCATCAGCCCCACCTCGCGGCGCGGGTGCAGTGGTTGCAGCGCGACCACACCAGGTTGTCCGATGCTCTGGGCAGCGTGGAGCGGGAGTTGGATTCCGCGACACCGGCCGATGAGTCGATGGACCAGGTCCGCGCGCTGGGCACTGATGTGCTTCACCTCTTCGTCCGCCACCGGCAGCGAGGTGCGGACGTCGTGTGGGAGGCCTTCAACTACGACGTCGGCGGTGAGACCTGACCTCACGCATCCACGGATGAGGTAGTCGGTCGAACAGGGTCCGGGCGATGGGAACTCATATGCTCCCAGTCCTTACAGACATCGAACACTCAGGTACCGCGATCCGGGTGCATGCTGGCCGTGTGACCATCGTGCGTCCGATCGCAAACGCGGTTCTGGCGGCGATGATAGCGGCGTGGGCACTCGCAGTGCCGGCGTCGCCGGGGTCGGGCGCAGAGCCGGGCCGATTGGGCACGAACCTGGCCCGCATCAACTATTACGACGGCGCCATGATCTTCGCCGATATCGTCAAGCAGGCCGGCGAGTGGATTCCCCAGCGAGAAGGTGGTGCTTGGGGATCAGGCACTCCGCTGCAACTGCGTCCCGACGGCTGGCCGCAGTCGATCGCTGACGGGCAGTTCGCAACAGTGGTCCTCGCCGAGAACCACTACCCTGCGGGCCGGTACTCCGTCACGTGGCGTGGTTCGGGCGAGTTCGACATCAACGACAAGCGGTTCGCAGGCTCCGGTGGGTCCGGGCACGTTGATCTGGACGGCACATCGATCGTGCTCTTGAACCTTCGTCAGACGGATTCCACAGACCCCCTCCGCGACATCTCGGTACGGGCGCCGGGTACCCCGGCCCATGCCGTCTTCCATCCCGACTACCTGGCCCAACTGGCCCCCTACTCGGTCGTGCGCTTCATGGATTGGCAACGCACCAACAGCACCTTTGCCGATCCGCAGCGGACCTTCCGGTGCGCGAGCCGGGTGACTCCCGGCTACTACTCGCAAGGGACCAGCGCGGGGGCAGCTGTCGAGACCATGGTGGCCTTGGCGAATGCCCTCGACCGCGACCCGTGGTTCACGATTCCGCACGAGGCGTCCGACGATTGGGTGCGCTGCCACACGCAGGTGGTCGCGACCACGTTGGCGCGGCACCTGACCCCGCGATACGAGTTCTCGAACGAAACCTGGAATCCGACCTTCCGCGCATTTCACGATCTCAGCGCCGAGGCCGCGGCGGCAGGACTCGGCGGAGGTGACCGATTCCTCGGCCTGCAGCAGCGTGTTGGCCAGCGACACAATGCCGTCATGGATCTCGTGCAGACACAGATGGCGGCGAACGATCGACCATTCATTCGTGTCCTCGCGGGGCAAGCGGCGAACTCGTGGGTGGTGGAGCAGCGCCTCGCGACTGCAGGGACGAAGGCTCGCACTGACGAGATCGCGATCGCGCCGTATCTCGGGGTTGGAGGCAACCCCTTCGACGTGGACGAGGCAGCCGCATTGGCTCGACTGGATGGGACTTCGGTTGTCCAGCGTCTGACCGCGAACCAGTCTGGCGAGGTCGATCCGTGGATCTCTGCCCACGAGGAACTCGCACGCACGTCGGACAAGGAATTGGTCGCTTATGAGGGTGGTCAGCACCTTGCCGGACACCCGGACAGTGCTGCGCTTACGCGACTGTTCATCTCGGTCAACCGATCGTCCGCGATGGGGGAGCTCTACGACACCTATCTCGAGCGATGGCGGGCGGCGACCGGGAACGCCTTGATGATGCATTTCACGGATGTGGGTCCGTATTCCCGCTTCGGGTCCTGGGGGGCGTTGGAGACACCCGAACAGGCGCCTACGACCAGTCCCAAGTATGAGGCACTGCTGCGCTTCGCGGGTACGCTGCGCCCCGACCCGGCCCCCTCTGGATCACCTCCCATCGATCCAGATCCGAGTACACCCGGGAATCCTCCAGATCCTGAGCCAGGAGCCACGCCGTCTCGCCCGGTCGGAATGTCGATAGCCGGCGGACGGTTCTCCCGTTCGCGGCACGTCGTGCTCTCGGTTCGATGGCCGAATGACGCAACAGGTGCCCGCGTCGCTGATCGGTCCGACTTTCGTGGTGCTCGCTCGCTGCGATCAGGTGCCCAGCCGCGGTGGACTCTGCCGCGGGCTGAGCGGCGGGTTGCCCGCCACCGGCTGTTCCTGAGGTTCCACGGTTCCTCTGTCGTCCGTACCTTCTCCGACTCAGTGATGCTGGACCGTGCGCGTCCTCGGCTGGCGAGGGCGACGGCGAAGTGGGGAGCCGGAGCGGTGACCATCAACAGTCGAGCGACAGATCAAGGTAGCGGACTGCGGTCGCTCCTGGTCGCGGCGAGGCCCGGTTCGCGCGCGGTGGCCAATCCCGACAGACCACCCGACACTTCGTCTTTCGAGGGGCGCTACCAGCCAAGGGTGCGGGTCGGTGGCCTGCCGCGTGGCCCCCTGGAGGTTCGGGTTGTGGATCGGGCGGGCAACAAGAGTCTCCCGATGCTCATCCGTCCGACGTGACCGCAAGGTGGAGGTCAAACCTGCAGGAGCCGGTCGGCGATCCAGCCGATGTCGGTCGCAACCACTGCGGGCGGGCCCCCGGGTTGCATCACTTGGCTGAACACCAAGCGCACGACCGCGGCCACGCCACGGTTCAGAGTCGCGGCGTCGACCGTCGCGTAGTTGGCCTGGATTTGCCGGACGACAACTGAAGTCGCTGTCTCGAACAGTGGCTCAGCTTGCGTGGTCAGCAGTGGCAGCAGTTCACCAGCGCCACCATGGGCGCTGGTGACCACCGCCCGCAGCACCGGATTGTCCCCGGCGCGATCCAGCACGGAGAGTGCGGCCCGGGCCACATCGTCCCGGAGTGCTCCCCGGCCACCGAGTTCGGCGGCAACCACACTCATAAAGCCCTCGAACTCCCGGCCCACGAGCAGTTGCGCCAGATGAGGTTTGGACCCCACCTCGTTGTACACCGACTGCCGCGAGACCCCCGCGTGTTCACCGATTCGGGCCATCGTGACATCGGACCACGAGTGGTCGCCGAGCAGATCGGTCGCGGCATCCAGGATTCGGGTGAGCAGGAGGCTGTCGGAAGTGGTCATTCCGGAAGGAAGTCGACTTTCTCGCGCACCCCGCAGTCGGGGCAGCACCAGTCGTCGGGCACTTGATCCCATGAGGTGCCCGGAGGGAATCCTTCGCGCGGGTTGCCGATGGCCTCGTCGTAGACGTAGTCGCAGCTGTCGCAGCGGTATCTCATGTGGTGGCGTCGCTGACGGTCGGGTAGGCCTGCAACACGCGTTCTCGCTTGCCGGGCTGGATGTTCGCCCGCGAGATGTCACCGTCGAAATGAGCGAGTACGCGCGGATCCATGGTCCTGCGCCACAGCGGGGGGAACAGTGCCAGCACGATCATCCCCGCATATCCCGTCGGGAGCACCGGAGCCTCCTGGTAGTCCCGCAATGCCTGATATCGGCGGGTGGGGTTGGCGTGGTGGTCGCTGTGTCGTTGTAAGTGGTACAGCAACACGTTCGTCGCGATGTTGTTGCTGTTCCAGCTGTGCTCCGGGCGAACCCGTTCCCACCGTCCTGACGCCTCGCGGCGACGCAGCATCCCGTAGTGCTCCAGGTAGTTCACGATCTCGAGCAGTGCGATACCCACCACAGCCTGGATCAGGAGGAACGGCAGAATCTGCACTCCGAACGCGATCAGTAGCAACCCCCACAGCACCGCGGACATGAGCCACGCGTTGAGGACGTCGTTGCGAATCGACCAGTGGCTCTCGTTACGGCGCCGGAATCGGGGCTGCTCCAGCCGCCACGCGTTGCGCAGGCTGCCGATGACGGTGCGGGGGAGGAACGCATAGACGCTCTCGCCGACCCTGCTGCTGGCCGGATCGTCGGGGGTCGCAACTCGGACGTGGTGGCCTCGATTGTGCTCGATGTAGAAGTGGCCGTAGAACGACTGCGCCAACGCGATCTTGGCCAGCCACCGCTCGACTTTCTCCTTCTTGTGCCCCAACTCGTGGGCGGTGTTGATGCCGACGCCCGCCACCGTGCCCACGGTCAACGCCAATCCGATCTTCGCGAACAGGGACAACGAGTCGCCGGACCACAGCCAGCACGACCATACGAGCGCTGTGTACTGCAAAGGAAGGAACAGGAAGGTGATCCATCGGTAGTAGCGGTCTTCCTCCAGCGATTTGATCAGTTCGTCCGGCGGATTGGCGCGATCCAAGCCGGCGAGGAAGTCGATCGTGGGGATGATCACGAACAGAAGCACTGGGCCGATGTACCAGAAGACAGGCCACCCGGTCAGGTAGGCCAGTCCGCCGCCGAGGAAGGGAAACAGCGGCACGATCAACCCCAGCAGCCACAGGTGTCTCTTCCAGTCCGTCCAGGTGGCCGCGTCGGCCGGCACGGCTGCTGCGCTCATGGTGCACCTCGTCAGTCCTCGTCAGTCCCGGTCGATCGCGAGGTTTACATGAGAGCACTATTTGTAAAGCGCGTCAAGGATCCCTACTTCGCCACGGGCAAGGGAATCATCGGCTCGGGGTGATGGACCGGCTCGCCGACATACTGGTGCCGGATTCCAGCGATGTAGTCGCGGGCCAAGTCCGTCAGCCCGGCATCGGTCTGCATGCGGCCCTTCGTGACCAGCACCCCGAGGTCAGCGCCGTGGAACCGGTAGTCCCCGGGTGCATAGACCCTCATGAAGAACGCGTCATGTTCGTCGGTCAGCTCGTGCCAGTCCGACGACACCCGCATGAAACGCAGTTGCCCGTCGGCGATGCGGTACGTGCCCGTCGCCGGCGCTGCCAGGATGCGTTCCACGTCGTCTCCCGGTTCCTTCATGATCAGTTGCGACCACAGATCGACGGCCGCCAACTCGCGCCAGCGTTCGTTGATCTCATCGACGTCGATCTCGTAGTCGATGTCCATGAATTCCAGAAGGTGGAAACACACCAGCGGCAGGTCCGCGTATGCCCCGACAGTGGTGTTGGTCATGGAGGTGACGCCGGAGATCCGCGGGTTGACCTCCCCCATGTAGACCTCACCGTCGTCGGTGTCGATCAGCACGTCGAACTCGAAGAAGCCGCGGTAGCCCTCGTCCCGCAGCCGGTCACCGAACCTGCGGACGAGGTCGATGGCACGGGTGCGCTGTTCGTCGGTGATCGCTTCGGGGAAGACGTCGTTGCCGCACCAACCGCCCTTGTAGGGAGTGAGTTCGGGGTAACCGGTGAGGTCGGTCATGAACGGACCCACGATGGTGCCGTGCCGGGTCAGTACTGCCTCGACGGCCGCTGCTCGGTTGTTGATCCGTTTCATGATCTTGACGGGCTGACCGATGATGTCGTCGGCGAACCGGTCCCAGTCGTTCTCGGACTTGATGAAGAAGGTGGTCTTGCCGGAGTCGCCGTATGGCGTCTGCACGACGAGGTCGGCGCCCAACCCGTTGAGTTCGGCGATCTGGCTGAGTTGTCCCCATGACTCGACGGCATCGGTCAGAAGATTGGGCACACTGGGCGCGCCGGCCTCGTTGCCCATCTGGGTGGTGACGATCTTGGAGTCCAGGCGGCGGCGCAACTCGGCGGGCGGCAGGATCAGGTGGTAACCGAGTTCCTGGCAGATGGTCTCGGTCTCCTCGTCGAAGAACACCATCGCCACCATGGGCCGCTGCCCCGGCTTGGTCCGGCCGGCGATGTACGACTGGACCTCCTTGTCCCGCAGCAGGTAGTTGTTGATCTCCTCGGCGCTCGTGAACTCCACGTAGGGCTTCTCGAGGGGGGTGAACACGCGGGGGTGAGCGCCGTCCCACGAGTCGTAGTAGGTGATGTAGCGGAAGTTGCGGACCCAGCGGTCGACACCCAGCAGATTGAACGCCGTGGCACCCACGAAGAAGATCGGTTGGGTATTGGTGCGGAAGAACGCGCGAATCTCGGACATGCCGTGCAGGACGGGTCGTTCACGATTGGCCAACACCTTGCCGAGGGAACTCATGCACGCCTCCGAGGGACTGGTGTGACTGTAACGGCGCAGAGTTCGCGACGCGCGCTCTCACATGAGCGTGGATCAGAGGTCAGTGGTCGCGACCGGCGGCCAGTCCCGGTGGCCCCTCGTGATGGCTGTCGAAGTCCACGGAGAGCCCGGACAGGTACGCGCCGATCGTGTCGAATGCGGCGATCGTCTCGCTCAACATGCTGGGGTTCTGCGCGTCCGGCCAAGTCGAGAACTTGGCAGCGACCGTGCGGGTGCCCGGATTCACGTAGAGCATCTGACCGTAGATGCCCAGACCCAGCAGGACGTCACCGTGGCGGCGGGGCAGGAACCAGAACTGGTTGCGGTACCACCCGCCCGGTAAATAGGGACCGGAGCGGGAATGGTGGAACGCCTCGCGGATGTCCGGATCGACGCGCCAGGACGCTTGCAGCCAGTCGCTGGGGACGATGTCCACGCCGTCGAGGCGCCCCATGTGCAACAGCATCTGTCCGAAGCGGGCCAAGTCCCGGGTGGAGGCGCACATGCCGCCGTCGTGGATTCCGGTTCCGACGGAGTCGCAGGTGAGTTCCGCAGGATACAGCGCTCCGAGCGGGGTCCAGATCAACTGGCCGATCAGATCGGCCATGCGCACTCCGGCGGACCGCTCGCACACCCAACCCAAGACGAGCGTCTCGGCCGACCGGTAGTCGAAGATGCCGCCATGGTCGCGCTCGCGGCTCAGGGTGCTCAGATACTCGTAGATCGAACGGGGGATTTGGTCGTGTGACGGCGGACGCCAACCGAAGGCCTCCTCCATCACGTTGACTTCCGCTTCGGGGTCGGTGTACTCCTCGCTGAACCGGACCCCCGAGCGCATGTCCAGGACGTTGCGGACCGTCGCCCCCGCGTAGCCGGAACCTTCGAGTTCGGGCACGTAGGCGGTCAACGGGGCGTCATCGTGCAAGACACCGCGGTGGATCAGAATTCCGGCGACACAACCGACCACCGACTTGGTCACCGACATCAGCAGATGGTTCGTGAACGGCCCGGTATGTCCGAAGTACTGCTCGTAGCGGATCCGATCGTCATGCATGATCACGATTCCGTCGGTGTACGTGTCGTGCAGCAACTCGAGGAACGGAGCTGTGGTGCCGTCAGTCCGCCCGACTGGCATGTCGGAGATCGCGGCGTCCGGCTCGAAAGCGACTGGATGAACGTACGACGAGTTACGGATGGTCTGCGTGGGCACGAGTTCGCGCAGGTGGGAGAAGGCCCAGCGGTTGAACGGGGGATCCTGCCAGTTGCCCAGTGTGACGCGCACGTCCGGGTGGGGAGGGAACCCCTGCATGAGCATCTGCTGAGTCTAGTGGCCGACCCCGGCCTAGGATTGGTCGGCTGCTGATTCCTCGGCGGGCTCCTCAAAGCGCTGCACATAGGCGGCGACAGCCACCGGCAGTGTGGCGTACATGTTCTCCTCGCCCACCACATCAGCGACGCCGTGGTCACGCATCGGTTCGAGCACGTCGTTCTTGACGCGGGCCAACCACAACTCGATCCCCTTCTCGTCCAGCTTGTCGTGCAGTTGCTCCAAGATCTCGAGCGCCGTGGAGTCGAGTTCGACGTTGGCCTCCATGTTCAAGATGACGACGCGTGTGTCGGCGTCGGTGGCCTGGGTCACCTTGTTGTAGAAGTCGTACGCGTTCATGAAGAACAGCGGAGCGTCGTAGCGGAAGACCACGAGCCCCGGGATCGTGACCGCTTCGGCGAAGTCATCGACGTCGTGCATGCCGGCGCGATCGGGAACGTACCCCAGAATTCCGTCGTGAGGTCGGGCCAGCCTGGCCATGAACTCCGCGATCGACAGGGCGATCGAGATGATCACCCCGGGCAGGATCCCCAACACCACGACACTGATGGTGCAGATCGCGGCGATCGAGGCCTCCCGCTTGCGGAATCGCAGCAGCGCCGCCCATTCCTTCGGTTCGATCAGTGTGATCGCCGCGAACAAGATCACCCCGGCAAGGCCGGCGATCGGGACTGCTGCGATGACTCCCGGGAACAGGAGGGGACCCGCGAGCAGTACGACGAGCACGAAGATCGAGTAGAAGCGGCTGGTCGCGCCAGAGGCGCTGGCCAAGGCCGTGCGTGAGGAGGACGTCGACATGGGATATCCGCCGGTGAGGCCGGTCGCGACCTGGACCCCGGCCAGTGCCTTCATCTCGGATGAAGGTTCCGGTGGCACATCGTCGGCGAACGCCCGGGAGTTCACCATGACGTCGGTGTAGGACACGACCGCGATACTGAGGGCGGGAACGATCAACGCCGAGACTGCATCGACGGTGATGGCGGAAAACTGTGGGACGGGCAGCGACAGGGCCACTGGTCCGACCTTGGGGACATCCCATTGCAGGCCCAACACAATGGACAACAGCAGGGCGATCAGCGGACCTGGGATCTTGCGGGAGATGACGCGCAGGATGAGCGACACCCCGAGCACGGCCATGGCTATCGTCACCGACTGCCACTGCGGCGTCTGCCAGACGGTTTCCCAAAGGCCCACCAGCGACGACGTGTCGACCTCGAACCCCAGCACCTTGGGCAACTGCGACATGATCATGAGGACGGCGACGCCGGTGAGGTACCCGACCAGGATCGGCTTGGACAGCAGGTCTGCGAGGAATGAGGCCCGCAGCAACCAGGCTGCCAGCAGGATCAGGCCGACCAGGATGCTGGTGATCGCCAGCGCGTTCAGGACCGGGATCCCCATCGTCGCCGCCACGGGTCCGACGGCCGCCGCCGCCATCAAAGCCACGGTGGATTCCGGGCCGACCGACATGTAGGTGCTGCGACCCAGAATCATGTAGACGATCAGTGGGACGGCGGCGACGGCCAGTCCAGTGGCCGCATCGATCCCGGCCAGGGAGCCGTAGGCCATGGCCTGGGGGATCATGTACGCCCCGACCGAGACGCCGGCGAGGATGTTGCCGGAACTCAGCACCGACCGGCGGAACCTGGCTGACAGGCCCTGAGCGGGTCCGGTCGTCGCCTCAGATGCCATGACGGCAGACTAGAGATGAACAGAGGGTGAACAAAGCCGAATGGCCGTTTGCCCATGGCACTAACGTAGCGGCGTGCCACCCTCGCGCCCCCCGACGAGCCGGGTCGCCTTGGCAGGGTTCTTCGGCGGGGGTCTCTCCGGGCTGTTCGGAGTCGGCGGCGGCATCGTCATGGTCCCGTTGTTCGTGCTGTGGCTGGGGTTGGGTCAGAAGCGCGCCATCACCACCTCGCTGGTGGCGATCATTCCGATCTCGATTCTCGGAACCCTCGGCTACGCGTTGGGTGATGACGTCGACTGGTGGCTCGCCATCGCCCTCGGCGCCGGCAGTATCGTCGGCGGTCAGGTCGGCGTTCGGTTGCTCCCGCGGATCCCGGTCGTGGCGCTCCAGGTGTCCTTCGCCGCGCTGTTGCTCTACTCGGCGTATCGTTTGGCCTTCCCCGCCGAGATAGCCGAAACTGACCTACCCCCGGACGTGGGGATTTGGCTCATCCTGATCGTGGGTGCCGTGGCCGGCATCCTCGCGGCGCTGCTGGGAGTCGGTGGGGGGATCATCCTGGTTCCCGCCATGGTCTTGATCTCCGGGCTCGACATCAACACCGCGCGGGGGACGAGTCTGATGGTCGTGATCATCACCGCGGCAACGGCGACCATCTCCAACATTCGCGCTCAACGGACCGATACCCGGGTTGGCGTCGTTGCGGGGGTGGTGGGAGCGCCTGCGGCTTTGGTGGCCGCGATCGTGGCGCAATGGATACCCGAACGTCAAGCCGCGCTGCTGTTCGCCGGCCTGATGGTCGTTGCGGCCGTGCAGTTGCTGGTTCGCGCCGTTCGGCGCAGGGATGGATCTGAACCGGCGGACGCTGAGGCTACCTCCGCCTGACGGCGGCTTACGTCCGGTTCGCACCGTAGATGCGAACCTCAGCCGCCTTGACGACGAGAGAGACGGTGCGCCCCACACTGAGGCTGAGGCGGGCCACCGATTCCGGTGTGATGTCAGCGGCGATCTTCTCCGTGCGCACCCGCACCAGATTCCCCTGGGGCTCCAACGCCGTGACGACTGCGGAGAAGGTGTTGCGCGGGCTTCCCACCGGAGGTTGGGTGTAGATCGCGACGGCGGAGGGCGGGAACACCGCGACCGCGCTCGCCCCGACAGGAAGCATGTCGTCGGTCTGACCGTGGACGACTGTTCCGGCGGCGTGCCCGGTTTCTGAGGAGTGACTGGGTTCTGAGGAGTGACTGGGTTCTGGGGAGAGAATGGTTTCCGCGGTGTGACTGGGTCCGTCACCGGTGGTGATGAAATCCGACCCGGACAAGACCCCGCGCAAGAAGTTCAGGCCACTCAGGCGGGCGGCGAAGGCGCTGCGCGGGTTGCGCAGCACCTCGTCCGTGGGGCCCTCCTCGACTACTCGGCCGTGATCGAGAATCACGATTCGATGAGCGAGCAGGGCGGCGTCCAGCACTTCGTGAGTCACGATGATGGCGGTTCGCTCGGCCAGGACCCGAAGCAGTGTGTGGCGCACTTGCACTGCGGTGGAGACGTCCAGCGCCGCAAGAGGTTCATCAAGCAACAGCACCCTGGGTTCAGTGGCCAGGGCCCGGGCAAGGGCCACTCGCTGCGCCTGCCCGCCGGACAGTTGCCGAGGCCTGCGATCGGCCAGCTCGCCCGCATCGACCTCGGCGAGCCAGCGGTCTGTCGCGCGGCGGGCAGAAGCTCGCGAGACCCGACGACAACTCGGCCCGAAGGCGACGTTGTCCTTCACAGTCAGATGCGGGAAGAGCAAGGGTTCCTGGGCCAACAGGGCGAGGTTGCGGCGATGGGGTGGCACGTGAACTGGACTCGTCCCCTCGGTGACGCGGGTCAGCAGCTCGTCATCGATGGTGACAACGCCGTGGTCGGGCCGAAGGAGTCCCGCCACCACCTGTAGCACGGTGCTCTTGCCCGACCCGTTTCCCCCCAAGAGGGCCGTCGTCTCCCCAGTGGCGACCGCAAAGGAGATGTCGACGTCCCGGGCGGTGACGCGACACTCCACGGTGACGCTCATCGCCGCGCCGTCCGAGTCGCGAGGCCGATCACCAAGACCGCCACGAGCACCAAGAGCAGTGACAGCGCGACGGCTGCGTCGGGGTTGGTCTCACGCTGGAGGTAGATCTCCAACGGGAGGGTTCGGGTTGTCCCCGCGAGACTCCCGGCGAACGTGATGGTGGCACCGAACTCACCAAGGGCCCGCGCGAAGGACAGCACCAGCCCGGCGGCGAGCGCGGGCAGCACCATCGGCAGGGTGACCCGACGCAGGACGGTCCCCGGCGGTGCGCCGAGGGTGGCTGCCACCTGGTCGTAGCGTTGCTCGCTCGATCGCAGGGCCCCTTCGAGGCTGATGACCAAAAAGGGTAGGGCGACGAAGGTCTGAGCCAGCACCACGGCGGTCGTCGAGAACGCGATCTGGACTCCCAGCACTTCGAGTGACTGGCCCAGTAGTCCGCGACGACCGAAGGTCGACAACAGTGCGATGCCGCCGACCACCGGGGGGAGAACGAGCGGGAGGAGCACCAGTGAGCGCACCAGAGTCTGCCCAGGGAACTGCAATCGCGCCAGGACCAGTGCCATCGGGACCCCCAGGACGAGGCACAGCGCGGTCGCGGCGGCAGCGGTCCGCAGACTGAGCCACAGCGCCGTCAAGGAGTCCGGAGACGTGAGCAACGTCGGCAGTTCGGTCCATTCGACCGTGGTCAGCATCCCGAGCACAGGCAGCGTGACGAGAAGCGCACCCGCGACGGCAGGCAGAAGGGTCCAGATCGGCAGGTCGAGCCGTGCGGCGGGCAGTGCCATGACTACGGTCCCGAGAAACCCGCGGCGTGAAGGACTCGCCGGCCCCTTGGTCCCAGCACCCAGGTCTGGAACTCTTGGGCCAACGTGGGCTCACCGGTGCTCGACAGCACTGCGATCGGATACGAGTTCACGGCGTTGTCCGGTCGAGGTATCGCGATACCGCTGACGGCGCCGTTCGCGTTCTTGATGTCCGTCACATAGACAATCCCGGCATCGGCTTCGCCGCTGGCGACCTTGCCCAGGACATCGCTGACAGCCTGCTCCTCACTCACCGGAGTCAGGCTTGTTCCCGTCCTCTTCTCAACGGTGACTGTGGCTGCGCCGCAGGGGACCTGCGGTGCACACACGACAACTTTCACGTTGGGATCGCCCAGGTCGGCGAAACTGCCGATCCCTGCCGGATTGCCCGGCGGTACAGCGATCGCCATGGAGTTGCTCGCGAACTCGTGCGCTTCTCCCGCGACCAACCCACCCGTCACCGCTTTGCTCATATTCGCCTCATCCGCCGAGGCGAAGACGTCAGCTGGTGCACCTTGCTCCAGTTGCGCGACCAAGTCGGCCGAGCCTCCGAAGCTGAAACGCAGGCGGGTCCCTGGATTCGCCTGCTCGAACTCCTGGCCGATCGTCGTGAACGCCCTCGTCAGTGACGAAGCCGCGAACACGGTCAACTGATTGTCCGGATCCTGAGAAGGGCTCGAGTCACCAGTTCCGGAGCATGAGGTCAGCAGAAGGGCCAGCGGTAGCACTGCCCCAACTGCCCTGCTGAGAGCCGGTCGCCTTGTTTTCCTCACGCGCTGTTGCCTTTGGTCTCGACGATGACGGTGGTCGATTTCACGACCGCGACCGCGACGGATCCGAGTTCGAGGCCCAAGTCGTCGACGGCTTCGGCCGACATCAAGGACACGACTCGGTAGGGGCCGCATTGCATTTCAACCTGGGCCATCACCGCATCGCGCTTGATGTCGGTGACGAGCCCGACGAAACGGTTCCGGGCTGAACTGAAGACTCCCAGCGGATCGGGTGGGGGAGTCGCGCGTTCGCGCGCGTATCGAGCCAGTTCGAGCCCGTCGATGACTTTGCGTCCTGACCCATCGACATCGGCCGTCAGGCTTCCGATGTCGATCAACCGCCGCAGTGTGTCGTCCGAGACACCCAGAAAGGCGGCTGCATCACGAATACGCAGTTGCGGCATAGTGTCACACTACAGACCGCAAGTGCGCACTTGAACACAGGCTTCAGCCCACATATGAGGAATATTGGATTTGTGAGTGGTAAGGGGAGGCCCCCCGATAGATTCCTGGGGTGGACATTCTCATCTTGGTGGCTCTGCTGGTGCTCGCGGTTGCCATTCAGCGAGGGGCTCGGCGTGGGCTCATCATCGGTCTGTGGGTGGTGACCGTGGTGGCGGTGATCGGTCTGTTCCGATTCCACGTGACCTCTGGCCTGGATCTGAGCTTCTGATGGCGACCGACTCGGCCAGTACCCCGACGGCAACGAAGGAAGACTCCCCAGGTGTGTGGTCCGCCATCACCTTCTGGGGCGCGGTGCTGTGGATCCTCGCCTACTGCGGGGTGTTGCTCAGCGCCTTCGCCGTACAACTCATCGGTGAGGAGTTCCCGTGCCCGCTGTGCATGCTGCAGCGGTACGCGATGATCCTGTGCACGCTGGGCGCATTGTGGATCGTGATGCAGGCACGACGGAATGAACTGACTGCGGCCCGCTACGCACAGGGTCTGGGCATGGGCATCATCGGCGCTGTCGTCGGGATGGTCATCTCGTCACGACAGGTTCTGCTCCACATCCTCCCGGGTGACCCCGGCTACGGTGATCCGATCCTGGGGTTGCACCTGTACACGTGGGCCCTGCTCACCTTTGTCATCGTGATCCTGTACTGCGGTGTCGCCCTGATGCTGACAACCCGGGCAGTACCGCGTGCCCCACGCGAGGGGTCGGTCCTGCGGACAGTCTCGACGATTGTCATCTGGCTGTTCCTGCTGGTGCTGGCCGCGAATGTCGTCGGCATTGTGCTGTTGGAGGGATTCGCCTGGGTGCTGCCCGACGATCCCGACAGTTACAACCTGATCGACCAACTGGCGGGGTCTTGACCCTGATCCGCCGAGGACCGATGGATCAGGGTCTCACCCGGTCCGGGTCGCCCTACCGCGCCCACTACTGTGAACGGATGATCAGGAGACTGGCGGCGCTGGGTGTCGTGGCTGCGTTGGGGTTGGTGGCAGGTTGTACGACGCAGCCGGAGGCTCAGGACGCTGCGATGCTGCCCGCTGAGACGACTGCGGCCGTGACGACTGAGTTACAGCAGACCCTGGAGAAGTACGGAGCCCCCGGTGGTGTGGTGGCTGTGTGTGTGCCGGGATACCAGGAGTGGTCCGTCGCCGAAGGGGTTGCCGACACCGAGACGGACACCGCCATGACCACCGACCTCGTCTGGCCGCTGCGCAGCATCACGAAGTCGTTCACCGTGACCCTGCTGCTGCAACTCGCCGATGAAGGCAAACTGAGCCTGGACGATCCGATCAGCAAGTACGTACCCGATGTCCCGAATGGCGACCGCATCACGTTGCGCCAACTGGCCGACATGACATCCGGAGTGCCGGAGTACACCACTGACGCCCTGGTCGAGGACATGAGCAAGGACTCAGCGCAAGCCTTCACGACCGAGGAGCTCATCGCTTACGCACTCGCCGAGCCGGCGCAGTTCCCGCCCGGCAAGAAGGCCGTGTACGTCAACACATCGACACTGCTGCTCGGCGAAGTCGTCGAGGAAGTGACCGGGCAGCCGTTCGACCAAGTGCTCTCCGAGCGCATCCTGGTGCCTCTTGGCCTGACCGCGACGCGATATGTGACGACCCCCGATGACTGGAGCGGCCCCCATGCCACGGGATATCAGCCCGGTGCCAAGGGAAAGCTGCAGGCTTCGTTCAACAACTTCACCATCTTGGGACCAGCGGGGGCAATGACATCCACGCTGCCCGACCTGTGCCGCTGGGGCCGGGCACTCGGGGCCGGCGAGTTGGTGAGCGAGCAGACCCAGATGGAAAGGCGCGAGGGACAGCCGCTGGACTCGGGACCGGAGTACGACGAGTACGACGTCGGAATGGGCGAGCTCGCAGGTTGGATCGGGCACACGGGTGAGGGCCTCGGCTACACCGTCCTCACCATGTACAACCCGGACACGGGAGCTGTCGTGGCGATCGGAATGAACATCTCCAACGCGAAGCATCACCCGCCCACGAAACTCATGAGAGCCATAGCCCCGGTGCTGGATGAGGTCCCACCGGCCACCAGCTGACCGGATTGCGGCTGCTAGCGTGCCCGACGTGGGTGAATCGCCGCGGCTTCCGAGCTTCGTGATCGTGGGAACCCACAAGGGTGGAACGTCGAGTCTGCTGCAGTTCATGTGCCGACATCCCCAGGTGGCTCGACCGGCGCGCAAGGAACTCCACTTCTTCGACCGCCACTTCCAGCGCGGCCTGGACTGGTACGTGGCGCAGTTCCCGGCAGGGCGCAAGATCACAGACGTCGGTGAAGCCACGCCCTTGTACATGTACGACCCGGTGGCCAGACGGAGATTGGCCCGAACCCTTCCGCACGCCCGGATCATCGTCACGTTGCGGGACCCCGTGAAACGCGCCTACTCGCACTACTGGCACGCGCGCCGATATGGCAAGGAGAACCTGTCTTTCGAAGCCGCGCTCGCGGCCGAACCCGAGCGGATCGTCGGTGCATCGAGGCGCAGCCGAGCCAGCTTCTCGTACGTGGACCGAGGCCGGTATCTGGGCCAACTTCTCGATCTCGAGCAGCGGTTGGGGCGCGATGCCCTCTGCATCACCAGTCTCGAGCAGACCATCGCGGATCCAGCGACCGAGATCACGCGAGTGCTCGAGCATCTCGGGTTGGATTCTTCCCGACTGAAGTCCACGACGATGCCACGGGCCAACGCCTACGCGTCTCTGACGCCCGCTCAGAAGCGACGGCTCGCCAAGTCCGGCCGCAAGCTACCCGCCGACATGAGCCGCAGTTACCCCCCCATGGACCCGGAGACCGCTGCCCGGCTGCGCGCCCAGTTCGCTGAGGACAACGAGCAGTTGCGCGAATGGTTGGGGTGGGGCTCACTGCCCTGGCCCGTCGGTCCTTGATACGCCTCTCGGGGTGTCACCAGCCGAGGACTCGGGGGTTCATGATGCCGACGGGGTCGAGCTCGGCCCGCAGACTGCGCATGGCCGCCCCGAAAGGTCCTGGTCGTTCGCGGCGATACCACGGGACATGGTCGCGCCCGACCGCGTGATGATGTGTGATCGTTCCACCGGCCGACTCGATCGCTTCGCCCGCCGCCTGTTTCACGGGCCACCACTGCCGATCCAGTTCGCCCGGTGTTCCACGCGCCAGAACCGTGAAGTAGGGCGCTACACCATCGGGATACACATGTGTGAAGCGGCAGGACACGCTCGCGGGAGTGAGACCCTCCGCCGACAGTGCCGCCCCCACTGACGTGGACACCGCGTCGTACAAGTCGAAGAACCGGTCCCAGGTGACGGCGGTCTCGAAGGTCTCGGACACGATGCCATACGACATGAGCACATCTCGGTAGAACGGCATGCGCGTGAAGCTGTCCCGCCAGGAATCGGCGGCGGATTCGGATCGTTCTTTGTCGCTGTCTGTGCTCCCCATCGAGGTGCCGTGATGGTCGCGGCAGCATTCCAGTGCCCTGGCCAGCGCGGGGCTGACGTCGTGGTCCGCGGACTCGAACCCCATGACCAGCACCTCGTGGGTGCCGTCGGCCACCAGCGAGTTGAGTGCCTCGACGCGGTCCAGCAACCGGAGGTTGCTGGGCTGCAGCCCGGACTGGGCGATCGCTCGTACCGCCGCCACCGCGGCCGGCAACGAATCGAACTGAGCCGTGGCCCGGGCTCGATAGGTCGGGCGTGGCTGCAGCCGCAGCCATGCCTCGGTAATGACGCCCAGCGTCCCCTCCGACCCGAGCAGGATGCGATCCGGGTCGGGACCGGCGCCCGAGGCCGGAAGGCGGCGAGACTGCCATACGCCGGCCGGTGACACCATCCGCAGTGACTCCACGAAATCGTCGATGTGAGTGGGACCGGTCGCGTAGTGACCGCCGGCGCGGGTCGCGATCCACCCACCCACCGACGAGAACTGGTAGCTCTGCGGATAGTGGCGCAGCGCAAGTTCATGGGGGCGCAGTTGATCAGCGAGCGCCGGCCCCAGGACACCGGCCTGCACGCGTGCTGCCCGCGACACAGGGTCCACCTCGAGCACCTGGTCGAGGCGCTGCAGGTCCAGCGAGATCGAGCCCGTGTAGTCGTCGTCGATGTCCGGGGTCACACCACCGACCACTGACGAACCACCACCGTAGGGAATCACCGCCACCCGGCTCTCCGACGCCCACTCCAGGACCCGCTCGATGTCCGTCTCGTCACGGGGGTAGGCGACCGCATCCGGGCTGTGGGGCGCGAGACCGAGGAACGCGCGGGCGAGGTCGGGGAACGACTTGCCCCACGCGTGCGCGAGGCGATCAGCCCGGGCGGTGGTCATGCAGGAGCTCAGTCCGTCAGGTATTGGTACTCGCGGGTCGCGCAATACGACGGCGGCGGGTTCCACCGCGGGCCGCGGGGCGTGGTCGACGCCGAACCGGTGCCGGGCGACCTGTGCGATCAGGTCCCGCTCGGCGGTGCTCACCGGATCCGGTCCTTGCGCGCCCCAGGCCGCGAATCGGTTCAGGCGTGGCGTGAAGGTCATGTGGGAAATGCTAGACCCGGATCCACCGGTCCTCGGAGGGACCTTCGGCTCTCGAAACACAATCGACCTTGCCCGTACCGTGGAGTATGAAGCGTTTCCGACCTCGTCCCGTCGTCGCAGCCGCACTGGTCGCAGCCGCGTCCCTGCTCATCCCCACAGGGGCTGGAGCGGCGCCGGAGGATTACTCCGGTGACATGTGGTTCGACACCAACGGCCTCACCTCCACCCAGGTGACCGAACTCAATGACGGCCTCGAGGCCGCGCTGGGCGATGTGCCGGGGGGCGTGACCGCGGGCCTGTGGGTGGGCAACAAGGGTTACTGGGTGGGTGCGGTCGGTGAGGCGGACATCAAGAAGGGCGCGCCGATGCGCCCGGAGTTGCAGGTGCCCATCGGTTCGGTGACCAAGACGCTGACCGGGACCATCGTGCTGCAACAGGTTCAGCGTGGTCGGCTCCGACTCGGTGATCCGATGTCGAAATGGTTCCCGACGTTCCCCAAGGCCGATCAGATCACGATCGCGATGCTGCTGAACATGTCCTCGGGTATCGCTGACTACGTCAACGGCAACATCGCACGCCTGACGGCGCAGCAGCGCGCTCACCCGAAGAGGCGGGTGTCGCCCGGCACCATGATCTGGGGCGCCGCACGAATGCCACGCGACTTCGAGGTACCCGGATCGCAGTTCGCCTACTCGAACACCAACACCATCATCTTGGGCCGCATCCTCGAGAAGAGCACCGGCAAGTCCTACAACCGACTGTTGAAGAAGCGGATCCTGGAGCCGCTCGGCATGTACCGCAGTTTCCTGGACATGTCCGGCGACCTGTGGCCCCGGCACGCCCAGACCTACTCCACGATGTACGGCGAGATCCACGGCAGCCCGCCGCTGCTGCGCACGACCAACTGGTCGCTGTCGATGGGTTGGTCGGCCGGCGGGCTCGCCTCCACCGTTGCCGATCTGCGCACCTGGGCAGAGGCCATGGGGACGGGACAGGGGGTCCTGAAGCGCGCCACTCACCGGAGCCGCAGCGGTGACTGCGTTGTCAGCGGCACCAACGGGGTGCTCAACCAGGAGTACTGCCTGGGCGTCGCGGTGCTTCGTGAGGTGAGCAGTGGTGACGTGGTCTCGTACTGGCATAACGGCACCATGCTCGGCGCGACGAGCTATGTGGCCTACTACCCGCGTACCAAGGCCATCCTGGTCGTGCAGTCGAATCAGGACGCACAATCCGGTCCGTCGGATTTGACGATCCCCGACCAGTTCTTCGGAGCCGTGTTGCAGGAGGTTCCCGAGTTGTTGGGATTGGCTTATCCGACCTGACCGACCTGACGCCGTAGGCGCTCCGGAGAGATC
>WBZT01001179.1_pt1 | contig 19536 bp, 22 predicted proteins | sample 5204241 | NCBI WGS metagenome assembly WBZT01 (sample SAMN12344358, study PRJNA552823) | activated sludge metagenome | biome: Activated sludge suspended growth; feature: Nitrification reactor; material: Wastewater; isolation source: activated sludge from nitrification reactor of wastewater...
GGCAACCAGGTGAAGATCACCTGGAACGCCGCCACCGACCTGCCCAACCCCGGCGGCGTCGGCGTCGCCTCCTACTGGGTCGTCCGCGACTGGACCACCCAATGGCTCGTCCCAGCGAGCGGCACCCTCCAGTACATCGACACGAACGCCTCGGTCGGTTCGCACCGCTACCAAGTCTTCGCGGTCGACGCTGGCAGCCGGATTTCGTCCGGATCGACTCCGGCGAACATCAGCGTGCCCTAGCAACAGACCCCGATCAGGCGAGCCGACGAACGGGCGATCAGGCGGACGGAGGCGGGCCCTCGAGGTTCAGCGGGGCCCGGCGGCGGGCACGCGCCGACGCAAGGATCATCGACTCCGGCACATCGATATCGAGGCGCAGCAGCGCTCCGCCGAGTGTCTTGCCCAGGTTGTCGGAGCGCAACGACCGAGGGCCGCCGCCACCCAACGCTGCGTGCATCACGAACTTGAGAGCGAGCACGTTCGCCGCCTCGAATCGCTCAACCGGGCCGGCGACGAGGGCACCGAAGTGCGCGGCGACGCGCTCGGCGGTGACCTGCTCGCGCACCACCGCGTAGGTCGCCTCGTCGTCGGCGAACAGGGTGAGGTCGCTGATGTCGCCCTTGTCGCCGGATCGCACCCCACACAGGTCTCGAAGCAGCACTCGCATGCTCATGCACCTTTCAGTTCGTCGGCGACGGCCCGAGCGAGCGGCACCACCGCGTCGTCGGCATCGGTCGGGCCGCGCCGATCGACGCGGAACACCACATCGGCCACCTGCACGGCCGCCCACGCGAGTGTGCCGTCGTCCCTGCCGAAACGACCATACGCTGCCTGGTCACCCAGGTCGTCGAGCGTGAACGGGTCGCCTTCGATGCCCGATGCCGCCGCGAGCTCGAACTGCCCACCATCCGCAGGGCTGACCACAACCAACTCGACGCGGGTGCCCGCGATCGTCGCCGCGCACCGCATCTCCCCCGGGTCGATCAGCGGCTCCGCCGGAGCACCCATCCCGACCGGCGAGTTCGCCGCCTCGCCGACCGCATCTGCAGCACTCGTCAGCAGATCGCAGACCCGTCGCTCGTCGAATTCGCCCGGTTGCGCCGCCCTCGACGGCACCGAGCCAGCGACATCGCCCGCCGATGCTCCCGCCGTGGTGCTCGGTGACGTCACCGAGTCCTTCTCGTCGCCGGCGCATCCGCCAAGCGCCAACGCCCACACAACGGCACACCATCTCGCGAGATGGAGGCTCGATCGCACACTGCGGACGGGGGTCATAGGAAGAACCTTTCGTTCGGCCCATACTGGGTCGATGCCGACCCCAGCCTCGACGAGCGACCCGACCGGATCAGGGCTCGCGGCGGGCATCGTACCGTTTCGTTGGATCGCCGCGATCTGGGTCTGGGTGCTTGCGTGGATCACGCGTACCGACATGGCACGCCCGTGGCTCGCTGTCGCCGTCGCCGCAGCGATCGCGGCAGCGACGGTCGCGACCACGATCGCCGCGGACCGGCGACGGATCGGGGCGACACCTCGATGGCTGCTCGCGGTCGAGGTGGCGGTGGGAATAGCCGCCGCGGCGAGCGGCGGCTGGATCTATCGCGGCGGCGACGCCTTCGGTCGCTCCGAGGCATTCGGTTGGGCATGGCCGGTCGCCGGAATCCTCGGTGCCGGAATCGCTCTCGGTCCGTGGGTGGGAGCCGGATGCGGCGCCGCCGTCAGCACAGCGCGAGTCGTCGCGATCGTTGCCAACGGATCCGTCGGATCGCTCGTGGTGTCGCGACAGATCTCGTCGACGCTGCTCTTCATCGCCGGCGGGGCGACCGCCGGACTCGTGGCGGAGCGGCTTCGGCGAGCCGACCGGGTCGTCGCCACGGCGAGGGCGCGCGACGAACTCGCTCGCGACCTCCACGACGGAGTGCTCCAGACACTTGCCGTGATCGCCCGCCGTGGCGACGACGACGTGGCCGTCATGGCGCGGCGGTCCGAGCGCGAGCTCCGGACCTTCCTCTTCGGAATGGCGACCATCGACGCGTCGCGTTCGGACCCCACGAGTGTCGACCTCGGGGCGAAGCTGCGGCGCGCCGCGGCACGGGTGGACGACCTGTACGGGTCCTCGGTGCAGGTGGTCGTGGCCCCGGACCTGCTGCCGATCCCGGCGATCGCGGCCGACGCGCTTGCCTCGGCCGCGGCCGAGGCGATCATGAATGCCGCGAAGCACGCCAACGCCGCCACGATCCACGTGTATGCCGAACCCGAGGACGGGGGCACCACCTGTTCGGTCCGCGACGACGGCGTGGGGTTCGATCCCGGGCGCCCCGCCACCGGGCAGGGGCTCCGGTCGTCGATCCGCGAGCGGATCGACGCGGTCGGCGGGACGGTCGGGATCGACAGTCGCCGCGGCGTCGGCACCGAGATCCGGCTGTTCGTGCCCCACACGTCCCGCGGAGGCTCCCGATGACTGCCCGCGCTCAACAGATCACCACCGTCAGCGTGCTGCTCGCCGACGACCATCCCATCTGGCGCACCGGCGTGGCCGCCGACCTCGGCCCGGACTTCAGGGTCGTCGGCGAGGCCTCGGACGCTGACGAGGCGATCGAACTGGCCCGGAACACGCACCCGGAGCTGATCATCTGCGACGTCCACATGCCCGGCGGTGGGCTCTCGGTCGTGCGTGCCTGCGCCGAGAGCACCAGGGTCCTCATGTTGACGGTGTCGGAGCATGAACGAGACCTGCTGGAGTGCGTCTCGGCCGGAGCCGTCGGGTACCTGCTCAAGTCGACACCCCCCGACGAACTGCGTCGCGGCGCTCGCCGAGCGGTCAACGGCGAGCCCGTGTTCTCCCCCACGCTCGCGTCGCTCGTGCTCGGCGAGTTCCGTCGCCTGTCGCGAGCGGCCACCGGGGCGAACCCGCTGTCGGAACGCGAGCGCGAGGTGCTCCAACACGTCGCCCGCGGCTACTCCTACCGGGAGATCGGCGAGCGGCTCTTCATCTCGCCCAAGACGGTCGAGAACCACGTTCGCAACATCTTGTCCAAGCTCCACCTCTCGAAGCGCCAGGAGCTCATCCGGTACGCCCTCGAACACGGCATCGAGTAGCGCACGGGTCTTGGCGGACCCATGTCTACCGAACCCGGCGCAGCCGCTGCGTTCCCGCGGCGACCGTGAAACGAGCGAGGGTGTCCACCTCGGAGGTCGCACGGTGAATGGTCCGCGGCGAACGAAACTCGAACTCCGCGCTCGAGGCGCCGAACTCGGCGAGGACATAGCCGTGACGCTCGGTCTCGATGAATCGCAGGTGGTTCGGATTGGCCGCCGAGAACAGCGGCCGCGTACCCGTCCCACTGGGCCAGGTTCAGGTACACGCCAGCGCCTCGCGGCTGGCCGGGGAGTCGCGGCAGCGTCCGCCACGGCCAGAACATGAGTTGGCTCCCCCACACCTTCCAGCGAGCCGTCGAGCCAGCGAGCCCGGCGAGCAACCAGGCGCGCTGCTCGGGTCCGAGCATCGAGCGGGACGGATCGAGGATCTCGGGGCGTTCCTCGGTCGACGTGCCGAGCGGCCCGGACTCGTCGAGGGTCGGATCGCGGTAGCTGCGCTGGTCGGTGAGGAAGATCTCTGCGATGTCGCCCCACCGCAGCGACCGCCAGATGCCTCGTCCGTCCACGCTGCGAACGGGGAGGTGCTCGAAGAACGCTGCGATCGATCCGTCCGCCTGGTCGTCGCCGGGTGCCGAGAGCCCGTCGTGGTTGTCGAAGACGTGCATCACCGGGTACAAGGCGTGCATCGCCTGGAGGTTGGGATCGGAACGGTAGAGCCGGTACTTGGAGCGGAACTGCTCCCGCGTCACCGCCCGTTGGATGGGATCGTCCCTGCCGGGCACGTACACGCGGTCGGCGTAGCCCGTCTCGTACACGTAGTCGCCCAGGCACACCACCAGGTCGACATCGGTGTCGGGGTGGTCCGCACGCGCTGCCAGGTCGGCATGGGCGGTGTAGTAGCCGTGTGTCCACCGTTGACAGCTGAACGCCGCGACCCGCAGCGCTTCACCGCTCGCTCCGGGTGCCGGCGCAGTGCGGGTCCTGCCGAGCGACGACGTCGCGCCCGCGGACGCGAACCGGTACCAGTAGGTCGTGCCGGGCCGCAGCCCGGTTGCATCGACTGTCACGCAGTAGTCGCGTTCGGCAACGGCGCGAACCTCGCGGGCGACGACCACGCTGCGGTCGGCAAACGCCGGGCTGGTCGCGACCTCGACGCGAACCGCGATGCCCTCACCGCGATCGAACTCGGGGTGGACGCGGGTCCACAGCAGCACCGATGTCGGCGTCGGATCGGCTGAGCCGATACCGCCGGGGAACGTGCCCACGCCCTCGAACGGCTCCCCGGACTGGGGCGGATACGTCGGCATCGGCACACATCCGGCCGCCCAGAGCGAGCCGATGCCGACCCCTGCGCCGAGCAGGGTCCGACGGGGCACGAGGCGTGGCCGATCCGGCCAACGATCGCGATCGGTCATCTCGAATCCGATCCTCGCAGCCAACACCCCCGCCAACCCGCGCTGCGCATCCCGAACTCCCCGCCGTGTCGTCCCGCACCAACAGTGGCGCTGACGCGTGTCGCTCGGCAGAACGCGCGGTGACGATCCGACCAATTTCTCCGCAGGTACGGCGTCGAATGCGTCGGCGAGTCGGTGCCGCTGGGCGCGATCTAGAGTCCGCGGCGTGACCATCTATCTCGTGCGGCATGCCGCGGCCGGTCGGCGCAACAACCGCAACCCCGACGACCTTCAACGCCACCTCGACGAGCACGGGCTGCGCCAGGCCGAGGCCATCTCGCTGCTGCTCGGTGCCCGGGCCATCACGACCGTCGCCTCGAGCCCCGCACCCCGCTGCGTCGAGACGGTCACCCCGCTCGCTGCCGCACTCGGTGTGTCGGTTGCGCACGACCGCCGGCTCCTGGAAGGCGAACCGCTCGAACCCGCGTGGGACCTCGTCGAGAAGCTCGCGGCCGACGGGTCGGACGCCGTGCTGTGCGGGCACGGTGACCTTCTGCCCGAGCTCGTCCGCCGCGCGCAGCTGCGCGGCATGCGCGTACCGGGTGCGTGCGGCTGCGCGAAAGGCTCGGTCTGGACGCTGACGTGGGACGGCACGGGGTTCGTCTCCGGCGTCTACACGCCCGTGCCGGGCTGACGGCCCGATCGGCTAGACGTCGGTCGACGCAACACGCACGCCGGCGTCGACGAGGTCTCGCTCGATCGCACGAGCCTCCAGGCCCAGCAACTGCGACGGTCGCCCGTCGCGCGACCGACCGATCCCGGCGACCATCGGTGGACCTGACAAGCCGAGCACGCCCATCTCCCGAGGCAGCCGTGCCGCCTCGTCGGCCGATGCACAGCGCCACGCAAGCCGAGCGATGACCTCGGGAGGCTCCCAGCCGTCCGGAGGCGCCGGAACCGTGGGGCCGCCGAATGCGTTGACCCCGAAGTACTCCTCGCACCACTCGTCGACCGACATGCCGATCGCGTCGGCGCGTCGGCGCAGGAAGCGAACCGCAGCGAGCGCCTTCGCCTCGGCGTCGGGCCACCCGTAGACGGCCTTGATCTCGGCCGCCCAACCGGCCGGCCGGCAGACCAACGCCTTGTAGGTCACGGGCGGCGCCGAGCCGGTGATGCCACTCACCCGGACACGATCCGCACCGAGATCCTCGAGTCGCGCCGAGGTCAGGTCCACGCTCACGTCCGGGTTCAGGTAGGCCCGCGGGTCGTGCACCTCGTAGAGCAACTGCTCGCGGACCGTGTCGAAGGTCACCATCCCGCCCGTGCCGGCCGGCTTGGTGACGACGAACGTGCCGTCGGCTTCGAACTCGCCGATCGGGAACGCCGGCCGGAACGGATCGGGGTTCTCCCACCAGGCGCCCGAATAGTTTCCTCCGGCCACCTGACCCGAGCATTCGAGCAGATGCCCGCCTGTCACGCCGGCGGCGAGGCGGTCCCAATCGTCGGCGGCCCAGCCGAACTCATGGATGAGCGGCGCGAGGAACAGCGAGGCGTCGGCGACGCGGCCGGTGATCACGATGTGTGCCCCGTCGGCCAGCGCCTCGACGATCGGGGCGGCGCCGAGATAGGCGTTGGCGAACAGCACGTCGTCGGGAAGGCCGACCTGTTCCGCATGAGGGCGAAGGTCGTCGCCCACGACGGTCGCGACCCGTACGCCGGTCACGCCGTGCCGCCGAAGCCCATCCACCACCGCGCGGCCGGCGGCGATCGGGTTGATGCCCCCGGCATTGGTGATGAGACGGGTTCGGCCGTCGAGGATGTGGCCGATCGCCTCGGCGACGTACAGCGGCAGATCGCGGGCGTACCCGAGCGACTCGTCGCGTTGACGGTCCTTTTGCAGGATGGCCAGCGTCAGCTCGGCGAGCGCCTCGCACACGAGGTAATCGACCCCGTCGGCCAACAGGTCCGCGACGGGCGCGTGGCCATCGCCATAGAAGCCCTGGCCACCCCCGATGCGGATCATCGGCCCGCCTCGGAGGCCGACGCGACCGGCTGGACCCCCCAGGGCGACCCGTAGTCGCCTGCCACCAGATCCAGGAACGGCACGGCGTCGAACGCCTCGGGGCCGACGACGCCGGCGCCGGACCACACCCCGTGGGCGATCAGCTCGAGCGCGACGACCGGGAACAGCGCGGTCTGCCACACCACGGCCTGTGCGCCGTCGCGCCCGACCGTCTCGGCGTTGTCGGCCACGTGGTACAGGTACTGCGACGACGGGTTGCCGTCGCGGTCGCGACCCGTCACCCACAGTCCGGCGCACGTCCTTCCCTCGATCTCGGTCGTCAGGTCGGCGGGGTTGGGCAGACACGCCGCCACCACGTCGCGCGGGGCGACCTGGTGGCCCCGCACCGACACCGGCTCGGTCCGGTCGAGGCCCAGCTTGTGGAGCGTTCGCAACACGTCGATGAACTCGTCGCCCAGGCCGTACTTGAACGTCACCCGGTTCGCCTCGATCCAACGGGGCATCAGGAGCACCTCCTCGTGCTCCACGTTCACGCACTCGACCGGGCCGATACCCTCGGGGAAATCGAAGACCTCGGGCTCGGAGAACGGCGCCGTCGTGTACCACCCGCGTTCGCGTTCCCAGATCACCGGCGGGTTGAGACACTCCTCGATCGTGGTCCAGATCGAGAACGTCGGCGCGAAGTCGTACCCGCGCACCACGAGGTCGGCGCCGTCTCGCACGTTGAGCTCGTCGATCTCGCTGAACAGGTGATCGGAGGCATAGCGAGCGAACACGTCGGCGAGCCCCGGCTCGACGCCCATACCGCACAGCGCCAGGAGGCCGCGCTCGGCCCACCGGTCGGAACGTTCGAACTGGTAGTCGCCGAGCTTCACGCCGGTCTGCGAGTAGGGGTCCGTCTCGTGTGGGGACGACAACGACATCGCCATGTCGAGGTAGGTCACACCCGCCGTGAAGCACGCGTCGAAGATGGGCACGACGAAACGCGGGTCGGCCGCGTTCAGCACGGCCGTGACCCGGTTCGCGGCGATCGCTGCGACGATCTCGTCGCGATCCGACGCGTCGAGCGCAAGGGCGGAGACGCGCGGATCGCCGGTCGCGACCGCGGCGCGACCGGCGCGATCGGCATCGATGTCGGCGAGAACCAGCGCCTCGAAGAACGTTCGACGGGCGGCGATCTTGGCGAACGCTGCTCCGACACCACCACTACCGATCACGAGGACACGCATGGCGGGAGTGTATGCGGACCGCGGGTCGCCTCACCCGAGCGAGCATCAGCTCCCGGCGGTCACCGACTTGCGGATCTCCACCCGGTCGACCACGTCGAACAGCGGCGACACACGCCGGTCCTTGAGCGCATCGAGGTCGGCGACTGCGAGGTCGTTGTCGCCGAGCCGGGCGTGCAGCGCGGAGCGCAGCAGTAGCGCGGAGGGGTCGTCCGGCCGCACGGCGAGCGCCTGGTCGAGCGATGCCACGCCGGCGCGCACCGAGGTCTCGTCGAGCACGCCGAGGCCGAGGCCACGCATGATGAGCGCGTCGGCGTCGGTCGGGTCGGCGGCGATCGCACGATCCGTGCAGTCGAGCGCTGCGACGAGCTTGCCGACCGCATCGCGCGCCTGCTCCCGGTCGGACTCCTGCGAGACAACCGTGTTCACCGCGTCGAGCGCGGGCTTCAGGTCGGCCCAACAGTCCTTCGAGGCCGTCGTCAGGCGAGCCTCGGCGAGCTCGGTGCGCAGGCCCATCTGGTCGATGGTCGACTGGATACCCTCGGGCGCACCGAGCTCGTCGAGGCGATCGAGGTCGGCCTGAGCGTCGTCGAACCGCCGCTCGTTCTTCGCGAAGATCGCCCGGAAGGCGTACACGTCGGGGTAGGTCGCATCGAGGCCGATCGCACGCTCGTACCGCTGCGCAGCCGCCTTGGGCTTGCCGCCTCGTGCGAGCGCCCAGCCCTGGTAGGTGATGGCCTCCACGTCGTCGGGGCGCGATGCCAGCACCTCGTCGAAACACGACACTTCGGCGTCGACGCCCTTCCCCATGAGCTGGCGGCACCGGTCGAGTTCGGAACCCGGCGCGTCGCCGCCGGTCAGCGTGCCCTGACCCCGGTCTGCCAGAGAGGCAACCAGAAGCCCGGCGGCCACGGCGACGAACGCGGCGGCACCGGCCAACCAGACCCAGCCCCGCCGTCGGTTCGTCGCCGAGGGGTCCGCGTCCGCTTCGCCGGCCGCGTCGAGCACGGCGAGCGCACGCAACACCTCGGCCGCTCGGCCCACGTAGCCGTCTCGCAGCTCGTCGTAGTCGCGCTTGTCGAGGTCGCCGGCGGCGTATTCGGCATCGAGGTCGTCGAGCGACGCGAGCAGGAAGTCACGCTGCTCGCACAGTCGCTCGCGGTCGGCCGGGGGGTCGGCCTCAGCCACCCTCGCCCCCGATCGATCCGTCCGGCCGGGCATCCGCTGGCGGGCGGGCCTCGCTGCGGCGGGCGGCGTCGACGAGCTCGCGCTCCTCGTCGGTGACGCTATGCGCCGCCGCGGCGCGACGGGCTCGGCGCGCCGCGGCCATCGAGGAGGCGACACCGACCGCGCCCACAGCGACCACCACGACCGGAGCGACCCAAACAAGCAGCGTGAGCCCACTCCGCGGCGGATTGAGCAGCACCTCGGTCGGATAGCTCGCCACGAACCGGTCGAGGATCTCGTCGTCGGAGCGACCGGCCCGCATCTCCCGCCGGATCTCCTCGCGCATCTTGATCGCGATCGACGATTGGGAGCCAGCGACCGACTCGCCGGCGCACTGCAGGCATTTCAGCTGCGACGCGATCGCATACAAGCGATCGTCCGACACGCCGTCGGTCGGCCGGGGACGCGCTCCGATCCACAGCATCGCGACCACGGCGACGGCCATCGCCACCCAGACCGGTCCGCGCCGAATGGACGCCTTCATGGCGTGCCCGGCTCCGCTGCGGTCGCCGCCGGGGGCGAGGTCGTGGTGGTCGTAACCGCGATGCCGGCCGTCGTGGTGATCGTGGTGGCGGTCGTGGCCGCGGCGCTGGTGGTCGTGGTGCTGGTCGCTGCTGCCGCAATCGCCCTGTCGATCTCGCGTGCGTTGAGCCCGCCGACGAACTTCTTGACCACCCGGCCCAATGGGTCCACCAGGTACGACTCGGGCAGTTTGACCACGCCCCATTCGAGCGAGAGGTCCTCGGCGCTCGTCGCGATCACCGGCCAGTCGCCGCCACGCTGCTCGAAGAAGGCGGCAATGTTGTCGGGCGTGTCCTGGTACGCGACGCTCACGATCGAGGCGTCGCCCGCCGCAGCGTGCTCCTCGGCGAACCGCACGAGTTCGGGGTGTTCGGCGACGCACGGCGGGCACCACGTGGCGAAGAAGTTGACCAGCACCCAACGACCGGCCATTGCCTTCAGGTCGATCCGCTCGCCGTCGAGGTCGGAGCCGATCAGCGTTGGGGCCGTGCGTCCTACGAGCGGCGACCTCGACGTGGTGGCATCGCCCGAGGTCAGCACGAACACCGCGATGAGGCCGACCAACACCACGCCCACTGCGGCCGCGACGGCGCGGGTCGACAACCTCATCCGGCGACCTCGGCCGATTCGCCAGGAGCCGGCTCCGCGGCCTCGCGCCCATCGCCCACAGCGGTCGACACCGGTGCGAGCGGGTTGCGGCGACGGCCTGGGAAGGCCGACAGGGCGGTGCCGATCACCATGATCGTGCCGCCGATCCACAACCACAGGATGAGCGGTTCGACGACGATGCGGATGCGGATCGTCGGATCCTCGGCGGTGGGTTCGCGGGTCAGGTTGAGATACAGGTCTTTGGTGGGCGTGACCTTCACCGACGGCCGCGACAGGTTCATCGCCTGCATCGTGTATCGGTTCATCGAGGGCTCGTAGACATCGCCACCGTCGATGCGAATCCTCACCCGCGTCTCCTGGCGGTTCGGCTGCTGGACGACGCGGGACCCCACGTAGGTGAACCTGTGTCCGGCCACGCGCGCCGACTCGCCCTCGTCGAGGGTGAACTCGCCCTGACGCACGAACGACTGCGACGCCGCCAACGCGACAGCGATCACGATCACCCCGAGGTGTACGACCATGCCGCCGTTGGCGCGGCCGACGAACCCGCGCCAGCCGTGGCGGCGCGACGCCAGTGTGAGCTGGCGGGCCACCGAGCCGGCGGCGAACCCCGCAAGACCGAACGCGAGCAGGGGCGCAAGCCCACGCGCGCCGACGGCGAGCGAGATCGCGAGCGCACCGATCGCCGACCACGCGGGCCACCAGAGCCGTTGGCCGAGCAGCTCGGTGGTCGCGGCGCGCCACGGAAGCACGGGCGCCACCGCCATCAGGAACAGCATCACGAGACCGATGGGCGTCGCCATGCGGTCGAAGAACGGCGCGCCGACCGACACGCGATCGCTGTTGACCGCCTCGACGATCAGCGGAAACACGGTGCCGAGCAGCACCACGAACGCGAAGGCGGCGAAGACCAGGTTGTTCGCGAGGAAGGCTCCCTCGCGCGACATCGGCGAGTCGATCGCCCCGGGAGATCGGAGCCGGTCGCCGCGCCAGCCGATGAGCCCGACGCACACTGCGACGATCAGCGCGAAGAAGCCCAGCAACACGGGGCCGATGTTGCCGTCGCTGAAGGCATGCACCGATTGCACCACGCCCGACCTCGAGAGGAACGTGCCGAGGATCGTGAGCGCGAACGTGGAGCAGACGAGCGTGAGGTTCCACACGCGCAACATGCCCCGCCGCTCCTGCACCATCACCGAGTGCAGATACGCGGTTCCCGTGAGCCACGGAATGAACGACACGTTCTCCACCGGGTCCCACACCCAGTAGCCGCCCCAGCCCGACACCTCGTAGCTCCACCACGCACCGGTGATGATGCCTGCGGTCAGGAATCCCCAGCTGAACAGGGTCCATCGCCGCGTCGCCGTCAGCCAGCCCTCACCGAGGCGGCCCGTGATGAGCGCCGCGACAGCGAACGCGAACGGCACGGTGAACCCGACGTAGCCGAGGTAGAGCATCGGCGGGTGGAAGGCCACCAAGATGTGGTTCTGCAGCAGCGGGTTCGGGCCCGGCCCGTCGAATCCGGCCGCGACGGTCACCGACCGGAACACCGGCGAGACCACGAGCATGAGCACCAGGAAGAACGCTGTCACGGCGAACATGACGATCATCGCCCACGAGGCCAGGGCATCGTGGAGTTGGCGCCGGAACTTGACCGCGACCGCCGCGGTGTAGATCGCCAGCAGCATCCCCCACATGAGGATCGAACCCTCGAGCGCCGACCACATGGTGGCGACATCGAACGGGAACGGCGTCAGCGACGACCCGTGCTTGGTGACGTACTCGACCGACGTGTCGTTCGAGAGGAGCGCGATCTGCATTGCGACGACGGCGATGCCGACGCCCATCACCGAGAGCCACGCGATCGGACGGACCGACGCGCTCAGCGCCGCATCGTCGCGCCGCTGCCCGCGGCGGGCCATCACCACCCCCGCGACGCACGCGAGCAGCGCGAACGTCAGGCCGGCATTGCCGAGCGCGACCAGCACGTCAGCGTCCGGTTCCGGTGCCGCCAGCGGCCTTGGAGTTGCGCTCGGCGTCCCGCTCCGCGTCGCGGATCCGATCGGGATTGTCCTCGTCGTAGTTCTCGTCGTGCTTCACGAGGATCTTCTCGCTGCGGAACCTGTCGCCCACGAAACGGCCCTCGACCACCACCGGAATCTCGGGACCGAAGAGGTCGGGGGTGTCCCCCCGGTGGTCGATGTCAACCGAGGAGCCGTTGTAGGACAGCGTGAACGCAACGCCGTTGTCACGCTGATCGATCGAACCCTTGATGACATTGCCCTGCACCCGCACACGGCGATCGCCGATCTCGGACCGCTTCTCGACCGCCTCGTCGACGTTGTAGAAGAAGGTCGTCGCGTTCCCCAGGCCGTTCGCGAGTACGACCCCGATGGCGACGACCACCGCCGCGAGCAGCGCGACCTTGAGCCACGGAGCCCGAGTCGAGCGCGCACGCGGTGCGACGTCGCGGCCGGGTTGCGGGGTCAGGTCGAGCGGCGCGGCGTCGGCCGACTCGTCGTCGTCGAGCGCCGGACCATCGAGCCCGGATGCATCTACAGCCATCGACGCTCCTCGACCGGCACCTGCTTGGCGAGGCGGCGACCACGCCGAACAACCGAGACCGCGTACCCGCCGATCGTCGCCCCCGTGACCACCCAGGCGGCGATCACATACGACCACTGCTCCGCGGCGATCACGGCTTCACCTGCCCGAGCGACGACACCGCCGGCTCATGCTCGGCACGGCGGGCGGCCACCGCGGCATCGATCTCGACGCCCGCGGCGCGATCCGCCAACCAACCGACGCGGAAGCGGTGGACCGCCAGCCACGAGGCCACCAGCAGGAAGGCCAGAAAGCCGATATACAGCGCTGTTTCCTGGTCGCCAGCGATGGCGGCCTTGGTGGCACGACCGAACACGGTGCGACCTTGGTGGAGTGAACTCCACCATTCCACCGACATGTGCACCGGGTAGATCAGCGCCGCCGACACGATCCCCACAACCGCGGAGCGCACGGCTCGCACGTTCGGGTTCCCCGGCAGGGTCCGCATCGTGAGATAACCGACGTACATGAGGAAGAGCAACGCTGTGGTGGTGAGGCGGGCATCCCACACCCAGTAGGCGCCCCAGGTCGGACGTCCCCACAGCATGCCGGTGACGAGCGTGAGCCCGAGCAGAACCACGCCGATCTCGCCCGACGCGCCCGCCGCCACGTCGAAGAACGAGCTTCGCTTGACGAGGAACATGACCGAGCAGACCGCGTTGGCGAGCATGAAGAGATACGCGATCGACACGGTCGGCACATGCACGTACATGATTCGAACGGTCTCGCCGAGCCGCACATCGGGGCCCGTCACCGCGAAGGCGTAGATCACGAGCACGGCGATCGAGGCGAGCGACGCGATGCCGAGCACGCGGGTCGCCGTTGACGACGTGGTCTCTGGATGGTCTGCCATGGGCTCTCCGCTGGGCGTGGGGGTGCGTCGGGAGTCAGGTCTCCTCGGCGAGGGTCGACGCCGTGGCCACGCCGATGCCGAGATAGATCACTGCAAGCATGCCCAGCATGGCCGCCCAAGGCCAGCCGCTCCCAACTCCGCGACCCAGCGCGACCTCGGACGCACGCGCAGCGGCCAGGAGCACCGGCGCCTGCACCGGCAGGAACAGCAGGGGCAACACGGTCTCGCGTCCCTCGATCCCCGCGACCAGGGGGCCGTAGATCGACCCGACCGCCGCGATGCCGAGGGTGGCCAGGCCGCCGGTCACGGCAAGCAGCCCGAGTCCGCGCAGGTCGATGCCGTAGAACGCCACGATGGCGAGGCCCAGCACCGCCTCGGTCACGACGAGCTGCGCGCTGAGCGCCAGGGTGCGGCCGATGTACGCCCCGGCCGGATCGATCCCCGACATCCGCAGCGCGTCTCCGACGCCGTCGCGCTGGTCGACCGACGCGACACGCTGCACGATCATCGACGCGGCGAACAGGACCGCGATCCAGAAGAGCCCCGCGCTGGCTCGAACCAGCGTGGCCGAATCGGCGTCGAGCGCGAACGCAAACAGCAATACGATCGCCAAGACGAAGGGCACGACCTGGTTCACGGTGGTCCTGGTGCGCCACTCGAGGCGCAGGTCGCGGCGCAGGACGAGCCAGGCGTCACGCAGCATCGTCGGCCACCACCACGCCACCGGCGATCGTCACGCATCGCGACGCCACGGCGACGGCCCGATCGAGTTCGTGCGACGCGAACAGCACCGTCGCGCCCGACGCGGCCGCCTCGGCGATCATCGCGTCGAGCAGGTCACGCCCCTCGGCATCGAGCCCGGCATGCGGCTCGTCGAGCAGCCACAACCGCGGGCGGCGAACGATCATGGCTGCGAGCGACACCCGGCGCCGCTGCCCCGACGAGAGGCGGGCGACGGCAACGGACCGCAGACGTTCGGCGAGAGCGACCCGGTCGAGCGCGGCATCGACGATCGCGTCCGGTTGATCGGCGCGCACGGCGCGGGCCCAGAACCGCAGGTTGTCGAGCACGGTCAGGTCGTCGTAGAGGCCCGTGGCGTGACCGAGCAGCCCGATCTGGGGCCGGACCGTGCGACGATCCACGCACAGGTCGTGGCCCAGGACCGTCGCCGTGCCGGACGCGACGCGCAGCAGCCCGGCGCACGTGCGCAACAGCGACGTCTTGCCGGCGCCGTTCGGGCCCCGGAGCAACACGATCTCGCCGTCCTCCACGCGCAGGTCGAGACCGGCGAGCACCGGGTACCGGCCGAGGAGGGACACCGTGTCTCGCAGGAGGATGGCGGGCGGCATCAGGCACCTTGGTCGCGACCGGGACCGAACGAGGGTAGCCGCCATCTCGATGTGGGCACACCTGCCCAACGCTCCTGCGCTCCGTCCATCCGACGCCACCCGTCGCTACCGTGGTCGCGGTGCTGAACCGTTTGCTCGGGGCCTTGGGCCGAACCCTGATCACGGTCGGCACCATCGTGTTGCTGTTCGCTGGGTATCAGCTCTGGGGCACGGGCGTCGACGAGGCGAACCACCAAGAGCAGCTCACACGCGACCTCGCGACATCGCTCGGGGTCGATGCCGCGCCGTCGATGTCCGCCACCGCAATCGACGCCGCGATCCAGCGCAAGCTCGAGGCGATCGATCCCGCTACCGCACCGCCGATGCTGCCGCCCCGCGAAGCCGACGTGGTCGGCACGATCTCGATCCCCAGGATCGGCCTGCTCGACAAGAAGTTCGTGGAGGGCGTCTCCAAGGCCGATCTGCGCGCCGGACCCGGGCACTACCAGGGCACCTCGTTCCCCGGGCAGGCAGGCAACTCGGCGATAGCGGGACACCGCACGACCTACGGGGCGCCGTTCAACCGGATCGACGAACTGTCGCCGGGCGATCAGATCATCGTGTCGACCCGGCAGGGCAGATTCGTGTACGAGGTCGTCGCATCACCCGAGAACACCCGCACCGGGGAGGCCGGTGACCGCTGGGGTGACGCTTGGTACACCGTCACGCCCGACAACGTCGCACCGATCCAGGCGACGCCCGACAACCGCCTGACCCTGACCGCGTGCCACCCCAAGTACTCGGCGAAGCTCCGCATCGTCGTAACGGCCAAGCTCGTGGCCGAGCCGGCGGCGACGACCCCGACCACCGCTGCGCCGGAGCAGGAAGCGAAGGGCACGCCCAACACGGTCGCGAGCGATGAGGACCTCATCGCCGGCGATCCCGACGAGCTCGAGCCCGCGCTCGCCTGGGGCGGTGCCTTCGCCGGCCTGTTCTTGGTCGCCGCGACCGTCGCCGGGGTGCTGCGGCGAAAGACCACCAAGGCGTTCCTCCCCTGGCTGGTGTACCTCGTGGTCGCCGCGCCGTGCGCGTGGCTGCTCTGGACCTGCTTCGTGCACGTCGATCGCTATCTGCCGTCGTACTGACCGCCGGGTAGCATGCCCGGCGTGTTGTTCTCGGGATCGGTCGCCGCCAGCGCACGCGTCGTCGCTGTGGTCGCCGCCGCTGCGGCGCTCGCCGCGACGACCGCGTGCACGTCGAGCGACGAGGGCGCCACGACCACGACGACCCGGGCGACCACGACCACGTCGATTCCGCAGAGCGCCGTGGTCTCGATTGCGGCCGTGAAGGTCGCCGAGTGCTTCGACCCCGTGCCGGCGCCCGACCAGCAGCCCTTCGCCGTGGTGATGCGGCCCTGTGATGACCGCCACATCTACGAGGTGTACGCCGAAAAGCAGTTCGGCGGCGACGAGCCGCCGCCCGCCGGCGCCGCCTATCCGGGCAGCCTCGCCGTGTCCAACGCCGCCGAGGCAGCGTGCATCGAGGACTTCCCTGCGTTCATCGGAGTCGCCTGGGAGGCGAGCACGTTCGATGTGCAGGCATGGTGGCCGTCGGAACGGTCATGGGCCGATGCCACCGACCGCCGCATCCTCTGCGCGGTCTACCAGGTGACCGGATCAGCGACCCGCGGAACGGCCCGCGGCCGCAACGAATAGGCGCTGTCGAGTCGGCGCTGTCGAGTCGGCGCTGTCGAGTCGGCGCTGTCGAGTCGGCGGCGAGGCCCGCGCCGACCGGTCAGCGCCCGGTGAAGCGAGCAGGCCGGCGCTCGGCAAACGCCGCACGCCCCTCGGCCAGGTCGGCGCTCGACCACGCCCGACGGAAGGCCGTCTCGTAGTCGGCGTCCATCGATGTGGACGGCTGATCACCCGCAACGAGGTTCAGCCCGAGCTTGGTGCCTGCGAGCGTGAGCGGCGCGAGCGTAGCGATCCGCTCGGCGAGCGCTCGGGCATCGTCGAGCCCACCGACACGCTGGATGAACCCCAGGCGGTGCGCCTCATCGGTCGAGATCACCTCGGCGCCGAGCATCATCAGGCGCGCCGTTCCCTGGCCGACCAGCGAGGCCACTCGGCGCAGCGTCCACTCGTTGACCATCAGACCGAGCTTCGCGACCGGCACGCCGAACGAGGCGCCGTCGGCGGCGAAGCGGATGTCGCACGCCACGGCAAGCTGCATGCCGAGCCCCATACACGCGCCGGAGATGGCGGCGATCGTCGGGCGGTCGAGCTGCGCCAGGCGGTCGAGCACTTCACCGAGGCGAACGGTAAACGCCATGTCCTCGAGCTCCTTCAGGTCGGCGCCCGCACAGAAGTGGCCCGCTGCTCCGGTCACGATGACGCAGTGCACCTCGGCCTCGATCGCCGTTGTCAGCGCCGCGTCGAACGCCTCGAGGGCCTCCAGGTTGATCGCGTTGCGGCGCTCCGGGCGATCGATGGTGATGGTGGCGACCCCGCCGAGGAGGTCGAGATGAACGGCCAACTCACGCCTCGTCGATCACGACGACCAGGTCGCCCTCGGTCACCTGCGAGTCGGGCTCGACGTGGATCGATGCCACGACCCCTGCGCAGGGCGCCTCGACGGGGATCTCCATCTTCATGGACTCCAGGATGACCAGCTCGTCGCCCTCGGCCACGGTCGCACCAACCTCGGTTCTGACCTGCCACACGTTGGCGGTGATTTCTGCGCGGACCTCGGTCATGGCCTGAACCTCACTGAATGCGTCGACGGACGATGGCGCCGACACCCTACGCCCGAGCGCCGGGCGCACGGTCCACCGAAGGTGCGGTGGGACGGCGAATCCGGCCGTCGCCGCACACCGACGCGTCACATGCCGTTCATACAGCGCTTCCAGGTCTGTAACGGCGACCCGCCACCATGCGCGAATGCCCCATTCCCCCGCGTGCACACGGCTGAGTCAGCGGGAACGTGCCGTGCTGCTGGTCCTCATCGAATCGGCAGGCAGAGTCGTGCCTCGCGCCGAACTTGCACGACGGGCCGGGCTCGACGATCTGAGCGAGCGGCGCACCGACACGCTGCTCGTATCGGTGCGCCGCGCGCTACCGGATGGCTCGATTCGCACGGTGCGCAAGCGTGGCTGGGTGCTGCGGCCCGAGGCGTTGGAGGACGCCCGCCGCTGCCTCATCGAGGCTCGCTGAACCGCGATCGGCCGCAGCGAGGCGGCACTAGCGTGGGCACATGAACGAAGAATGGGGCCCGCTGGCCAATCTCATCGGAACCTGGGAGGGATCGGACGGCCTGGACGTCGCCTTCTCCCACGGAGACGGACGCGTCATCGAGACGCCGTATCGCGAACGCGCCGAGTTCAAGCCGTTCGGTCCCGTACAGAACGGGTCACAGATGCTGATGGGCCTCGATTACCGCACCGCGATGTGGAAGGACAACGAGGAGAACCCGTTCCACACCGAGGTCGGCTACTGGCTCTGGGACGCCGACGCACAGGTGGTGCTGCGCTGCTTCGTGGTGCCCCGCGGCGTGACCGTGCTGGCCGGCGGCCGCTTCGAGGCCGGCGCAAGCGGGTTCACGCTCACCGCGGAGGCGGCGTCGGAGCGCTACGGCATCTCGCAGAACCTGTACCTCGCGAAGCTCGCCCGTACGACGCACTACGAGACGACCTTCACGTTCAACGCGGACGGCAGCGCGAGCTACACCGAGCACACGATGCTCGAGATGGCCGAGTTGCCGAAGCCCCTCGACCACGCCGACTCGAACCGCCTGGTCCGCGTCGATTGACACGCCACGGCAAGCGCGGCGGCCCGCCGAGTCGGACGACGTGCGTCAGACCGGCAGGACGCCGTGCTTGCGCCACGGCCGGGCGACCTGTTTGTCGCGGTGGGTGCGCACGCCGGCGATGATCGCCCGGCGCGTCTCGGCCGGATCGATGATGTCATCGACCTGTGCGTGACCGGCCGCGACGTACGGGTCGATGTTCGCTCGGATCATCTCGGCGAGCTCGATGCGCTTCTCGTCGCGTTCCTTGCCCTCCGGCACCTCGTCGAGCTGTTTGCGGAACGCGATGTTCACCACGCCATCGGGGCCCATCACGGCGATCTCCGCCGTCGGCCACGCCACGAGATAGTCGGCCTCGTACGCGAGCCCGTTCATCACGAAGTAGCCGGCGCCGTAGCTCTTTCGGATGACCACGGAGATCTTCGGCACGGTCGCCTCGCACACGGCGAACAGCATCTTCGCTCCGTGACGGATGATGCCCTGCTTCTCGACCACGGAGCCCACAACGAACCCGGGCACGTCGTGGAGGAACACGAGCGGGATACCGAACGCGTCGCACAACCACACGAACCGGGCGGTCTTGTCGGCGGCGTTCACGTCGAGCGCACCGCCGAGCACCTTCGGCTGATTCGCCACGATGCCGACCACGTCGCCGCCCATGCGAGCGAGCCCCACGATGACGTTGCGCGCCCAGTCGCGCTTCATCTCGAAGAAGTCGCCGTCATCGACGATCGCACCGATCACCTTGGTCATGTCGTACGCGCGCCTCGGTGCGGTCGGCACGATGCCGTAAACCTCCTCGACGCGCCGATCGACCGGGTCGACCGCGTCGCGACGCGGCGGCGGT
>WBZT01001180.1_pt1 | contig 19520 bp, 14 predicted proteins | sample 5204241 | NCBI WGS metagenome assembly WBZT01 (sample SAMN12344358, study PRJNA552823) | activated sludge metagenome | biome: Activated sludge suspended growth; feature: Nitrification reactor; material: Wastewater; isolation source: activated sludge from nitrification reactor of wastewater...
ATACTGTTTCGAAAATGGAACTTCTTGCAATAACAAAAAAATTTCTTCGATCTGGTTTAGAAAATCTTCCGGAACCTTCGGCAATATTTAAAGGTATACTGAGAGATGCCCTGAATAATTGATCAGCAGTTGCTTTATGAATTTGGGCATCTCGAATAAAAGCGATTATCTCTGTGTGGAATAATTTAGATTTTTGATAAACTTCCAATTTCTGAAAATCAAACATAAGAGAAATAGGATTAAAAGTAAGTGTGAGTGTGAGTGTGAGAGCGAAGAAAAAATCAGAGCGAAAATCTTCGCTCTCGCTCTGATTCTCGCTATTGTTCAAGATTACGAATCATTGCAAACAGCATTTTAGATAATTCTTCAGCTTTTGATAAAAAATTTTGAAATTGGCTATCAGTTAAGCTATTAGCGTCATTTAAAATATCAATAATAGATACTGTTTCGAAAATGGAACTTCTTGCAATAACAAAAAAATTTCTTCGATCTGGTTTAGAAAATCTTCCGGAACCTTCGGCAATATTTAAAGGTATACTGAGAGATGCCCTGAATAATTGATCAGCGGTTGCTTTATGAATTTGGGCATCTCGAATAAAAGCGATTATCTCTGTGTGGAATAATTTAAATTTTTGATAAACTTCCAATTTCTGAAAATCAAACATAAGAGAAATAGGATTAAAAGTAAGTGTGAGTGTGAGTGTGAGAGCGAAGAAAAAATCAGAGCGAAAATCTTCGCTCTCGCTCTGATTCTCGCTCTGATTTTTGTACCCGGGGCGGGACTTGAACCCGCACAGACATTACTGTCCACAGGATTTTAAGTCCTGCGTGTCTACCAATTCCACCACCTGGGCAGGTGCAATAATCAATAGTTAATAGTTAAGAATTAATAGTCAAAAGATGTAGAGAAATTATCTGGCTATAATAAATTAACTAAGTTTATCGTCAATTTAAAGGACTGTTCCTTTAATTTAAGGGCAAAGATATTATTTGGTATTTAGTTTACCCCTTGATTTTGAGAATATTTTGACTAATTCAATGGCTTCTGATTTTAATTCTGAAATAGCATTGATATGATTTGAATTCAGATTTTCAATTATTTCAAGCCAAAAAACAACTTCATCTGCTTCTTCAACAACAATACTCATTTTTGAATGCCATTCGCGTTGAGATCTTCCTAACACAAACGGCTCTAAAGTTTGCAGCTACAGAGTCACTGACCGAATGAGCTGGGATTTCAGAATTTTAGATTATTGATTATCAACGATTTCCCTTGAAAATCGTATAACTCGAATAGCCAAATTAAAAGATCGACTTCGAAGTTCGTCATTAAACATAGGTGTTATTTACAAAAGTCAATAGCTAAAACTAACAAATTCTATTAACTGCTGACTATTGACTACTGACCACTAATTTGAGCGGGAGACGAGACTCGAACCCGCGACCCCGACCTTGGCAAGGTCGTGCTCTACCAACTGAGCTACTCCCGCATCTAAAATTATATTAAACTGAGTCCCGAAAATCCATTGATTTTCAAGGATGCTCGAATTTTGTGGAACAAAATTCGGCACTACTCACGAATACTCTTTGATAAAAAAACGCTTTCGTTTCTTTAGAGAGGACAAACTACTTCTGAAACAATTTCTTCTATCCTCCGTTGTTTCTAGGCTGTTTTAGACCCAGAATTCTTTATTTTGGGCTGCAAATATAAGATTGCATCTTCCAATTGCCATATTTTATAAAAGAAAAAAAAGGGATTTTTCATATTAATATTTATTATAATACGTTAAATTTGTCCTGATAATGAGTAAACTAGGTAAGATCTTGGTCGCCATGAGCGGTGGAATTGATAGTACCGTTACGGCGGCAATGCTGCATGATATGGGTTATCAGGTCATTGGCATTACTATGAAGACCTGGGATTATGCCTCCTCCGGTGTATCCACCAAGGAAACCGGATGTTGCTCCTTAGACTCACTACAAGACGCCCGTAAGGTTGCCGTGGATATGGGCTTTCATCATTTTATCCTGGACATCCGAGATGAATTTGGGGATGCGGTCATCGACAATTTTGTAGAGGAATATGTTGCCGGCAGAACCCCGAATCCCTGCGTGCTCTGTAACACCCATATCAAATGGAATGCTTTGCTCAAACGAGCCGACGGACTGGATTGTGAATTTATTGCTACCGGACATTATGCAAGGATTAATCAGCTCAATGAGCGCTTCTATATCTCAAAAGCCAGGGATCTACACAAGGATCAATCTTATGTGTTATGGGGTCTAAGTCAGGCAGCATTGAGTCGAAGTAAATTTCCATTAGCTGAATACCTTAAACCCGAGGTAAGACAGATTGCCATAGATATGGGTTATGACAATCTTGCCAAAAAAGCAGAGAGTTATGAAATTTGTTTTGTGCCGGATAATGATTACCGGTCTTTTTTGAAAAGAAGGGTAGACGGACTAGCAACCCAGGTACATGGTGGACATTTTACCGACAAGAACGGAACGGTTTTGGGTACACACGATGGTTATCCGTTCTATACCATTGGACAAAGGAAAGGTCTGGGTCTGGCTTTTGGGAAACCTATGTATGTGACCGATATTTTTCCTGAAACAAACACGGTAGTTCTTGGGGAAGAAGAAGAATTAGACCGACCTGGTATGATGGTCTCTAAGCTAAATTGGCATAAGTATCAAACTGTTGATCCATCCATGGACTTAACAACCAAAGTCCGCTATAAAAATCCAGGACACTCCTCACAGGTCACTCCGATGTTGGATCAACTTCATATTCATTTTAACAGCAAGGTGAAAGGTATAGCACCTGGCCAGTCTGCTGTAGTCTATGAAGGGGATGATATAATTTGTGGTGGTATTATTAGTTCATCCGTTTCAGATTAAGTATAATGAATAACACTTTATCCCTCCAATTTCTTATTCTGGTTATCCTGACCTGCTTACTATCCTGTAATCCAGACAACGAAACGCTCACCGACGAACAATTAGGTTATTCTTATTATCCAATCCATATTGGCGATACCTGGATCTATGATTGTGACTCCATACTTTTTCAAAAATCAATCTTTGTCAAAGCGGATACGACGCATTGTCAATTGAAGGAAACTATTGCTGATTCCGCCAGAGATATAGAAGGCAATCTGTTCTATAATCTCGAAATATTCTATAGAAAAAATGACACGGATAACTGGCAGCTTATAGATAATTCCTTTCTGACAGTTACTAAAACCAATATTATGAGAACAGAATTTGGTTTGGATTTTATTAAAATGGTATTCCCTGTTTTGAAAAATAAATCCTGGAATGGAAATATCCGCATCAGTCAGGATAATGAAGTCAAATTAAATGGAGAGTATTTCAAACCTTTTGCTTTTTGGAATGGCAGATCTTATTATTATAAAAATATTGCAAGGGATGCTGTCATCGGAAATATTCAATATCTCAAAACAGCGGAAGTAGAGGAAATAGATTATTCTGATGATATCAATAGAATTTATTCCACCGCCATATATGCCGAACACGTCGGTCCAATCTATAAGGAATTCTGGTTGCTAAGTTCTGAAAATCAAGACCCTTCCATTCCTTGGATTGAAAAAGCGGACTATGGTGCAATAATTATTCAGACCTTAATCAAACAATAATCCAATTGATTAAACTTATTCCCATTGGTTCTACTTTCAAAACACACGGTGTTAAGGGAGAAATAGAAGTTGAAATTGAAGAGGTGTTTAAGCCCTGGCTGATCAAAGAAAAAATTTTATTTCTTTATGTTCAAGGCAACGCAATTCCATTTTGGATCAGCGCTATTCGGGAAGATTCAAGATTTTTTTTAAGTCTGGAAGAGGTCGATACTTTAGAAGAAGCAAAATTACTTTGCAATAAAACGATCTATGCAGATGAAAACAAAATTCCTGCATCCATTCTTAAAAAAGCCAAGGCAGATAGCTTGCCCGATGGTTTGGAAAATTATTCAATGATAGACAAAACCAGTGGTGTGCATTCCAAAATTTTGTCCATTCAGGAATTCCCATCGCAGTGGCTCGCAGAAGTGGAAGTCAATGACTCCAAATTTTTAATTCCAATTCACGAAGATTTTATATCAAAAATTGATCAAAAAAATAAAATACTTCATCTTGAATTACCTGATGGAATATTTAATCTGGGAGAATAAATTGCTGTATTTTTTTTAGGATTCTGCTAATTCTAACCACTTATTTTCAGTTTCGGAAATCTTTAATTCAGTGTCAGATAACTTTATCTGATTTGTTTGAAAATCTGAGTGATCAAAGCCATGACTACTAAAATATTCGAGTAATTTATTTTTTTCCAACTGAAGTTTTTCAAGCTGTTTTTCTAGCTTTTGAAGGTCTTTCTTACTCTGATCTCTAAAACTCCCGGAAGACTTGGTACTTTGAGCAGGTATATTTTCCTGAGGTGAATTTTTTATATATTTTTCTTTGTCGAGGGCAGAGCGATAATCTGAATAATTACCGGGAAAATCCCGAATAGAGCCATCCTCTTGTATCGCAAAAACATGATTGACCAGTCGATCCATAAAAAAACGATCATGGGAAACAATCAATAGAATTCCTTCAAATTCCAGTAAAAAGTTTTCCAGAACGTTGAGCGTGATCAGATCCAAATCATTGGTGGGTTCATCGAGTATGATAAAATTCGGATTAAGGATTAAAATAGTCAAGAGATATAATCTTCGCCTTTCACCTCCACTCAATTGGGAAACATATACCTGTTGCTGTGTTCTCGGAAATAAAAATCGCTCCAATAAGTTTTCAGCAGATAACTTTTTTCCTTTTTTCAACGGGATGTAATCTGCAATCTGGCGTACGACATCAATGACTCTTTTATCTTCCAGAAGGGACAATCCATCTTGTTCATAATATCCGAATTTCACGGTATCACCAAGAATAACTTTTCCCTGATCCGGCTTCATTTGTGCTGTAAATAATTTGAGCAGGCTCGTTTTGCCGGCGCCATTCGGACCAACAATTCCTATGCGATCACCGGGTTTGAATTTATAACTAAAATTTTCAACAATTTTTTTATGTTGAAATGATTTAGATACATGATGGAGTTCAAGAATTTTTGTTCCCAACCGCTGCATATCAATTTCAAGTTCAACTTCGGTTGGACCTTCCGGACCTTGTATGGATTCTTTGATCTCATAATACTTATCTACCCTGGATTTTGATTTGGTAGTTCTGGCTTTCGGCATTCGTCGCACCCATTCCAATTCTTTGCGAAGCATCTTGTTCGTCTTATCTTTGGCAATCGCGAGATTTTGCATTCTAAGCTCTTTTTTTTCAAGGTAGTCTTCGTAATCACCCTGATATTTGATCAGACTTCCCTGGTCTAACTCTATGATCTGATTACAAACATTGTTCAAAAAATATCTGTCGTGTGTAACCATAAGTAATGTGACAGATTGCTGCGAAAGATATTTTTCAAGCCATTCAATCATTTCAAGATCCAGATGATTGGTAGGTTCATCCAAAATCAAAAAATCAGGTTTGCTACATAATACTTTTACAAGGGCCAATCTTTTTTTCTGTCCGCCGCTTAATTTATCCGTCAAAAAATCAAAGTCCGGAAGTTTGAACTTTCCCATCAATTCTTTCACATAGGCATCCATATCCCAGGCTTTGTGTTCATCCATAGCATGAAGTGCTTTTTGGATTTCGATTTCGTTATGTGATTTTTGGGCCATGTAAAACGCTCTCAGCGGTTCCAGTGCTTCATCCTCTCCTTCCAATATGGTTTCCAGGACAGAGTGTCCGGGAATAATTTCTGGATCCTGAGGCAAATAAGCGGATTTTATTTCTTTGTTTATCCAATACAGCGCGGTATCTCCATCCGCAGGTTCTATTCCGGCAATAATGCGAAGCATACTGGTTTTACCACTTCCATTGCGCGCGACGATGGCAATTTTGTCGCCCTGGTTTACTTTAAGCTGAATATGATCGAGCAATACTTTTTCACCATAAGACAGACTTGTATTTTCCAGTGTAAGATAATTCATAGTGTAAGTAAATTAATTGATCAAAATTTAAATTGGAAAATATGGTATTCGCGTCATATGCTTTAAACCAAAATCAGATAGCTTTTATCCTTCGGTTAATTTGCATAGTCTGGTCATTTATTGTTTGCACTTTTTTTAACTGGGTAGTTTTACCACAGTGTCTTTTTACGAATGGTTTCGAGATAGTCATATAATTGAATAAGGCCTAAAGTGCCTTTTAATTCAAAATCCATGATCTTGCTTTCAGATCCGTCCATACGTTTTATCCAAATGGTAATTACCTGATCCGAATTTTTGTCGCCATATTTTTTGTCGCCTTGCGGCAACCGGATGTAATTGACTAGATTGTTAAGAATTCTAAATTGATCCGGATCACAAGTTGCTTTATAGCTTCCGGTTTCCAATTCCGTATTTTTCAGATTCTGAAGTATCATTCCACCGGAACTGTCAATTTTTAATTTGAAATCAGCACATCCTCCATATTGACAATATCTATGAACCTGAATAAATCGAATAGGAGATCTGTTTGGTGTTGGATTGTACTCGACGATCTGATTGAACTTATACACCAAAGTATCCTTTCTCAAAAAGCCCATTCCATACCAACTGTTATAATTTTTGGGAAAACTAACTTCGTTTCCTTTCACCATTTTGGTCGTTCTCTTGGTAAGGAATTGTTTGTAAATGATGAGTGGTCCTTCTTTGGTCTCTTCAATTACAGGAAAATTTAAATCACCTTCGATGAAAGCAGGTTGAACATCATGTATTTCAAAATTCTTTGGATCTTCGGTAGCCATGATAAGATAGGCCTTGTTCTCTTTCTTTTTATATCCTTGAACAAAAAGATCCAGCAATCCGTCATCATTAAAGTCTCCGGTAAACCAGGGAGAATATTCAATAGAATCTAAGTAGAGCTGATTATCATCATTCATTCCCTTGATTCCTAATTGAAAGTTTTTGAGTTCAGAAAAATTTTTTGATAAAAAAATATTTACATCTTTATCAATGGTAAAATCTTCAAATCCCTGAGAAAAAACGGGAAAAGAAAAAATTGAAATAATTAAGGCAAGTAGAGTTTGTAAAGAAAACCTTAATGTATAACTCAAGCATTCAATTTTTTTCACACTAAATTATCTGATCAATGTAAACATTCCGGAATAGGTATTCGTCATATTGTAAATATCCAACACAATTACCTTAACCGAATAGGTATCTGCAGGCGCAGGATTACCACTGAAATTTCCATCCCATTCTTCGCTTAAGTTGTTGGTAGTAAATACTTCTTTTCCCCATCGGTTGAATATTTTACATTCAAAGCTTTTCACTTTCATGGGCTCTTTAATTACAATGCCATATAGTTTGTTTTCAGGAATATCACTTCCAGGTGCAAAGACATTGGCAAATTCAACCAGAGGGGTACAATCCTTGGCATTAAAGTTATAAGAGAAGGTCTTTTTCTCATGACAATAACTTACCTCAACCGTTACCGCATCATAGGGATAACGAACTTCAATCGACTGCGTAGTTTCACCCGTTGACCACTTATACTTGACATAAGGATTTTTATAACTGTCCGGGTCGTTTGCAATGGCAGATACAACAAATACTGTATCGGTCACACCATTACAGTAGTCAAGGGAAGTTGTTCCTTGCTTGAAATCAAAGTAATTACAGGCTCGGGTCAAAGTCATTTTTAATGAATCGCCTTTGATGGTTGAAAAAACCTGAGGCGCTGGAAATACTCTAATTTGTGTACGGGTGAAAGTATCTTTTTGAAATTCATTGATGGAACTTGTGTCGGCCGATTTAAAAGAGAAACATTGAGTGAGTTCAGCATTTTTATTCAGTTTGGCAGAAAAGTATCTGAAGGTATCAACATAAGAACCAGCAAGTGCAAAATTATTTTCAACAGGAAGATAATCTAGACCATAAGTCTGACAGGTATACGGCTGTGTCAATTTGAAAAATTGTGTTCCGCCAAAATTGGTATTAATAAACCTTGTAGTAGAAAAAACTGCTTCAGAATTTCCTACCGTCGCGAGATGGGTGATGACAATATTGTCTGTACCAAAGCTTGGATGTTTGTAATACAATATTTTTGGTGTAAGTCCTCTGTTGTAAGCAACGAGTTTGTTGAATTTGGTCACTTTTCCATCCGTTGGATCAAATTTCACTACGGTAAAATAAGAACTGTTTGGATTCAAATAATAATTTCCGGCTATAGCCACCTGATTATTGTAACTGGTCAGGTTATGATGAAAATGTGTAAAATTAGAATCCAGTTGATAGACATAATCTAATTGTAAGGAGGTTGATATTTTGGCTAATAAATTCTTTCCAAAACTTAAGGCATAACCATCCATATCCAAACTCAAAATTCCATGTACGGAACTGGTATCTGCAAAATGAAAATTTGCAACAGACTGAAATAAGTTATCCATTTTTATCACATAGCCGGTAAGATCTTTTTCATCATTTCCGGCATTGAAGCAAAGCAAACGATCGTTGTTGTTTGCGATAAGACTTGGATTTTCGTAAAGCGTCAAGTTGGGAATGTTGCAGATCTTCGGATATTGAATATCGCCCTTGTAAGGATAAATGGATAGACAGTAAATGCCTTTATAGCCTTCGGATTGGAGTACACAGGTCAGATAAATGCTATCACTCGTATTGATGGAACTTATACTTGTTGATAATTGACTTAAGGCAAAGGTGTCAACTTTGAATTTTTTAATATACAAAATATCTCCACAATAATTGTGTTTGATGAAGGCAATAGCAGAATCTGCAGTTAATGCGACATTAATCCAACCGGCATCTGAAGTGGCATGAACAGCAATATCTGTTAGATGAAGACTGTCTTTGATATCATAGAATTCTAATGGCTGTGTTCTGACTTCCTGAATACCGCAAATCCCTGTAAGGATTAAGATCAGGCTGATTATTTGCTTCATGTATGGATATATTAAAATAATGTGCAAAAATAAGTATTATGAACTGGAGTTGGCTGTTAAAGTTTATGTAATTTTGAAATATATCGTTTAAACATTACGATAATATGTAATATGAAAAACATTACAAATCATACGAATAGCTTGTTTTTATGTTTGATTCTATGCTTTATAGGCCCAACTGTAGCGCTTCCTGGACAAAGTTCCTTGGGAATGGACTCGCTGAGCCGGGTCATGATACCTGAAGGCTGCAGCAGCGTTTGGGGCATGACACATAGTTCAGGAATCAATTTTGGTTTGCTGGGAACCAGGGCAGGCTTAAGGATTTATAATTTGGAAGATCCTTCTCATCCTGTGGAAGTTTTCTTCATTCCGGGGAACGAATGTGTTTGGCGTGAACTCAAGACGTATAAGGATTTTGTGTATGTAGTTACAGAATGTGAAGATGGATTATTGATTGTGGACTTAAGAGATATCCAGAATATTCATTACGCATTTCATAAAGAATACCTTGATGCAGACTCCAATCATTATGTCATTACTAGATCACATACTTTGTTTATCGATGAAAAATCCTATCTATATCTCGCCGGATCTAATAATGATTATTCCGGATTTGTAATACTGGATTTATCAAAAAATCCTGAAAACCCTTTGTGGGTCAATGCTTATAGGGATGAGTATTATCACGAAGTATTTGTACGATCCGATACCCTATTTGGTGCCTCTATTTATCTTGGAGAATTGGTAATGTGGAACATAAAAGACAGGAAATGGCCCGTTAGACTTGGATCTCATCAGACCGGTGGGCATTTTACACATTCTGTTTGGCGAGAAGATGGTAGGCCTGTTTTGTATACAGCGGATGAAACCGCAGGTGCATTTGTTGAGAGCTGGGATGTCTCGGTTCCTACTCAAATTCAAAAACTAGATCGCTTCAGAGTAAATTATCCTATAGATCAATTTAATATTCCACACAATGTTTTTTACAGAGATGGGTATTTGTTTGTTTCCTGGTACACAGAAGGCGTCAGGGTGCTGGATGTACGACATCCGGATAATTTGCAGGAAGTAGCCTACTGGGACACTCATCCTCAACCAGTGACAGGATTCCACGGTGTCTGGAATGTATATCCTTTTTTTGAGTCTGGCCTTCTCCTCGCTTCAGATATTGAAAACGGCATGTTCGTGATGCGATTCAACAATGCAAGGGCTTGTTTTCTGGAAGGAAAAATCAGAGATAAAGACACTGGATGGCCTCTGACAAACGCTGAAATAACGCTGCAATCTCCACGTCGTCAGACAACGGATTTTACCAATTTATTAGGGGATTACAAAACCGGATTTAGTGAAAGTTCTACCGTATCTGTTCATATCAGAAAGCCGGGTTATATAGAATTGAAGGATAGTATTCAAATGATTGAAGATAGTGTTATTTGGAAAGATTTTGAGCTTGTTCCGGAACTGAAATTTAAGATATCCACTTCGGTGATGCATTCGGGAGATGCGATGGCGGAAGAAAATGTTCGTCTTAAAATTTGGAACTCAGATTTTACCTATGAAGCAGTAAGTGATCAACTGGGATTTCTTCAAATACCAGAAGTAGTTCGTGGAAAGTACCACCTGCAATGGTCTAAATGGGGAAAATTGATTTATTCCGTGGATAACTTTTTTGCCGTACAAGATACATTTTTTGAAGTGTTTTTAAAGGATGGATATGAAGATCAGTTTAATGTAGACCAGGGATGGACCTTCATTTCGGATACCTTAGCCTTGGCATGGCAGATTGGAAATTTTAAAGAATTGCATCCAGCACCATCCAATTATCCGTCTGCGGATATTGATGGAGATGTTGGTGATGTGGCTATATATACCAATAATTTTTCCGATGCAGATGCGGCGCAAAATGTAATGGGACATTCGTATCTGTTTTCTCCGGCAATGGATCTATCTGCTTACAGCGAGATAAGCCTGGATTATACTGCCTGGGCTTACGGAGGATGGGAGTCTTCTGTCAAAGAGACCTATTTAATGTTGAATGATGAAAAAATTCCTTTGGAACAAATTGCAGAAAACCTCACTGGAAAATTTAACCCAACTTCTCATTTTACAATAGATCTTAAGGGTAAAAGAAGAGATCAAGTTTATTTTGTAATGCACCTGTGGAATGATCCGGATTCCGTATCGTATGCCATTTCCTTAAAAGCGGCGTTGGATGGGTTTCTATTAACAGGAAAACTGAATACAGAAATATCTTATATTCTTCAAAAGGATATAAGGATTTTTCCCAATCCATTTCAGGATAAATTATTTATCCAAAATAACACCAACCTGAGTTTGGATTCGGAGTGGTTCAATTTAAAAGGACAGCAATTAAGAAAATGTATTATTCCTGCCCATTCGCTCCTATTGCTAAACACATCGGAAATACCATCCGATCTATATTTCCTGCAATACAGGACTTCTCCGGATGACAAATGGCAAACAGTAAAAGTTGTAAAAAGATAAGATCAAGAAAGGATGTATGATTTGTTGATTATAGGGGGAGGCGCATCTGGTTTTTTTTGTGCCATACATTTTGCAGAAAAAAATCCCGGAAAAAAAATATTAATTCTGGAAGCAGGAAAAGATGTGTTATCCAAAGTTCGAATTTCCGGAGGAGGAAGATGCAATGTTACGCATGCTTGTTTTGATCCAAAAGAACTGGTACAATATTATCCCAGAGGTGGTAAAGAACTGCTTGGATCTTTTATCCGGTTTGGTCCATCCGAAACCGTAGAATGGTTTGAAAGCCATGGAATAGAACTCAAGACGGAAGAAGATGGCAGAATGTTTCCACTGGCAAATACTTCAGAAGTTATCATTAAGAAATTTGTTGGGCTTTGTCATCAACACCACATTGAAGTTCAGGTTCAGCAAAGAGCAATTTCCATCTCAAGAAAAGACGGTAGTTGGGTGATACAAACGCGAAGTGATACCTACACCACAGAACAATTATTTATTGGGTCGGGATCGGATCAACGCATATGGGATCTATTAGCCCAACTCGGACACCACATTATACAGCCGGTTCCATCGTTGTTTACATTTAATATAAAGGACAAAGGATTTAATACGCTATCTGGTATTTCAGTTGAAAATGCTTCCTGCGACATAGTAGGTACAAACTTCCATGCTGAAGGTCCCCTATTGATTACACATTGGGGAGTGAGTGGTCCGGCGGTGTTGAAGCTCAGTGCATGGGCTGCCAGATATTTATTTGATTGTGATTATCAGTTTAGCATTCAAATTAATTGGTTACTTATGGATTCAATCGATGCAGAAAAGGAGTTGATTCAGATAAGATTACAACATCAATCGAAGGTTGTTCAAAGTTTTGCACCCTTTCCCATTGCCTTGAGATTATGGAAATATCTTTGTAACCATGCAGGAATAGATGAACAACGAAACTGGAACTCATTAAGTATTAAAGACCTGAGAACGCTTGGACAATGTTTGTGTAAAAACCAATGGAAGGTTGAAAGTAAGACGACATTTAAACAAGAGTTCGTCACGGCGGGAGGGATTGATTTGAAAGAAATTGATTTTAAAAAATTTAAAAGTCTAAAAGCCGAAAACCTTTATTTGGCTGGAGAAGTATTGAACATTGATGCGCTGACAGGCGGATTTAATTTTCAGGCTGCTTGGACGGGTGCGTACCTCGCTGCAGAAGCCATTGCACTACAGAACAATAAGTGATTTTTTTTCGAAGATGAACAGTAAGGAATAACAGATCAGCATCAGTGTATTGCTTTGGTTGACAAGATGGCGTTTATCCAAATTTTATTGAATTTATGTGGCATATACAATTCATTTATTCATGTTTTATAAACCGTTGAAACGGTTTAGTCGCCCACAGTTTTAACCGCGGGTGATAATAAACCTACGCCTCACAAAGCAGCATTATTTCGCTCACCAACACCGATAGCATAACCAATTTTCCACTGGCCGTTATTTCATACTCTCGATCTTCATCTTCATCCAGCGAAACATAGATGAATTCAAGAAGTTCTGTTTCTTCAATGGATGTATAGAAGGCATCATAACAGGATTCAAAATCGTTATGAAGATTTATTGTTTCCCAACTTGCTTCATCCATTTTTTCTACCAATTCCGGATCAATGGTTTTGATTTCATAATTTCTTGATATGGCTTCATACAAGATTACATAAAGAAAGACCAAATAGTCCATCTCATCATCATTCAATATTTCTGCATGTGATCCAAGTAAAATATCAAACATGACAATATTCTGATCTTCAATGCTGGCAAGAGTTCGATCAAATACCGAAGGATCTTTTTCGAATTCTTCAACAATTTTATCTAAGTTTTCTTCAGTTATCATATGGATAATTTTAAATCTTTATAAGCCCAAAGGTACAAGCATGCTGTGGTTCGAAAGGGTCGCCATTTATCTGCAATGCTGAATAATTTTTTTTCTAATTCTTTTTTCTCTTTTCTAATTTTGTAGATCTCAACCATTGCTGTTCTGATGCCAAAGTCCAGGGGTGAAAATACATCCGGTCTTGCAAGACAAAACATCAATACCATTTCAACGGTCCATCGTCCTACACCTTTAATCCTGGTAAGCTCCTGAATGATATCTTCGTCTGACATGTTTGCAAACTGTGCGTTTTTTAATTTATTGTCTTCAAAATGTCTGGCAATATTTTGTATATAATTTGATTTTTGATAAGAAAGTCCACAGGCTCTAAGCGACTCAATGTCCGTCTCTAGAATTTTCTTATTTCCTGGTATCTTTCCACCATATAATGATTTGAAGCGATTTAAAATGATGGGTGCAACCTTGGTTGATAATTGCTGACTTACTATAGAAGTGATGAGATGTTCTCTTACCAAATCAGATGGGGTAATCCGCTCAACATTTTTCTTGGGAACTTTCTGTAGGAGAATCGCCATTTTGGGATCTGCAGAAAGAACTTTTTCATAGGACATTTATGAATATATTTGTACTTTGTAGCAAAGGTATGAAGATATTAGCTGGTATTGTTCTTGTAATCTTCACCGTTTTGAATGTTTCTTCACAGGCATTGAATATGTCCTTGTGTTGTTCCTACGATAACGATAGTTTGCCTTTTCGGGGTCCGGTGGCTTATAATGATGTGTGGGGTTATGTGGCTAAATCAGGCGTAGAAGTGGGAATTTTCGGATCTGTAGATAGTATTTATTTTTTGGAGATCATGCCGGATTGTATTCAAGGCCTTCGAAGGATCAATGTTTTCAAAGGCGGATCGAGTTCAATCTGGAGAGATTTTAAAACCTACAGACATTATGCTTATGCTGTCGCAGATGAAGGAGCAGAAGGCTTAATGGTCTTTGATCTGTCCTATATACCAGACTCCGTACATCTTATCGGTAGGGATGACAGCGTTTTTCAAACAGCGCATAATCTTTATATCGATACTTTGAATGGTCATTTATTTCTTGCCGGCGCACAATCCAATGGGCTTGGAATTGATTTGATCATGTATGATATAAATACAAATCCGGCAGCTCCTAAACTGATAAAAAAAATAAGTCTGCCGGGTGGTTATGTACATGATGTTCATGTTGTGAATGATACTGCATTTTGTTCTCATGGTTATAATGGAATGTATATCTATGCTATATATCCCAATGGTTCCTTTCAATATATTAGTTCGATGACCATTTACCCACAGCAAGGCTACAATCACAGCAGTTGGGTAAGCCATGACAGAAAAACATTGATTTTTGCTGATGAAACCCATAATACCAGTTTGAAGTTGGTTGATATTGCCAATGTTCAGGTGCCAAGATTAAAAAGTTTATTTAGATCTGCACTGCTCGCTCCTTTGGATACAATGAGCATTGTACACAATCCATTTATAAAAGGTGATTTGGTTTTTCTTTCCTATTACCACGATGGAATTCAGGTTTTTAATATTTCAAATCCCTTACAACCCATTCAAATAGCCTATTACGATACCGAACCCAATAATACCGACTACACAGGATTTCAAGGGGCCTGGGGTACTTATCCTTATTTGCCATCCGGAAAAATACTCGCAACAGATATTCGAAATGGTTTTTTTGTATTGCAGTTGGATATAACCCTGGACTTGGAGTTGATAACATTGTATTTCAATGACCGAACGGATGAAAAAAAATTAGAATGGACCATTTTACCTGCCACCGGTTTTCAATCGGCTGAATTACAGATTTCGGAAGATGCAAAGAAATGGTTGAAGTATAAAAAATTGAATACAGTGCTTGAATCTGGTTCACTGGAAATATCCAGCCCGTCGGACTTTTCAAAATATTTCAGATTGAAATGTATTGACTTAGCCGGACATGATCACTTCTCCAACATCGTGCAGAAACCTCATGATACTTTTGGTGACCAATATGCTTTTGAAATCCGAAATAATAGAATCTTTCCATATTCAAAAGAAATAAAAATTCTGAAAATTACCATATTCAATATTAATGGATCACTGGTTGAATCCTTCATTCCTTCCTCATCCTATCCAAGCATACCCGATGGTTTACTTCCGGGCGTTTATTGCATTGAACTGGAGTTGATGGATGAGCTGATTCCCTACAGATTGAAATATGTAAAATAAACCCATTTTATGCATTTGGGATGCAATGATGCAGTTGATGGGATTCTATGGAAAAATTTAGGGTAATATAATTTCTCTGATACTTACGGGTGAGGCAACAAAAGGCGATCTTGTAAAGTCAATCGATCAGACCATTAAAATTAGGATATTTCCTGAAAAGAATAGTTTATCTTTACTCCAACAATTAAAAACCCATCTTATGCCCATACCTAAGTATACAGGCACTTTTGGACAACCCGAACTTTTGCACCTGTTGAGACGCTGTTTATTTGGCGTTAGCAACGACGATTTAAAGGCGCTCAAAGGTAAATCTCTGGATGCCGTTGTAGATCAATTATTGACTTTCACGACGGATGTTGCTCCCCCGGTTAAATATTATTCCATCAAAGTCAACAATGTTCAGGATCCTACAGCTATTGATACCGATGTGTTGTTTGGGAATACATGGGTGAATACACCAATTAACAATCAAACCACTTCCCCGGACGGTTATCGAAAAGAAAGTCTTAAGGCATGGAGGACAGGATTAATGATCAATCAGGAATTGAATTTGAGAGAAACGTTAACGCTTTTTTGGCACAATCATTTCTCTACGGATACTACAGAAATTAATTCATTAATATCCTACAGAACCAATAAATTATTGAGAGATAACTGTCTTGCCAATTTTAAAAAAATGCTGACAGATATCAGTTTGGACCCAACCATGCTCCGTTATCTGAATGGTTATTTAAACACCAAAGCAGCTCCTGATGAAAATTATGGAAGGGAACTTCAGGAATTATTTGCAGTAGGCAAAGGTCCTGGTTCTGGATATACAGAAGATGATGTTAAAGCAGCGGCAAGAGTTTTAACAGGATGGAGTTTTATTACTACGGATTACAGCGATAATAAAAAGCAAGCTCTGCCAAGAATCATTCCAAACAATAATCCAAATACGCCCAATGACTTCACCAATCGTGCAGGAAATCACGACAAGGAGGCCAAACAATTTTCTGCTTTCTATAACAACACTAAAATAGCTGCAACCACTACAGTTAATTATGATTCAATGAAAGCAGAATTGGATCAGTTAATTGATATGATTCTGGCAACAGACGAATGTGCCAGATATTTGATCAGAAGGTTTTATGTATACTTTATTCATTATAATATTACTCCGGAAATCGAACAACAGTTTATTATTCCTCTAGCAGCGGACTTCAAAGCGAGTGGTTATAATACTAAGAGCATGTTAAAGTCTTTTTTCACTTCTGCAGAATTTTTCAGTTCCTGCAATAGAGGAGCCATGATCAAAAGTCCGGCACATTTCATTATTACAGTGTTGCGACAATTCGGCATGAAATTACCGACCAGTGCTACGTTAGAGGCACAATATTATTTCAGATCCGTCATGAAAAATTATGCACCTCAAATGGGTCAGGATTTTATGGATGCTCCTGATGTTGCGGGATGGCCAGCATATTACCAGGTACCACAGTTTCACGAAATCTGGGTAAACACTGCAAGTTATCCGAACAGAAAGGTTTTCTATGAAAATATGCTTAAAAATGGAATAAGTACAGGTACGGCATATTTTGAAGACGCCAGCAAAAACCTTAAATTCACCATAGACTTTGTAGCTTTTGCTAAGACATTTAGCAATCCATCCGATCCAAATATTTTGATAGATGAATCCTGTAACTTATTATTTGGAGTCGCCGTATCACAGTCCGTAAAAGACCAGCTTAAGAAAAATTATTTACTACAAGGTCAGAGCACAGACTATTATTGGACCAATGCATTCAATGCTTACGTGGCTAACCCGAGCACCACAGATCCTGATGCAAAAAAAGTTCCAAACATTTTGAGAGATCTTTATCTTGATATGTGTTCTGCAGCTGAGTATCATTTAATCTAATTCCATCATCTAATTAAATTTACAGAAAAATGAAAAGAAGACAATTTATACAATCCGTTCCTGTAGCAGTTGGTGGAATGACGGTAACTGCATACGCATCAAGCCCAATGCTTCGCGCTTTATCGGCATCATTGTACGATACAGACAGAGTATTGGTGGTGGTTCAATTGAATGGTGGTAACGATGGATTAAATACGGTATTTCCTTTAGATCAATATGATACCTTACTACAATTCAGAGGAAATCTCTTAATGCCAAAGGATAAAATACTGACATTGTCTGGAACTTCCGGTGCAACCGGAATTCATCCGGCGATGTACAGATTCAAACAAATGCATGATGAAAATCGCCTGGCCATCATACAAGGCGTAGGTTATCCGTCTTTTAGCTTTTCACATTTCAGAGCCTCTGATATTTGGGTAAGTGGTTCAGATGCAAAAGAAGATCTGAATTCCGGATGGTTAGGAAGATATGTCAATTATGAATACCCTAATTATCCCGTTGGGTTTCCAAATCCAACCATGCCTGATCCACCAGCCATACGGATAGGTTCTTCCGTTGGATTGGGATTGCAGAATAACAATCTGAACATGGGTATTTCTATTAATAATACCAATGATCCTTTGAATCTTAGTGGCAATATTTATAAAGATGCAGTCACTCCGGATTGTAAGGGAAAAGAAGTGGCTTATCTGCGGGAAATTCAAAGGCAAACAGACAAATTTGGTGATGTGGTTTCAGCAGCTGCCATGAAAGGAAAAAATCTTTCAAGCTTATATGCAACCAGCGGTAACTCACTATCCGATGCGCTTAAAATAGTAGCAAAATTAATCTCAGGAGGCTTGAAAACCAGAATCTATTGGGTGAATATGGGTGGCTTTGATACGCATTCCGGACAAGCCGTTCAATCCGATAAATCTACCGGAAACCACGCTACCTTACTTGGAAGAGTTTCAGATGCCGTTTTTGCATTTATGGATGATATCAAGTTGCAAGGAAACGAAGACAGAGTAGTTGGAATGACCTTTTCGGAATTTGGTAGAAGGATAGTTAGCAATGCTTCCGGAGGAACAGATCATGGAGCGGCGCAACCAATGTTTGTTTTTGGAAAGAAAATAATTCCTGGTACGCTTGGTGCGAATCCAATTATTGATCCTAAAGCCACCGTGAATTCTAATATTCCGATGCAATATGATTTCAGATCTGTGTATGCCAGTTTTTTGAAAGATTGGTTCTGTGTTCCAAATGCAGATCTGGAGTCGGTCATGCTGCATAAGTTTCAGGCTTTACCATTATTGGATACCACCAATTGCATTCCTACGTATACGCATGAACAAAACAACAAAGCGGGAGAAAATCTGGTATATGCATATCCAAATCCTTTCGTCGAATCTACTACCATTAAATTTGAATCTAAAGGTGCTTATACTACCTTAGAATTATTTGACAATGAAGGAAGAATTGTGCGCAAATTATATGAAGGAAACTTACCGGAAGGATCTTACAAACAAGAATGTGATCTTGGTGATGCACCGGCAGGAATATATTATGTGAGGCTTCAAACAGGAATCTATCAACAGGTTAAGAATTTAATGAAAGTAAGATAGTAAGAACTTAACTTCCTTTATATCTACTAATTAAAGTTTGATTTATTAATTATGCAATTAGTAGGCAGGTATGGTTGTTAAAATTAAGTTTTTATTTTAATTCTACCAGTTTCCAGGTCCTGTCCAGCGAATTATATCTAAAGGTGTAGTTTGTTTCCTGGCGTTCAACCGGGGCCGTCAGATTATAAAAGAAAGGCACTCCGGCCACTTTTAAAATTCCGGATTGATCCATGCGCATTTTTCTGACCTTGTCGTCACCTCTTGGTCCCAGACCCTCTAAACTGATTTCAAAACGAGCTTCTCCCACCGGGAAATTTTTAGAATCTAAGGCAATAGAATAAATTTCGGAATTCCTGCATA
>WBZT01001184.1_pt1 | contig 19499 bp, 17 predicted proteins | sample 5204241 | NCBI WGS metagenome assembly WBZT01 (sample SAMN12344358, study PRJNA552823) | activated sludge metagenome | biome: Activated sludge suspended growth; feature: Nitrification reactor; material: Wastewater; isolation source: activated sludge from nitrification reactor of wastewater...
CCGATCGGCGCCGTGATCGCACGGCTCGGCCGCATCGATCTCGTGTACGAGGCGATCGGCGCCGCGCCGCCCGTGTTCGAGGCGCTCGGCTCGCTCGGGCCCAACGCGATGTTCGTCTTCACCGGCGTGCCCGGCCGCCGCGGCGCGCCCGACGTGGACGGTGGCGCGCTGATGCGCTCGGTCGTGCTCAACAACCAGGTGCTGATGGGCACCGTCAACGCGGGCCGCGACGCGTACGAGGCGGCGGTCGCCGACCTCGGCCGCTTCGTCACGCGCTGGCCCGACGTGATCGGCGCGCTGATCACGAACCGCGTCGCGATGGCGGACGCACCCGCGGCGCTCACGTCGCGCCCCGCGGGCATCAAGACGGTGGTCGAGATCGGGGCGTAGGGGCTTCCTGCGCCCACGAGAGGAGGAACGTCGCATGTCCGATCCGGCCCGTGAGCCCGAGACATCCGCGCGCGAGCGCGCCCACGCGCTCGCGGAACAGGTGCGGCGCTTCGTGCACGCGATGGTCGCCGAGGACCTCGCCGCCATGCAGCGCGTGCTCGCGTCGCACCCGGACGTGGCGCGCACGAGCCTGCACACCGCGTGCGCCGCATGCGACGCATCGCTCGTCGACGCGTGGCTCGCGCGCGATCCGTCGCAGGCGACGGCGCCGTTCGCCGGCAGCGAGTGGACGCCGATCGACGTGCTCGCCGCCTCGCCGATCGCGGCGAGCGACGAGGCGCACCGGGCGACGAGCGCCGCGATCGCGACGAAGCTGCTCGCGCTCGGAGCGGACGCCAACCACTCGACGCCGCAGGAAGGCTCGCCGGAGATCCGGCTCGCGGTGCTCTATCGCGCCGCGCAGCTGGGCAACGCGCCGCTCGTGCGCGTGCTGCTCGAGCACGGTGCGAATCCCGACGACGGCGAGTCGACGTATCACGCCGCCGAGCGCGGCCACGTGGACGTGCTCGCGCTGCTGCACGCGCACGGCGCGAACCTCTCCGCGCGGCATCCGCGCTGGGACAACACGGTGCTCTACTACCTCGCGGGCTATCGGGACCCGAACCGGATGGCGGCTTCCGCGCGCGCCGGCATGCGCTGGCTGCTCGAGCACGGCGCGGATCCCAACGTGACGAGCGCGAAGGAAACGGAGACGCCGCTGCAGCGCATCGCCGACTTCGGCGGCGGTGCCGACGCGGCGGCGATGCTGCTCGCGCACGGCGCCGATCCGCACGCGGTGCGCGCCGACGGGCGCACGGCGTACGAGCTCGCGGTGCGCTCCGGCAACGAAGCGGTCGCGGCGATGCTGCGCGAGCGAGGGGCGGCCACGACGCTGCGCCCGGTCGACGCGCTGCTCGGCGCGTGCGCGCGCGGCGACGAAGCCGGGGCGCGCCGCATCGCCGAAGCGCACGCGGACGTGCTCGCGTCGCTCACGAACGAGGAGCGGCGCGCGGTCGTGCACGCGACGCAGCGCGGGCAGGTGGCGGCGCTGCGTCCGCTCGTCGCGCTCGGCTTCGACATCGCCGCCGAGCCCGGCGGCGGCGGCACCGCGCTCCACTGGGCCGCGTGGCACGGTCGGCTCGAGTCCGTGCGCGAGTTGGTCGCGCTCGGCGCGCCGCTCGATCGTCGCGACGCGCAGTACGGCAGCTCGCCGATCGCGTGGGCCGCGCACGGCTCGCGCCACTGCCGCGCCGCGGACGAGGAGTACATCGCGGTGATCGACGTGCTGCTCGACGCCGGCTCCGCGCGCGAGCCCTCGTTCAATCGCTGGAACGAGCCGCCTGAGAACCTCGCGAGCGACGCGGTCGCCGAGCACCTGCGCGCGCGCGGCTTCGCGCCGGCGGAGTGACGTGGTGCTTCGCATCCGGCGCGTGCCGCGCTCGCGTCGTCACCGCGTGTAGGATGGCGGCCCCGGCGGCGCCGGGGCCGCCCCACGCGGTGCACCTCACGGCCCGGAGGAACGCATGGACGCCGAACGGCAACGCCTCGCGGACGACGACGCGCGGCGCGCGAACTGGAAGCGCTGGGGCCCGTACCTCTCGGAGCGCCAGTGGGGCACGGTGCGCGAGGACTACTCGGCGAGCGGCACGGGCTGGGACGACCTGCCGCACGACCACGCGCGCAGCCGCGCCTATCGCTGGGGCGAGGACGGCCTGCTCGGCGTGTGCGATCGCGAGGGGCGCGCGTGCTTCGCGCTCGCGCTGTGGAACGGCGCCGACCCGATCCTGAAGGAGCGGCTCTTCGGCCTCTCGGGCGAGGAGGGCAACCACGGCGAGGACGTGAAGGAGGCGTACTTCTACCTCGATTCGACGCCGACGCACTCGTGGATGCGCGCGCTCTACAAGTACCCGCAGCGCGCGTTCCCTTACCGTCAGCTCGTCGAGGAGAACCGCCGCCGCGACCGTCACGCGCCCGAGTACGAGCTGGCCGACACCGGTGCGTTCGCGGAGGGCCGCTACTTCGACGTCGAGGTCGCGTACGCGAAGGCGTCGCCCGGCGAGCTGCTGATCCGCATCACGGTCACCAACCGCGGGCCCGAGCGCGCGACGCTGCACGTGCTGCCGCAGCTCTGGTTCCGCAACACGTGGAGCTGGGGCCGCACGGGCGAGGCGTATCCGCCGCGGCCCGCGATGCGCGCCGACGGCGACGCGCGCGTGACGTTCGAGCACGCGACGCTCGGGCGCTGGGCGCTCGACTGCGCGCCGGGGCCGGACGGGCGCGCGCCGGAGCTGCTCTTCACCGAGAACGAGACCAACGCCGAGCGACTCTTCGGCACGAAGAACGTGAGCGCCTACGTGAAGGACGCGTTCCACCGCTACGTGGTGAACGGCGAGACCGCCGCGGTGAACCCGGCGCGCACGGGCAGCAAGGCGGCCGCGCGCTACGTGCTCGCGATCGACGCAGGCGCGAGCGCCACGCTGCGGCTGCGGCTAGCGGCGATCGCGCCGGCGTCCGCGCCGGCGTCCGCGTCGGCGTCCGCGCAAACGTCCGCGTCGCGCGATCCGTTCGGCGCCGGCTTCGACGCCACGCTGCGCGCGCGGGAGGCCGAGGCCGACGCGTTCTACGCCGGCGTGCTGCCCGCCAACGCGACCGACGAGGAGCGCGCGGTGTCGCGTCAGGCGTACGCGGGCCTACTGTGGAGCAAGCAGTTCTACTTCTACGTCGTCCGCGAGTGGCTCGAGGGCGATCCGTCGCAGGTCGCACCGCCGCCGCAACGCGCGCTCGGGCGCAACCACGACTGGAAGCACGTCGACAACCGCGACGTGATCTCGATGCCCGACAAGTGGGAGTACCCGTGGTACGCGGCGTGGGACCTCGCGTTCCACGCGGTGGCGTTCGCGCGCGTCGATCCCGGGTTCGCCAAGCAGCAGCTCGTGCTGTTCACGCGCGAGTGGTACATGCACCCCAACGGCCAGCTGCCCGCCTACGAGTGGGCGCTCGGCGACGTGAATCCGCCCGTGCACGCTTGGGCGGCGTGGCGCGTGTACAAGATGACCGGCCCGCGCGGGCAGCGGGATCGCCTCTTTCTGGAGCGTGTGTTCCAGAAGCTGCTGCTCAACTTCACGTGGTGGGTCAACCGCAAGGACGCCGACGGCAACCATCTCTTCGCCGGCGGCTTCCTCGGGCTCGACAACGTCGGCGTGTTCGACCGCAGCAAGCCGCTGCCCGGCGGCGCGCAGCTGGAGCAGGCCGACGGCACCGCGTGGATGGCGTTCTACTGCGGCACGCTGCTGTCGATGGCGCTCGAGCTCGCGAGCGAGGACGCGGCGTACGAGGACGTGGCGTCCAAGTTCTTCGAGCATTTCGTCGCCATCGCCGACGCGATGAACACGTTCGGCGGCTCCGGCCTGTGGGACGAGCAGGACGGCTTCTACTACGACCAGCTCCACCTCCGCGGCTGCGCGACGCCGATGCGGCTGCGCTCGGCCGTCGGCCTGATCCCGTTGATCGCGGTGGAAGTGCTCGAGCAGTCGATCGTCGAGAAGCTGCCCGGGTTCCAGAAGCGCCTGCGCTGGTTCCTCGAGAACCGCGCCGACCTGGCCGGGCACATGACGTGGTTCGACCGCGACACCGAATGCGCCGACGCCGGCGGCAAGCGCCTGCTCGCGATCCCCACGCGCGAGCGGCTCGAGCGCGTGCTGCGCGTGGTGCTCGACGAGCGCGAGCTGCTCTCGCCGTTCGGCCTGCGCTCGCTCTCGCGCGCGTACGAGGCGAACCCGTACACGTTCGCCGTCGACGGCGGCACGTACCGCGTCGAGTACGCGCCCGGCGCCGGCACGAGCGAGCTCTTCGGCGGCAACTCGAACTGGCGCGGACCGGTGTGGTTCCCGATCAACTACCTCGTGATCGAGGCACTGGAGCGCTGGCACCACTTCTACGGTGACACGCTGCGCGTCGAGTGCCCGGTCGGCTCGGGACGCACGATGAACCTGCTCGAGGTCGCGCACGAACTCTCGCGCCGGCTCGCGTCGCTGTTCCTCGCCGGCGCCGACGGCCGCCGCCCGTTCGCCAACGGCGATCCGCACCTCGACGCCGACGACGCGTGGCGATCGCTCACGCTTTTCCACGAGTACTTCCACGCCGACTCGGGCGCCGGCTGCGGCGCGAGCCACCAGACCGGCTGGACCGCACTCGTGACGCGCTGCCTCGAGAAGAGCGCATGGGCGAGGGGCGAGGCCTGAGCTCGCGCGGCGCTCGGACCGGGCCCGCGACGCGAACGTGACGACGGACCTGACCGGCCGGCGTCAAGCTTCCCGCTCTGCCCCGCAAAGTACTTGACCGTGCGTGGGGCGCGCCGCTGTAATGAGCCGCATGAGCCCGCGCCAGAGCGATCCCGACGACCTGCCGCCTCCGCTGAAGCTCCACGCGCACGCGGAGGAGGACCTGCGCTACATCCGCACCGCGATCGAGCGCGCGGGCGCGTTCACCTCGATCTCGGGCTGGGGCGAGGTGGCGGTGGGCGTGAGCGCGCTGGCGGCGGCGACGATCGCGCCGCGCGACTGCACGCAGGACCGCTGGATCGCGATCTGGCTCGGCGAGGCGCTCGTCGCTGCGGCGATCACGGTATGGAGCGCTGCGCTCAAGGCGCAGCGCCTCGGCGTGCCGCTCTTCGGCGCGCCGGCGCAGCGCTTCACGCTCGCGTTCGCGACGCCCGCTGCGGCGGGTGCGGTGCTCACCGCGGCGATGGTGCGCGCGCACGCCTACACGCTGCTGCCGGGCATGTGGCTGCTGCTCTACGGCGCGGCGGTCACGAGCGGCGGCGCGTTCTCGGTCGGGCTCATCCCGGCGATGGGCGTCTGCTTCATGGCGATCGGCGCGGCCGCGTCGCTGACGCCGCCGGCGTGGGCCAACGCCTGGCTCGCGCTCGGATTCGGAATGGTCCACGTGGTGTTCGGTGCGTGGATCGCGCGGAGGCACGGTGGCTGAAGCCGCACGGAAGAAGTCCGCGACCCGGCGCGCCGAGGCGCACGCCGCGTCGGCGCCGGCGCATCACGATCTCGACCGCGTGATCCACGAGCGCGTGCGGCTCGCGATCGTGAGCGCGCTCGCCGTGAACGCCTCGCTGTCGTTCAACGATCTCAAGACCCTGCTGCGCATCACCGACGGCAACCTGAGCGTGCACGCGCGCCGGCTCGAGGAAGCGGGCTACGTCGAGTGCACGAAGTCGTTCCAGGGCCGGATGCCGCGCACGCGCTTTCGCCTGACCTCGGCGGGCCGGCGCGCGTTGCAGCGCTACCTCGACCACATGGAGGCGCTCATCCGCGTGACCCGCGACCGCTGAAGGCCGCACGCCGCGCTGCATTCCGCGGCGCTCGCCGCCGATAACCGTCACGCGTCCGGGACGGACGCGGGGATCTCACGGACGAACCGCCACAGGGAGCCGATCACATGAAGCGAATCAAGTCGCAGCGCCGGGGCCGTCGCATCATCCAGCGCACGATCCGCGCGATCTCCGAACGCCGCGTGCGCGCCAGCGTCGACGAGCGCGTCACCATGGCGGTGCTGTGGGCCGTCGGGCGCCTCGCCTTGAAGCTCGGGCCCGCGTAGCCGCGATCGTTCCGCGCGGCGCGCCGCTCGCGCCGCCCGCACCTCGCACGCCGTCCGCCGCGCCGTCGCGGCGGACGGCGTGCGCGCGTCCGGGCTACGCGCCGCCCGCGGGCTCGCGCGACTTGCCGTCGAGCGGATCGGCGAGCGGATCGGCGCCGGCCTCACCGGCGAGCGCGCGCGTGCGCCACGACGGCGGCGCGAGGTGCGGCACCGACGCGCGCTCGTGCGCGGTGACCGCGGCGCGACGGCGCGCTTCGAGCCGCAGCCCGATCTCGCCCTGCTGGAGCGCCCAGCCCGCCTCCGCGTGCAGCAGCGGCCGCAGCACGCCGAGCAGCATCCGCTTCGAGGGATGCACGACGCTCACGTTCCACGTCACGTCGATCACCGTGTACGGCGCCGCGGGGGCGAAGGCGAACGCGAGCGTGCCGCGCACTTCGCCGCCGAGCGTGTAGACGAGCGACGCGTCGCGCGCGAGCGATTCCACCGCGAGCGTCCAACGCAGCAGCGTCGGCGTGCGGCCGTGGCTCACGAGCAGCACCGCGGGGCCGCGGCCGCCGGCGCTCGCGGCGTCGAGCACGCGCGCGCGGGCGTGCACCGAGGCCCACCAGCGCGGCCAGTCCTCCGGGCGCGCGAGCAACTCGAACGCCGCCCCGGCATCGCCGGGGACGCGCCACTGCGCATGAATGGAGTGCGTGGCCTCGGGCATGGAAACCCCTTCTCGGGATGGACGCGATGTGGGGATGCCGCGCTCATTGTAGCCCGGCGATGTAAGGACCATGTCCGGAAATCGTCGAGAGGTCCTCATCACCGCGGCCGCTCGTACCGCGCTCGCCGCATTGGTCCGCGGGGAGGCCGCGCCCGACACCACGGGGCTTCTCGGAACGGGCGCACCTCTTCCAACCTTGTGCCCACGCCATGCGTCCAACGGAGCAAATGAACCTCAGCGCCACCTGGCAGTTGGGAACCCGGGCTCTGGAACGAACCGCGCCGTCCCCGATCGTCGAGACGAGCGACGTGACCCTCGCAGCACAGGGGGACGCGCAGGCGTTCGCACGGCTCTACACCGGGAACAAGGACCGGATCTTCGCGCTCGCGCGCCGCATGGCCGGCCACGAGCGCGCGGCCGAGCTCACGCAGGACGTGTTCGTCCGCGCGTGGCAGAAGCTCGGCACGTTCCGGGGCGAAGCGAAGTTCTCGACGTGGCTGCACCGGCTGGCCGTGAACCTGATTCTGAGCAAGCGCGCGACGTACGCGACCGAGCGCGCGCGCTTCCTGGGCGGCGACGACACGCTCGACTCGCTCGCCGCGCGCCCGAGCGGACGCGAACTGCACGCGGACTTCGAGACCGCGATCGGCCAGCTGCCCGACGGGGCGCGCGCGGTCTTCGTGCTGCACGACATCGAGGGCTACCGCCACGAGGAGATCGCCGCGCTGCTCGGCGTCACCTCGGGCACGACCAAGGCGCAGCTGCATCGGGCCCGGATGCTGCTGAGGCGGGTACTGGCATGAACGAACACGACGAACGCATGGGCGACCGATTCACCGATCTGCTGTCGGACTACCTCGACGACGACCTGGCGGCGAGCGAGCGCCGCGCGCTCGAGCGGCATCTCGAGACCTGCGCGGCGTGTCGCACCACGCTGGTCGAGTTGCGGGCCGTGAAGGAGCGCGCCGCCGCGCTCGTGGACCCGCCGGCGCCAAACGATCTCTGGGCGGGGATCGCACAACGCATCGGCACGGCGGGATCCACGAGCGCGCGCGAGGGCCGCGTGCTGCCGCTGCCGAAGCGGCGCTTCGCGGCGTGGGTGATGCCCGTGGCGGCCGCGGCGGCGCTCGCGATCGCGTCGGCGCTGGCGTGGACGCTCGGCGCGTCGCATCGCGGCGCGACGGTGGCGGGCGAGGTCGGCGGCGCCGACACGACGCAGCTCGCGTCGTTCGACGCCGAGGAGATCGAGGGCGAGATCGCCGACCTGCAGCAGGCACTCGATCGCGGCCGCTCGAAGCTCGACCCCAAGACGGTCGCGGTGCTGGAGAAGAACCTCGCGGTGATCCGCGCCGCGACCGAGGACGCGCGCGCCGCGCTCGCCGCCGATCCGGCAAACGCCGAACTGCGCGACTACTTCGCGTCCAACGTGACGCGGAAGCTGAAGCTCATGCGCGCGGCGACGGCGCTGGCGGGGGTGTGACGATGCTCGCGCCGCTGCTCGTCTCGCTCACGCTCGCCGCCACGGCTCCGGCAGCGCCGGCGCCGCCGCGCGCGCCGGAGGCGCCCGTGCGAATCGTCGCGGTGTGCGCGCCGGCCGCGATCGCCGAGGCGCCCGAAGCGCCCGAGCCTCCGAGCTGGATCGCACGCACGCTCGCGCAGGTGATCGCCGACGCGCCCGATCCGGAGGCGATGGCGGCCGCGCTCGCGCGCGCGCCGCGGCCGCGGATCGTCATCGACGGCGTCGCGCCGGAGGCCGAGGCCTTCGAGTGGGCGTTGCCCGCGGGCCTGCCGCAGCTGCGCGAGACGCGCACCGACACCGTGATCAACGTGCCGCGCGGCACCGCGCTGGCGGTGAGCAACGTGGCGGGCACGATCGTCGTGCGCGCGTGGAAGCGGCACGACGTGCGCGTCGTCGCGGTGCACGCACGGCGCGACCGGCTCGCGCCCAGGCTCGAGGCGGGCACGCTCACCGTGAGCATGGTGGGCCGCCACGGCGAGCCGGCGTTCGGCGACCTGACCGTGATGGTGCCCGAGTCGATGCCGATGCAGCTCTCGAGCATCGAGAGCCCGATCGACATCGAGGGCGTGCGTGCGGCGATCGCGGCCGGCTCGGTGGCCGGCGACGTGATCGTGCGCGAGGTGCGCGGACCGCTCGAGCTCAACTCGGTCGAGGGCGGCGTGCACGTCGTCGACTCGCGAGGCCGCGTGCGCGTCGCGTCGATCAACAACCTGGTGCGGCTCGAGCGCGTCGAGGGGCTGATCGACGCCGAGAGCGTCAACGGCGACATCCGCCTCGACGGCGTCGAGTCGCCGGACGTGGACGCGAGCTCGGTCAACGGCAGCGTGGTGTTCACCGGCCCCTTCCAGCCGCGCGGGCGCTATCGCCTCGCCTCGCACCGCGGCAACCTGCGCGTCGGCGTGCCCGTAGGCGCCAAGGTCGACGTCTCGGTGGCCACGTTCAACGGTGCATTCCAGAGCCGCCTGCCGCACGAGGTGGTGCCGCGCACGGGCAAGGGGCGTCGCTTCACGTTCACGCTCGGCGGGGGCGGATCCTCGCTCGAGCTGCAATCGTTCGAAGGCTTGATCCAGCTGCTGCGTGACGACGGCCCGCCGGACGCACCCGCGCCCCCGGCACCTCCGGCGCCGCCGGCCAGGGAGGATGGACGATGATGCGACGGGTACTCGACATCGCGCGCACGGCGCTGATCGCCGCGGTCGGCGCGACGCTGATCGGCGGCGCAGCGGGTTCGAACGCGTGGGCCGGCGGCGCGGTGAAGCACGTGGAGTCGTGGAGCTGGAACGGCACGCTGGCGGCGGGCCGCACGCTCGAGATCAACGGCATCAACGGCACGATCGAGGCGGAGCCGGGCACCGGTGACCGCGTCGTCGTGACGGCCGAGAAGAAGAGCCGGCGACACGACACGTCGGTCGTGAAGATCGAGGTGAAGCAGGACTCGGACGGCATCACGATCTGCGCCGTCTATCCGGGCCAGAACTCGCCGTGCCGGCCGCTCGGACTGAGCTTCCAGGACCGCGCGAACGACGTGAACGTCGACTTCCGGGTGCAGGTGCCTGCGGGCGTGAAGCTGGTCGCGAACAACGTCAACGGCGCGGTGCGCGCGCGCGGACTCGCGGCGCCGGTGAAGGCGCACACGGTCAACGGCGCGTGCGAGATCGAGACCGCGTCGAGCGGTGAGGCGACCACGGTCAACGGCGCGGTGCACGCCACGGTGGGCAAGCTCGCCAAGAGCGACGAGCTCACGTTTCACACCGTCAACGGCAGCATCACGCTCGACATGCCCGCGAACGTGGACGCCGAGTTCTCGAGCTCGACCGTGAACGGCGGCATCTCCGCCGACTTCCCGGTCTCGATCACCGGCAGCTGGGGCCCGCGCAGCGCGCACGGCACGATCGGCCGCGGCGGCGCGCGCGTGCACGCGAGCACGGTGAACGGCTCGATCCGACTGACGAGGAGCACCGCGCTCTAGCATCCCCCGATTCCAGTCCCCGTCCGGCCCGCGAACCACCGGACGGGAGCGAACGCCGGACCCGTCGGCTGCTCCGCGGGCCCGGCGCTTCGTTTCGGGGGGAGCGATCCGCGCGCTCTCTCGCACCGATGCGAGCCGGCCCGCGTCCGCCCCGCGCCTCGCTGCCTGTCCGATTCCGGGATTCGCGCGTCCCACGAGCGGACACGTCGCGTCGGCGTCGCGAGCGAGCTCCCGCGCGAATCTCCGCGAAAATCGCGGGTCCGCGCACTTTCTGCTCCGGGCACGAAACTTCCGAAGAGGTCCCTTCGTGAAGCTGCCCATCGCCGCGCACTGAACGCCCCGAGGACCCCGTGGACATTCCCCGCGAACCCCGTCACCGCCGTCACCGCCTCGCCATCTCGATCGGCGCCGCCGCCGTGCTCGTGCTCGGCGCGCTCGGCTCGATGCGCCTGCGCCCCGCCGACCCGAGCGTCGAGCGCTCGACGCTGTGGATCGACACGGTGCGCCGCGGCGAGCTCGTGCGGCAGGTGCGCGGCAGCGGCTCGCTGGTGCCCGAGGACCTGCGCATCGTCTCGGCGCTCACCGCGGGCCGGGTCGACCGTGTGATCGTGCGGCCGGGCGCGAAGGTGGACGCGAACACGGTGCTGATCGAGATGTCGAACCCCGACGTGCAGCTGCAGGCGCTCGACGCCGAGCGGCAGGTGAAGCTCGCCGAGGCCGACCTCGCGAGCCTGCGCGCGTCGCTCGAGTCGCAGCGGCTCGCGGCCGCCTCGAGCGTCGCGTCGGCGCAGACCGAGGCGCACGAAGCCGAGCGCGGCGTGAAGGTGGCCGAGCGGCTCGCGGCCGAAGGGCTCGCGTCGGGCATGGAGATCGACCGCGCGCGCGACCGCGCCGCCGAAGCCGCGACGCGGCTCTCGAGCGAGCGCGAGCGGCTCACCGTGCTGACCGACGCGCTCAAGGCGCAACTCGAGCTGCGTCGCTCCGAGGTCGAGCGGCTGCGCGCGATCGCGCGCTTCCAGGGCGACCGCGTGGCGTCGATGACCGTGCGCGCGGGCGCCGCCGGCGTCGTGCAGTCGCTGTCGCTGCAGCCGGGCCAGTGGGTCAACCCCGGCGAGGAGCTGGCGCGCGTCGCGGGCCAGGAGCGGCTCAAGGCGGTCGTGCGCATTCCCGAGTCGGACGCGCGCGACCTCGGCATCGGCCTCGCGGCTTCGGTCGACACGCGCAACGGCATCGTGAAGGCGCACGTCGCGCGCATCGATCCGGGCGCGCAGGGCGGCACGGTGACCGTGGACCTCGCGATCGACGGCGCGCTGCCGAAGGGCGCGCGGCCCGACCTGAACGTGGACGGTTCGATCGAGCTCGACCGCATCGCGAACGCGACGTGGGTCGGGCGGCCCGCCGAGGGTTCGAGCGAATCGACCGCGCAACTGTTCGTGCTCGACGCCGACGGCCGTCACGCGACGCGCCGCGCGGTGAAGCTCGGCCGCGCGTCCGCGGACGCGGTCGAGATCCTCGGAGGCCTCGCGCCGGGCGAGCGCGTGATCCTGTCCGAGATGACCCGCTGGAACGGCGCGAGCCGCGTGAGACTGCAATGAACGACGCTCCCAGACCCCGAGGAGGCAGCATGACCGTGACCACGCAGGAACGCTCCGCTTCGGCGCCCGCGCGCGCCGCGAACTCCGAAGACGCCCGGCCGCTGCTGCGGCTCGAGGGCATCCGCAAGGTGTTCACCACCGACGAGGTCGAGACGCACGCGCTGTCCGACGTGCACCTCGAGATCGGGCGCGGCGAGTTCATGTCCATCTCCGGCCCGTCGGGCTGCGGCAAGTCGACGCTGCTCGCGATCCTCGGACTGCTCGACGCGCCGAGCGGCGGGGCCTACTGGCTCGACGGCAAGCCGGTCCAGAGCCTGTCGTTCGCGCAGCGCGCGCGCATCCGGAACCGCGAGATCGGGTTCATCTTCCAGAGCTTCAACCTGATCGGCGACCTTTCGGTGTGGGAGAACGTCGAGCTGCCGCTCACGTACCGCGGCATGAGCGCCGACGAGCGCAAGCGGCGCACGGGCGAGGCGCTCGAGCGCGTGAGCATGGCGCACCGCGCGAAGCACCTGCCCAGCCAGCTCTCGGGCGGCCAGCAGCAGCGCGTCGCGGTGGCGCGCGCGCTCGCGGGCGATCCGCTGATCCTGCTCGCGGACGAGCCGACCGGAAACCTCGACTCGGCCAACGGCGAGTCGGTGATGGACCTGCTGCGCGACCTGCACCAGATGGGCTCGACGATCTGCATGGTCACGCACGACGAGCGTTTCGCACGCTATGCCGGACGCACGGTGCACCTGTTCGACGGCCGCGTGGTCGACGAGAAGCGCCCGCACTGAGCGGGCCGCGCGAGGGGGAACGACCATGGACATCCTGATCCAGGACCTGCGCTACGCCTTCCGCTCGCTGTCGCGCGCGAAGCTGTTCACACTCGTGGTGGCATTGGTGATCGGACTCGCGATCGGCGCCAACACGATGATCTTCTCGATGGTCGACGGCATGCTCATCAGGCCGTGGCCGCTGCCCGACATCCACCGCATCGTGAACGTCGCGATGACCGAGCCCGCACGCGGCTTCGACGACCTGAACTGGTCGTTCCAGAACTTCTACGACGTGAAGGCGCGCGCGAAGTCGTTCTCCGCGCTCGGCGGCTTCTACCAGATCACCAGCATCACCACGATCGACAAGGACCCCGAGAAGTTCGCCGGTGTCGCGATCACGTCCGGGCTGTTCCCGGCGCTCGGCGTGATGCCGGTGCTCGGCCGGAACTTCCGCGAGGACGAGGAGGTCTGGGGCCGCAACTTCGATCAGGTCATCATCAGCGACCGCATCTGGCGCACGCGCTACGGCGCCGATCCGAAGGTGCTCGGCCGCACGCTGCGCCTGAACGGCCGCACGCGCGCGATCGTCGGCGTGATGCCCCCGAAGTTCCAGTACCCGGAGGTCCAGGACTTCTGGATCCCGGTCGGCTTCAACGAGAAGGAAAACCTGCGCGCCGAAAACTGGCTGCGCGTGGTGGGTCGGCTGAAGCCCGGCGTCAGCATCGATCAGGCGGACGCCGAGATGGTGACGATCCTGAAGGGCATCGCGAAGGAGTATCCGGACTTCAAGGTGAACAGCGTGCGCGTGCGGGAGCTGCAGGAGTCGTGGGCACGCGGCATCCGTCCGGTGCTCGTCGTCATGCTGCTCGCGGTGCTGTTCGTGCTGCTCATCGCCTGCGCCAACGTCGCGAACCTCATGCTCGCGCGCGCCGCTTCGCGCCGCCGCGAGATCGCGATGCGCCTCGCGCTCGGCGCGTCGCGCGGCCGGATCGTCCGCCAGCTGCTGACCGAGAGCCTGCTGCTCGCGCTGTTCGGCGCCGTGCTCGGACGGCTGTTCGCACACTGGGGCGGCCTGTGGGAGCTGGGTGCGATTCCGGTCGAGAAGCCGTGGTTCATGGACTTCAGCATCGGCGCGCGCGCCTACGCGTACATGACCCTCGTCGCCGGTTTCGCCGCCGTGTTCTTCGGCCTCGCGCCCGCGATGCACGCCGCCGACACGAGCCTCGGCGAGGCGCTGCGCGAGGGCGGGGCGCAGGGCGGCACGTCGCGCGGCCAGCGCCGTGTGCGCAACGGACTCGTCGTCGCGGAGATCGCGCTCTCGCTCGTGCTGCTCGTTGGCGCGGGTCTGATGATGCGCACCATCCAGCACTATCAGGCCGAGGGCGAGAAGCTGCGATCCGACGGTCTCGTGACCGGTCGCGTGCTGCTGCCGGTCGCGATGTATCCCGGCGATGCCGAGCGCCGCACGTGCTTCCGCGACATCGTCACGCGCCTCGAGGCGACGCCGGGCGTGCAGGAGGTCTCGGGCTTCGGCGTGCTGCCGCTCGGCCGCGACAACAACGGCACGATCGCGCTGCTGCCGGGCATGGATCCCAAGCAGGGCGTCTTCGTCAACACGTCGACCGTGCTGCCGAACGGTTTCCGCACGCTCGGCATCCCGCTGCTGCGCGGCCGCGAGTTCCGCCCGCAGGACGACGAGAGTGGCCAGCGCGTCGCCGTGGTCTCGCAGGCGTTCGCGAAGCGTGCGTGGCCGGGCAAGGACGCGATCGGCCAGCAGGTGCGCTTCCAGGGCGAGCCCGACTCGCTCGGCTGGCGCACCGTCGTCGGCGTCGTGGGCGACATCACGCAGAACATGGAGAACGACAAGCCCACGCTGTGCACGGTCTACACGTCGGAATACCAGGACGCGGCGCAATACCTGTCGATGCTCGTGCGCACCGGCGACGACGGCACGCGTGGCGCCGCGGCGCTGCGCTCGGTGATGCGTGCCGTCAATCCCGACCTGCCGGTGATGGACGTCCGCACGATGCGCGACGAGCTGCACTTCAGCCTCTGGGTGCGCCGGCTGTTCGGGACGCTCATCGCCGCCTTCGGCGTGGTCGCGCTCATCATCGCCGCCGTCGGCCTGTACGGCGTGATGGCGTACTCGGTCGCTCAGCGCACGCAGGAGATCGGCATCCGCATGGCGCTCGGCGCCGACGCGGCCGGCGTGCAGCGGCTCGTGGTCGGCAACGCGATGCAGCTGACCGTGCTCGGCGTCGGCATCGGCCTCGTCTCGGCGTTCACGCTCACGCGCTTCATGGCCAACACGATCATCGGCGTGAGCCCGACCGACCCGCCGACCTTCACGTTCGTCACGGTGGTGCTCATGCTCTCCGGCGTGCTCGCCGCGTGGGTGCCGTCGCTGCGCGCGACGCGCATCGACCCGATCCGGGCGCTGCGGGCGGAGTAGGGGCGGTCGGGCGCGGCGCTGCCGCGGCCACACGACGGGCGCGGGCCTCGCACGAGGCCCGCGCCCGCGCCGCTTCTTGTCGGCGACATCTTGTCGGTGAGATGACGCGCGGCCCGCGGACCGCGTGCTAACCTCGTCCCCGCCGAAGTCGCGTCCGGGGCCCCGGACGCATCCCCGAGCCATCCCGAGGAGCCGACGCCGTGCGCCTTCGCTCGTTGCCGCTGATCGCCCTGCTGCTCGCCGCCGCGTCGCTCGGGGCGTGGAGCGCGAGCGCGCAGGCCGCGAAGCGCACGATCGCCGCGGCGCCGGAGCCCGCGGCCGCGCCCGTCGCGCCCGCCGCCGCCTCGTCGCGCTTCACCTGAGCGAGTTACTCGGGCCCGTCGGGCCCGGTCGTCGACTCGGAGTTCGCGCTCTTCCACATGCAGCGCGCTCTGTGGGATCCCGTCGATCCGAACCAGCTCGGATCGCTGAAGGACGAGCTGCACTTCCGCGTCAACGGCGAGGTCTACCGCTTCGCCAGCACCGCGAACCTGCGCCGCTTCATGCAGGCGCCGCAGCTCTGGTGCGGGCTGCTGCGCGATCCGGTGACCGGCGAGCGCTTCTGGCCGTCGACGCGTTCGCCCGAGGCCTACTGGGTCGGCGGGCCGTACTTCTTCACCAGCGACTCGACCAAGGCCCGCTTCGTCGCCGATCCCAAGAAGTACGAGGTCGTGCGCGCGATCTGAAGCCGCCGGTCGTGCTACCGTGCCGCGCATGAACGCCCAGCCTCCGCGCATCCTCGTGGCGGACGACGACGCCGACGTGCTCGCCGCGCTCAAGCTGCTGCTGCGAACCGAGGGCTTCGAGGTCGAGACCGCGACCTCGCCCGCGCTCGCGCTCACCGCGCTCGAGTCGCGCGACTTCGACGCCGCGCTGCTGGACCTGAACTACGCGCGCGACACCACCTCGGGCCGCGAGGGGCTCGAGCTGCTCGAGAAGATTCGCGGCCTCGATCCGTCGCTGCCCGTTCTGGTGATGACCGCGTGGGGGAGCGTCGACGGCGCGGTCGCCGCCGTGCGCCGCGGCGCGCGCGACTACGTGCAGAAGCCGTGGGACAACGAGCGGCTCCTGCAGACGCTGCGCACGCAGCTCGAGCTCGGCCGCGCGCTGCGCGTCGGCGAGCGGCTCGCCGCCGAGAACCGGCTGCTGCGGCGCGAGGGCGCGCCGGAGATGCTCGCCGAATCGCCGGCGATGCGCGGCGTGCTCGAGCTGATCCATCGCGTCGGCCCGAGCGACGCCAACGTGCTCGTGACCGGCGAGCACGGCACGGGCAAGGAGCTGGTCGCGCGCCTGCTGCACGCCGCGTCGCCGCGCGCGAACCACGCGCTCGTCACCGTGAACGTGGGCGGGCTCTCCGAGGGCGTGTTCGAAAGCGAGCTCTTCGGCCACGTGAAGGGCGCGTTCACCGGCGCGAGCGGCGATCGCAGCGGCCGCTTCGAGCTGGCCGATGGCGGCACGCTCTTCCTGGACGAGATCGCCAACGTGCCGCTCGCGCAGCAGGCGAAGCTGCTGCGCGTGCTGCAGACCGGCGAGTTCGAGCGCGTCGGCCAGTCGCGCACGCGCTCGGTCAACGTGCGGCTCGTCTCGGCGACCAACGCCGACCTGCGCGCCGAGTGCGCCGCGGGCCGCTTCCGCGAGGACCTGCTCTTCCGCATCAACACGGTCGAGATCCACCTGCCGCCGCTGCGCGAGCGCCGCGAGGACGTGCCCGCGCTGGCGACGTGGTTCCTGCGCCGCCACGCGCAGCGCTACCGCAAGAATGTGACGGGTTTCGACGAGGCCGCGCTCGACTCGCTGCTCGCGCACGCGTGGCCGGGCAACGTGCGCGAGCTCGATCACGCGATCGAGCGCGCCGTGCTCATGGCGCGCGAGCCGCTGCTGCACGCCGCCGATCTCGCGCTGCGCTCCGCCGACGCGCGCGCGCCCGGGCTCGACGAGCTGACGCTCGACGAGGCCGAGCGGCTGCTCATCCAGCGCGCCCTGAAGCGCGCCGACGGCAACGTGAGCGAGGCCGCGAAGCTGCTCGGCCTCTCGCGCAGCGCGCTCTACCGCCGCCTCGAGCGGCACTCGATCTAGCCGCCGATGCCGACGCGCGCGCCCCGCGGTCCTTCGCACGAGACGCGCACCCTGCTGCTCGCGCTCGCCGGTGGCGCGCCGGCCGTCGTGATCGCGCTCGCGGCGCTCGCGCGCGTCGGCTGGGATCCGGGCCTGAGGTACACCGCGGGCTTCGCGGTGCTCGCGGTGTGGATCGGCGCCGCGTTGGCGCTGCGCGACCAGGTCACGCGGCCGTTGCAGACGATCTCCAACCTGATCGCCGCGATCCGCGAGGGCGACACCTCGATCCGCGCGCGCGGCGCGCAGACCGACTCGGCGCTCGGGCTCGCGCTGTGGGAGGTGAACGCGCTCACCGAGCAGATGCGCCAGCAGCGCTACGAAGCGCTCGAAGCGCTCTCGCTCGTGCGGCAGGTGATGGAGTCGATCGACGTCGCGCTGTTCGCGTTCGATCCCGAGGGCCGGCTGCGGCTCCTGAACCGCGACGCCGAAGCGCTTGTCGCGCTACCCGAGGAGCGTGCGCTCGGCCGCGACGCCGCGTCGCTCGGGCTGGCCGAGACGCTGACGGGCGACACGCCGCGGCTGCTCGACCTGCGCCTGCCCGGCCGCTCCGGCCGCTGGGAGCTGCGGCGCGGCACGTACCGCCACGGCGGCCGTCCGCACGAACTCGTCGTGCTCTCCGACCTCGGCCGCTCGCTGCGCGAAGAAGAGCGGCAGGCGTGGCAGCGGCTGATCCGCGTACTCAGCCACGAGATCAACAACTCGCTGGCGCCGATCCAGTCGATCGCCGGCTCGCTGCGCACGCGAGCCGACAAGGCCGGGCCCACCGACGGCCCGGACGACGACGTGCGCGATGGCCTGCGCGTGATCGAGACGCGCGCGCAGTCGCTCGCGCGCTTCATGCACGCCTACGCGCGGCTCGCGCGCCTGCCCGCGCCGCGGCCCGCCGCGATCGACGTCGCCGCCGCCGTGCGCCACGCGGTCGCGCTCGAGACGCGCCTGCCGGTCGAGGTGCGCGAAGGACCCGCCGTGACGCTGCGCGCCGATCCCGACCAGCTGGAGCAGGCGCTCATCAACCTCGTGCGCAACGCCGCCGACGCCGCGCTCGAGACGCGCGGCCGCGCGTGGGTGGAGTGGAGCGCCGGCGAGCAGGGCATCGAGGTGCGCGTGGAGGACGAGGGCCCCGGCCTCGCCGACACCGCCAACCTGTTCGTGCCGTTCTTCACCACGAAGAACGAAGGCTCCGGCATCGGCCTCGCACTCAGCCGCCAGATCGCCGAGGCCCACGGCGGCACGCTCACGCTCGAGAACCGCGAAGGCCAGCGCGGCTGCGTGGCGACGCTGCGGCTGCCGGTGGGGGTGTAGCAATACGGAATCGTCCGGGTGTCTGCCCGAGCGAACCAGACGTCTCGAATATTCGGATTGCCATGCAATATTCTCGTTGACTCGATGGGGGGGGCGTACCGTTCAAGTTGATTCCCCCGCCATTGCCTCCGAGTCGCGATCGCATCCGGTCGCGTTCGTGAGCCCGGGGGCGCCAGTCAAGGGTGGCCGCCCCGTGTCGAATCTCGAATTGCGTCCGATCGAGATACAGGTTCTTCGCAACGCCAGCAGCAACGATTCACGCCAGGTTCCCGCCGCGGGTGCCACGGTTTCGGTGGCCCGGGAAGGAGCGACCGTCACGCAAGCGACCACGTGCACCGTGAGCGCCGATGCAACGGTGCCGGTCGGCAACATCGGCCGGCTCGCTGTCGGGGACCTCGTCAGCCAGAACGCGACGGCGAACCTGCTGCAGGTCCGAGCCGTCCCGAACGATGGTCACGGCGTGACGCTCCGCAACGTGAACGCGAGCGGGAGTGCGATCGGTCTCGTCGTGGGTGATCGGTTGATGTGGCTGTCACCGAGCAACTGCGCCGTGGTCAGTCAGAGCATCACGTGCCCCGCCTCAACGCTGACGGAAGTGCTGGTGAGGGCACCACAGGTGTCGAGCACCCTGTCCGTGCACGGTGATGGTCTCCGGACGTTTCAGGTGCAGAGTGTGGCGAGCGATGGGCTGAGCGTCAGTCTCATCTCCACCAACGATCTCGACGTGGTGCTCGCGGCAGGTGCGGCATTGCTCGACTCCAGCGGTCTCCACGTCGTCACGGTCGCGTCGGACACATACTGCCCGAGCGGATCGACCACGACGGTGCCCACTCGGGTGTGCGTACTCGCCGGGGGTGTCATCGTCTATCCGCACGGGGATCTGTCGAAGCCGCTCGTCGTGGCGGGCTTCGACGACGAAACGCGACTGCTGACGCTCGACAACAACGGCAGCAGCAGCATCACGCTGAACGCAGGGGATCGTCTCCTGGTCCGCGCGGGAGTGGA
>WBZT01001186.1_pt1 | contig 19473 bp, 14 predicted proteins | sample 5204241 | NCBI WGS metagenome assembly WBZT01 (sample SAMN12344358, study PRJNA552823) | activated sludge metagenome | biome: Activated sludge suspended growth; feature: Nitrification reactor; material: Wastewater; isolation source: activated sludge from nitrification reactor of wastewater...
ACATCGCCACGCAGGCGGACGACGGTTATCTCGGGCCTTTCCCGAAGGACATTCGCCTGCTGAAGAACTGGGATCTGTGGGGGCATTACCACGCGTTGCAAGCGCTCGCGCTCTGGCATCAGCACACCGGCGATCCCGCCGCGCTCACCGCCGCCCGCCGCGCCGCCGATCTCGTCTGCAAAACCTATCTCGACACCGGCCGCCGTGTGTTCGACGCCGGCGATTCCGAAATGAACATGGCCATCCTCACCGGCATGGCGATGATGTATCGGTTTACCGGCGAACCGCGCTATCTGCGCATGGCGCGCGAGGTGGAACAGGATTGGGAGCGCGCCGGCGATTACCTCCGCGCCGGGCTGGACGGCCGCGAATATTTTCAAGGACCGAAGCCACGCTGGGAAAGCCTGCACGATTTGCAAGGGTTGGTGGAACTCTGGCGCATCACCGGCGAGGCGAAGTATCGCGACGCGTTCATTCATCACTGGCGGAGCATCCGGCGTTGGGATCGGCGCAACACCGGCGCGTTCAGTTCGGGCGAGCAAGCCACGGGAAATCCCTTCGCGCCCACCGCCATCGAGACGTGCTGCACGGTCGCGTGGATGGCGCTGACGATTGATTACCTGAAGCTCACCGGCAATCCGCTCGCGGCGGATGAACTCGAACTCTCCACGCTCAACGGCGGTCTCGGCGCGCAACATCCGAGCGGTCGCTGGTGGACTTACAACACGCCGATGGACGGCGTCCGTGAAGCCAGCGCGCATACGATCGTGTTTCAATCGCGCGCCGGAACGCCGGAATTGAACTGCTGCTCGGTGAATGCCCCGCGCGTGCTGGGCGCACTCAGCGAGTGGGCGGTGATGACTGAAGGCGAGAACTTGATTGTAAACAGTTATCTGCCGGGTGAATTCTCCGCCAAGTTGCGCGAACAAGCAGTCGTATTGAAACTGGACGGCGATTATCCACGGGCCAACACGCAGCGCGTGGTCGTAACCAAATCCGGCAACCGCGAGTGGACGCTCCGCCTGCGCATCCCGAGGTGGTCAAAGGAGACAGCACTGAAAGCCAACTTCAAAGGTGTAACCGCAAGTGCGAAAGCCGGAACATATCTCGAAATCCGACGGCGCTGGAAAGCGGGCGACGAAGTTTCGCTACAATTCGATTTTGCTTTGCGCGCCGTGGCGGGTGCGAACGAAGCCGCCGGCAAAGTTTCGCTCTACCGCGGGCCGCTGCTGCTGGCGTATGATCAAACCGTAAACCCATTTGACGCAGACAAAATTCCACCCGTGAATCTATCGCGACTCGGCGAAGCCTGGACTGTTATGTCGCCGAGCAGCCCTTCGCCAATGACATCGCCGACGTGGTTGCAAGTCGAACTACCCACCGGGCACGGAAATCTCCGTCTGGTGGACTTTGCCAACGCCGGACGAAGCGGGACGCAGTATCGTTCCTGGCTGCCGGCCAACCCAGCGCCCGCAACTCCAGCCTTCACCACTCATCCGCGCGATGGTGAACATGTTCGCCCTGGCGCGGCGCTGTTCGCGTGGCGTGGCACTCGCAACGCGAGCAACGTCAACTACCGCGTGGAAATTGCCGCGGACTCGGCGTTCACGCGAACGGTCCTCGTGACCAACGCCGGTGTGGCGAAGCAGCTCGCGGTCGATCTTGCCGAGTTGCCTCCCTCTCCCCTCGGAGGGGAGAGGGTTGGGGTGAGGGGTGAAGCGCGCAACTCGGCTACCGTTGATGGGAAAGGCCAATCTGCGATAGCACCCCTCCCCCTTGCCCTCTCCCCTCCGAGGGGAGAGGGAACAGAACGCTGGTGGCGGGTGGTTTCAATCGGCGCAAATGGCGAAACTTTAGCAGACGTTCCACCGGCGAGTTTCACGCTCGATCCAAACGCAACGCCGCAAAAACTTCCGCCCGTCAACAAGCCCGGCCCGAACGGCGAATTGATTCTTCACTCGCTGCGCGGCGAGGAGCCGCCGAAGTTTGGTGAGCTGCTCTCCGCGAAGCACGAGGGTCGCACCACCGAAGGAGCGAAAGTGAACGGTCGCGACCAGATGTTGATCTATTCGATTCCGGTCTGGCCGGAGCAGGATTTCACCGTGGCGGTGCGCGTGCGCGTGGACGAAATGCCGAAGGGCCGCATCGGCCAGATCTTCAGCGCGTGGGCGGCGGGCATGGATGATCCGCTGCGGCTAACGGTGGATGGCGGAAAAGTCTCCGCGCGCATCGAGGCCGGAAATTTTCTCAGCACACCGGGCGTGGCCGTTGCTGCGGGCGAGTGGCATCACGTCGCTGCCGTGAAGCAGGGCACGAAGCTGGAGCTGTATCTCGATGGCCAATCGGTCGGCTCCCGGACGGTGGGCGAGTTCAACACCACGACGGCGCACGATTGCGCGCTGGGTGGCAACCCGCATTTCTCCGGCAACGAGTTCCTGGCCGCGACGTTTGCGGATTTTGGACTGTGGGAGCGGGCGTTGTCTGCTGAGGAGTTGAAGCAGCTCGCGACCAAATGAAGCTGAATTCTCCGAGCGCCGGAGTGGCTTAAGAAAGAGCTCCGGAGGTTTCTGCAACTCGCGGCGTTCTCCCTCACCCTTACCCTCTCCCGCTGGGAGAGGGAAGAGGATTAGTGCGCGCTTCGATTTCTTGGCTGCTGATCTCGCCAATCCAGTCGCAGGTTTACGGTGAAGCCGGCCGAGGATTCACCCTCTCCCAGCGGGAGAGGGCCGGGGTGAGGGAGAACCGGGGTTTCGCCAGACAGCTTCGAGTTACCCAATCGCTCTCAACGGCGAACAGACGGGCCAAGCTCAGCAGCGATCTCTTCCAACTGGATCGCCTCCAAATACTCCGCGTCTGGATCGGGCAAGATGGCATCTGCAACCAGCGGGGCTTGCGGGGCGACCGCGAGCCAGGCTTTCAGTGAATCGCGAACGGAAGACGAGTGAATCGGTGTATGCGCGTCCCATAGGCGGCCGGCGAGGTCGTGGCGCGGAGCGGCAACCAGCCAGAGGCCGACGTTTTCTTTGAGCCGGGCCGATTGCTCGCGCGACGGCGCTTTGCCGATGAGTGACGCGCTGGCCGGCGCAAGTTTCAGATTCGATGCACCAACCTTGCCAACCAAATCGAGCGCTTCGCTCACACCCCAGGGTGGTTTGCCGAAACCCACGCGAAGATGCAGCGTGACTCCGTGAGTTGCCGCGCTCGCGGAAAGAGCTTTAAGCGTGGCCAAGAAGGCAGCGCTCGTCTGCTCGGAGGTGAAATTGTTTTCGGGATAGCGATGCAGCGGGAGAATCAAGTCGCGCGCGCCCAGAATTTCCATCTTAGCCAGCACGTCGTGGATCACGGCCAGACTGGCTTCGTAGTTGGCGCGGTCATTATCAATGAGGCGCAGGTCAGGATAAAGATTCACGCCGGAACTCAAATCCACCATCAGGCGCAGGCCCTGGCGCTTCAGCCAGCCGGATTCCTTTTCCAGCGCGGCGCGCTCGCGCTCGTGGAGATAGCGCCAGTCCATACAAACGCCATCGAAATGCTCGAAGAACGTTGGCCGCGCGAGAATGGCTTCCTTGATCGGCGTGGTGCCGCGCAAGGTCAGCAGCCGGCCGCGCGGACGCGGCGGCGGATCGAGGTGCGCGATTTCTTCCACGCCAGATTCGCGAACAGTCACGGCAAAAATGCGCACATCGCCGCCGGCGATGCGTCCGTCGCCATTCTGGCCGAGATCAGATGCCGTGATGCCAATTGGCGTTTGCCCGACCGCACCATGCTCGGAAACATCAATGGCGATTTCGCGTTGGGAAAGGATTTCACCGCAGCGGGATTCAATGCGAAACCCTTGCTCGTGCCAAGTGTTGTTGGCGATGCCGATCCAGTATTCACCAGCGCTCCGGCGGCAGGTGATGAAACTCAAACCCTCGCCATGCACCGCGAACAATTGCTGCGACCGAAAAACGTCTTCGAGAATCAAGCGCACGTGGTTTAGCATCCGAAAAGGCTTTGGCAGGGGCTTGTCCACTTCGCTTTTGATCGTCCCATTGATCGGCGCCGCCGCGACGCCAAAAGGCGAGCCGAAAGAAGTGATCGCACCTCTGCCGTATTTCTTTCTCACGGCAATCGGTTGATCACCGTAATGCGCGAGCACCGATTCACCCGGCGACAACGCCAACGGGTAAAACTCCATCGGCCCCTCCTCGATCCGTTTACCGCCAACAAATGTCTCACGTACTTCTTTGGACTCAACCGGCCCTTCGGCAAAATTGCCTGGTTGCAATTTGGCGAGGCTACCAGCGGCAATTACGAGATGGCCACCGCCGTCGGCATACTTCAAAAGCTTTTCCAAAGTTTCGCGTCCGCCGGAGAGTTCACCTGCCACGACCACCACCGGGTAACGCGCCAACACCCATTGCGGCGCATCGCTCAGCAGACAATCCGCGATGTCACCAAACGGTGTGGGCGCGATGAAGCCCGATTCGTCGTGAAAGTAGGAAGAGTCTTGGTAGCCGGGATAAAGCAGATCGAGCACGGCATCGGTGAAATAGTCGCCCGGTTCATAGGGCCGATTGCCCCAGACGCGATAGGTATGGTCGGTGTAGAGATGACGCGGAAAGCTCCAGCCGGAATAGAAATCGAGCAGCAGCGCGACGGGCGTGTGCATGACGCCAGGCTGACCGTTGGTCTGCACCCAGCGGTTCGCGGCCTGTTGAATGCGACCGATCGGCGAGAGTTTCTCGCCATCGAACCAGCCGTTCTCGAAACCGACCGCGACGGAGTTGTAGAGGATGTGCGAGTAAAGCAGCCGCTTTAGCAGGCTGAGGCTCGTGCCGTTCGTGGGGCTGTGCGTATCGCCGCCGCTGCCGCCCGCCGAGCCGTAGGTTTTGTAACCCCAGCGATTGAAGATCGAAGCGTTGCCAAACCACGGCACGCCATATTGTTTGCCCGCGCCGCGGATGAACCCGTAATAAACCTGGTTGTTGGGCAGCGCCTGCGCCGTCTCGGCACCGATGAGCGTGTAAGTGCCTTCCTTCAGAAAGTAGTGACCGAAGTTCAGCGAGACGAGCGTCGAATGTTTATGGCCGAGATCGTCACTCATCTTCTCGAAGTGCCGCTGGAAATTCAGGTATTGATCGAAACGACTCGCCGAGGCGGGCGACATTTGGTTCGCGTAGCCGCCGATGTAACGCCCGTCCTGTTCGCCGATGTCCGTGCCGAGCCAGCGCTCGCCGAGCTTTGCTTCGAGAGTCGCGAAGGCGCTCGCCGGCGCCGTGAACTGGGTCCAGTAACCGCCCGGCCCCGAGCCCGGCACGTAGCCCCAGATGTCGAAGAGATAAAGGTCGCGGCGGCTGATTTCGTCCGCGAGTTCGGCGAGGTTGGTCGCGAAGAGCGCCGAGTAGGACGGCCAGATGACGTTGCCGAGTTCGTAAGTGCGCGTGGATTTCTCCAGCTCTTCCTTGAAGCCCACCAGCTTGTCGTTCTCGACGCCGAGGCCGCGCAGGCAGGTAAATTGCGTGCGGTTCTTGAATGTGTCCCAGTTGGGCGGCTTGACGGCACGGCGGTCGTAGTCCGGGTGCTCGCGCGGTTCGAGCTGGTGCGAGTAAACTCGCCGGACTTCTGGCGGGTCAGCCTGCGGTTGCGCGCCATGCAAAAGCGGAACTCCGCCCAATGATGTTTCCACCAGCAGCACGGCAAGCCGCGCTCCCAGCCCCGAAAGTTCCCAGGTTAGACTTTTCAAATCCGGAGAAAGATTTTGCGCCGATACATCCAAAGCAGAATCAGCCAGAAAACTAACAGGATCGTGGCGCCGTGCAGAAACGGTTCGTAAACTTCGCCTGCGAATTTGAAAAAGTTCTGGCCGAGGTGCGTCTTGAGATTGGTCGCGATGAAGCCGTCGAACAAATGCGCGATGCAATAGGCGGCGATCGAGTTCGCACCAATCACCAGCAACGGAAATGACCAAGCGCGCTTCTGCCAGAGTTCGATGATGCCGTAAAAGCACGCCAGCAGCAGGAAACACCAGCCACCGCTGAATAGTACCCAGCTCGGTGTCCAAATGCGTTTTACGACGGGACAGATTCCCAGTTTGCCGAGCAGCCAACCGCTCGCGAGTCCGATGACACCGGCGACGATGAACCAGCGGAATTTTTCCGCCGGCGAATTCTGATTACGCAACACGCCGCCCGCAATCAGGCCGAGGATCATCGTGCCGAGTGTGGGAATGAAGCTCAGCGTCGAGTAGCCGCCGCCGTTGGCGGTGAAGGGCGCTTTGCGCGGGAAGAGATTCATCCACCACGTATCGAACGCCCACGCGAAGTTGCTGTTCTTCATCCAATGCGCCGCAAAACCGGTGAGTTCATTTTCCTTAATCCACGCGGTGCTGACACCGACTTTGCTGAAATCAAAATCCGCCGGTGGCAAAGGATAGAGCGCGAAGGCGGCGAAGTAGCCGATCAGAATCACGCCGAGCGCGATCCATTGGCAGCGCACGGGGCGAAAGCCGAGCAGGAAGAGCAGACCATAGCCGAGGCCGATCTGCGAAAGCGTGTCTTCAAAGGTCCAGTTGGTCAGACCGGCACCGGTGGAACGCAGGAACACACCGAGCAAAATCAGGAGCAAGGCCCGCCACCAAGCATGCAACGACATCAGACCGAACGATTGCCCGCGCGCCTGCCGGCTGGCGATGGAAAATGGCAACGCCACGCCGACGAGAAACGAGAACGACGGTTGAATCAAATCGTGCAACACGCAGCCTACCCAGGCGACGTGGCTTTGTTGGTCGGCCAGAAATGCCCAAATCTTTGAGTCGGGCAAAGCGCGGGAGACGCGGCTGAAGTGCAGCACCTCGGCCATCATCAGAAACATCACGAAGCCGCGGTAGGCATCAATCGAAGCGAAACGCGACGGAGGCGCGGCGGCGGCGGTGGATTCGGGGGAGTTCATTTGGGAGGGGTCGATCAGTAGTCACTTGTCGCGTTGCGGGTCGGCTTTCGGATTGGCGGTGGGCAACTGTGCCCCGACCGTTTGTCGCCACGCGTGCAGCTTTTCGCGCAACGCCTTGGTTTTCTCCGGCAGTTTTGCGGCCAGATCGGTTTGTTCGCTGAGGTCCTCGCGCAGATTGTAAAGCTCCACGTGCTCGTCCTCGAAGAACTCGATCAATTTGAAATCGCCTTCGCGAACCGCGCTGTAGGGCGTCGCGCCGCCGGGATGATAATGCGGGTAATGCCAGTAGATCGCGTCGCGCTTCAAGCCGCCGCTTTGGCGCAGCAACGGCACGATGCTTTCGCCATCCAACGTGGTTTTGTTTTCCACCGCGGCTCCGCACATCTCCGCGATCGTCGGAAAATAATCCGGCGTGATCACGGGCGTGTCGCAAACGCTGCCCGGCTTGGTTACGCCCGGCCATTTTACGAAGAGCGGGACGCGCACGCCGCCTTCGTAGGCCGAGCCTTTCCCGGCGCGCAACGGCAGATTGCTCGTCACCTGGTTCAAGACCAGCCCGCCGTTGTCTGACGTGAAGACGATTACCGTGTTGTCGGCCAGACCGAGTTCATCCAGCTTCGCCAGCAGCCGTCCGACGCTGTCATCCACACTTTCGACCAACGCGGCGTATTTGGCGTTGTGCTGCGGATTTTTCGGGTCGGCTTTCGTTTCGTACTTGGCGACGACGTTGGACTTGCCCATCAGCGGCGTGTGAACGGCGTAATGCGGGAAATAAATGTAGAACGGCCTGGTCTTGTTCCGCTCGATGAACTTGAGCGTTTCATCGGTCAGCCGGTCGGAGAGGAATTCGCCTTTGGGTCCGTCGCTCAACGTGGGGATGCCGTATGGAGAAAAATAACTAGGCGGCTGGCCTTTGTCGCAACCACCGATGTTTTCATCGAAGCCTTGCTTGTCAGGAAAGAAATCCGGCCCGCCGAGATGCCATTTGCCGATGCTGGCTGTTGCGTAACCGGCGTGCTTGAGCAACTCCGCGATGGTGGTTTCCTCGAGCGGCAGACGCATCGTCCAGTCGGGCACTTTGAGTTTCGCGTAGGGCCGCACATGTCCCGCGATCCAGTCCGTGAGATGCAAGCGCGCCGGATATTTTCCCGTCATCACGGACGCACGCGTCGGCGAGCAGACCGTGCAAGCCGAGTATGCCTGCGTGAACTTCATGCCCTGACGGGCAAGCCGGTCAATGTTCGGCGTCTCGTAAAAGTTTGAACCCTGGCAGCCGAGGTCCGTCCAGCCCATATCGTCCACGAGGATAAAGATTACATTTGGCTTCTGATTGGCCGCCGGTGCCGACTGAAACGCGACTGCGGTAAGCAGCGTGAACAAAAACAACGCGACGCGACGGCCGAGGCTTGTCATGCGATCACTTTGGCGATTGAACGCAGCCACGCCAATCATCTTTTTTCGAAACGCTCCGAAGCGAACTCAGTAGAGCTTAACTCGTGCGTAGCTGATGGTGAGCGGCGAACCTGTTCGCGGTCCGAGCATTTCCAAATACCGCGACGGCGGAGAGCCACCGCGCACGGTGGTGGTGAAGTATTGACCAAAGGTTTTTTCCAACGGAATCGTCGCCGGAGCGGTGAACTGGCCGCCGGGCAAAATCTCGCGCACGCAATTCACGCCCTTGCCCGTGCCGCCAGCGTAGTAGGCGACAAACAATCTTTTCTCCGGTGTGAGCTGCAAGCGCGCGCCCGAGCCGATCACGCCCGGTTTGTCGTCGGTGGATTCCTCGATCGTTTTGCGCAAGGCGACTTTCCCGTCGCGCACGATGGCATAATTCAAACTGTGCCGTTGCCTCGCGTCCGGGAAAAACTTGGCACGCAGCCGCTCATCAATTGCCCGCTCGCTCCATACGATGTGCACATCGCCGTTGTCCGCCACGAACAAGTCGCCCGGCGAAACCCAGCCGCACGTCTTATCGCAACTGGCGATCTCGAGCCATTCAGCAAAGGGTTGCTTCGTGATGTCCGGCGTCCAGGTGAAGAACAGGCGACGGAAATCGTAATCCCACTGCTGGCCGGTCAACTCGCGCTTGAACTCGCGCCAGGCCTTGTACGGCTCAACGACATCGCTGACGCCGCAGAAATAGACCGCGCGATTTTTCAATTGCACATTCGGATAGCAGACGCGGATCGGCTCTGGCTTGTCATACTCGGCGCCCCACGGCCACTTGAGTTGGCCCTGCGCGCTCCACTTGCCCTGGCGATCCAGGAAAGACCACTCGGCATGCGTGTAGCCGATGTTGTTGAACAGAATCAACTCCCCTGCCCCGCCGTCGGCCGCGAAGCTGCGATAGGAATGTTCACGAAACTCCGGCTTGCCTTGCCACACCGGCAGCAGCGACTTCGGTGCGGCGGTGGCGTTGCTCGCTTTGAATTCGAAAATCTCCGGTCGCGCCGGCCCGCCGTTCGGCTCCTCGCCGTGGCCGAGCGTCGGATTCGCCGAGACGAAGACGCTGCCGTTTTGAAACGCCGCCATGGGCGACGGTTCGCGCGTGCGGCCATCGGCATCGAGCCAGACTTGCTGCCAGCCTTTCGCTCCGCGCTCGAAGAGCATCCAGCGGCAATTCGTCAGCGGCTTCGCCCCGGCAACTGTTTCGAGACCGGCAGCGAATACACGTTTGCCCACGCGCACCAGACTCGTCGAGCCGTGACACCACATCGGCCCGGCGCCGTTGTTGGCGCCGGTGTACGAATAAACGTCCTCCTCGACTTCAACGACGGGTTTGAGTTCCGCAGCCGAGAGCGACAAGGCCGACGCCACTACCAGAATCGGAAACAGGCTTTTCATTTCACCACCGGACGAAGCACGACGCTCCGATATTTGATGCCCGTGTGATCACCCTGCAGATAAATCGGGCCAGGCCGTGTTTGATCGGTCCACAATGCTCCGCCGGTGCAGCCATCAAGCGGAGCGTTGTCCACGATCAATTTGCCATTCAACTTCACCGTCGCGTGGCGTTGCACCAAGGTGATGTCGAGCGTCTGCCATTCGCCCGGCGGCTTTTCCGCGGCGACGCTCGGCGTGATGCGGCCGTAGATCGCGCCCATGTTGTGCATATCGAGCGGGTGACCGTAGCTGTCCGTCACTTGAACTTCATAGATGCCGCGCAAATAAACGCCGCTGTTGCCGCCTTTGCCGACGTTCACCTCGACCGTGAGTTGAAAATCCTCAAACTCGCGCTCCGTGCGCAGATTGCCGTAAGACTTGTGCTGCCCCGGCGTCTGCACGGGATCATTCACCAGCAAACCTTCGCGCACGGACCAACCGTTCGCGGCCCCGGCGTCCGTTAATTTCCAGCCGTCAAGATTCTTGCCGTTGAACAATTGGATCGGCTGGCCAAAACGAACCTGCGCCAGATCCGGCGCGGGCGGCGGTGGCGGAATGCGCACGCCGCCAAAGTTCTCATGCCCGGCGCTCATACCATCCCGGGCCGGCCGCGACAACTGGCCGCGCAAATCGGCCCCGTCCAAGGTGGCAGTGAGCATCACCGGCCGCACCAGCTTGCGGATCACCTTGCCGTCCGCATCGCGCACGTCTTCGTTTTCCAGCCGCAATGCAAAGAGCTTTTCGCCATCCACCCAAACGCGCGATTGCGGCTCGGGACTGCCCCCCATCCAGAGCAGCGTGCCCACGAGCGAGCCCGCGTCTTGTTTCACCTCCAGCCAACCGGCGCCGCCGGCGGTGGGGTTGATCGCCCATTGACCCACAAACGCATTCTCCGCCGCGCCGGCGCTCCACGCGACGCAGCAGCCGGTGAGCACGAGGGAACCGAAACCAAGCAGTTTTTTCATAGCAGGTAAATTCCGTAACCGATCTGATTATGCACAAGTGGACGCCGGGAGCACGCGATTCATTCGGAGAAATTCGCCGGGCGTCGCTCCAGCGGAACCGGCGCTCACTTCCAGTAGAATCCCAGAATCTGGACATCCTTGGGCGAGTTGCGACCCAGGATGCCGTAGAAAGTCCGGTGATAACCGGCGACCTCCGCCTCAATCTTCACCTCGAAAGTGCTGCTCCGTCCGGTGCAATAGCGCGCCGCTATCGGCACGGCCTGGCCGTGCAATCCGGCTGAATTCAGCGCGTCCTCGATCCGCACGCCCGGCCCCCCGGCGGGCATGTCGTCCTCGGTGCCATCCGCACCGTCGGGACCGGAACGCAGTTCGATCAACTTCGCGGCCACCATTTCGTCCACGAAGGGGATCATCTGGAGCGCGCTAGCCGAGGCGGTGTTGATGTTGATGCGGCCGTTGGAAACGGGCGTGAACAAGTCCACCAAACCGACCGCGAATTGCGGCATTTCCTGGTTCAGCAGTCCGGGTTGCTGGCGATTTTGAAACGCCGCGCGCGTGTGATTCGTGGCCACACCGCCCCAGTAAATCTCCGGGCCAATACCGCGCACCAACAGCAACTCGGACAAGTCATCAATCGGCTGGTTCTTGGCAAAGTAAGGCGGCACCTGCGTCTGGTAATATTCGCTTTCCGTGCCGCCGATGTGCGTGTTGTTGTCCACGTCAATCCAATCGAGGACGGAAGCCGCAATCCCGGCCGTTTCGCCCGCGTCCACACCCACGAGCCGCAGAGCCTGCTCCAACGCGTTCTGGTCGGCGACGTTGATGTTCCACTTGCGCTCCAGGTCCTTGATCTCAATGGAGAATCTCCCGTCGCCCAACTGATAGTCCTTCAGCGAAATGCCGGCGAGCACGCTGTTGGACGTGCCGAGGCCGCCCGGGCCACCGGCCCACACCTGGTTCAACCCATCGTACGGCTCGCTCGAAATCGCCAGTTGTTGCGCGAGCACGTAGCGGGCGAATTCCAGCCCGGAGCGGCCCAACCAGACCAGTTCGGCTTCGGAACTGGAATTCTGCGCCAGCTTGGTCTCGACCTTCATCGAGAACGCGAACGCCGCTGCGAGAATGGAGAGCACCGTGATCGCGATCATCACGACGATGAGCGCGATGCCGGCGCGTGACTGGAGGGCGGGCCGCCTCATTTGGTGACTCCCGGCAACGTGACGGTGGGCACGCCCGGCGCCGCGCCCGGTGCCGTGCCCGGCGCCCCGGGTGGACGTTGTGGATTGGGCGACTGCCAGGCAACCGGCACGGTGATGGAGGGAATAGAGACCACGCGCACCGCTTCTTCCACCTCGCCGCCGGCACGTTGCTTCGGCGGCTGAACGCGCAGCGTCACGCGAACCATCTTCGGCAATTGGTTGGTCTGATTCCACTCTTCAATCCATTCGTTGAGCCGGGTGTCCCAGAACTCGAACAGCATCTCCTTCACGTTGCGTGCGAGCACCAGCGGATGCTCGGTTTCGTCCTGGTCAAACTCCATGAGAATGGGGCACTGGCGGACCACCAGGTCTTTTTCCGCGTCCGCGCCGGGCTCAATCGCAAACTCGACGCGCCGCACGTCAAAATCGCCGAACCGGCCGCTCCGCGGAAAGGATTTCGGCAGGCGGGCCACGAAGCTCAGGGCGGCTTTGTCCCCGTTCTGCGCCAGAAAGGAATAATGCTGCACGTCCACCCCAAAGGATCGCGCGGAAGTCAGCGCCTGCTCGATCGTGTGCATCGCGATTCGCTCGCGTTGCACCTGCGCGGCCACCTCCAATCCCACGCGCGAGCCGCGGAGGATGGCGGTCCAGGTCGCATAGATCGCCGTCAGGACGAGCGCGAAAATCGCCATCGCCATGAGGATTTCCACGAGCGTGAATCCGTGACGGGCGCCGGAAATGCGGGGAGATTTCATCGTGCGAATCCCCGGCTAAGGCTGCCCTGCTGCGACTCGGGGCGGAAGAGCAGGATGCTCATCTTCGACTCGACCGGTTTGTTGCCGCCGCGGCGCTGAACGATGATGTCCACCTGAAACAAACCGTTCGTGCCCACTTCGTAGGTGTCGCTGGTCCAATAATGATCCGGATAGGCGTCGCCGAAATCTCCCTCCTCCAACTGCTCGACGATCTTGTTGGTCAGGGAAAGCTGCGCCGCGACCATGCCGGCATCCACTGTCTTGCGTTGAATCACGCGTGCGTTGCGGAGGGAGTTGGAGAGCAGGCCAAGAATCGTGAACACGGCCATAAAGAAGATCAGCAAGGCGACCATCACTTCCACGAGCGTGAAGGCCTTTCCCGCCCGACGCGTGAAACTTGAGGTGCGGTGGCTGGCGTCCGCTTCGTCTGACACCTGACCCGCGGCAGTGGGCACCTGGACCTTCACCGCGCCACCTCGTCCACGCTGGCCAGCCCGGTCGTGACTTCCAGCGAGATTTTTTTCCACTCGCTCTTGGGCGAACGCAGGACCAACGTCATTTCATCGCTCGTGCCGTTGGGATAGAAATGCACCCGGGCCCAGTCCGATTCCTTGTACTCCGAGAGGTTGATGTCGAGCATCTCGATGACGAAATCGTCCGGCACCACCGCCACTTGCCCGGCGCCGGGCGTTACCGAGGGCTTGTCCGCCGCGACGTCCGTTCCCGCCACCGGCCCACCGCCGTCCGCGCTGGGCGCGGCGGCGCCCGCGACTTCCAAGCGATGCTCGCGCGGGTGAAATACGACGTCCGTCGGCACGCCGCGCAGAATCGCCTGCGCCCGGGCTTTGCTGAGAACTTCCACGATCTCGCTCGTTACCTTTCTCATGCCTTCCTTCTGCATGAGTTTGTAGAGCGAAGGAATACCGGCGGTGAGGATGATGCCCATGATGGCCACGACGACCATCAGTTCAATCAGCGTGAAGGCGCGGCGCCCAACGCGCCATCCCTGACAACTGCCGCTTGAAAACCGGCTTTTCATGCTACCTAGACATCGAACCGCCAATGTTGGAGATCAACGAGAACATCGCCGACAGCACACTGAGCAGCAGGAAGCCAACACCCAGCGCCATCGCCACAATCAACACCGGCTCGATCATGTTGGTCATCACCCGCAGCGCGATGTTCAATTCGTTTTCGTAGGTGTCCGCCACGTTTTTGAGCGCGGCCGGCACGTTGCCGGTTTCCTCGCCGATCTTCACCAAGTCCACCATCAATTGCGGGAAAATTTTGCTCTGAGCGAGTGGTTGCGCGAGCGTTTTGCCGTCCGTCACGGCATCGCGCGTCTTCGAGATCGCCTCCTTGATCATGCGATTGGGCAGGACTTGCTCGGTGATCTTCAAAGCGGTCAAAACCGGCACCCCATTTTCCAACAGCGTCGAGAGCGTGCGCGCGAATTGGCCGTAGAGATTCAACTTCATCACCTTGCCGAAGACCGGCGCGTTCATTTTCCAATGGTCAATCTTCATCTTGCCTTCCTCGGTGGCTTGGAACTTCTTGAACACGATGAAGATCAACGCCAGGGTGATTAGCATCACCCACCAATAGGTGCTGAAGATGTGGCTGGTCTTGACCAGCAACTGCGTCGTGAACGGCAACTGCACCTCCATGTCGCCAAAAATCGTAAGAAACTTTGGGAGCATGTAGGACATGAAGAAAATGATGATGCCAATGCCCACCACGGCCACAAAGGCCGGATAAATCATCGCCGAGGTAAACTTGGCCTGCACTTGGGCAAACCGTTCGAAGTGATCCGCCATGCGTCGCAACACGTCCACCAGAGCGCCCGATTGCTCGCCGGCCCGGACCATGTTGACGTAAAGGTCGCTGAAAATGTGCGGCTGCTTGGCCATGGCATCGGACAAACTGCGGCCCTCGGTCACGTCGGTCTTCAGTCCTTTGGCCACATCGGAGGGAATGCCCTTGGATTCCAAGTGAATCATGCTGTTGAGCGCGACCGTGAGCGGCATGCCCGCCTGGAGCAGGTTGGCCAGCTGCTGGGTGAACGTGGCGAGTTCCTGCAACTTCGGCTTCCGTTTCTTCAGCAACAGCTCGCGGAACGCCGGCGGCAGCATGGCTGCGAACGCCTCCTTGCGATTCCCTTTCGTCACCGCAACCACCGCCCCGCCCTTGGCGGCATCCACGGCTACAGGGAACAAACCCAGACGTTCGATCTGCATCAACGCCGCGGAACGATCCACGACGTCCAATACGCCCGTCACGACCTCGCCGTTCCGGCGGCGTGCCTTGTAGGAAAACTGTGCCATAAACTCGTTAATCTAAAACCAACCCAGCCCAAAAGTTGCACCCCGATCTACGTGATGGAGTTGCGTACCAGGGCTCAAGCACCCGTCGTCAGGTGAGCCGCGGGTGGGCGGCCATTGCCGGACGGCATCGGCGCACCCGGCACTTCATTCAAACTCCCGCGCCGGTAGCCCCGCAAGTCCAGGGTGACGTGAGCGTAACCGATCTGCTTCAACTCCTCCGCCACGCGCGCCGCCAGTCCATTAGCCAGCAGGCGCGGTAGTTCCGCCGGCCCGACCTCGATGCGCGCCAGGCAGTTTGGCGTTCCGCGTTGATCTGCCGCCAGAGCCTTCAACTCGGAACTCAATTCATGATGCCGCACGCGCACATCGTAAAAGCCGAGGTCGCGCAAAACGTATTCCGCCGCCTCGATCATCCTGAGCTTCGCCGGCGTTACTGCCTCACCATACGGAATGCGGGAACTCAAGCAGGCCATCTGCGGCTTGTCGGCGGTCGGCAAGCCGAGGTACGCCGAAAACTCGCGAATCTCCTCCTTGGTCAAACCCGCCTCCTTCAACGGCGCCCGCACCTGGTGCTCGGCCGCGGCCTTCGCGCCGGGCCGAAAATCCCCAAGGTCGCTGGCGTTTTCGCCGTAGCAAATCACGGCGAAGTTCTCCGCCCGGGCCAGCGGCACGAGTTCCTCGAAGAGTTCGTGCTTGCAGAAATAACAGCGGTTCGCCGGATTGGCGAGGTAGTCGGGATTGTCGAACTCGGCGGTCCGCACGACGCGCACGGGAAAACCGAAGCGCTCGCCGAGTTGGAGCGCGTCCGCCAGTTCGCGGCGCGGCAGACTGGGCGAATCCGCGATCACGGCCAGTGCTTTCGCGCCGAGCGTGTCGTGCGCCACACGCGCGAGAAAAACCGAATCCACCCCGCCCGAATAGGCGACGAGACACGAGCCATAGGAGCGCAGCAACGCGCGCAGTTGTTCCAGTTTGTCTGTGACCACGAGCAGAAAATGGCATTATGCCGTGTCGTTGTCGAGGCGCCCGACTCGCCGACAGTCATTGTCGTCACCGCCCATTCGCAGCGGCATTCAACCTCGGATTGACAACGAAGGCTACCACGATCAACCTGCAAGCACGTAACCCATGCGATGAAAGTCTCAACGCGACCAGGCTTTTGCCCGGAGGGGACGTGAATTCAAAACCAACCCCAAGAACATGATCAGGAATACCGCACGACTCCGCTCACTGGGTTTCACGCTGGCCGCCAGCATCGCCATGACCCGGCTCGCCCAGGCCGAATTTGCAACCACCCAGTTTGACTTCTTTGCCGACTCGGGCAACACGATCATTTACCGGTTTTACGCCAATACTGTCATAGCGGAAACCTTCACCCCCGCCGTCTCCGGCACGCTGACCAGTGTGGAAACGACCATCCATCGCGCCAGCAGCACCGGCATTCCGCTCAAGTTTGAAATCCGCCCCATCCGCGATACGGGCATCAACGGGCTGCAACCCGACCTGCTGCCGGGCGCAACCGTCCTCGCCAGCGGCACGTTGGCGGCGAGCGATCCCCACTTCGACACCTTCTTCATCACCTGGAAAAAAACCGCCATGAGCGCCACGCCACTTCAGGCGGGCACACTTTACGGACTGGTGGTCAGTGCCATCGGTTCGGCGGACGCGTATGACTGGTACACCAAGATCAACGGCACCGGCTACCCTGACGGACGGCTCTTGCTCGGTTACAACGGCGATACCATCCTCGCCGGACAGAACTCCTACGATGTACCGTTCCGCATCAATATCGCGACCAATGTTTTCCCACCCCAAATCCAAGGCGCGACGAACCTGCCGAACGGCAACTTCCAATTCACTTTCGGCAACCTCCCGGACACCACGTTCAATGTACTGAGTTCCACCAATCCGGCGCTGCCGCTCAACGCCTGGACCAACCTCGGCAACGCCACCCAAACCTCTCCTGGCCAGTATCAGTTCTCCGACAGCCGACCGAACCGCCCGGCGGCACTCTTTTATCGCGTGCGGTATTGACCGGAGAAACCGAAACGGTTCGAACCGACGCAGCGCCGTGCGACACTTTATTTCCGCCGAAACCACACAGGCCGAACCGCCTGCTCCTGCGCGTAGTGCGCCAGCATGTCCTCCATCTTCGTCAACACCCAGGGCTGGCGCACGTGCCCGCCGTTTTTGGTGAAGACCACGTTGTCCGCGATGTAAACCGCCGCGTGGATCGGCGTGCCGTCCGGTAGCAGCAGAAAAACCAGATCGCCGTAGCCCGGCGACTCCACGGGAGCATACTGGTCCGTTAATTCCTTTTGCCAGACCGCCGCATCGTAATAACGGTCCTCCGGCGGGTCGTGGAAGAAATTCAACGCCGTCCAATAACAGTCCGGCATCCGCTGGCCTGGTGCCGCCGGAACGGGATACGCATTGAGCCGTTCCCGCGCAAACGGCGGGATCAAGTGAGCCACATCCAAGCCGATGCTGCCTTCCACCATGGTGAGCGATTCCAGCAGGGGCCGGAAATCCTTCGCCTGGCCACCGTGTCCCCAGTAGCTCATCAACTGCTCGACATCGGTATCGGGCCGCACCCGCACTTTCATCAGCAAGGCCGAATCGCGAAACAAGGTCTTGAGCAGCCGCCGACGTTCGGCCGCATCGCCGATGCGCGCGTGCAATTCCGGCAGATCGGAGAAGCAGAGCGCCGGGCCGCGGCGATAAACGAGTTGCTTCAGCCAGCCCACCGTGGCGGCAGACAATCCGCTGCGGCTGAACCATTCCGCGGCGCCACCGTCCCGGTACGTGTAGGGCCAGTAGTGAAATTCGTTGCGCATACTGCGCGCCAGCACGCGGTAGATTTCCACGCGCGCCTCGGGCGCCAATCCGAGAATCACGTCCGCACCCGGCGTCAGCGTCACACCGTTGGTTTCCTCCATCCACACCGCCGGATTGGCGAGTGCGACCCGCTGCGACTCCGAGAGTTTGCAGCGGTCGAACAGCGCCTGGACCTGAGCCTGACTCTGACCCTCGAAAAACCACCGCGTGGGTTCGAACTCGCGATCCGGCGGGGGCAGAAACGCATCCGGCGGTTCGATATCAATGCGGGCGAATTCCAGTTCACCCCACGGGCCGGGATTGCCCACAAAGAACGGCTCGCGGTTGGTGAACGAGTAAACCGCCCGCCGCGGGGAGGCCGGCGGCGGAAAACTCAGCGTCGGCCAGATCGTCAGCACCGCAATCACCAGCGACTGTAGCAGGCATAGAATCACCAACGCCCGGCGCTTGACCAGGAAGCTGGTCGCCGCCGGCGGTTGCATGGATGGATCCTCCATCGGCTCCGGCCGATTCACTGGCATAGCCGATGATTCAACCAGCGGCGACGGGCGGCAATTACTTTCTTCGTCCGCTCTAGAGTCTTCCCGTGCTGTGCCTATCCCTCGGGCAAGCGGCGCATTCGACTGAAGGTGTTGCCGGAGCGAAACACAGATTTCCCCAAAACGTGAACAGCCTACGTCGAGACGATCATCGCGATGTTGACGGACAAGCAACCGTTGCGGATGGAAATGGAAGCGGTCAAGTAGCTCGCACGCACTTCATCCAAGGTGATCCGGTTGTGGTCCTCCATCAGCGGAGTGCGGCTTGAGCGGCTTTCGTAATGAGTTGCACGGCTGGGTGGTTGATTCTGCGTTCAGCTGTGATCGCATGAAACTGCATGCGGCATTCGGCTGATTCGCCAACTACTTGAAAGCCGTAATGGCTCACGGCGTCTCGCACCGCCACCGTCGGCACGGCAATGAAGCCCAGCCCTTCCGCGGCCATCACTTTCATCAGCGCCAGGTCCTCAAACTCAGCCATGACGTTAGGATGAATGCTCTGCTCGTGAAACCACATCTCCACCGCCCGGCGCAGCGTGGTATGCTCCGTTGGCAACAGAGCGGGCGCGGCATGCAACGATCCCGGAAAGCCACGCTTCAGTTTGGCGGCGAGCTTTTTCGCGGCGCAAAACGTCGTGCCCGTTTCGCCAAGCAAATGGCTGAAGGTTTTGAAATTGAAGCTGCTGGACGCCGGTTCGTCCGCGAGCACGATGTCGAGGCGGTGGGCGGCAAGTTGGGGCAGGAGGTCTTCCATTTTTCCCTCGCGGCAGATGACGTGGATGGCGTGGGGCATGGTGAAGACGGGCTTCAGTATCTCATTTGTCACCAACTTCGGAAAGGAATCGGTCACCCCGACGTAGAGGCGTAAAGCCCTCGCTCCCGGCCGCTGCTTGACGGCATTCATCAACTCAAGACCCAGCCCGAAGATTTCTTCGGCGTAACCAAATACGATCTGGCCGGCGTCGGTCAGGACATTGTTACGTCCGTCCCGTTGGAACAGTCTTACCTCCAGCGCGGATTCCAACTCGCGGATTTGC
>WBZT01001187.1_pt1 | contig 19471 bp, 20 predicted proteins | sample 5204241 | NCBI WGS metagenome assembly WBZT01 (sample SAMN12344358, study PRJNA552823) | activated sludge metagenome | biome: Activated sludge suspended growth; feature: Nitrification reactor; material: Wastewater; isolation source: activated sludge from nitrification reactor of wastewater...
CTGGAGCGTTCTCTGGAGCTGGCCTCGGGCGGATTGGTGTTACAGGACGAGGTGCGTGAGCAAATCCTGGCCTATGCCGATGGCGATGCACGTCGGCTGCTGAATTTCCTTGAGCAGTTGTTCAACGCGGCCCATGCGGCGGGTGTGAACGACATCGATAGCGCTTTCCTGGAAAGTACGCTGGCTTCCAAGCTGCGCCGTTTCGACAAGGGGGGCGAGGCGTTCTACGACCAGATTTCCGCGCTGCATAAATCCGTGCGTGGCTCCAACCCGGATGCCGCGCTGTACTGGTTCATGCGCATGCTGGATGGCGGCGCTGATCCGCTCTACCTCGGGCGGCGTATCGTGCGCATGGCGATTGAAGATATTGGTCTGGCCGATCCGCGTGCGCAGACCATGGCGGTGGAAGCCTGCCAGATTTATGAGCGGCTGGGCTCGCCGGAAGGCGAGTTGGCACTGGCCAATACCGTGATTTACCTCGCCGTGGCGGCCAAAAGCAACGCCGCCTACATGGCCTACAACCAGATGAAGGCGTTTGTGGCGCAGGATCAGTCGCGCCCGGTGCCCTTGCACCTCAGGAATGCCCCGACCAAGCTGATGAAGTCGCTCGACTATGGCAAGGCTTACCGTTATGCCCACGATGAACCCGATGCCTATGCTGCCGGGGAACAGTATTTCCCTGATGGCATGAACCCGCCCCGATTTTATGAGCCCACACCGCGCGGTCTGGAAGGTAAAATAGGCGAAAAGCTGGCGCATTTGCGTGCGCTGGATCAACAAGCCAAGGCCAAAAAGGCCACAAAATGAATTTATAACTCCCGGAGTTTCAATTGCTGGATATTCAATTACTACGTCACGACCTCAACGCCGCCGCCGCTCGTCTGGCAACGCGCAACTACGTGCTGGATACGGCAGGCTTCAGCGCTCTGGAAGCCGAGCGCAAGACGGTGCAAACCCGCACGCAGGAGCTGCAAGCCAAGCGGAATGCGCTTTCCAAGCAAGTGGGAATGGCCAAGGCCAAAGGTGAGGATGCTTCGGCGATTCTGGCCGAAGTCGCCACGCTGGGTGATGACCTGAAAGCCGCCGAGGAAAAGCTGGTGGTGATCCAGGCGCAGATGCAGGATTTCCTGCTCTCCGTACCCAATGTTCCCCATGAATCGGTGCCGGTAGGCAAGTCGGAGGCAGATAACAAGGTTGTTCGTACAAAGGGTAAGTGGCCATCATTCGATGGATCCGAATGTAAGGATCATGTCGATGTTGGAATACCTTTAGGTCTGGATTTTGATATGGGTGTAAAGCTCACTGGTAGCCGTTTTACATTCATGCGCGGCCAGATTGCCAAATTGCACCGGGCACTGGCGCAATTCATGCTGGATACGCAGACCGGTGAGCATGGTTATACCGAGTGCTACACGCCGTATATCGTCAATGCCGACACCTTACTGGGCACCGGCCAGTTACCCAAGTTTGAGGCGGATCTTTTTGCTGCCAATAAGGGCGGGCAGGAGAGCGAGGGCGAGACGCTGTATCTCATCCCCACCTCCGAAGTCACCCTGACCAACACCGTGCGCGACGAAATCGTGCCGCTGGATGCCTTGCCCATCAAGCTCACTGCGCATACGCCATGTTTCCGTTCCGAGGCCGGCTCCTACGGCAAGGATACGCGCGGCATGATACGCCAGCACCAGTTCGACAAGGTGGAGATGGTGCAGATTGTGCACCCGGAAAAGAGTTATGAAGCCTTGGAAGAAATGGTGGGCCATGCCGAAGCCATCCTGCAAAAGCTGGGCTTGCCGTACCGCGTGGTCTCACTATGCACTGGCGACATGGGCTTTGGCGCGGCCAAGACCTATGACCTGGAAGTGTGGCTGCCGGCGCAGAATACCTACCGCGAAATCTCCTCAGTCTCCAACTGCGAGGCTTTCCAGGCACGCCGCATGCAAGCCCGATTCCGCAACGAGGCTGGCAAGACCGAGTTGTTGCATACCCTGAATGGCTCCGGGCTGGCCGTGGGACGCACGTTGGTGGCGGTGTTGGAGAATTACCAGAATGCCGATGGTAGCGTCACTGTGCCCGAGGTACTGCGTCCCTACATGGGTGGGCTGGAAAAGCTCACGCCCTAATGAACATCCGGCTCCACAAGTTGCTGGGCATTGTTGGGGTCGAACCCCACGAGCGCCCGGCAGCTTTGCACTGGGCGCGCCGGCTGGAATGGCCGATTTTACTGCTGGCCTTGTGGATACCTGTGCAATGGTATCTGGAAGAAACCCATGTCATCACCGCTGCGTCGGTGCGTTATTTCGACTGGATGATCTGGCTGGTTTTCCTGTTTGAGACAGCGTTGCTGACGTCACTGGTGCGCGACAAAACGCGCTACCTCACCAACAACTGGATGAATCTGGTGATTATTGTTGCCGGCGTTCCGGTGGAATGGGTGAATTCCCCGTTAGTCGGTGCTTTGCGCAACCTGCGCTTGCTGCTGATGATGTATTTGCTGGTGCGACTTTCGCGGCGCCTGCGCCAGTTCATTGCCAAGGGCAGGGTAGGTACCATACTGGCAATCTCCTTTGTGGTGGTGATATTGGCGGGGATTATCGTGACCCGACTCGACCCTTCCATGGGTTCCATTTGGGATGGCATGTGGTGGGCATGGGTAACCTTGTCACATACGGGTTACGGCGACATTGTGCCTAAGAACGGGGCGGGTCGTTTCTTTGCCGCCATCCTGATTTTTCTCGGGGTTATTCTGATTTCCCTGATGACCGCCAACTTGTCTGCTTATTTGATTGGTAGCGAGGTGGAAAAGGTGGAGAAAGAAGAAAAAGTCGAAGAGAAAATACTTCACGACTTGTCGAACCGCCTGGAACGGATCGAAAAGCTGCTGGAACAGCAGGTCAAGGAATCGCCGTCGCGCGATGTCCCACCCAGGCCAGATTGAATTTCAGGAACTTCTGCGGGTTGGGTGGCGGGGGCGTGTGCCGGTCTTCATATTTTTCCATGATCTTGTAATAGGTGCGGATGGATTCCACAAAAATCACCGCTGCACCTCCCCGCGCAAAACCGTATTTCAGGGTCGAATAAACTTCGTATTGATTCAGTAGCGGCAGTGTTTTCTTCACATCCGCCCAGGCGTCCGGGTTCCAGCCCTTGCGTTGAGCCAGCACCCTGGCATCTTCCAGGTGCGCTAACCCCACATTATAGGAAGCCAGTGCCAGATAGGTTCGGTCAGGTTCTACAATGCGGTCGGGCAGGGCATCTTTCAGCAGCAGCAGATAGCGCGCCCCGGCCATGATGCTCTGGTTGGGGTCTAGCCGGTTGGTAACCCCCATTTTGTCAGCGGTTTCTTCGGTCAGCATCATCAACCCGCGCACATTGGTTGGCGAGGTGTTGTAGGTATCCCAATGAGATTCCTGGTAACTGAGTGCTGCCAGAAAGCGCCAATCCAGCCCGGTGGAGGCCTGGGCCTGCTTGAACAGGGAAACGTACTGCGGCAGCGTGGTTTTCATGCGCAGCAGAAATCCGGTGACATCCATGGTGTTGAGTCGCTCGGAGTGGCCGTAATAGCGATCTTGCAGGTTGCGCAGGGTGCCATCCTTGCGTATGCGCTCAAAAAAGTCAGCAGCCTTGCGATACAGCCATTCATCCCCATCCTTGGGAAAAGCCCAGGCCAGGTTACGTGGGCTGCCGAAGTTAAAAGCTACCTTGAGGTTGGGGTAGTAGTTCTGCACCATGGAAACCAGATGATCGTCGGCAATAGTGGCATCCAGGGCGCCCTCGGCCACTCTTTCCAGCAACTCATCTCCACCCGCATGGCGGGCCTCCATCCATTGCAAATCGGGTAGGTCAACCGAAGCTTCTGCCAAGGCTTCAGCATCGCTGCTGCCGCGAGGGACTTGCAGACTTCTGTCAGAAATATCGGTGAGTTTGCGTGGTTTGAAATCCTTTTCTGCGTTGACCACCAGTTGCGGTTGCACTTGCTGGTAGCCAGTGCCAAAACGCACCAGGTGGCTGCGCAAACGGGTGATGTCCAGCCCTGCGGCGGCTACATGGGCCTTGCCCTTGAGCAGGGCGGGAATGACCTCGCCAACGCTGTTCACTACCAGAAATTTGACGCGGTATTCCGACCCTAACTCCTTGGCAAAAAGACGCGAAAGGTCATACTCCAGACCAGCAAAATCATTACTGCCGTTCACAAAATAAGTAGTTGGGCTGTTGTAGGTGACAACAACCAGCTCATGACTCTGGCGCACCGGAGGCAATGGCTTGGAAGGGCGGCTGCAAGCCGCTGCCAGCAGGGTCAGAAGCAGCAGTATCAGGAGACGTTGCATGGGGTCAGTTTCCCCAAGTTCGGGGTCTTTGTCCAGCCACAAGGCAAGACGTGGTTTGCAGGCTTATGCTAGAATTCGCGCCTCGTAAAAGCAGCAAAAACCATCAGGAGAGATGGCAGAGTGGTCGAATGCGCCGGACTCGAAATCCGGTATAGCGGTCTCCGTTATCGAGGGTTCGAATCCCTCTCTCTCCGCCATAAAGCTATCTAACCGATAGACTTCTCTTAAATTCATGAAAGAGAGCAGCACATTTAAAGTCTGTTTGGATACGGATAGAATCAATCGGGTAATGTGCTTTGTTAAAAAGTTCATTTTTGATCTGGATAACATCATTAGTTGATAACCCATACCCAGTGGCAAATACGTCTGTAGCTTTTGGTTTTAGACCAGAAAAAAGTAAATCAAGATTTAGCCGATGGAATGCAAAGCCAAGGAAAACAACACGACTGGCGCTAGACAATGTGGATCTAATAGCATTTATGTCGCTAACCTCAGGATCAGTTCCCTCTGTGAAGGTACGAAGTGACTTGGTAATTTCAATCAACTGATTGGGATTTGGGGTGGCGCCATATTCGATTGCTCTAGGCACTGAAACCCATGGCAAAGTGCCTACTTTGCCGTAAGGATGATGTATTTCAATTAACTTAATCAATTCAGCTGCCTCATGTTCAGGCATGCGGTAGTAATTTTGGAGTGCGAGGTATAAATAATGTTCTAAACAACGGTCATAGTTGAAGCTGATAATGGCAATCTTCTGAAGTCGTTCCGGTAGTTCTTCCTTTTGACAATTTTCTACAAGAAGTTGAAAAAAATAATTAAACCAAGTGGTTGCGACTGCATTAAAGTTAAGCTTGTTATAGATGTTGGTTCTGTCGACCATTAAGCTGCTTGACGCTTCTGCTGCCAAAATGGCCTTCGCAATTGCCAGCTTGCCACAGAGTGCTATTTGCGCATTGCTACGATGCGAGTCAATGAAATTGTCAATTGATGTTGCTTGAGGCATCGCGTCGCGAATAACCCAAGCAGTATTTACGAATGGGGAAAAGTCTAAGCTACCAGCTCCATTTTTGTAGGCGAGAGCTTTAAATGACTCTGTAATCGTTCGGTCACCGCTGTTTTGATTGATGCCATCTTCAAATCGAATATCCAGAAGCCCAGCTATTTGCTTTTTCAGGCCATCACCTGTTGGCAAGTTCACTTCACTGCTTGCTCCAGCCCCAAGTATGAGGACCAGTGACTTATCATGCGCGGGTGTATTGGCTAGACTCATGAAAAGTTTGCTTGTTATTTAACTTTTGCTAATCATTTAGGTTATCTCCACAAGCTCAAGGGTGGTTCGGTGATGACCGATCTCAGTATGTCGGTTCTTGAGATAAACCCCACCAGCTCCTGCCCGTCATTCACAATCGGGACCCCGGTGACGCCATGTTCTACCATGATCTTGGCAATCCGTCGGATGTCCGTAATCGGCTCTGCGGCGACTACAGGTGAGGTCATCACATCGCGTACGCTGTGGTTGCGCACATCCAGCACGCGGTCATCCTCGATGTTGATAGCAGTGAGCAGGTCGCGTTCGCTGACCACGCCGACCAAGGTTTTGTCGCGGTTCAATACCGGGGCCTGATGGATTTTGTGGTCGCGCAATACGCGCCAGGCATGGGCGACATTGTCTTCGTCCAGCAGGGTGACGACATCGCGTGTCATGATCTGGTAGGCATGGTAGAGCGGGCCACGTTCCACATCCGGCTGCACCATCCGCTGATAGGCGTGGACGGCTTCTTCATGCGGTTTGTGGACGAGCGTGCCTTCTACCGGGGTCATGTCATCGCTCTTGTGGATGACGCGCCGCACCCCTCCGGTACGGCCAGTGGCGTTAACGCGGATCAGCTCTTCCAGTGAGCCGGTGAAAACGCGCCCGGTGGGCCCATAGACCATGAACATGGGGGTACTCCCTCAGGATAGATGCTTTAGCTTACCCCAAACCTTGGCTGGCTAGATAGTCCTCATAATTGCCGGTGTAACTGTCGATACCTTCCGGCTTGATTTCGATGATGCGTGTCGCTAGCGACGAGACGAATTCCCGGTCATGGCTGACAAAAATCAGGGTGCCCTTGTACTTTTCCAGGGCGGTATTCAGCGACTCGATGGATTCCATGTCCATGTGGTTGGTCGGCTCGTCCATCAGTAATACGTTGGGGCGCGCCAGCATCAGCTTGCCGAACAGCATGCGCCCCTTTTCTCCACCGGAAAGCACACGCACCGGTTTTTTGATGTCATCACCCGAGAACAGCAACCGCCCCAGCATGCTGCGCACCACCTGGTCGTCGTCGGTAGCGCGTGTCCATTGCTGCATCCATTCGCCCAGCGGCATGTCTTTTTCAAAGTCTGCGGCGTGGTCTTGCGCAAAATAGCCGATATTGGCTTTTTCCGCCCATTTGACCGTGCCGTAGTCGGCTTGCAGGTCATTGGCCAGGCAGCGCAGCAAGGTGGTTTTACCAATGCCGTTTTCGCCGATGATGGCGATGCGCTCACCCGCTTCGATGCGGATGCTGAAGTTGGAGAAAATCTTGCGGCCATCGTAGCTTTTGCTCAGGTTTTCCACTTCTACAGCCTGCCGGTGCAGCTTGTCACGATCCTCGTATTCAAAGCGGATAAACGGATACTGGCGGCTGGAAGGCTTGATGTCCTCGACCTTGATTTTATCTATTTGTCTGGCGCGGCTGGTGGCCTGTCGGGCTTTTGAAGCATTGGCCGAAAAGCGCCGCACAAACTCCTGCAGGTCGGCAATCTGCTGCTTGGCCTTGGCATTATCCGCAGCTTGTTGCGCCCGTGCCTGGGTGGAGGCTTCCATATAGTCGTCATAGGTGCCGGGATAAACCGTCAGCTTGCCGTAGTCCATGTCGGCGATATGGGTGCACACCTGGTTGAGGAAATGGCGGTCATGGGAAATGATCACCATGGTGCAGTCACGGTTGTTCAGCACATCTTCCAGCCAGCGGATGGTGTTGATGTCGAGGTTGTTGGTGGGCTCGTCCAGCAGCAACACATCCGGGTTGGAGAACAGCGCCTGTACCAGCAGCACCCGCAGCTTCCAGCCCGGCGCAACGGCGCTCATGGGGCCGTTGTGCTGCTCGATGGGGATGCCCACGCCGTGCAGCAGCTCGCCGGCACGCGCTTCTGCCGTATAGCCGCCATGTTCGGCGAAAACGGTTTCCAGTTCGGCGGCCTTCATGTAATCGTCTTCGGTCGCTTCAAGGTTGGCATAGATGGCATCGCGTTGCTGCATGGCCGCCCACATGGCTTCATGGCCCATCATCACCACATCCAGCACGCGCATGTCTTCATAGGCAAACTGATCCTGGCGCAGCCATGCCATGCGTTCGTTCTTGTCCAGGGAAACATTGCCTGCGCTGGGTTCCAGCACCCCCGCCAGAATTTTCATGAAAGTGGATTTGCCGCAGCCGTTGGCGCCAATCAGGCCATAGCGGTTGCCATCACCGAACTTGACCGAGACGTTTTCGAACAGGGGCTTGGCCCCGAATTGCATGGTGATGTTGTTGGAAATGAGCAAAATGAAAGTCCTTGAAAGCATGCAGCCACAGAGAAATCCCCTGTGGCTTTCATGGCGGTAGCTTGAATGAGTTTATGCGAATTTGTTGGTGATGACGACTTCATCCATGGGTAGTTGTCCACCGCGCGGCCAGGCTTCCTTGGTGCCTTTGCCGATGACGACAAACATGGCAATGCTGTGATCCTGTGGCAGGTTGATGAGTTTGCCCACGGCGTCGAAATCAAAGCCATCCATCGGGCATGAGTCATAGCCCATGGCCTTGGCCGCCAGCATCAGTGTCATCGCGGCCATACCGCAGGAGCGCATGGCCTCGTCTTGCTGTACTTGTTCGCGCCCCGAGTAATATTGGCCAATGGCAGGCACCAGGTAATCACGTACCGGCTGTGGTGCGTCTTTCCAATAGCGAGAGGGTTCTTTTTCCCAGGCTTTAAGATCGGCAGTCAGGATCACTAGTAGCGAGGCATCCGTCACCTGTGCCTGATCCCACGCCGCCGCACGGATTTGTTTGCGTAGCGCCGGGTCACGCACCAGCACAAAGCGCCAGTTCTGGATGTTGAAAGCCGTTGGCGACAGCATCGCCAGCGACATCAGTTGCTCGACCTCGGCCTCGCTCATTTGGTGCGCCGGATCGTATTGCTTGATCGCGCGACGAGTCTGGATGGCGTCATTCACATTCATGATTAATCCTTGCCTTTTATGCGTAGCGGATACCGGTAATCACCAGCTCCAGCGGGCCGACAGGGCGCTTCCATACCACGCTTTCGCCCACCTTGTGGCCGATCAGCGCCTTGGCCAGCGGCGAGGCCCAGCTCACCTTGTTTTTGGTGATGTCGGATTCGTCTTCACCCACAATGCGGAATTCCATCACCTGGCCGTTTTCGTCCTCAACATCCACAGTCGCGCCAAAGCGGATTTCATCCTGCGGGTGTGTTTTGGTATCCACCAGAATGGCGCTTTCCAGCCGCGCGGAGAAATAACGCAGGTCGCGTTCAGTCTCCGCCAGTTGCAGGGCGGCAAAGGGGTCTTCCTTTTTTGGGGCCAGCTCGTCACGCAAGGCTTCCAGGCGCTGCACTTCATATTTCAGATGGTGCAGGCCTGCAGCCGTTACGTAATTGGGTTCTTCACTGACGGGGCGCTCGACAACTTCGTCGCCCGCCTGTTCAAATTTGTCTTCGTTCAAAAATGCACGGCTCATGATTTATTCCCATTCGATGGTGGCGGGCGGTTTGCCGGAGATGTCGTACACCACACGGTTAATGCCACGGACTTCGTTGATGATACGGTTGGAGACCTTGCCCAGCAGGCTGTAAGGCAATTCAGCCCAGTGTGCGGTCATGAAATCACTGGTGATGACGGCACGCAGCGCCACCACATAATCATAGGTGCGGCCGTCCCCCATGACGCCTACTGACTTGACCGGCAGGAATACGGCAAAGGCCTGGCTGGTGAGGTCATACCAGCTCTTACCGGTTTTTTCGTCTATGGTGTTGCGCAATTCCTCGATGAAAATGGCATCAGCGCGGCGCAGCAGATCGGCGTATTCCTTCTTCACTTCGCCCAGGATACGCACCCCAAGGCCGGGGCCGGGGAAGGGGTGGCGATACACCATGTCATGCGGCAGGCCAAGCGCCACGCCGAGTTCGCGCACTTCATCCTTGAACAGGTCTCGCAGCGGCTCCAGCAGCTTCAAACCGAGTGTCTCCGGCAAGCCGCCGACATTGTGGTGGCTCTTGATGGTGACGGCTTTCTTGGATTTTGCGCCACCGGATTCAATGACGTCCGGGTAAATGGTGCCCTGCGCCAGCCACTTGGCGTTTGCAAGTTTTTTTGCTTCAGCCTGGAAAACCTCGACAAATTCCTTGCCGATGATCTTGCGCTTGGCTTCCGGGTCGGCAACCCCGGCCAGCTTGCCGAGGAAATCCGCGCTGGCGTCCACGCAATCCACCTTGGCGTGTAAACGCCCGGCGAACATCTCCATCACCATTTTGCCTTCGTCCAGGCGCAGCAGGCCGTGATCCACGAAGATGCATGTCAACTGGTCGCCAATGGCGCGGTGGATCAGTGCCGCTGCCACGCTGGAATCCACGCCGCCGGAGAGGCCAAGAATCACCTCCTCGTCACCAACCTGCTGGCGGATTTTTTCCACCGCTTCAGCAATATGATCTTTCATCACCCAATCGGGTGTTGCCGCACAGATTTGCAGCACAAAGCGCTCCAGCATGGCCTGGCCTTGCCGGGTGTGTGTGACTTCCGGGTGGAACTGCACGGCGTAGAACTTGCGGGCCTCATCCGCCATGGCGGCGATGGGGGTGGTGTCGTTACTGGCGATCACTTTGAAGCCGGGCGGCAGTTCGGTGACCTTGTCGCCATGGCTCATCCACACATCCAGCAGGCCATGACCTTCGCTGTTGGTGGCATCCTGAATGTCACGGAACAGCGCGGAATGGCCTCTGGCACGTACCTGGGCATAGCCGAACTCGCGCTTGTGTCCTGCCTCGACCTTGCCGCCCAGTTGTTGCGCCATGGTCTGCATACCGTAACAGATGCCTAGCACTGGCACGCCCAGCTCAAACACGGCCCCCGGGGCTCTGTCAGTTTCCTCCTCATACACGCTGGCATGGCTGCCAGACAGGATGATGCCCTGTGCGCCAAAATTCCTTACGAATTCATCCGAAACGTCACACGGATGGATTTCGCAATAAACATGGGCTTCACGCACCCGCCGCGCAATGAGTTGGGTGACTTGGGAGCCGAAATCGAGGATTAGAATCTTGGAGTGCGAAGACATAAGTCGTTAGTTTGTAGTCGTTAGTCGTTAGTCGTTAGTTGAGCGTAGCGATTTTTGTAGGCCTTTTAGCATTCTTCCCAGTTCGTCAGCTTTGCCAAAAGCTGGATCAGCTTCTTCCAACGCTATGTAATTAACGCGTTGAGCTAGTAGTAATTGTGTTTCGAGTTCTGCCAGGGATCCCAAAGCAATAGAAATGAAATGCTGAAACTCTTTGCGCGAATTACGGGCCTGCCCTTCTGCAATATTGCGCAGCTCGCTGCAATTGGCTGGTTAAACCATAAACTTCGTGTTTCGGAAATTTGGCGCATAGGCGGTAAACGTCTTCCGTCAACTCTATTGCCAATTGCCAAACTTTCAGATCACGGTAGCCCGCCATAACTAATAACTAACGTCTACCGGCTCACAACTAATCCACATGGTAATTCGGCGCTTCCTTGGTGATCTGCACATCATGGACGTGAGATTCACGGATGCCGGCGGTGGTGATTTCAACAAACTCGGCCTTGTTGCGCATTTCTTCAATGGTGGCGCAACCCACATAGCCCATGGAGGCGCGCAGGCCACCCATCAACTGGTGAATGACTGCCAGCACGCTGCCCTTGTAGGGAACACGGCCTTCAATACCTTCCGGCACCAGCTTGTCGGCGTTGCCTTCGTTGTCCTGGAAGTAGCGGTCACTAGACCCCTTCTGCATGGCGCCCACCGAGCCCATGCCGCGATACGACTTGTAGGAACGGCCCTGGAACAGTTCGATTTCACCGGGAGCTTCTTCGGTGCCAGCGAACATGCCGCCCAGCATCACGGAATAAGCACCGGCGGCAATCGCCTTGGAGACATCGCCGGAGTAGCGAATGCCACCATCCGCGATGAAGGGTACGCCAGTGCCTTCCAGCGCCTTGGCCACATTGGCAATGGCGCTGATTTGCGGCACGCCGACACCTGCGACGATACGGGTGGTGCAGATGGAGCCGGGGCCGATACCGACCTTGACGCAATCGGCGCCATGATCCACCAACGCCTTGGCAGCGGCGGCTGTGGCGATATTGCCGCCGATGACCTGGATTTGCGGGAAGTTCTTCTTTACCCACTGCACGCGGGAAAGCACGCCCTGGGAATGTCCGTGCGCGGTATCCACCACGATGACGTCGACACCGGCCTCGGCCAGTGCGGCCACGCGCTCTTCGGTGCCTTCGCCCACACCAACCGCAGCGCCCACACGCAGACGACCGCGTTCATCCTTGCAGGCCAGCGGGTGTTCGGAAGACTTTTGAATGTCCTTGACGGTAATCAGACCCTTCAGTTCAAAGGCCTCATTGATGACTAGCACGCGTTCCAGACGGTGCTTGTGCAGCAACTGCATGGCGGCCTCGCGGCTGGTGCCTTCGCGCACGGTAATCAGGCGGTCTTTCGGCGTCATGATGTTACTGACGGGCTGATCCAGGTTGGTTTCAAAGCGCAGGTCGCGGTTGGTGACAATGCCTACCACCTTGGTGCCTTCAACCACCGGCAGGCCGGAAAACTTGTATTGGCGGGTCAATGCCAGCACTTGGCGCACCGTCATGCTGGGAGGAATGGTGATGGGGTCGTTGACCACGCCGGATTCGAAGCGTTTGACGCGCGCCACGTGGGCGGCCTGGGCTTCGGCATTCATGTTTTTGTGGATGATGCCAATGCCGCCTTCCTGCGCCAGTGCAATGGCGAGCGGGGCTTCGGTCACGGTATCCATGGCCGCAGAGATCAGCGGTATGTTGAGGGAAATGTTACGGGTGAGGCGTGTAGCCAGACTCACATCACGGGGGAGTACATCAGAATGTGCGGGAACCAGCAGCACATCGTCGAATGTGAGCGCTTTTTGTAGCAGGCGCATGAGAATATCCTTCGTGGCAAAACGAGATTATACCGACTGCCAGAGGGGTGGTAAATCTACTCTGGCAAATCTCCGCCGCCTTTTTTCATCGCCTTGCCTTCGGCGGCGCGCTGGCGGCGTACTTCCTTGGGGTCGGCAATCAGCGGGCGGTAGATTTCAACACGGTCTTTTTCACGCAGTTCAGTATCCGGCTTGACCATTTTGCCGAAAATGCCCACCTTGTTGACGGCCAGGTCGATCTCCGGGAATTTCTGCATGATGCCAGACGCAACAATGGCCTGCTCGGCAGTAGTGCCGGGCGCAACTTTGAGGGTCAGGATCAGTTGCTTTTCGGGCTTGGCATAAGCCACTTCAACGGCAAACATGTTGGGCATTACAGGATTTTCTCCGCTCTTGATACAAAGGCATCCACAAAGGTATCGGCAATATGGCTGAACACCGGTGCGATGATTTTTTCCAGCAAGGGGCTGGCGAATTCGTAGTTTAACCTGAACTCTATCTTGCAGGCAGTCTCGCTAAGGGCTGTGAATTGCCAGTGCCCGTGCAGGCTGCGGAAAGGGCCATCCACCAGGGCAATATCCATGCGCTGCGGGAACTGCTTGGCATTTCCGGTAGTGAAATGCTGCTTGATGCCGTGGTAATTGATATGCAGGGTGGCCGAAGTGCTGGACTCGGTACGATGTTTCAAGTCCACCCCGCCACACCAGGGCAGGAATTCAGGATAGCGCTCAACGGTATCCACCAGATCGAACATCTGGGCGGCAGAGTAGGGGACGAGTACCGTTTTTTCGACTTGCGCCATGGGCCGGGGCGTGATGCTGTAAAATTGCCGTAATTATACCCGGATGCCTAAATTCATTATGCGGGATGAAGCGCAAGGAGCCGCGCAGCGAGTGACGCAGGCATATCACAGTGATAGACAAGGAGCGAGCGAGCACGCGACACAGCGATTCGCCCGCACAATGGATTTATGAGTATTGCAAACAACAAAAAAGCCTTCCACGACTACTTCATTGAAGACCAGTATGAGGCAGGGGTGGTGCTGGAAGGCTGGGAGGTCAAGGCCATCCGCGAAGGCAAGGTCAACATCAAGGAAGCCTACGTGGTGGTCCAGCGCGGTGAAATCTACATTATCGGCTGCCACATCACACCGCTAGGCTCGGCCTCCACGCATGTGCGGCCCGATGCCACGCGTACCCGCAAGCTGTTGCTGCACAGTGCGCAAATCGCCAAACTCATCGGCCAAGTGGAACGTGCCGGCTATACGTTGGTGCCGCTGGACATGCACTATTCGAAAGGCCGCATCAAAATCCAGATTGGTCTTGCCAAGGGCAAGAAGCAGTACGACAAGCGTGAAACCGAAAAACAGCGTGACTGGGAACGGGAAAAGGGGCGTCTGGTGCGCGCCCACAACAAGTGAAACCCAGTCGTTAGCCGCTAGTCGTTAGTTGGTGGCGGTGAGTTGAATGTTTAAAAGCCTTTACTAACGACTAACAACTTAATAGAAGCGTATAATTCGGGCTGGGTGCTTGAACTTAACGCAATAGCATCCATCTTAAGTACCGTGGGGGCCGACCAGGTCTCGACGTGGGTTGCAAAGCAGTGCAGGGCATACCGAGGACCCGCCACCTCGTAAATAAGCTGGAACAAGTATAGTCGCAAACGACGAAACTTACGCTCTGGCCGCTTAATCCCGGCTAGACGCTGCACCGAAGGGTCTCTCGGTCGGGCCAGGCAACTGGCAGCAGCGTCATATAGAGAGACTCGTGTTGTATTGGGTTACTTAATACAACATTAAATCCAAGGTAACTCGCTTGATGTTTGCTTGCTCGTTGGTGTGCATCAGGTTAAATCAAACAACACAGCTAAGTATGTAGAACTGTCTGTGGAGGGCTTGCGGACGGGGGTTCGATTCCCCCCGGCTCCACCAAACAATAAAAACGCCACCTTCGGGTGGCTTTTTTATTGTTTGCTCGCCAGAGGGAATCGAACCCACGGGACGGGGGGTGAGCAGGGGTTTCGAGCCGCATGCGGCGAGCCTGCGAACGACAGTGCGCATGCAGGCGCGCTGGCTGGCCAGGATGGCCGATTCCCCTTAAAAATTACCATAACCTTTTAATCGAACCACTATCATCACCATTATCAATTACTTCAATATGATCTATCCCACCAACTGCTGAAGGGATCATGCCTTTTTGCATTAGGCTAAATAGAGTGATCATAGGAGAGTCGTTAGAGTAATACTCTGGCATACGTAATGCCAAAGTTGTCCAAGCACAAGCTATGACGGATTCACCGCAAATGGAAAAATTAGAACGAGCTGCTTCTGCCGAGTTGTCGGCACATATAATCCCGCATGCCGAGACAGTTTGACCGTTACGTGGAACATAAACAAAACCACCGCTCATTCCAGGCTCGGCGGGTATTGAAGTGGTAAAGCATTGCCATGGATATTGGCGAAAACCGTTTGGGTATATCCCAGTTACAACTCCTCTGCGGATGCTTAGTTTTCTATGTATGGAAAATCGCTGGCCGACGCCTTTGAGTCCAGTGGGAGGATGTCGATCCTCTATTTTCATTTCTACTTGAGACACCATATGTATAACTTCGCCAATAGCTGGTCTATATGTGTCTAATGGAATCGAAACTGGCTTGAAGTGATTTTTATATTCTTCTTGGGGCTCAACAATACAACACGCAACATCGAGATTGTCGTGATATGAGAGATGTCTTGTATATAAGACATCCGCACTTTCAGAACCCATCCAAACTGCTCTGTATGTTTCCTCGCTTAATGCGGGCTTTTTTGAGCTCTCAGGAACAAATAGCGCTGATGGTACGTGCCTTGGTATTGGTCTTTGAATGTTAAGCATTCCCTCGGCAACGACGTGCTTTGCTGTTATTGCTATTGCAAAGTCACTATCACCGGCTATTAGAAAGCCGGTGCCAGCTAAGCTTGGTAGTCGAGAATGATCGAATCCCAGAAATCCAATTAGGCAAGGCTTAAATTCGGCTACAAGATTTGGGTTGTTGCCTGAAAGCTCAAGCCAAAAACGATTTTCAGGATCATTTGGAATTGACATGGGCTTACGCCTAAAAGGCCCCAATCGGCACCACTCGCTCAAGCTGTTCCTGAATCACCACCCTAGCTTCGCGTATTTCATATTCATCCTGCAACCCCATCCAGAACTGCACTGAATTGCCAAAGACCTTGGCCAAACGCAACGCTGTATCAGCAGTAATGGTGCGTTTGCCCAGCACAATCTCATTGATGCGGCGGGGCGGCACGCCCATGGCGTTGGCCAGCTTATTCTGGCTTATATTCATCGGTATCAAAAACTCTTCCAATAGAATTTCACCGGGGTGAATGTTGCTCAGTTTGTCCATGATTCTTCCTTAGTGATAATCCACAATCTCTACTTGATCCGCGCCCGCCTCAGACCAGACAAAACAGATGCGCCACTGGTCATTGATGCGGATGCTGTGCTGGCCTTTTCTGTCTCCCGTTAGGGCTTCCAGGCGGTTAGCGGGAGGGATTCTTAAATCGTCCAGAGTTACGGCGCGTTCCAGCATGAATAATTTGCGCAAGGCGACTTGCTGAATATCTCTGGGTAGTTTCCTGGATACCTGTTCAGTCCAGATTTTGGCTGTCTCTTTGCATGCAAAATTAAGAATCATGAGGAATTATAACGCCATGCGTTATATGGCGCAAGGCGTTATGTGTGCAACACGGCGTCTTTTCTAGTTGAGGTGCTCCCTATTTCAAGCGGATGCTTTAACATTGCAGCAATTCTTAAGGAGCGTTTTTAATGAGCAAAATAATCAATTCTGCAGAATACCTTCTGGACCGGCTGGGGGACTTGAGTTCTCATTTGAGCAATGCGGTTTATGACAACAAAAGCTATTTTGATAAACCGCTGGAGATTATCAATCAGGCATTAGGTTTTCATATTGCGGTGTTGTACAAGATTGCCAACGTGATTGAAAACGACCTGATTCTGGAGGTGGTTTCGGTCAGTAATCCCATGCACGACAGGCCTGACCTGCGCGAAGGGATGAAAATCTGCCTGGATATCAATAATCCTCCCCCCGAGTTCATAAACGAGGTGCTGGCGTTCAAGCATCGCGATGTTTCGGCGATCAATGTCCCCGGAACCGGCAGCGATATTGTCGGTGCGATTTATTTGCCGGAGAGCTTGGGATTTGGCTATTTGCTGGCCGGTGATTTTCTGGGGGAGGAGTCGGACACGCAGGAACATGAGGCGCGGGTTTGCGAGATCATGTGCAACATGCTGAGCGCCATGTTGATGAAAACGCAGTTCGAGAAATTGGCGAGTTATGACGGCTTGACCGGTCTGCTGAATAGCCGTGCCATTCGCGAGGCGCTGGAAGGTGCATTCCAGCGGCAGAAGCGGAAAAAGGATGGCTCGGGTGCAGTGGTGCTGGCGGATATAGATTTTTTCAAGAAGATCAACGACCAGCACGGGCATATCCAAGGGGATTCAGTATTGCAGGAAGTGGGTGGCATTCTGGATGCCACGCTGCGCAAGCACATAGACGCAACGGGCCGTTACGGCGGCGAGGAGTTTTTGCTGGTGTGCGAGGATACTGCGGTTGAGCACGTGATGAGTCTTGTGGAGCGTTTGCGCCAGACTATTGGGAACCACAATTTCATCAAGGTCGGGCATGACGGGAATGTGGTGCCAGGCGAGCACCTAAAGGTCACTATGTCGTTTGGGGTGGCTGCCTTTGGTGAGCGACTGGCGAGCAGCAAGGAGTTGCTGGCAGCGGCGGATGCGGCTTTGTATCAATCCAAAACTGGTGGACGTAACCGGGTGACGCTGAGCGCGGGTTGAGCACCTGCTTCTATTTGATCAGTCCCTGGTACAGGAAAAAGCCATAAGCGCCTAGCAGGCCGAAGCCCATGGGGCGAGGTAAACGCCCCATCACGGCGATTAGCAGGAAGTGCGCGGCTGCTACGCCCAGAATGATGATGCTCCCCATCTGGAAGAAGGCAGGCACCTGGATGGTGTTGGAAAGTGCAAACAGGCCGATGCACATGGGGATGCAGATGTGGCCGTCGCCAATCTGCGAACTGAGCACGATGTCTTGCCTGCCAATGCGGGCGTAATACAGGGCGATAAAGGCGTTGGGTAGCACCATCAGCGCGCCGCTCAGCCAGCCAAGCTGGCTGAAGTTGATGTAGGGGTTTTTCGAGGTGGAGATCCACGCCACCAGATGGTCAACGGCAAAATAGATGCCGTATGCGCTGGCACCTATGAGCGCCAGGTCTATGATGATCAGCCAGTGGAACTCACGGTTTTTCCTGATGTTTTCCTTGAGTATTTCAAACACATGCAGCACCTGCCAGAAGACAAACAGGGCAACCAGTACCAGCCCGTCATAAAAATCAATCACATGATCTTTTGCCAGCGCCCAGAGTGTGCCGGTGAAAAGGAATAGTGCAATCAGCGTAAACAGCAGGTTAAGCCGGTTGATACGGAAGAATTCGGCGTGTTGTTTGGGCGCGTTCTGCTGTGTGGCGGGCGCTACGCCAAGCAGCGTTGCGACGCCGAGTATCAGCGTGAGGTTGGTGGCGTTGTTGACCAGGCAGTTTTCGACAACCAGCCCGCCATTGCTGGCCGAACCGCTCATGACGTAGGCAAAGATCAGATTCGCGAAACCGGAGCAGTAGGGCATGATGAGCGTGCCCAGCACAGTGCCTTCAAAGCCTTTGCTTTCCATGGCATGCAGCCGCCAGATCATGACGAATGATGCGATGGCGAATATCGCCAGCAGTGCTAAAGGGTCGGTAATGTGTGCCTGGATGGCGCTGAAAATGATGCGGAGTGTGGGTTCTATGTCTTGCATTTACTTGAATTTTCGCATGGAGCCGGTGACTACGCCCCATATTTCGAAGGATTGCTCGGCGCCGACCTCGATGACCGGGTAGTTTTTATTGGCGGGTAACAGGCGTGCGCCGGTTTTGGATTTGCCTAGGGTTTTTACCGTGAATTCGCCATCCAGCATGGCGAGTACGATGTCGCCAAGTTGCGCAAGGCGGGAGCGGTCAACCACCAGTACATCGTCTTCAAAAATACCGGCGTCTATCATGGAGTCGCCCTTGACCCGCACAAAGAAGGTGTCGGTGTCGTTGTCTATCAGGTAGTCGCTGGGATTGAGTCGTTTCTCAACATGCTCGTCAGCAGGGGAGGGGAAACCGGCTTGCACCTTGGAGGTGTAGAGCGGGAGCGCGAGGGGTGATTTGTCGGCTGAGGCGCCTATGATCTCCACAACATTGTGCTGGCCTTCGCGCTGGCGTTTCTGTTCCAGCGCGCTGAGGAAATCCTTGACGGTGTTTTCCTGGCTGGTGGGTATGCGTAGCACAGTGGTGGGCTCGCCATATTTTCCGGTGCCTCTGGGGCGTCCTGCATTGTCGCGCTTGCCGCCGCGGGTCGGCATGGTGGTTGTCCTTTTGATTTTTGTTCAACATTCAAACATGCATTGGCATTTAGGTCAAATGCTAAAATGGCGGCATGACATCTCAATGTTATTGCGGCAGTGGCAATATCTATGCAGCCTGCTGCGAACCTTTGCACCAGGGCGCGCCAGCACCAACCGCCGAGGCCTTGATGCGCTCGCGCTACAGTGCTTATGTGCTGGGATTGCAGCAGTATCTGCTGGATACATGGCATGCTTCCACTTGCCCGCCTAATCTTGATTTGAGCGAGCCGACCCAATGGCTGGGCTTGCAGGTGCTGCGCCATGAGCAGCAGGATGAGTCGCACGCTCTGGTAGAGTTTGTGGCGCGCTACAAAGTGAATGGCCGCGCGTTTCGACTACACGAAGTGAGCCGATTTGTGCGCCAGAATGGCCGCTGGTGTTATCTGGACGGGCAGGGCGCTGTGCTAAAATAG
>WBZT01001188.1_pt1 | contig 19466 bp, 14 predicted proteins | sample 5204241 | NCBI WGS metagenome assembly WBZT01 (sample SAMN12344358, study PRJNA552823) | activated sludge metagenome | biome: Activated sludge suspended growth; feature: Nitrification reactor; material: Wastewater; isolation source: activated sludge from nitrification reactor of wastewater...
CGTGAAGTTACAAGGTCTATTTCATGGCCTGTGCTTGCTGGCTGAGTTGATAAAGCCGGTTCTGCGCGCTGTCCAGGAAGTTCAAGATCTGTTGATCGGTCTCGGCGCTGAGCGTGCCGCGACCTGCGCCGCAGATTTGATTGATCGGGTCGGTGACGACAAAGACCTGATTCCGCAGCGCGCTGTATTCTGTGTATAACGCGGCCCAGGCTTCGGGCACATCTGAGAGCACTAACAAGTTCTTCCATTCATCGCGGATGTTGAAGAATTTGTAACAGCTGCCAATCGAGATGTTGCCCGACGAAACTTTGCCGTGATACGCCAGGAATTTGATGAACGCAGCATGGCCGTTGTCGAGCATTTGGATGAATAGATCAGGACTGAACGGCTTCGTCAAGGGCGCGGGAATCATCGCGCTGTTCGAAACGGGTTCCACGGTAGGTGTCGCAGAGGCGGGCGGCTGAGTGGGTTTCTTCGTCCGCGTCGCTGTTGGACTGGGCTGTGGCGTTGAAGTCGGCGTGGTGGTGGGTGTCGCACTTGGTGTGGCACTCGGTGTGACAGTGGGCGTGGCGCTAGGTTGAACAGTTGCGGTAGCCGTCGCGGTTGGCGTCTCGGTTGGTTGCGGAGTGACAGTGTCTGGCGCGACCGCCACGAGAGTAACGGTGGGCGTCGGTGTTGGCGCTGGACTGCACGCCGTCGCCAGACCAATCAACACCAGCGCTGCGAACAAAATCAGTCGATGAATCATCCGTATCTCCTTGAGTTAAGCCGTGGGTTTGCGCGCAAGGCGTTGCACCATAGCGATAATGACAACCAGCAAACCCGCTAAAATCAAGCCGAATTTGAGGGTGGCGCACCCAGTCGCGAGGGCTGGAAACGGTTCGATCGGGCTGCCAAAGAGATTGCTCATGAGCGCGAGATTTTCGATTGCGTCAAACATCGCCGCCAGCCACAAGCCCCAGGCTAACGCCACCCCGATCGTTTTTCCCGCGCCCGATCGGAACACGCCCGCCGCCCACACACAGGCCAGCGCGATGGTGGTGGAATAGACAGGCATGTAGAGAAAATCGAAGCCCAGGCTGAAGCCCGCGTGAATGCGCTCGACGGGTGTCCACGCGGTGATGATGTCCGTCGCTTTGGTCACCGTGCCCGCCAATTCAAAATCGATGATGGTGGGCGCGGCTGGGCCGATGAAACGAAAGGCGAACGTGATCAACAGCGTGGCAATGAGCAGCGGCAGAAACACTTTGGCGCGTTGATGGGCCGGAATAGATTCCAGTGGATGGCGCATGATCGTCCTTGTGCGGCTGAAGGTGATAAGATTATAGTTCAATCACTGCTGAAAGGGCTAAACGAAGATGATTCCTCACGATTATCATTTACATTCACATTACTCATGCGATTCCAAAGCGACCATCGCCGAGCAATGCGCCAGTGCCGTGGCAAAGGGCATTCCCGAGATTGGCATCAGCGATCATTTCGATCTGCATCCGCTGGATGAGTGCGCGGGTTACTTTCGTCTGGCCGAGTGGGCGGCCGAGTTCGATCGGGTGCGGGCCGAATTTGCCGGGCGCTTGATCGTGCGCGCGGGGATCGAGATCGGCGAGCCGCATATTTATCGGGCAGAAGCGCAGGCGTTGCTCAGTCAATATTCGTTTGATTATGCGCTGGGTTCGCTGCACTGGGTGGGCGCGGAGAGCATCTTTGATCCGGCCTATTTTGCGCGGCCCGCGGCTGAAGCGTTTGGCCTGTATTTTGAGGAGTTAGAGCGCATGACGCGCGCGGGCGGCTTCGATATTTTGAGCCACTTCGACGTGGTGGTGCGGCGCGGTCTGCCGGTCTATGGTGAATACGAGCCGCGCCGCTACGCAGAGATCATTCGCGCCGTGCTGAAGAATTGCATCGAGCACGGCATTGCGCTGGACATCAACTCGCAGGGCTTGCGCCGTCAATATGGCGTGCTGACGCCCAACGTCGAAGTGTTGAAGTGGTACGTGGAACTGGGCGGCGAACGCGTGACGCTGGGCTCAGACGCGCACGAGCCGCAGGACATTGGCGCGGATTAGGAGGCGGCGTTGGATGCCGCGCGCGCGGCGGGCTTGAAGTACGTGACGCAGTTTGAGCGGCGAGAGGCGAAACTGATGAAAATATAGCACAACGGGACAGGCCACTGACCTGTCCCGTTGTCGATCGTTTAGCGGACCCTGACCGGCACTTTCTCGCGCTCGTCATCTTCCCGCTTGTCCTTGAAGTCGATGACGATGGTGCGATAACTGCGACCCGTAATAGGTATCGGCGGCTGAACTGCGGGGCTGCTGCGTTGTAAGGCTTCCAACTCGGCGCGGAATTGCGCCTCGATGCGTGCCTGAATTGCTTCGATCTGCTCGAAGGGTGCCAGCGCTTCTTGGGCGGGCGGCGCACTCGCGATCGGTTGCGTGACGATCGGTTTGGGCGCAGCCGCCGCAACGGGTGAAGTGATCGATTCCAACCGCGTCCATTTTGAAGGAGCGTCCTTCATCGAAGGTTGTGCGTTGTCGTTGAGCACGCTCCAATCCCCAGATTGTAGCGATTCGATCTGTCCTGCCACTTCCCGATGAGCCTTCACGGCCGCCGCAACGGCTTGCGCATTGGCCGCATCGCCCACCAAAATCGCGCCGACGAGTTGCCCGTCGCTGATGATGAGTTTGCGATAGCCGCGGGTCTCGCTGTTTTCCTGCGCGATCTCGATCTCGTGATCGGCGCGGCGTTCGAAGCGACCCATCGAGGTCACATCCACGCCCGCCACTTTGAGCATGGTCACGGGCACGACTTCATCGTAGGTGGCGTTGCCGCCCAAGGCGTTGATGGCCGCCACTTTGGCCTGCTCGATGGCGACCGCCCACAGGCCCGGCACTTGCTGGGCAAACTCTACCACATCGCCCGCCGCGAAAATATCGGGCGCGCTGGTACGCATTTGCTCGTCCACGATGATGCCGCGCTTGACCAGCAGGCCCGCGGCCTGCGCCAGATCGATGTTGGGCTGAATGCCCACCGCCACCAGGAACACATCGCAGGGCAGGGTGCGGCCGCTCTTCAATTCCACCTGGCAGACGCGCTCTTCGCAGTGCACGGCGGCGGTCTCCGCATTGGTCTCGATCATCAGGCCCAGCGCTTCCAACGATTGCTGCAAAGCGCGTCCGCCGCGCTCGTCCAGTTGACGGCGCAACAGCCATTCGCCGCGCTCCAGCACCCACACGCTGAGGCCCATCTTGTGCAAAGCGTAAGCCGTTTCCAAGCCTAACAGGCCGCCGCCCGCGATGACGGCGGTCTTGCTCTTGTTCTTCTGCACGTAGGCGCGAATCTCCATCGCTTCTTCGGCTTCGCGCAGCACGAAACAACCCGGCTGGCCGTAACCCGCGATCGGCGGCACGAAACTGGAACTGCCCGTGGCGAGGATCAAACGATCATAGTTCAGTGTTTCGCCTGTTGCCAGTTCCACTTGCTTGTGGCCGCGATTGATGTGTGTGGCGTGCGTGTTGAGCCAGCACGTGATACGGCGCTCGTCGTACCACGCCTCTGATTGCATGTACAGGCCGCTCATGGCAGATCGCCCATAAATCAGGCGCGTGATGGCCATGCGATTGTAGAAAGCGTGCTTCTCACGACTGACTAGGTGAATCTCGCAGTCGGGATGGTTGCGGCGGACATAGTCGGCGGCGGTGATGCCGGCCGCGCCGTTGCCGATGATGACTACGCTCTTGATGGTGCGATCGTAGTCGGTGACGGTGGGCGCGGGTGCGGCTGCGCCCGCGCTCTTGGGATCGAGCGAGACCGTAACCGAGCCTTTGGGGCGGCACATGCACGCCAGACGGCAGTTGGGTCCCAACCCCAACCGATCGAGCGTACTCTTCTCTTCGGGCGACATCGGCGGCAGGTTCTCCATGCCCGCCGTGATCAGTACCGGGTCTGCCCCGCAGATGCCCATGCGGCAGCCCGCTTCGATGGGCTGCGCATGGCATTCGGCCATTTCCAGCAAGGTGCAGTTGGGGTCGTTGGGCACGCGCACATCCGTCGGCATGAAGGTGATCATGGGCGAATCATTAGGATGGATCGCGACCACTGGCTTCGGCGGCTCAACCTCGACAACGGCATCGGCAACGTAGGCGCGAGGATCGAGCGAGACGGAGACCGAGCCGGTGGGCTTGCACATGCAGGCCAGGCGACAGTTGCCGCCCAGCCCCAACCGATCGAGCGTGGCTTTTTCGTCGGCGCTCATGGGTGGCAGATTTTCCATGCCCGCCGTGATCAAGACGGGATCCGCGCCGCAGACTCCCATGCGACAACCCGACTTGATGGGTTGCTGGTTGGCTTCGGCGAGGTCTAATACGCTGCGACCAGCTTCCACCGGCACGCGCAAATTGCCGGGTAAAAAGGCAATTTCGGGCTGCGCGGTGGCCGCTCGGGGCGCGGGAACGATCGGGTGGCCGAGTTCGATCGGACGGGGTTGATTAAGTGGGTCGCGTTCAGCGAGAAATAGCCGCTCAATCTTAAACGAGCGCGCCACCCACACAATCGTCACGATCAACACGATCGCGCGCAAACCCCAGGACACCGCTTCGGGCGGCGTGAGGCCGAACATGGTGCCGGCGGCCTTGAGCCAGTTGGGCAGGCCAAAGCCGTAAAATAGGTTCAACGCCACCGCACCATAAATGGCCGTGAGTTTGCTGGCCGAAATTTTGAGGAAGGTTTCCAGCACAGTGAAGACGCCGATGCTGATGACCATGGCCAGGGCAAATTGCAAATACATGCTCAATACGGCGTTCAGGCTGTGCGGATCGGGCACGGTGAAGTAGGCCACAATGAAGCCCGGCATCACGGCCGCGAAAATTTTGCGGTAACTGGCATAGTGCGGATCGGTGTCGTGCAGGTCGGCCACGTAGGCGCTGCCCGGCTTGAAGTCGTAGCAGTTTTTGGTGCAGCCCACGCAGGGCGCGCAATGGGCGTTGGGCACGGCGACAAAGGGCGTGCGATTGTAAAAACGCTGCACGGGATACAACGGGCAGATGCTGCTGCACCAACCGCTCTTGCCTTTGAAGAAGTAGCCGCTGGTCAGGGCGGCCACCAGGGCAAAAGCGATGAGCACGCCGGTGGCCGGGCCGTTGTGATTGAACAGCCACTTGCGCGCCGAGGCCATGGCGAAGAAGCCGATCGCGCCGATGACGAAGCCGTATTCGGTGAGCCATTTGGGCGGGTTGAGCGCGCGCGAGAAGTTGAGCACGCGCGGCAGTTGATTGGCCGCGGCCAGCGGGCAGACGTTGCGCCACACGCCCGGCGCGATGAGGAACACAACGGGCAGCAGCGGCACGGTGATCTGCCACCACAACCACAGGCCGTCGTCGGGATCGAAGATCAACAGGCCGATGTAGATCACGGCGGCCAGCATCACGCCAAAGCGCAGCCACGCCCAAAACTGCACGGACAGGCGCGAGGTCGATTGGAGTTGCAGATAGTTGGGAAAGAGCGGGCGGCCCGGCTCCACGCCCGATTGCTCCGTCGAGCGATCACGCGCGGCGCGTTTGACCCGCAGCGCCACGAGCGGCCAGCTGGCCATAACGGCCAGCACCGCGCCAAAGATCAACCACGCGGTGGACGGACCATCGCTGCCGGGGTCAAAGTACAAGACCGTCATCGGCGTGACGACGGTGGTGGAGGTGGTATGCGTCAACTGGGTCAGCGCCGTCAAGACGATGAGGAGCGCGCCCAGCGTCAGGAACTTGCGCCGGGTGTGCGAACGAGGCGAGGTCATAGGGTCTCCTACTCGATCGGTTCTGCCCTCAGCGCCGCGCAGCCGCGCGGCGTCGTCAAGTACGGGGCAGAGTGACGAGCAGGCCAAGGAAACTGGCGATGAAGGCCAGATCAGAACAAATCGGTGAGGCGAGCGGTGAGCAGCAGATCGCTGGACTGCAGCCGGTGAGGTGCCCCCGCACTCACACGGCTCAAGCGACTAGTTCATACGTCCACTCGCGTTTGGGTTGGCGACTAACGGGGTGTCGTTTGCAGACGGGCACCCGTTCGCTTAGTCGCCGGGTTTGAGGGAAAGTCACGGCTTACCAACCAAAAACCAATGAATTTGCCCGTTTTTTAGCCGATAGGGGAGGGGTGGCTATGCATCGGGGTTGGCTGAAAAGTACTATTGCCAGGGGGAAAATGCACCACCCCGGCGCAGCGATCTTGTTAGCGGCCAGTTGTTACGGGATCATACTCGTTTCGGCCACGTGTAATTCCAAGGGTAATTCACCGAATCGCAAGAAGATGGCCAGTCGGTTCGCCGCAGTATAGTCATCAAAGCCGATGACGCCGCGTCCGTCAGTAATGGGGCCACTAATCTGAGGACAGTTTTGGACCACGTTATCTATCAGCAGGCAAAGGTGATAGGCATCGGCGTTTGTGCTATGGGCGGTCGTAATCTGGGCGAGTTTTTGAATGGCCGCGCCTTTGAAAGCCAGCGATAATTGCGGTGGTTTGTTGCCTGGTGTTATTTCCACTGCTAGTTGATTTAGGTCAACATCCGCGCCAGTAGCGATCGCAGGATAAAGTGCGGCGGGAATGGATGATTGAACACCGGCCGAAGTTGACAGGGTGGGCGTAGGGGTGTCGGTTGTCCGCAGGATTATGCCTGGATTATAAAAGCTGGCACCGCTATCGATTAACTCAAATCGGCCGCGTTGCTGAATCAGGCTGATGAGTGATGCAGGGTTATCGGCTGGAGACAATTCAACTTCAATCTGGCAGTTGCCGATTTGAACGAACGGCCTGTCTACCTCAGAGGCAAGCAGTCGATTTGTGATAATCTTACCAGTAGTCTTTATGTGCTCGACTAGCTCGTTCGTCGGTGTTGTGTCCGGGCAATTCGCTACAGCGAGCACGATTCGTGTGTTGCCGCTGCGCGTGGTGGTTGAACTTGTTGCCGGGCTAAGCACTTCCACAACTTGCTCAAAATCAAACTCGGCTAACTTTACTTTGAGCCGATCACCGACTTGAACTTTTGTAGACGTACCTGCTTGTGGGATGTAAAGACTGCAGACAGCGGTGAGTTGTCCAATTGCCCATTGATACCTTGTGCTGACATCGCACATGTAATCCGAGCCAGGTTCAAGTTGATCAAAGACGGTTTTTTCAGCCTGATCTGCTTCAAGTCGGTAGGCTTGAGTGCTAAGCCAGTCTTGAGTAAATAACGGCGGATGAGCGGCGTCTACTTTGCCGTCTTGATCGGTCAACACAAACTCGACGAATAAATCGCTTGCCTCATTCGCCGACACGACGACTTGTTGAATACACACATTGTCTTTGCAACGCGGCGTGGGCGTCGTTACTGGGATCGGTGTGCGGTTGGCAGGTGCTGAACAGGCTGAAAGGGCGAGCAAAGCGAGACAGGCGATGAAATTGGGTAAATTTCGCATCGAAAGAAACTCCGGTTATGCTCAGAATAAATCGGTGAGGGAATTTCGGCTGTTTATATCATCGATTATGCGATGGGACAAGTCAAGCCGTTCCCACATTGTGTTCAACAAACACCGCGAACACATGTGGTGCAGTGCTCCCGTGAATTCGCTGCTGATATGGTTACGCCCGATGTCGGCTTAAGCCGACTTCCCATTACCAGCCATTGATTTCGATCGATGGCACATTCGCTGACGTAATCTTATTGCCCGTTGTCACCCTCACCCGCGCACTGCGTGCGCTCCCTCTCCCATTGGGAGAGGGCCGGGGGTGAGGGTCGATTCACTGGCGAATGCCTCGCCCCTGCCACATCATCACCCTCAAAACTCTGGTACAATCCACGCATGAAACTCAGCCAATTGCTCGCTGCGCTACCAGATTTTCAGCCGCCGTCTTTGGTGGACGATCCCGACATCACGCTCATCACCACCGATTCGCGGCAGGTGATTCCCGGTGCGCTGTTCGTGGCTTATCCCGGCGTCAGCGTCGATGGGCATCGCTTCATTCCACAGGCCATCGAGCGTGGCGCAGTCGCCGTCATCGGCGAAAAAGATTTAGCCGAGTTCGAGAATGTCACGCACCACGCATCACGGACCACGCTTTATCTCAAAATTCCCAATGGTAGAGAAGCCTTCGCCTGGCTCAACGCCGCGTGGTACGGCTTTCCCGCGCGTCAGCTGATCATGATCGGCGTCACGGGCACGGATGGCAAGACCACCACGACCAACCTCATTCACGCCATCTTGCAAGCGGCCAACATCAAAGCAGGCCTGATCAGCACCGTCAATGCTGTGATTGGCGAGCGCGTGTTGGACACCGGCTTGCACACGACCACGCCGGATGCCGATGCTGTTCAACGCTATCTGCGCGAGATGGTGGACGCGGGCCTGACGCACTGCGTGCTCGAAGCCACCTCGCACGGCCTGGCGCAGCACCGCGTCACCGGCTGCGAATTTGATCTCGCCGTCGTGACCAACATCACGCACGAACATCTGGACGTGCACGGCTCGCTGGAAGCGTATCGGGCCGCGAAAGGGCTGCTGTTCCAATCGTTGGCGAGTGCGGCCCATAAGGGCCTGCCCAAAGCCGCCATCCTCAATCTCGATGATTCATCGCACCCGTACTTGCGCGAGTGGATCGATCAATCGGCGGCCAGTTCGCCCAATCGATCGGCCATCTACACCTACGCGCTCTGCTGCCCCGCCGATGTCACCGCGCTCGACATCGACTATCGGCCGGATGCCATTCATTTCACGGCCTTTATGACCGAAGGCCAGATCGAAGTGACTTCGCCCTTGGTGGGTGAATTCAACGTGTCGAATTGTCTGGCCGCCATCACGGCCACGGTCAAAGGACTGGGCATTGATCCGGTGCACATCCGAGCGGGTCTGGCGGCGTTGACGGCCATTCCCGGCCGCATGGAACGCATCCACGAAGGGCAAGCATACACGGCCATCGTCGATTTCGCGCACACGCCCAACGCGCTCGATCGCGCCATCGCCGCGGCGCGCACCATGACGGAAGGACGCGTGATTGTGGCCTTTGGCTGCGCGGGCTTGCGCGATGTGGACAAGCGCACGCTGATGGGCGAAGTGGCCGGTCGCGCCGCCGATAAGATCATCCTCACCGCCGAAGATCCGCGTATCGAATCATTGGCTGAGATTCTGGCTGTTACCGCGCAAGCCGTAGCCGAACAAGGCCGCACGGAGGGCGTCGATTTTTGGCGCGTGCCCGATCGTGGCGAAGCGTTGGCTTTCGCGTGTTCGCTGGCGCGTCCCGGTGATGTGGTGCTGGCTTGCGGCAAAGGCCACGAACAATCGATGTGTTTTGGCAGCGTGGAATATCCGTGGGATGATCGGGCGGCCTTACGCGCGGCGATCAAAGGCACACCGTTAAAGACACTGCCCACAGCGAAAAACTAACCGCGTGTGGCGTGATGCGTGTTGCGTGAAGACTTCGTAACACGCACCACGTAACACGCACCACGAACACTATGAATACCACTTCTACTTCAATTCAGCCTCTCTCTCTCTGGCAAAAAATCGGCAAAGGCGTCACCATCGTGATCAATCGCGTGCGCGAGCAGGGTTTGCGCACGACCACGCTGTGGTTCACTGAACGCACCACGCGCATCATCGTGGGGGTATCGCCGGTGCGCACCAGCCGCATCGCACCGAATTTGTATGTGGGCGGCCAGCACAAGCGGCGCGGCCTCACAGCGATGGCGGCGCGCGGCATCACAGCCTGCGTCGATCTGCGCCGCGAACATGGCGATGCCGCGCATGGCGTCGCGTTGGAGCGTCAACTGTCGCTGCCTACCGATGACGATCACACGCCGACGTTGGCCGAGTTGCAACAGGCCGCGGACTTCATCGGGGCGTGCTTGAGCGAGGGACGCGGCGTTTACATTCACTGTGCCAATGGCGTGGGCCGTGCACCCACCACCGCCGCTGCGTATCTGATTACCACCGGCCTCTCGCCGCAGCAAGCGTGGGACACCATCCGCGCGGCGCGGCCCTTCATCCGTCCGACGAAAGTTCAGCGCGAAGCCATCGAGCGCTTTGCGGCCGAACGACATTCTTAGAGCGAAGCAACTTCAAGCCACGCAGGACACGCAGTTCACGAAGCAAATCTCTCTTTTTGCCCCATACATCTGATCCGTTATTCCGATAATCCGTCTTTGTCTTGAGGGTCTGATCAAGAAAACGGCGACTCGATCATTCGAGTCGCCGTTATTCATCCGATTATCCGCTGAAGAACATCATCCGTTTCACTTCCACGTGATCGTCCAGCGGTCGCTCTCCGGCCCGATGATGCCGATGACGTTGCCGCTACCATCCACCTTCACGACCGCCGCCGACCATTGATAAGTGCCTGCGCCATTCGGTGCCAGACCGCGATCGTCCCAGTTGTTCGAGGTCAATACTTCCAGTGCCACTTGCGAGCCTTGCCAATACCTCAGCCGGAAACGCTCGTCGGCTTTCAACTCTGACACCAGCGGGATAAACCAGCGCAATTGAATTGTCTTGCCCGGCTCGATTTGCGTATTAGAGGGCGGCTTGCTCAAGATCACACGGTCGTACACGATGGCTAACGCCGGTGCGGGCGTGGCCGTCGGTGTGGCCGTCTTCGTCGGTGCGCCCCCGGTCTGAGTGGGCCGCGGCGTGCGCGTCGGCGTCTTGGTGGGCGTGGCCGTCGGCGCGTACGTGGCCGTCAAGGTCGCATCGTAATCGGGTGTGCTGGTAGGCGTGCGCGTGGGTGTTTCTGTCGGCGTGGGCGTAAACGTCGATGTGCGCGCCAGCATCAACGGCTGCGTCGCCACCGGAGCCAGCGTCGGGCGAAAATCGACGATCGCGCCGGTCGGCGGTGTAATGGCATTGATGAGGACGAGTGCCGTCACACCGATAATGCCCGCCAACCCGATCAGTCCGATCAACTGACCCAGAATCGCGCCGGGCGAAAACTTAATCTGACGTTTGGGCTTGACAGGCGGCGGATCAAAAACCGTCGGCAGCACATGCTTGATCGCCCGCACCAAGCGGTTGAGGTTGCCGCGCTGCGCATCGATCAGCGTGTGGACTTGCCGGTTGCGATTGTCGCCCAGTTCGCCCTCGATCACGCCCAGATCGGCGCACACCGCGCTAAACTCCTCGGGTTTCAGCCGCTTAAGGACCTGCTCGATTTTCTTGACATCAGGTGATTCGGACATGGTCAATCATCGGGCTTAAGGCGCTGCAAAAAAGCCCACGCCCAGCGTGCCCGGTCCCGCGTGGGTCGTGATGGCCGGGCCAACCGAGTACAAAGGAATATCACACACGCCCAACTCGGCGCACAGTTCGTCGCGCAATTGCGCGGCCTCGGTGGGCGAATCGGCGTGCATGATGCACAGTCGTGACTCTGGCGAGCGCGGGCATTCGGCAAAGACCACTTCTTTCAAGCGTTCCAGCGCCTTGTGATGGGTGCGGACTTTATCGAAGGCTTCCACCCGCCCGTCCAGCATGTGCAAAATCGGCTTGATTTGCAGCATACTGCCCAGCAACTTGGCTGCGCCGCCGATACGGCCATTCCGGTACAGATACGTCAGCGTGGCGACGACGAAGTACGTGCGCGTGCGTGGGATCAGGGCCTGCAGGTTGGCCACAATCCGATCGGCCGTATGACCCGCGTCGCGCCACTCCACTGCCAGCCGCACCGCCTCGGCCAGGCAGCCGCCGATGGTGCGCGTATCGACGATGCGAATGTCGGCGTCCGGGTACAAACTCTTGGCCGTAAACGCCGACGGCACGGTGCCGCTGACATCACTGGACGGGTGAATGGCGATGATCGTGTCGCCCATTTCAGCCGCACGCCGGAACGTCTCGTCAAACAGGCCCGGCGGCGGTGCCGCTGTACCCGGCAGCACCGGCGAGACCACTAACCGGCGCAGAAACTCCGGCTCGTCCATCTCCACGCCTTCCTGGTAACTGTCATTGCCAAAGCGGATGATCTGTGGCACAACCACCAGATCATGTTGGCTGGCATAGTCACGAGGCAGGACGGCGGTGGTGTCGGTGACAAGTCGAATCATAGGGTTCGGCTCCCGCAAAAGATCAAAGTGGCGCACGAGGCAGTGCGAGTATAACCTGTTCCTGCCGACTCGACAAGCCTGTTGCGCGTTAGGCGTTGCGTGTTATGATTACGCCCCGATGCGAGACAGGTACAAATCATGCTGGGCTTGGGAGGCATAATGCATCGGGTGCTTATTACAGACGACATCGGGCCGGCGGGGCTGGCCCTGCTGGAGACGGCGAACGACATTCAGTACGACGTGCTGAAGCTGCCGCCACCGGAAAAATTGCTGGACGTCATTGGCGACTACGAGGCGGTAATCACCCGATCGGGCACGCCGCTGACCGCCGATATTTTCGACGCGGCCAGGAAGTTGAAGGTGGCCGGGCGCGCGGGCGTGGGCCTGGACAACGTCGACATCGACGCGGCCACGCTGCACGGCGTGCTGGTGATGAATACGCCCGAAGCCAATACGCTGGCCGCGACCGAACAGACTATGGCGTTGATGCTGGCGTTGTGCCGTCACTTACCGGCGGCGAATGCGTCGGTGAAACGCGGCGAATGGACGCGCAGCAAATTCCTGGGCACACAGCTCAGCGACAAGGTGTTGGGCGTCATCGGGTTGGGGCGCATCGGTTCGCGCGTGGCGACGCGCTGTCAGTCTTTTGGCATGCGCGTCATCGCCTATGATCCGTATATTGCCGAAGAAGTGGCCGAGCGCCTTCACGTGCAGTTGGTCGGCGATCTGGATGAATTGTTGACGCGCGCGGATCTCATTACCGTACACACACCGTTGACCGCCGAGACCAACGGCATGATCGGGGCGGCCGAGATTGCCAAGATGAAAGATCGGGTGCTGCTGATCAACTGCGCACGCGGCGGCATCTACGATGAACAGTCTTTGCTCGATGGTTTACGTTCCGGCAAAATCGCGGGGGCGGCGATCGATGTATACAGTGAAGAGCCGCCCAAAACCGATCGGCTGAAGCAACTCCTCGCGCTCGATAATGTCGTGGCGACGCCGCACATCGGCGCGAATACGGTGGAGGCACAGCGCGACGTGGCGGTGCAGATCGTGCAGCAGGTCATCGATGCGCTGCGCGGCTTGAATTTCCGCAATGTCGTTAATTTGCCCTTTGCGGAAGGTGTGGACTATCGCTCACTGGCGCCGTACATGACGCTGGCCGAGAAGATTGGCTCGTTGCACATGCAGTTGATCCATGGCCGCATCGAGCGCGTGGAAGTGGAATTTCGCGGCGATGAAGTCGCTGACGGTGGCACTGCTGAAAGGGATGTTGTATCCTATCCTAAGCGATGCCGTGAACTACGTCAACGCGCCGCGCCTGGCGGAAGATCGCGGCATCACGGTGGCGCAGACGCGCCATCCCGCCGCCGAAGATTACTCCAACGTGATTTTGTGCCGCGTCGTTTCGACCAAGGAAACGCGCCTCATCGGCGGGGCGTTGTTCCTGCACACCATGTCGCGCATCGTGCTGCTAGACGACTTCCGCATCGACGCGCTGCCGCACGGTCCGGCGTTGATCATTTCCAATCGCGACGTGCCGGGCGTTATCGGCAAGGTGGGCACGATTTTGGGCGGGCACGGCATCAACATCGCCGAGTGGCAGATGGGGCGCAGCGGCCCCGGCGGGCAGGCGGTGTCGTACATCAACATCGATTCGCCCGCGCCCGATCATGTCTTGCGCGAACTGCGCCAGCTGCCGCCGATTACGGATGTGCAGCAGGTGGCATTGTAAAACCACGGGGACTGCGTCCCGTTTAAGGAGACTATGTTCAAACGTTTAGGGTTGCCGTTGCTCGTGATCGGTTTGTTGCTGGCCGCCTGTGTGAATACGGGCGGCACCATTACGCCGCCGCCACCGCCCCCGGCTGGTCGCGCCGAAATGGAAGTAGCTTTTCTGGATGTGGGGCAGGGCGATTCGATTTTGATCAAAGCGCCCAACGGCCAGATCATGTTGATCGACGGCGGCCGCTCGATGAACCTGGCGAACAACTTGATCATCCCGCAAATCAAGGCCTGGGGAGCCACTCAGGTGGATGTGATGGTGGTCACACATCCCGACGCCGATCACATCGCGGGGCTTGTCGGCGTGCTGGAGAATTTTCCGGTGAAGCTGGTGGCGTTGACCGGCGACGAGCATCCGACGCAAATCTATGAACGATTGCTGACCAACGTCCGCGATAAGAAAATTTCGGCCGTGAAGGTGCGCACAGGCACGACCATTCCGTTTGATTCCGCGCTCAAATTGGACGTGCTGGCTCCCGACGAAGAATTCGTCAATCGCGAGAACACCAACGACGGCTCGATCGTGATCAAGTTGACCTACGGGCAAACGTCGTTCCTGTTCACGGGCGACGCCGAAGATATTGAAAATCAGGCGATGTTGGGGCACGGTTTTGATGTGCAGGCCACCGTCTTGAAGTTGGGCCATCACGGCAGCCGGTCCAGCACCGATGAAGCCTGGCTTAGGGCCGTGAAGCCACAGCTGGGCATCATCAGCGCGGGGCTGGATAACAGCTACGGCCATCCGCATCCCGAAGTCATTGCCGCGCTCAACAGCCTGGGCATTCAGTACATCCGCACCGATGAACACGGCACGATTACGGTGCGCACCGATGGCACTCAATTACACATTACCAGCCAAAAGTGATGCGTGACGAGTGATTGATACAATCTCACTCATCACTCATTCGCGACTGCATTCAGGAGACGAGCATGCCCGATTCCACCGACTTCGTTGAAGGACCCGCCCCGCGGCGCGGCGTGATCGATCAATTTGAAGGCGATCTGGCCGTCATCGTGTTTGAGGATGACGAGCAGCTGATCGTGCCGCGCAGCACGCTGCCCCCCGATGCGCGTCCCGGCGATGTGGTCAGAATCAGTCCCCCGCCTGCGCCTGAGGCCGCGACGGCTAATGCGGCAGCAGCCGAAGCGGTTGAGCCTGCACCGCCGGAGATCGAAGTAGATGCCGAAGACACTTCGACCAGCCGCAAGCGCATTCGCAATCTGCTCGATGATATTTTCAAGTAGTCAACAGTTTGTCCTGATTTAATTCGCATCACCTTGAACCAAGGCGGCCCGCAGGCCGCCTTGGTGTTTGATTAGGCTTAAAAACAAGTCCCTTAAAACTTCTATTGCCACGCGTTGCGGCGCTATGGTATCATTCGATCATGAGCGCTGCGACGATCCCTAATTTGCGCAACATGAAGCCCACGACCCGTCTGCCGTGGGTATTTGTTATGGTGCTGGGTTTGGCCACACTGGCCGTGGTCGTGTTGTTGGGCTTCATCCTCTTTCAGATCGTGTATGCTTTTCATGTGCTGCCCAATGTCAGCGTGTGGAGCGTCGATCTGAGCCATCAATCATTGGATGAGGCCGCGGCCAACCTCGAAACACAATTGGCGATCAAGTTCAATAACACCACGCTCGAACTGACCGATGGCGCGCATCAATGGTATGCCACGCCGGTCGATCTGGGCTTGCGGCTTGATCCGCGCGCGACGGCGCAGATGGCACTGGATGTCGCCCGCGGCGATGCCGGACGACAATTTATGACGGCGTTTGGCGGCGTGAATCTGCCGCCCAGTGTGGTCTTTGATCCCGGCGTGGCGCAGGCCTTTTTGGCCCGACTCGCACAGCAGATCGATCGGCCGCCGTTGGACGCGGGGTTACAGTTCAACGGGCTGACGGTGATCACGACTTCATCGCAGCTGGGACAGGTGTTGAATGTGACGCGCACGCTGTCGATGCTGGCTGAAACGGCACGCTCGTTGAATACCACAACGCGCCTCACGCTGCCGATTGAAACACTGCCACCCAAAGTGCGCGATACGTCGGCCGCGGCGCTGCGCTTGCAAGCTGTGCTTAACGGCAACCTCACGCTTGATCTGGCGAATCCGCTGCCGGGCGAGCCAACCAGTTGGGATATGACGCCGGAGCAATTGGCTGCGTTGATCACTACCGAACTCGCGCCGGATGGCAGCGACATCACGATCGAGTTTAATGCCGAGCTGTTGTATGCGGGGTTGGCCGATCTGGCCACGCATATCGATCGGGCGCCCGAGGACGCGCGTTTTATTTTTAACGACGACACACAGCAACTCGACGTGATTCAGGCCAGCAAAGTCGGCCGCACGCTCAACATCACCGGCACGATCGAGCGGCTGAATGCGGCGCTGGCCAAGGGCGAGCGCCGCGTGACGCTGGATGTGGCCGTGCAGCAGCCGGAGTTTCCGGACACGCTGAAGGCGGCCGATCTGGGTATTACGCAGCTCGTCGCGACCGGGCAAACCTATTACGCCGGATCAAGCAAAGAGCGCATGACCAACATCAGCGCGGCGACGGCCCAATTTCAGGGCATCTTGATCAAGCCGGGCGAGACATTCTCGTTTAACAAGTATCTGGGCGATGTGAGTTTGGACAAGGGCTTTGCCGAGGCGTTGATCATTTTCAATGGGCGTACGGTGACGGGCGTGGGCGGCGGCGTATGCCAGGTGTCCACGACGATTTTCCGCGCGGCCTTTGAGGCGGGCTTTCCCATCATCGAGCGGTGGCCGCATGCCTATCGGGTGAGTTGGTACGAGCGCGGCTTTGGCCCGGGCCTGGATGCGACGGTGTTCAGCCCGTCGGTCGATTTCCGCTTCCAAAACGACACGCCGTATCATTTACTTATCGAGGCGTATGCCAACAATGACGCGGGGCGCGTGACGTTTAAGTTTTACAGCACGCCCGACGGACGGCAGGTCACGGTGTCTGCGCCGATCGTTGAAAACGTGGTGGCGCATCCGCCCGATAAATACGAGGAAGATCCTGCGCTGGCGGCGGGCGTGACCAAGCAAGTGGATTATGCCGTGGATGGCGCGGATGTCACCGTCAATCGCACGGTGACGCGCGGCGGACAGGTGATCTCGCAAGATCGCGTCTTTACCAAATATCAGCCGTGGCAGGCGGTGTTCATGGTGGGGACGGGGCAGTAAAGTGTTGCGGGTGAATTTGGCCGCGCTCATCTCAAAACGAGGTGAGCGCGGCCTTGTTTTGCCTGGACTTCCCCGCTCATCCGCGCCCGACGGTTATCTCAACTCAACGCTGTTCCGTTATCTTGAGGTCGCTGGGACTCGGCACACTCGACATTGATCAGTCGTTTTTTGGACGTGGATTAGTTTTGAAAAACCCCCGTCGACTTCTTCAGCCGACGGGGATTCACGATCAAACTACACGACTACCAGACTATTGCACTACCCAACTATCTCACTACCCAACTACCGCACTGCAATCTCCACCTGCGCCGTCATCCCCCACTTCAATCGCGCATCCGCCTCATTGACGCGCACCTGCACCGTATATGTCACATCGCCGCGCTTAGTCTGCGCCTTCGGCGTGATAGCGATCACCGTGCCCGTCAACTTCACCTCGGGCAGTGCATCCAGCGTGATCGTCACCGCTTGATCGATCTTCACCTGAACGACATCCACCTCGCTCAAATCATCCGTTTCCACATCCCACGCATTCAGATCCGCCAAACTCACGATGGGTGCTCCCGGCCCGACGACCTGCCCCGCTTCCACGTTCAGTTGCGCGATCGAGCCATCAAACGGTGCGATCAACGTCGCTTCGCCTAGGGCCGCGTTCGCCGCATCGACGGCCGCCTGCGCCTGAGCCACGCCCGCCTTGGCAACATCGATTTGCGCCTGCGTCGCGCCCGCCTTCACCTGATCGAGCCGCGCCTGGGCCAGATCGCGCTGCGCCGTCAGCGCGGCCACATTCGATTGCGCGGCTTGCACCTGCCTGCTCGCGCCCTTCGTCGCCTCATTCAAGGCGCTCTGCGCCGCCGCCACGGCATCGTTCGCCGCCTTCAAGGCCGCGCGCGCTTGCTCTTCCGGCGTGCCCAGGCCGGGACACACTTCGTCTTTCTTGCCCGGCACGGTAAAGCATTGCGTCACCTTATCGTAGTTATCCTGCGCCACTTTCGCATCGACCAGTGCCGCCGCGAGACGCGCTTGTGCCGCTGTGATGGCCGCATCGGTCGCGCCGCCCGTCAACCGATCGCGCTCTGCACTGGCCGCGTTGATCTGCGCTTCCGCTGTGCGCACACTCGCTTCCGCCGCCGCGATCTCTTCCGGTCGCGCACCGTCTTGCACTTGCGCCAGATTCGCTTGCGCCAAAGTCAACGCCGCTTGGGCTTGCGCCACGCTCGCTTGCAATTGATCATCTTGCAAGCGAATGAGGGCCTGCCCTTGTTTCACCTGATCGCCCTCGTGGATCAGAACCTCGGCCACGCGCCCGCCCGCTCGAAAGGCCAGATCAACCGATCGAGTTGGAACGATAAACCCTTGCGCCGAGATCACATCATCCAGCGTCTTGGTTTGTGGCGCAGGTGTTGGCGTCGGTGCGGTCGGCGCGAGAAATTGTTGATACCCCGCAAAGCCCAAGCCGCTCAACGCGATGATGCCGAACGCCATGATCAAAATTTGCTTGCCCTTCATAAGTCCTCCGAACGGTAATCGGTCAATCGATAACTGGTCAACCGGTTACCAGTTGACCGATCACCGGTTACCAATTACTCATGCTTGATTGCTTCGACAATGTTGACTCTTGAACCTTTCCACGCCGGATACAACGCCGCGAGTTGCGACACCGCAAACGCGATGAACAACGCCAGCGCGATCGATTGCGGCGGCAGCGAAAATTCCAGCCGATAGCCCGTGGTCACCTTCATCCCCTCGACAAATACGCGCGACAGCAGCACGCCAAACGAAATACCAAAGGCCGCGCCGATCGCGCCCATTGCGCCCGCCTCGGCCAGAATCATGCGGATGACCTGCGCGCGCGTCATGCCGATCGAGCGCAGTGCGCCGATCTCGCGCCGACGTTCCAGTACATTCATCATCATCGTGTTGATCACGCCTAACGCGGCCACAATCACACCGATCGACGCCAGCACATCCAGCAGGCTAAAGGCCCGATTGGTCAACTCGCGAATGCGATTGCGAAATGAATCGGTCGTTTCCACTTGCAAATGACGGCTCGCGCCATAGCGATCTTCGATCAACTGCTTCGTCGCGGCCACATCCACGCCCGGCGACAACTTCAGCGTAAACCGATCGACATCGCTGAGGCCGAAGTAACGGCGCATGACTTCAAGCGTGCCATTCACGACAAAGCCTTGTCCGGTGAAATCGCTGACGAGGCCCGCCACCAAGAACGGCTGCACGCCGCGCCGCGTCTCTAATTCCAGCGTATCGCCGCGCTTCAGGTTGTACTTGTCGGCCACCGTCGTCGAGACGAACAAGCCGCCGTTGGCGAAGTCGCGCTTCATCGCCTCCACTTCGTCTTGATTCTCCGCAAATTGAAACGAGGCTACTTGCCAATACGTATCGGGGTCGAGCGCCTGATAGACCAGCGCCAAATCATCCGCGCC
>WBZT01000795.1_pt2 | contig 19463 bp, 8 predicted proteins | sample 5204241 | NCBI WGS metagenome assembly WBZT01 (sample SAMN12344358, study PRJNA552823) | activated sludge metagenome | biome: Activated sludge suspended growth; feature: Nitrification reactor; material: Wastewater; isolation source: activated sludge from nitrification reactor of wastewater treatment...
CGCGCTGGCGAGCTTCTCGCTACGGGATCTCGCGGCTGGCCAGGCCGTCCGATACGCCGTCATCGGCGGCGATACGGATACGCCGACCGATCTGCCTCCGGCGGACGGGCTGCTCGGCGGGGCGCCACGCAATCGCGTCGCGCCCCGCTCGAAGCGTCGGCTGGAAGTCAGCGTCAAGGCGATGGATCTCCGCTTCCTGAATCAGCCGATTCTGCTCGGCCACTACGAACACGACCCGATTGCCGGCGCCGAGGCCCTGGTCGACCGTGAACTGCTCGACGGAGATCTCAGCCAGCGGCGCAGCCTCGGCCTCTACGCGGGCCCGCGTGGCAGCACGGCGGTGGTGTTGCGCGTGCCCAACGAACAGGAGCGCAGTCGCGGCAGCCTGACCGGTGCCGTGGTCAGCGGTCTTGGCGACTACGACGGCAACCTCACCGTCGGCGACCTGACCGAAGCCGTGCGGGCCGGTGTCCTGCGCTATCTGCTGCAGGTGATCGACGTCCTCGGCAAGGAAGCGCGCGAGTTGCCGCTGGCGACTTTGCTGCTCGGTTACAACTCGTCGGCCAACCTGTCGGTCGCGGCGTCGGTGGAAGCGCTGTTGCGTGGAGTGCTCGAAGCCAACGCCCGCTTTCACGAAATCACCAGGCTCGACATTCGTGTCAGCCGGCTCGAAATCGTCGAGTTGTACCAGGACACCGCGATCACTGCCGTTTATGCGCTGCGCCAGATGGCGAATCGGCTGGCCGACCTGACCGGTCGCCACCGCGTGGTGCTGGTTTGTCGGCCGCAACTGGTGCAGGGGGAAGGATGGCGGCGGCGCCTGTTTGACAGCGGCAACCCAAGTTATTGGCCGCGCCTGATCGTCAGTGATGCCGATTCGCTCGATGGCGCTTCGCAGCGCGCGCTGCTGCCCGTCGGCGAAGCGCCCGCTGCCGGAGCGCAATCGATGGCCTCCCGGCGACGAACGACGATTGCCGAGCGTCTGCGCTTCCTCTACGTCGGGCAGCGTGCGCGTGCCGAGACGGTTGTTCAGCAGCGCCAGCCGGGCCTGGTCGAAACCCTGGTTCGCCAGCAGATTGCCAACGCTGTCTGGCAGGAGGACTTCGGCCGCGTCCTGTTCCAGTTGCTGGTGCCGCCGGACTTCAAGGATGCGGCCAGGCAACTGGAGAGCGTCGTCCTAGTGGTTGACGACTATACGGCAAATCTGCCGTGGGAACTGATGTGTGCCGACGACCCCGGCACGGCTGGAGAGAGGCTGCCGCTGGCGGTGCGCACACCGGTGGTGCGGCAGCTCGCTACCGGGCAGTTTCGCCGCCGCGTGCGGCAGGGGCACGAGTCGCGGGCGTTCGTCGTCGGCAATCCGTCGGTCGCCGGCTTCGCGCAGGCTTTCCCCGACCCCGACTGGCCGCAGGCAGGTGATCCGCCGACGCTGCCCGGAGCCGAGACCGAGGCCAACGAAGTGGCAAGCCTGGTGCAGGGACTGGGCTATCAGGTAGTGCGGGCCATCGGTAGCGACTGCTCCGCGGCGGAGGTATTGACCAGCCTGTACCAGCAGGCGTATCGGCTGGTGCATGTCTCGGGGCACGGTGTCTTCGATCAGCCGCACCGGGATGGCGGTGGTCGCACAGGCGTCGTCCTGTCGGATGGCCTGCTGATCACCGCTGCCGAGATCGATGCCATGGAAATCGTCCCCGACCTCGTCTTTCTCAACTGCTGCCACCTCGGCAAGATAGACGACCCCGCCGACCGGCCGGCGGCGGAGCGCACGGTGCGCGACGGCAACCGGCTGGCGGCCAGCATTGCGCGCGAGCTGATGGCGATCGGGGTGCGCTGCGTCGTGGTCGCCGGCTGGGCGGTAGATGACCGCGGTGCAATGATCTTCGGGCATACGTTCTACCGCAGCCTGCTGCTCGATCGTCTTACGTTCGGTGAGGCGGTCTTCGAAGCCCGCAAGGCGGTCTGGCAGTCCAATCGCGCGGACATCACCTGGGGCGCTTTCCAGGCCTACGGCGATCCCAGCTGGCGTGCCGAAGCGCGAGTCGACGAAGACGGCGGCGGCAGCGCTGCCTATGCGTCGCCAGTGGAATTGCTGGACGAGCTGAGCAGCCGGCGAGCGGGTCTCGCGCGCGCCAGCGAACGGCAGTCCCCGGGCGATCTCGAAGCGGCCAGGAGCAGTCTCGAAACGCTGCTGAAGGATCGTTGCCCGGCCGGCTGGTTGCGATTGCCCGCGCTGCAATCGGCGCTCGCCGCACTGTGGTCCGACCTGGGCGCGCTGACGCAGGCGCGCGAAGCCTACCTGGTGGCGATCCAGACCGAGGACGGCAGCGGCCAGGTGCCGATTCGCGACATCGAGCAGCTTGCGAATGTCGAAGCGCGGCTGGGCGAGAAAGTCGCAGACCGGGAACTGATCGAATCGGCGTTGACCCGCTTGCAGCGTCTCGACGAGTTGGTTTCCGGCGGTGCCGCAGCCGATCAGACGCGGACGGCGATCAACGCCGAACGCAGCGCTTTGCTCGGCAGCGCGGCGAAGCGTCTGGCCAGCCTGCATGCGCGGCAAGTACTGGATCCACACGCGAGCGCGGAGATTCGCCAGACCGCTGCCGTGGCGATGGGCGACGCCGGGCGACAGAGCGCCGCCGCCTATCGCAAGGGCGAGGGGTTGCCGGGCGAGCCGGATTTCCGCCCCTACCATGCCCTCAACCGCCTGGCGCTGGAGGCTGTTTTGACAATGGACGCAGCGGCGGCACCGGAGACGATCGGCCTGGTGCGCTACTGTCAGTCGGCTGCCTGCGAAGCCTATCGTAGCGGCGGCAGTGTCTGGGACGCGGTGATGGCGCCGGAGGCGATGCTCGTCGAGTCGCTGCTCAACCGCCTTCTGCTGGAGGAGGGAGAAGCCGGTGAGCTGGCATTCGAGCAAGTCGCGCGCGGCTACGACGAGGCACTGTCGCAGCTCACGCTCAAACCGCGCGAGCTCGACTCGGTAGTGGCGCAATTCTGCCTGTTGTCGAGATTCTGCGAGGCCCGCGACGTCGCCACCGGCGCTCCCGGTTGGCGGCTCGCCGCCGATCGCCTGGTCAGCCTGGCCGAGCACATCTCGCCGGGTCCCTGCCCGCGTGACGACCGTCCCCCGCGGTGCACGGCTGCGAGCGCTGGCTGAGTCGCCGTAACCGGTCTCAGTTCGCCCAGGTCAGGGACGAGCTTTCTGGCTGCCCGCGCAGCCATTGTTCGAGCATGGTCAGGATCCACACCATCTCGCCATAGTAGCCAGGGTGTTCGGGCAGGTACTCGGTCATCAGCCGGCTGACGAAGTCGGCGCGAACCATTCCGCGCGTGGCGAGCGTCGTCAACGAATCCGCGGCGAGTTCCCGAAGGGCCGGGGTGCGTGCCGTCCAAACGCCGAATGGCAGTCCGAAGCCCTTTTTCTTCTTGATCAGGATCTCGTCGGGCAGGAAGCCTCGCAGCGCCTCCTTGAAAAACCAGCGCAACTTGAAGCGACGGAGCTTCCAGTCGGGCGGAAGCGACATCGAAAAATCCGTCAGGCGATCAGCCAGCAAGGGATACGCGACGGCGATGCCGGCCATCCCGGTGGCGCCCCGTACTTTCGGCAGATCACTGTCGGCGAGCGTGTATCGCCAGTCGTAGGCAAGCATTCGATTGATCAGACTCGGGGCCAGACATTCATTCCATGTGGCCTGCATGTGTCGTGACGGTTCGCCAAGATCGACCTGGCCAAGCAGCTCGGCGCCAAGTACCTGAGCGGGGTCAAGCTGCATGATCAGATTGAATGTCTGCAGGCGATCCGGCATCGGCACGCGCGAGTGGCGCACGTAACCGCATACCTGCTTGAGGCCCGGTATTCGCCGCATTGGGCTGTCGTCAGCGCAGGCGGGCTCGATACGGCGGCGGATTCCCGATGGTAGCGCATGGTAGAACTCGAACAGCCGCTGCACCGCATAGCGGGAGTTGCCCCCGAAAAGTTCGTCGCCGCCGTCACCGGCAAGCATCCTGGTGCAACCGTCGGCCTGTGCAATTCTCGCGCAGTAGTAGGCCGGCAGTGCCGACGAGTTGCCGAAAGGCTGGTCGTGGTGCTGCGCCACCGCCGGCATGCTGGCCAGCAGGTCGGCGGGCGTCAGATAGTATTCATGGTGTTCGCAGCCAAAGTGCCTGGCGGCGATACGGGCGTACTCCATTTCATCGTAGCCCTCGGCGTCGAAGCCGATGGAAAAAACCGGCGCCGCAGTGCCGGTGATCTGACAAAGCATTCCGGCCACGGTCGAACTGTCGGTGCCGCCCGAGAGAAAGGCGCCAACGCGCGACTGACCGCTCAACTGTTCGGCGACGCTCTCACGAATCAGTTGGCGGAACGTTTCGCGCGCGGCCGCGAAGGGTGGCCGATTTTGTTCGTCGAAATCCAGCCGCCAGTGGCGAGTCTCCTGTACGCCGTACCGGTCGATGAGCAGTGCGTGCGCTGCCGGCAGTCTGCGTACCCGACGGAAAATCGTGCGCGGCGCCGGAATCATGTGGAAATACAGGTAGTCGAAGATCGCTTGCGCATCGAGTTCGTTGCCGCGTCCCTCGACGCAGTCGGCGCGATCGGAGAAGGCAAGCGTCTCCCCATCGGTCCGATAACAAAGAGTTTCGACGGCGAAACGGTCTACCGCAAGGAAAACGCATTGCCGCGCTGCATCGACGATCACCAGTGCGTACGAACCTCCGATGCGCGCCGCGACCTCGGCGCCGTGCTCGTGCCACGCCCGCAGCAGTTGGCCAGCCGATGCCGTCGTTCGTGCCGCATTGCCGACGAGGTCATTCTTGAGAGAGGGGGAGCCGATTACGGCGCAGGTGGCGTCTGCATCACGGGCGACATCATTGCCCCGCAGGACGAGCGAGGCGGGCAGTGCGCGCGCGGCAAGGGGGTCGAAGAGGCGGGTCAGGTCGAGCTGACCGGCAAGTCTGTCTTTCATCGGTTCCTTACTGGTAGCGATCGGTTGATGAGACTTGTTCTGGACATGATTCCTGTCGGCTTCGTAGGAAAGAACGGAATGCAATTGCCCACGAGAATGCCAACGTAGTAGCAGTATCGAGCAAATGGTATGCTAATTTCCGGGCCTCGGCCATGTCGAATTTCACGGGGCTGTCGCGTTCACTTGCCTTTCGGATCCTGTGCCGGAGTGTATGGCAGAATGCGCGACTATGGCGCGCGCCGCTGACCGCCAAATTTGCAGGCAATTTGGGGTGCCAAACGCGTGACGTTGAACGCCGGTTCCGCCTTTGGCAAACGCACCGGCTCGGTCACGGTTGCCCGAAAAGGCTCGAGGGCACAAGCAATGGGAAGTCTGTCGAAAAGTCCTGACGCGGTCCACTACGAAAGCATGACGCGACCAATATACTGGTTGCTGGCCTACGTCGCCTTCATCGTTTATGGCATGCTGGTGCCGCTCGATTTCCACCCGCATTCGCTGACGTGGGCCTGGGCACGCTTTCAGGAAATTTCGATGTTGCCGGTCGGGATCGAAAGTCGGGCGGATGCGATCGCGAACGGCGTCCTCTTTGTGCCGGTGGGCTTTCTCTCTGCGATCGTGTTGGCCGGAGGGAGGCACGGCGCCGGTATGCTGTGGACTCGGGTCACTGCGCTTGGCTTTTCATGCTGCCTCGCAGTGACCATCGAGTTCCTTCAGATATTCTTTCCGCCCCGTACGGTGTCACTGAACGACATTCTGTCCGAGTGTTTGGGCAGCGTCGTTGGCGTTCTGATTGCCGCGCGCGGGACCACTTGGTTTCGCCAGTTGATCGGCAGGAGACTTGACGATCCGGCGCGGTACATCAATCTGGCGCTGCAGTTCTACCTGTTCCTTTTCGTCGCCTATTCCCTCTACCCCTATGACTTCGTCCTTTCCGCTGACGAACTCGCGATCCGGGCGAATTCAGGCAATTGGGGTTGGTGGCAGGCGGCAATCTCGACTCGAGGGAGCCGTCTGTGGTCGCTGCTGCATACCACGATTGAAGCGGCAGCCGTGCTTCCGATCGGTTTGCTCCTTGCTCGGCGGCCGGCGAGGACAGGTCGCGCTTGGTCAGCGTTTTTCCTCGGACTTCTTCTCGGGTTGCTCATCGAAGTGGCACAGTTCTTCTTGTATTCTGGCGTCAGCCAAGGGCTCTCGGTGCTGGCCCGGGCGATCGGTTGCTGGCTGGGAGCCCTGCTCTGGGAGCGTCGCGCTGCCTGGACCGAGATAAGGGTTGCGGCGACGGCGCGTCGCCTGGCATTGCTCTTGGCCCCGATCTACCTGACCACTGTGTTGGCGGTCAATGGCTGGTTTACTCGACCACGCCAGGGAGCGGCGAGCGCGATGGTCGCGTTGGCGGAAGTGCATTTCGTCCCCTTTTACTACCACTACTTCACTAGCGAAGCGCTCGCCCTCGTCAGTGTTGTTTCCGTGGCGCTGCAGTATGCGCCGGTCGGCGTATTTGTCTGGGCCTTTGACCGATCGCCATTGCGAGCCGCCTCGATGGCTTTCGGGCTGGCACTGGCAGTGGAGGTCGGCCGTTTGTTTCTTGTCGGTGCCCACGCTGACCCGACCAATTTGCTGGTAGCGGCGGGTGGCGCCTGGCTTGCCGCGGCGCTCGCCTATCGATTTGCCCGCTTGCTGCGCGAGGAAGCAAGCGACACAGTACCGCAGCGTTTGCCAGCGGCGCCCGTGGCTGCGAAGCAACAGCGAGTCGCACCGGCCGCAACTACTTCCGGCACAGTCGCCTGCACGGCGCATCGACCGACAGCCACTGGCCTGGTGACGATGCTGCTGGCCGTCGTTGCCGCGGCCTTCTGGCTTGCCTCGTTTCCCGTGTATGCGGGAGTTCTCGCCGTGTTCTTGATGGGTGTGATGTTCTTCGCGTGGCGGTGGCCCGTGCTGCTGGTTGCATTGCTTCCTGCAACGCTGCCACTCCTCGACCTCGCTCCGTGGAGCGGCCGATTCTACCTCGATGAATTCGACGTTTTTCTTGCGCTCAGCCTTGCGCTGGGCTACGCGCGGGTAGCGCCAGCGCCACGCGGTTACGATCGCGACGCCTTGTTCCAGGGGATTATCGCGCTCGTTGCTCTCTCTTACATCATTGGCACCCTGCGCGGATTGCTTCCATGGCAAGGACTGGACGTCAATTCTCTGACGAACTATTACAGTCCGTATAACGCCCTGCGGATCGCCAAGGGTGCCTTCTGGGCCTTCCTGCTCTTTGGTTTGCTACGCCGTCTGGAGGCTGCTGGCCGGACAACTGGCCGTTCGTTCACATGGGGGATGGTGATTGGCCTGTCGGGGACTGTCGGTGTGATTTGCTGGGAGCGCCTGACGTTCCCGGGCTTGTTGAACTTTGCCAGCGATTACCGGGTGACCGGCCCGTTCTCCCAACTGCATAACGGCGGGGCCGACATGGAGGTCTTCCTGATAGCGGCGCTTCCCTTTCTCGTCTTGCTGCTACTGCAAATCAGGAGTTGGCTCGTGCGATTGGCTGGTGTAGCCGTGTTGATCGGTGCCACCTATGCGCTAATGGTCACTTTCTCGCGTGGTGCGTATGCTGCCTTCGTGCTGGCTGTGGCGATCGTCGTTCTCGCATCAGTCCGCGAGACGCTGGCAAGACGCGCTGTGACGGCACGGCAGCGGCTGGCTGCCATGGCATTTTCCATGGTGGCGCTGGCAGTAATGCTCGTCGTGGCTGTGCCCGTCTTTCTCGGGCAGTTTGCCCAGGCGCGCCTGTCGATATCGGGCGACGACCTGGGAGTGCGCCGTAATCACTGGGCCGATGCGCTGCGCATGCGTGATCCGGATGGCATGGCTGCCTTGTTGGGAGTGGGTGTCGGGCGCTACCCGGAAATGCATTACTGGCGCAGCCGAGAGAACAATCGCTCGGCGACCTATCGGTTGGTAAACGAGGAGGGCGAAACGTTTCTCCGGCTCACTGCGGGCAACCCGATCTTCCTGGAGCAGGGAGTGGCGGTGTCGCCAAACGACAACTATCTGCTCAGTCTCGATCTGCGCGCGCACCAGCCGGGCGCCAGAATCGGTGTGTCGATATGCGAAAAATGGCTGTTTGCGTCCTATAACTGCGTGTCTACGACGTTCGGTAGTGAGACGGAAGTCAATACGTGGGTGCACTTTGAAAAGAGCGTCGCCTCCGGCGAGGTGGGGAGTGGCCATTGGTACTCTCGCCGACCAGTAAGATTGGCCCTGCACAATGCCGGTGGCGAGTTCCCGGTAGATGTCGATAACGTCAGTCTGGTAGCGCCGGACGGGAGGCAGCTGGTGGCCAATGGCAACTTCTCGCATGCTCTGGACCACTGGTTTTTCTCTGCCGACGACCATAAGCCCTGGCACATCTTTAGTCTGCCGGTCGGTATTCTCTTCGATCAAGGCTGGCTGGGTGTCGTCAGTCTCGGATTGCTCGCGGCCTTGGCACTCGGCCGTGCCACGCGTGCTGCCTGGCGAGGTAACGTATATGCTGGAGCAGTTCTGGCGTCTCTCACAGGAGTGATGGTGCTCGGCTTATTCAACAGTGTCGTGGATTCTCCACGGATCTTGCTGTTGGTCTTGCTGCTCGCCCGGTTTGGGGCCAAGGCAAGCGATGCGTCGCAGCTTATGGATTCGCGGATTGCTCCGCCGGCGAACGCAAGATCGTTCCGGAACTCACGAAACTCGTCATAGCTTCCGTGTCGTTGCCCGTCGATCGCGCGACCGGACGAAGCACCCTCTTCGCCCAGGGAGTCCACACACGCGCGGGCCAGGATGTCTTGGCGTGCGAACGGCGGACTTCATTCTCTCCGGAAATGGCGCCTTCCGTTTCGAGGTGCCTTAGTCGCCGATTTCGTGCTCAGGCCATGAATGCCACTTGTTCACCGGCGCCACCGCCGCATCGAACCCATCACGGCCAGACCCAAGCCCAGTAATGGGAGTGTAGATGGCAACGGCAGTGCCACATCGTCAAGAGAAATACCGACGTCGACTCCGGGGTCCCCTTCGGTAACCGGCCCTTCGCCGGACAATACCACCCGCACGAACCCCACTCCCGGTCCGAGGTAAAACTGGTGGTTTATCTCCAATATCTTCAGTGTATCGACAAATGTCCCGATGGTCAGATCTGCCTCCTGCGCTATGACTGCCGAGACATCGACTCCATTGGTACCGACAATGCGTACGGTGCGAGCCAGAAACAGGCCTGCCGTGTAGTTTCCCAATCCGTTCGAACCACCGCCAGTATTGCCTACGATGAAATCGAACGCTTGCGAAAAGATGTTGGGGCCGTCGATCGCGCCACCCGTGACGGTGAATTGCGCCGAGAACGCGTGAAAAATTACCTGGTCCAGAGGCAGCCCGTATCCGTATATCGCGGCGTTCGAGAGATTCGTCCCGTTCATGGCGTTGGCTGAGCTCACTTTATCGGGCGTGCCAAGCGGTTTTTGCTGACTGGCGGGCTGCCGGTGCAATGGTTGTCGGCGGCGGTATCAGCGCTGCAGTCGCCCAGCCCTACGAACATTCCGGGACGAACCGGATGTGGGTCGCTCTCGGCCGGAGGGGTGGTCGGATCAACTCCATCAATTGTCATCGTAAACGTAATGGGGTCAGCAAACCCCCATGCTGGCGCCGTGAGCAGCAGCCCAGCCAACAAGCAACGTGCAGTCATATGTATCATCGTGGTCCTCTTGTGGAGATTTCGTAGTCTGCACAACAGCGTCGATTGCCAAAACTACCATGGGAAAAGCAAGCCAAAAGTCTACAAGCAAATTTTATGCCGGAAACTGTTTTTTTCAATAAGAACAGATTGTTGTGAAATATTTCCTATTGTCGTGCGGCGATTTTGAAGGAAAATGTAAAAATTTTCGACAGGAAAGCCGGATTCCGCGCTGGTGCGAATGATGCGGCGCACACGGGTGCCGAGCGGCGCTGCGACGGCTGCAGTTCGCCAGGACGGTTCACAAGGTGGCCGCGCATTCCCTTCTCAATGGTGGTTTCCAGATGCCGGAACCGGCTGGTTTTCCGCTCGACTGCCGACTTCTGGCATTCCGGGATCGCTACGTGCTTCGGCAACATGCCCTCATCCATCGGACTGCCCGTCTCGCCGCTCGACGCCGGAATTGTCGAGGAACCAGAGGTTCTTCGTCCCCTCGACAGGAATCGAACCTGTATCTCACGCTTAGGAGGCGCGTGCACTATCCATTATGCTACGAGGAGCCGGGGGCGTATTGTAGCCGCTGCCTCGCGAATGCGCCAATTGGGCGATTGGCCGTAGCCGCCAAGCAAACTTGCCGGCATCTCCGGGGCGACGCCGGGAGTGAGCGCCGATCGAAGTTCGCTCACGTGTCGATCCGTGCGTCCGTTGCGCGCGGTAGAATCGCCCTTCTGCGGTCGTCCGCGACTGCCGCAGCAGCACAATCGGCGCGATTCGCGGCGACGCCTTGCCCAACCTTCATGCGCACGCACAACCATGCCGTACCTCATGCTTTCCGATGCTTCCCTCGCCTTCGGTCATGTGCCTTTGCTCGATCATGCGGATTTTCAGCTCGATCCGGGAGAACGGGTTGCGCTTATCGGTCGCAACGGCACCGGCAAGTCGTCGCTGTTGAGCGCTCTCGCCGGTTGTGGCGGGCTCGACGAGGGCAAGGTATGGATCCAGCCCGGCCTGCGCATCGGCTACGTTCCGCAGGAGCCGCCCTTTGCTCCGCAAGTCACGGTATTTGACGCGGTCGTCGCCGGCATGGGCGAGGTGTCGACCCTGCTCCGCGACTACCACGCTGTCTCGCACGCTCTTGGCGAAGCCGGGGCCGACCAGGAAGACCTGTTGCAGCGCATGCATGCGCTGCAGAGCGAACTCGAATCGCGTGACGCCTGGTCTTTCGAGGCGCAGGCGGAACGGGTGATTCAGCGTTTTTCGCTGGATGCCGATGCGCTGGTCGGAACGCTCTCGGGTGGCCAGAAGAAGCGTCTGGCGCTGGCGCAGGCGCTGGCCGTTTCTCCGGAGTTGTTGCTGCTCGACGAGCCGACCAACCATCTTGACGTTGGCGCCATCGAGTGGCTGGAGGAAATGCTGGTTGCGTCGGGTGTGACGCTGGTGTTCATCACTCATGACCGTCGCTTCCTTGAACGCGTCGCCACGCGCATCGTCGAGCTCGACCGCGGCCGGCTGCTTTCGTGTCCCGGCAGCTTCCGCGAGTATCAGGCGCGCAAGGAGGCGATGCTGCACGAAGAGGCGTTGAGCAATGCGCGGGCCGACAAGTTCCTTGCCCAGGAGGAAGTGTGGATTCGGCAGGGGATCAAGGCGCGGCGGACGCGCAACGAAGGCCGCGTATTGCGCCTCGAACGCCTGCGCCGGGAGCGTGCGGCGCGACGCGAGCGTCAGGGCAGGGTGGAAATGGCGCTCGACGCCGGCGAGCGCAGTGGCAGGCTGGTCGCGGCGATCGAGCACGTCGGCAAACGCTTTGGCGACAAGTTCGTGGTGCGGGATTTCTCGTGTCGCATCCAGCGCGGCGACAAGATCGGCGTCATCGGTCCCAACGGTGCCGGCAAGACGACGCTGCTGCGCCTGATCCTGGGGGAATTGCCGCCCGACCAGGGCAAGGTGCAACTCGGAACGAAAGTGCAGGTGGCGTACTTCGACCAGTTCCGCAGTCGGCTCGACGAACAGGCGACCCTGATCGATGTCATCTCTCCGGGATCCGATTTCGTCGACATCGGCAACCAGCGCAAGCATGTGATCAGCTATCTCGGCGACTTTCTGTTTGCCCCGCAGCGCGCACGTTCGCTGGTCAGCTCGCTCTCCGGCGGTGAGCGCAACCGTCTCCTGTTGGCGCGTCTGTTCGCCCGGCCGGCGAATGTGCTGGTGCTCGACGAACCGACCAACGACCTCGACATCGAGACGCTCGAACTGCTCGAGGAGCTGTTGCAGGATTATGACGGCACTCTGTTTCTCGTCAGCCACGACCGCGCTTTCCTCGACAACGTCGTCACGCAGACCATCGCCGCCGAGGGCGACGGTGTCTGGCGCGAATATGCCGGCGGTTACCAGGACTGGGTCGAGTATCACGCAGCTCGCCGCCGTGAGGAGCTTGCTCCGACGAGTGCCGTCCGCCGCGGCGAAGCGCGCCAGGCGTCGCAGACCAGGCCGGCCCACCCGAAGCCGGCGACCGGCGGCAAGCTGTCCTGGAAGGAGACGCAGGAACTGGCCGAACTGCCGGGACGCATCGCCGCCCTCGAGGCCGAGCAGAAGACGATCGGCGAGCGCCTCGCCGATCCGGCGTTGTACCAGTCGCAGGCGCAGGAAGCGCAACGGCTGGCGCGACGCCTGAGCGAAATCGACGAACAGTTGCTGGCGCTGCTCGAACGCTGGGAGGCGCTCGAAGGTTAACCGGTGCGACGTGGCGTCGATGGATCCGGGTCCGGCGTTGCTGTCGGACGATGGAACTGCGGTGGTGTCGCGCGCAGGATCAGCAGCCCGGCGAGTCCGGCCAGCAGTCCCCAGAATGCGGAGCCAACCCCGCCCGGCGCGATACCCGAGGCAGTGACCAGGAAGGTCAGCAGGGCGGGCTCGCGTTCGGCTTCCCGGCCAGTAGCCGTGGCGAGCGCGCCGCCGAAGGTGCCGAGCAGCGCGAAACCGGCGATTGCCACAACCAGTTCCTTGGGAAAGGCGAGGAAGATCGCGCCGACCGTCGCCCCGAAAAGGCCGATCAGCAGATAGAAGCCGCCGGCGGCGATCGCCGCGAAGTAACGCCGACCGGGATCCTCGTGCGCTTCGCGGCCCATGCAGATGGCAGCCGTGATCGCCGCCAGGTTCAGCGCGAAGCCGCCGAACGGGGCGAGGAGCAGATTGGCTGCGCCGGTCCAGCCGATCAGTGGGGAGATCGGCAGGCGGTAGCCGGAAGCGCGGATGACGGCGACGCCAGGAACATTTTGCGAGGCCATGGTGACCACGTAGAGGGGCAGCGCGACGCCGACCAGCGCCCGCCAGGAGAATTGCGGGGCGGTGAATACCGGTATCGCGAGTTCCAGTTGCAGCCCTTCGAGGTGCAGCTGTCCCGCCGCGGCGGCGAGGACGGTGCCGAGCAGCAGGGTGACGACGACAGCGTAGCGTGGCAGCAGGCGGCGGCAGATCAGGTAGGCGCAGAACATCGGGAAGACCAGGACAAACTGCTTGTGCATCGCCACGAAGGCGTCGACGCCGAAGCGCAGCAGCACCCCCGCGAGCATGCCGGCGGCCAGCGAGAGGGGGAGCCTGTCGATCATTCGTTCGAACCAGCCGCTGCAACCGGAAACCGTGATCAGTGTGGCCGAAACCAGGAAGGCGCCGATTGCCTCGGGCAGCGAAACGCCGGCTGCACTGGTGATCAGCATGGCCGCGCCGGGTGTGGACCAGGCCGTCAGCACCGGTACCCGGTAGCGCAGTGACAGCGCGATGCTGGTCAGCCCCATTCCCAATCCGAGCGCGCACATCCACGAGGCGATCTCGACCGGCGTTGCCTGCAGCGTCTGCGCGGCCTGCAGGACGATCACCGCCGAACTGGTGAAGCCGACGAGGACGGCGACAAAGCCGGCGATCAGTGCGGAAGCCGAGAAATCATCGAGTAGTCGCATCAATCGTCTTTGCCCGGGTGGTTGTTTCGGTCTTGCAGGTTTTCCTTGCAAGGACGCATGGTAAGACTTCGCAGGGAAGCCGACCAGCTTCGCAACGCCTGCAGATGCCTTCGCGGCTGGCGAACGAACGCCGTCCACCGCACCTCGATGGCGCTGCCACCGGTCAGCAGGCGCCTCTCCGCGGGGAGTGCTTGGCAACCCGTAGCGGCCTTCGGACAAGCGGCGCAGACGCCTTGCGACGGGCAGGACGAGGCCTCCCGCGGGTGCGCGTGCGCCGATTCGTACATTGCTATAGACTGCTTGGCGACGTGAATCGGTGCCTGTTGATTCACGATTTCTCACACGAACACGAAGATCGCGAGGGTGCTGACATGAACGATGAAACGAGAGCTGCGACGGCCAAGCTCGGGAAAGCGAAGGCGGAGCCGGAGGGAGACCTCCTGACGGGAATCGAGGACCGCCGTACCGGGCTCGGAGTCGACGCGCTGAAGCGCGCATTGATCGACAAGCTGGTGTATGTGCAGGCGCGCTTCCCGCAGGTTGCGACGCGGCGTGACTGTTTCGTGGCACTCGCGCAGGCGGTGCGCGACCGCCTGCTGCAACGCTGGGTGCAAACCGCGCGCACGTACCGGGACCAGGGCAGCCGCACCGTCTGCTATATGTCTGCGGAATTCCTGATCGGCCCGCAACTGGGCAACAATCTGATCAACCTCGGCATCTACGAGAATGCCCGGCAGGCGGTCGAGGAACTCGGTCTCGACCTGGACGTGCTGATCGATCAGGAAGAGGAACCCGGGCTCGGCAACGGCGGCCTCGGGCGGCTCGCTGCCTGTTATCTCGATTCGCTGGCGACGCTCGAAATCCCAGCCATCGGCTACGGCATCCTTTATGAATTCGGAATTTTCACGCAGGCGATCCGTGACGGGATGCAGGTCGAACTGACCGACAAGTGGTTGCGTGCCGGCAGCCCCTGGCTGATCCATCGTCCGAACATCGCTTTCGATGTCAAGCTCGGTGGCCATACCGAATTTCAGTACGAGGCGAACGGCCATCGCCGTCTGCGGGTGCAGTGGGTGCCGGCCAAGGTCGTGCGCGGTACCGCCTGGGACATGCCGGTGCTTGGTTACGGCGTCAACACCCCCAACCGGCTGCGGCTGTGGAGCGCCGAGGCGCCGGAATCCTTCGATTTCGCGGCATTCAACGCCGGCAATTATTATCAGGCGGTGGACGCGCAGATTCGCTCGGAAACGATCACCAAGGTGCTCTACCCGAACGACGAAACCGAAGCCGGTCAGGAACTCCGGCTCGAACAGCAGTATTTCTTCGTGAGTTGCTCCCTGCGCGACATGATCCGCCTGCAATTGCAGCGCGAGAATTCGCTCGAACGCTTCCACGAAAAGTTCGTCGTCCAGCTCAACGATACGCATCCGTCGATTGCCGTCGCCGAACTGATGCGCCTGCTGGTCGACGAATATTCAATGGAATGGGACGACGCCTGGTCGATCACGCGACGGACTTTTGCCTATACCAACCATACTCTGCTGCCGGAAGCGCTCGAGAAGTGGCGGCTGGAACTGTTCAAGCGCGTGCTGCCGCGGCATTTCGAGATCATTTGCGAGATCAACATCCGATTCTTGGACGAGGTGCGCATTCGTTTCCCCGGCGACGAAGCGCGCCTCTCCCGCATGTCGCTGATCGACGAGTCGGGTTCTCGCTACGTGCGCATGGCGAATCTGGCGGTCGTCGGCAGTTTCGCGGTGAATGGCGTGGCAGCGCTGCATACGCAGCTGCTCAAGTCCGACGTGCTCACCGATTTCCACGAGATGTGGCCGGAGAAGTTCACCAACAAGACGAACGGCGTGACGCCGCGGCGTTTCGTCCTGCTCGCGAACCCGACGATGTCGAAACTGATCGATGACACGATCGGGCCGGGCTGGGTGACCGACATGACCCGCTTGCGGGAGCTTGAACCCTACGCCGACGATCCCTCCTTCCATGCCGAGTGGCGGCGGGTCAAGGCAGGCAACAAGCTCAGGCTGCTGCACGAGATCAAGCGGCATGCACACCTCGATGTCGACCCGGCGACGATGTTCGACGTGCAGGTGAAGCGCATGCATGAGTACAAGCGACAGCACCTCAACCTGCTGCACGTGGTATCGCTGTATCTCCACCTGAAGGAAAATCCCCATCTGGACGTCGCGCCGCGCACCGTGATCTTCGGTGGCAAGGCAGCCCCTGGCTACTACATGGCCAAGCTCATCGTCCGCCTGATCAATGCCGTCGGCGATCTGATCGGGCGCGATCCCGCCATGCGAGGCCGACTACAGGTCGTCTTCTACCCCAACTACAACGTCAAGAGCGCACACAATATTTTCCCCGCAGCCGATCTTTCCGAACAGATCTCCCTGGCTGGCAAGGAGGCCTCGGGGACAGGGAACATGAAGTTCCAGATGAACGGAGCCGTCACCATCGGCACGCTGGACGGTGCCAACGTCGAGATTCGCGAGGAAGTCGGTGCAGACAATTTCTTCCTCTTTGGTCTGACGACGCCCGAGGTCGTTCGATTGCGGCAGAAGGGCTACCGGCCGCGCGACTACTACGAGGCCAACCCGCACCTGCGCGAGGTGATCGACCTGATCGCCAGTGGCTTTTTCTCACGCGGCGACCGCGAGGTCTTCCGGCCGCTGGTCGACCACCTGCTCAACCATGACGAATACATGGTGCTGGCCGACTTCCAGTCGTACATCGAGTGTCAGCAAGCGGTCTCGGCGGCGTACCTCGACAGCGATCGCTGGTGCCGGATGTCGATCCTGAACGTCGCTCGTTCCGGCTTCTTCTCTTCCGACCGGGCGATTCGCGAGTATTGCGAAGAGATCTGGAAGGTCAGGCCGGTTCGCATCGAGCTCACCAATCTCTCGGGTGAAGACATGAAGTTCAGCCGCGCGGTCAGCGGAGTCGACTAAGTCGTGGCGACTGCGCTCCGGTTGCCAGCGGGTGACCGGAGCGCGGCAAATCGGGGCAGGCCGTGGCCGCCCGCCCGGGCGCGTCGATTACCAGCGGCGAACCTTGATGATGTGCGCCATCTTGTCCGGCGGGGTCAGTTCGACGTAGACCGATGGCCCGCTCCAGCGGTAGCGTTCGTCCGAGAGCAGGTCATGCGCCTGGTACTGCTCGTCGTGGCCGATGCCGAAGGTGTCGAGAGGGATGTGCAGCAGCGACCAGTGCTTGTGGAAGGGGTCGAGGTTGACCACGCAGATGACGATGTCCGAACGGTCTTCGGTCATCTTGGCGTAGGCGAGTATGTTCGGGTCGTCGGTCGCCAGGAAGACGACGTTGTTGTAAGAGTGGAGGGCCGGGCATTCCTGGCGGATGGCGTTGATCCGCGTGATGACGTCGACGATGTTTCCCGGTACGTTCCAGTCGCGTACCCGGATTTCGTATTTCTCGGAGTCGAGATATTCCTCCTTGCCCGGGATCGCCTCGTTTTCGCACAGCTCGTAGCCACTGTAGATGCCGTATACGCTGGACAGTGTGGCGGCGAGCACGGCGCGCATGATGAACGCCGGACGACCGCCGAACTGCAGGATCGGCGGCAGAATGTCCGGCGTGTTGGCGAAGAAGTTGCCGGTGAAGTATTCCTTCATTTCGCCACAGGTCAGCTCGCCGACGTAGTCGCTGAGATCGTGCTTGTGGTTGCGCCAGGTGAAATAGGTGTAGGACTGGGCAAAACCGACCTTGGCCAGCAGCCGCATCATCTTAGGCTTGGTGAAGGCTTCGGCCAGGAAGATGACTTCCGGGTGTTTGCGGTGCACTTCGCCGATCACCCATTCCCAGAACGGCACAGGCTTGGTGTGGGGGTTGTCGACACGGAAGGTGGTGACCCCCTTGTCAATCCAGAACAGGAAGATGCGCAACATTTCCTGCCACAGTCCGGCGCGGTCGCTGGTTCCGAAGTTGAGCGGGTAGACGTCCTGATATTTCTTGGGCGGGTTCTCGGCGTACTTGATCGAACCATCGGGGCGGTGGAAGAACCACTCGGGATGTTCCGCGACATACGGGTGGTCGGGCGAACAGTTCATCACGTAGTCGAGAGCGATTTCGATCTCCAGTTGGCGGCAGGTGGCGACGAACTGGTCCCAGTCGTCCCAGGTTCCGAGCTGCGGTTCGAGCGCCATGTGGCCGCCGTGCTTGTTGCCGATTGCCCAGGGACTGCCGACGTCGCCGGGGACGGTGACGAGACTGTTGTTCTTGCCCTTCCGGAAGCGGTGCCCGATCGGGTGGATCGGCGGCAGGTAGACAACGTTGAAACCCATTGCCTTGATCGCTGGCAGGCGCCGGATGCTGTCCTGCAGCGTGCCGTGCCGATAGGGAACGGCGCCCTGCGAGCGCGGAAAGAACTCGTACCAGGCGGCGAAGCGGGTGATCGGCCGATTCACCATGATGGTCAGTGCCGGCGCCAGTTGATATCCCTCGCTGCGATCCGGGTAAGTGGCCATCATCGTGTTCATCACCTTGCCGATGCCGAGATCGATCGCGCCACGCTGTTCTCCGGCGGCCAACGCCGTTTCGATCGCATTGATGATGCTCGCCATGCGGTCGCGGTCTTCCCCTTCCGCCAGCGTCGCAGATTTCTTCAGAACCGCCAGACCTTCGAGCAACTCGCTCCGGAGGTCGGCTCCCGGCACGCTCTTCTTGCCGATCTCGTCTACCCACGACAGATAGCGCTCGGCATATGCCTCGATGGTGTATTCCCAGCGTCCGATCGCGTCGACCATGAATTCGCCGAACCAGCGGTCGTTGTCGCCCTGCGTCATCGGGCTCTCCCGCCATTGCCGGTCACCGACCGGGCGCGCCTTGAGCACGGCCGCCAGCTTGTCGTGCCCTTCCTTGTAGATGTCGGCACTGACCGTGACCTTCTCGCCGACGACGCGCTTGATCGGGAAACGGCCACCGTCTACCTGCGGCTCGACGGCTTCGATGATCAGACGGGGATATTCTTGGGGAACCATGATCCTGCTCCTAAATCCTGCCCCGGGCAAATCCCGGAGACAGTCAAGTCCTGAACCGGACGGTCCGTGCGGGCCGTCACTGAGCGATCGACCGAAGAGGCTCGTGCCCAGTTCGATCGACCGTAGCGCCTGCTACTTCACCAGCGAATCGTAGAGTCGCTTGGTCTGCTGCGCGATGCTCGGCCAACTGAAGACTTCACGCGCACGCTCTTGACCGGCTGCCGCCATCGAATCGGCGAGTTCCGGATCGTCGAGCACCTTGTTGATCGCCGCCGCCAGGTCGCGCGAGAAAACGTCCGGATGGACCGGCTCGAACGGTGCGACGTGCAATTGCTCGAGCGGCACCAGGAAACCGGTCACGCCATCCACCACGACCTCCTTGATGCCGCCGACGGCACTCGCGACGACGGCGGTACGGCAGGCCATGGCTTCGAGATTGATGATTCCGAAGGGTTCGTAGATCGACGGACAGCAGAAGACGGTGGCGTGTGAGTAGAGTTCGATGGCCTCTTCCTTGGTCACCATCTCGCGAATCCAGATCAGGTTCTGGAAACCGTCGTGGCGAACGTGCTTGACCGCCGCCTCCATTTCGGCGAGCACTTCCTTGGTGTCGGGCGCGCCGGCGCAGAGCACGACCTGCGCGTCGCGGTTGATGTACTTGACTGCATTGACCAGGTGAACGATGCCCTTTTGCCGCGTGATCCGGCCGACGAAGAGGACGATCGGTCGCTCCGGATCGACCCCGTATTTCTCGAGTGCCGTGGTCTCGTCGGTCGGGTGGTACTGGTCGACGTTGATGCCGTTGTAGATCACCGTGATCTTGTCCGGATCGATGTCGAAATGTTCCAGG
>WBZT01001189.1_pt1 | contig 19460 bp, 16 predicted proteins | sample 5204241 | NCBI WGS metagenome assembly WBZT01 (sample SAMN12344358, study PRJNA552823) | activated sludge metagenome | biome: Activated sludge suspended growth; feature: Nitrification reactor; material: Wastewater; isolation source: activated sludge from nitrification reactor of wastewater...
GTGCGGAGTAGCCGGGCCGAGGCGCATTTTCGCCTGACCGCCTCTGTGTGACGGTGGGCGGGAGCACCAAACAAACATGGATCGTGCATTGCAGCGACTTGAGCGCGTGCTCGAGTTAGAGAAACAACAGGGCTATCAGAACAAGGCGGTCGTTGGCGGCATCCGGCAGTTCGCCGTGTTCTGGGTCACCCAGGCCAACGAAGAGGCCGCCGATGAGGCCGATCACGCGCTGGCCGAGCAGGTATCCGAGGTGTTGATGGAGTATGGCCGGCTGTCGGGTGCCGAGGCGCGCGCCCGAGCCATCGATTCGCTCCTGGCCAGCCTCGAGCGGCGGCGTTCCCGCCGGCCGCAAGCTCCGCCGCCGGCCCGTTCCGCGCCGCCGCGCCGCCAGCCCGAGCCCCCGCCGCCAAGAACCGCCGAGGTCGCGGCCGGGCCAGCCACGGCCGCCGCCGCGCCGAGCGCGCCGCCCGTGGACGAAGAACTGGACGAAGAGCTGGCGTCCGCGCCGGAGGCGGCCCTGGAGCCGGAGCGGCCGCCCGCTGCCTCCGACCCGCTGGGCCTGACCCAACCGGTGACGGCGCTCAAGGGTGTGGGCCAGAAGATTGCCGAGCGGCTGAACCGCATTGGCCCGCAGACCATTTGGGAGTTGCTCTATCTCTTTCCCCGTCGCTACGACGACTACACCCTGATGAAGCCCATCAGCAAGCTGAACTACGGCGAGCAGGTGACGGTCATCGGCACGATCTGGCAGACCCGCACCCGAAAGACGCGCATCAACCAATCCATCGTCGAGTGCATCGTCAACGACGGTACAGGCACGGTGCAGGCGACGTGGTTCAACCAACCCTGGCTGGCCGACCAGCTGCCGGCCGGCCTGCAAATCGTCCTCAGTGGCAAGGTGGATCTGTTTCTGGGGCGGCTGGTGTTCAATTCGCCGGAGTGGGAACCGCTGGAACTGGAGCCGCTGCGCACGCGGCGCATCGTGCCCATCTATCCCCTGACCGAAGGGCTGACGGCCAGCAAGATGCGTGAACTGATGCAGCGCACCGTCCGCGAGTGGGCCGAGCGCGTGCCCGACCCACTGCCCATCGAGACGCGCCGCCGGCTACATCTCTACTCCCTGGCTTATGCCCTACAGCAGATGCACTTTCCGGAGAGCCACGAGGCGCTGCGCCAGGCGCGACGACGGTTGGCCTTCGATGAGCTTTTCCTGTTGCAACTGGGTGTGCAGCGACAGCGCCGCGAATGGCTGCAATACACGGCGCTGCCCCTGGTCGCGCCGCCGGAGCGCTACGAGACCTTCCTGGCCGCGCTGCCTTTTAGTCTGACGGCGGCCCAGCAGCGGGTGGTGGACGAGATTCGCGCCGACATGACCCAGAGCCGGCCCATGAACCGCCTGCTGCAAGGCGATGTCGGCTCCGGCAAGACGATCGTGGCCGCCGCGGCAATGGTCGCGGCCGTTGACGCGGGCGCGCAATCAGCCCTGATGGCGCCGACCGAAATCCTGGCCGAGCAGCACTATCGCGGCCTGCGCCAATTGCTTGAGCCGCTGGGCATCCACGTGTCCCTGCTGACCGGCAGCACCCCGGCCGCCGAGCGCGCCGTCATCCTGTCCGGCCTGGCTGACGGCTCCATCCACATCGCCATCGGCACACACGCCCTTATCCAGCCGCCCGTGACCTTCCACCGGCTGGCGCTGGCCGTCATCGATGAGCAGCACCGCTTCGGCGTGGATCAGCGCGCCGCGCTGCGCCAGAAAGGGCCGCAGGTGGGTGAGGACGCCATTAGCCCGCACCTGTTGGTCATGTCGGCCACGCCCATCCCACGCACGCTGGCCCTGTCGCTCTACGGCGACCTCGACCTGTCGGTGCTTGACGAGATGCCGCCCGGACGCCAGGAGATCAAGACCCGTTGGCTGCGGGCCTCAGAGCGCGAGCGGGCCTATAACTTTATCCGCCGCCAGACGGCCGAGGGTCGCCAGGCTTACATCATTTACCCTCTGGTCGAAGAATCGGACAGCATCGACGCGCGGGCCGCCGTGGAGGAGTTCGAGCGGTTGAGCCGCGAGGTCTTCCCCGACCGGCGTCTGGGTCTGGTGCACGGCCGGTTGCGCGCCAACGAGAAGGACGAAGCCATGCGCGCCTTCGCCGCAGGTGGGTCGGATGTGCTGGTGGCTACGTCGGTCATCGAGGTTGGCGTGGACGTGCCCAACAGTACGATCATCGTCATCGAGGGGGCCGATCGCTTTGGGCTGGCCCAACTGCACCAATTCCGCGGGCGTGTCGGCCGGGGCGAGCACCAATCCTACTGCATTCTCATCGCCGAGGACGTGAGCGCCGAGGCCGAGCAGCGCCTGGCCGCCCTGGAGGCGACCAACGATGGCTTTGTGCTGGCCGAGCGCGACCTGGAGCTGCGCGGGCCGGGCGAGTTCTTCGGCAGCCGGCAGAGTGGTTTGCCGGAGCTGCGGCTGGCCTCGTTGCTGCACGATGTCGAAGTGCTCGACATGGTCCAGCGCGAGGCGGCGGCGCTGTTTGCCGCTGACCCGCAACTGGAATGGCCGGAGCATGCTCTGTTACGCGACCGGCTAGAGGCATTCTGGCGACAGGCGGGCGATGTAAGCTAGCGTTGTGACAAAGGAGGGTGCAGATTGATCAAGCGAGCGGTATATCCAGGCACATTCGATCCCGTGCACGTCGGCCACATCGATCTGATGCTGCGTGCCGCGGATCTGTTCGACGAATTGTGTGTGGCCGTCTACGATCATCGGCGGCCGACCAAGTCGGTCCTGTTCTCCATCGATGAGCGTGTGGACATGATCCAGGAGGCGCTCCAGAATCCGGGCAACATCGTCGTCATGCCGTTCACCGGTCTGCTGGTGGACTTCGTTCGTCATATTGAGGCGCGCATCATCATTCGCGGCCTGCGCGTCTTTTCCGATTTCGAGTTCGAGTTCCGTTCCGCCCTGGCCAACCAACGGCTGGCGCCGAACATCGAGACAGTCAGCCTCATGACCCGCGAGGAGAACTCCTTTGTCAGTGGCAGCACTGTGCGCGAGATCGCCTCGCTGGGTGGCGATGTTTCCAGCATGGTGCCGCCGGGCGTGGCCCGGCGACTCTACGCCCGTTTCCGCGACGAAGACCCGGTGCTCTTTTCCGGCTCTCTGCCTCTACGTGATTAGGTGAATTGCATGGATATTCAACATCTGGTCGACCGTCTTGAACAAGCTCTTAACGAGAGCACCCGTGTCCCGCTCAGCGCCTATTTGCTGGTCAACGAGGAGAAGGTCTATAGCCTACTTGACCAGATGCGTGTCGCCGTGCCGGAGGAGATTAAGCGCGCCAATCGCATCGAGGCCGAGAAGGAACGCATCCTGGCTCAGGCCAAGGAAGAGGCTGAGCGCATCCGCGAACTGGCGCGGCAGGAAGCGGGCGAACTGGTGAAACGTGACGCGGTTGTCAACGCTGCGCAGCACCGCGCCGAGAATATCATCGAGCGCGCCCGCCGCGATGCCGAGGCGCTGCACCAGGATGCCGATGTCTACATCGTCGATGTGTTGCAACGGCTGGAGCAAGACCTGATGCGCACGATGTCGGTTGTCCGCAATGGTCTGGAGAAGGTGCAGGCCGAACAGATGGCCCACGCAGCGCGCCACGACAGTGAGACCGAGGCCGCCTAGAGTGTGTATGCCAAGTAGCGCTGGTCACGCCCGCCCCGGGCTGAAGCCGCGGGACTAGTCGGCGGCGGCCCCTGAACGGGCCTTTAGAACGGGACGAGCGTTGCCTGAGCCGGCCTCGGCCGGCGTCGCTTGAGCCGGCCTCGGCCGGCGTCGGGGCATAGCCTGGTTGCCTTTAGGCCTGGGTGGCCTGGCCGGACAGACCGCTTCACGAATTTGCATACACGGCCTGGCCGGCGTTAGAGGCGGGCGAAGCTATAGCCTACGCCGCGCTGTGAGAGGATGTAGCGCGGCTCTTCGGGGCGCGCCTCGATCTTGCGCCGCAGGCGGTGGACGTAGACGCGCAGCCGATCCTCGTAGACGGTCTCCATCGGCCACAGGCGGCGCAGGATGAAGTCCATTGACACCGTCTGCCCCGCGTGGCGCATCAAGATGTAGAGCAACTTCGTCTCTGTGGGCGTCAGCGCGACCTCATTGCCGTTGACGATCGCCCGCTGGTGGGGAAAGCTAACCACCAGGTGTTCATCGACCACGGTTTCGGCGCTGAGGGTATAGGCGAAATCGCCGATGCGCCGTAGTACGCGCCGCACCCGCGCCACCAACTCCCCAGGATTGAACGGCTTAGTGATGTAGTCTTCGGCATACTGGTCGATCGTCTGGATGATCGTGTCGTCCTCATCAACGGCCGTCAGCATGATGATGGGCAGGTCAGAGTAGTTGAGGACGGTCTCGCAGAAGTCGAAGCCATTCATGCCGTAGGGCATGTGGATGTCGACCAAGGCTAGATGAGGCAGTCCGTTACGCTGGATCATCTCCAACCCTTCTTCGCCGGAGGCGGCCGTCGAGACCTGGAAGCCCGACTTCTGCAGCGCGGCGGAGACCAGACGTACCATCGAGTAGTTGTCATCGAGAACGAGAACTCGAAAGGTATGGGCGTCAAATCCCGCGGTCATTCCGGCTAAATTGTCCTTGGCCAAGCCACAACCTTGAGTTAATGTGAATTGTGCCCGGCGCGGCTCCAGAGATACAGCATCGATATTCACAACCCTCCGCGGACGCACTTCACCACGGTTGCCCCAATTCCTTGCCCCTGCTGACATTCTAGCAGCGCCGGGGACTTGGCTCAACCAATATTCACGCAATGTTCGCAATTGGTGGGCGACCGGGTCAATCGGTGTCGATGGCGGTGTAGCGGCCGACGCTATGCCGCCGGTAGCGCAAGGCGGCGTAGACCACCAGCGAGACAGCCAACATCGCGAAGATGTTGACGAAGAAGGTGGCAATGCGCCACAGGGTTGTGGCCGGGTCGGGGAAACCCAGCACCAGCGAGAGACCAAACCAGACAGGGAAGCTGGCGAACTGGGCCGCGCCGGCAACGGCCACGAACTCGCGCCGCCCGGCCTCATCGGCCGTATCCAGCCCGGCGAGGATGCCGACGAGCAGCGAGATGGCGAAGTTGCTCGTTAAGGTGCCATATTCGTCAAACTGGATGGGGCCACCCATGACGGCCGCGGCAAGCGCCCCGGCGGCGATGGCGATGACGGTGCTGAGGCCCAGCACTGCGGCTCCCTGCCGGGCGAGCGCCCAGTCGCCGGCCCAGCTGCCGAAGCCGATGGCCAACACCTGCGACAGGAATGGCGTAATGAGGAAGGCGATGATTAGCGTGCCTATGTCGCCGGAGAGTAGCCCATAGGCCAGCAGCAAGGTCGAGACGCCAGCGCGGGCGATGTAGGCGGAGGTGATGTGGTTCTCTTGCCATAACTCTTGCAGCACGTAGACCGAAGCGACCTTCATCGGCCGCGAGACCTCGCGCGCCGGCTCATCGGTGACGATGGCCATCACTTCATCACAGATGATGGTGTACTGGGCGGGGTCATACGCGGGCGCGGCCATGACCGCTTCGACAAAGCACGTGGACAGAGGGGCGGAAGTGGAGACCGTAACTTCCTCCTGCTCGCTGAACTTACCGGCCTCATAGGCCCGGACGCGCGCGACTGTGACGCCCTTTATGCCGCACTCAATGGCCAGTTGCGCAATGGCTTCGCCTTTACCCTGTGGCGTCGAAACTGTAACTTCTTGCATGGTGACAGCCCCATTGTTCTGTGTGCTATGGGCCTAGAATAAGAAAAGGCAATATCCCCCGACAATGTATCAAGGGTATAATTACAGCGCGTCCTGCTTGACCACCAGCGCATTTGACCGCTGATCCGAGGCAGCCGCAGAGCCAGCAGCGATGTCGTCTCAAGACTTGGCCCACCCCCCAGTCACTTCGGCCCCAACGGGAACTTCGGCCGTTGCCCGACGAACCGACGCGCGCTTCTACCTGGCCGTCGTCGGTGGCGCGGCCTGGCTGGTGGGCATTGGGGTGGCCGCGGCCGTGGCTGTGGGGCCGGGCTTCTGGCTGCTGATGGGCGTGGCGGCCCTGGCAGGAGCGGTGGCCCTGTGGCAAGCCGGCCGCGCGGGGCTGGTGCTGGCCGCGGCGGCGGCGCTGGCGCTGGGAGGGGCGCGCCTGGCCTTCGCCCGACCGGCCATCGACGCCGGCGCTCTGGCGTACTATAACGGCCGCGTCGGGGTGGAAGTGCGCGGCGAGGTTGTCGCTGCGCCAGAACGGAGCGATACCAGCCTGCGGCTGCGCGTCGCCGCGCGGGAACTGGTCGTTGACGGCGCAACCCTGCCGGTGGAGGGCGTGGTCACTGTTCAGACCTATCGCTATCCGGCCGTGGATTATGGGGCGACGGTCAGCCTCCGCGGCGACCTGGCCTCGACCGGCGACGTGGGCAGCGCCGGCTACGCTGCTTACCTGCAACGACAAGGCATCTACAGCGTCATGAGCTACCCGGACGTGACGGTGCTGGCGACGGGCGGTGGCGCGCCCCTCAGGCGTGTCCTGTTGGCCGTGCGCGAGCGCGGCCGGGCGACTCTGGCCGCCATTCTGCCCGAACCGCAGGCGTCGCTCCTGACCGGCATTCTCCTCGGCGACGACAGCGGCCTGCCGGAGACGACGACCGCGGCCTTCAAGACGACGGGCATGACCCACATCATCGCCATTTCCGGCTTCAACATCGCCCTCATCATTGCCCTGCTCGACCGCCTGACCGCGCCGCTGTTGCCCCGGCGGACGGCGGCGCTGGTCATCGTCGTCTTTCTGGTGTTCTACACGCTGCTGGTAGGCGCGGCCGCCTCGGTAGTGCGCGCGGCGCTCATGGGCATTACCTACCTGATCGGCCTGCGGCTGCTCGGCCGGCAGACGTGGGCCTTGGCCGGCCTTTTCGTCGCCGCTTTCCTGATGACCCTGCTCGACCCCAACACCTTGTGGGATGTCGGCTTCCAACTGAGTTTCGCCGCGACGCTGGGCCTGATGCTCTACGCCACGGCCTGGACGCGGCAACTGGACAGGGGCAGCGAGGCGCTCCTGTCGCCGACGATGGCGCGGCCAGTCCGGCAACTGCTGCGCGAGGGTGTGGTCGTCACGCTGGCGGCGCAGGTGCTGGTCATGCCGCTGCTGCTCTATCACTTTGGCCGGCTGTCCCTGGCCAGTCTGCCCGCCAACCTGCTGGTACTGCCCGCGCAGCCGGCGGTGATGTTCAGCGGCGGCGTGGCTCTGTTCGCCAGCCTGTTGCTGCCGGCTGCCGGCCGCAAGGTGGCCGTGCCGGCCTGGCTCTTCCTGACCTATACGCTGGCGGTGATCGACCGGCTGGCGGCGGTTCCCTGGGCATCCGTGCCGCTGAGCCTGTCGCCGCTGGGTCTGGTGGCGGCCTATGTCGCCATCGGTGCGCTGACACTGCTGGCCACGCGCGACGGGGCGACGGGCCGCACGATGGCCGAGCGGCTGCGTCCGCGCGCCGTGCCAGTGACGGCGCTGGCGGGCGCGGCCGTCGTGCTCGTGCTGGCCGGTGCCTGGTGGCTGGAGCGGCCGGACGGCCGTCTGCATGTGGCCTTCCTCGATGTGGGCCAGGGCGACGCCATCTTCATCCAGTCGCCCGGCGGGGCGCAGGTGCTCATCGACGGCGGGCGCTACCCCAGCGTCGTTCTGGAGCGGCTGGGCGAGCAGATGCCCTTCTGGGATCACTCCCTCGACCTGGTTATCGCCACGCACCCCGACGACGACCACGTCGCCGGGTTACCGGAGGTCGTCGCTCGCTATGACGTGGCCCGGGTCATCACCAACGGCGCGACAGCCGACGACGCGCCCGCCTACGCGGCTCTGCTGGCCGACGGCGCGGCCGTCCACGTCGCGGTGCCGGGCGAGACCATCGACCTGGGCGACGGCGCGCGTCTAGACATCCTCAGTGCTGGCGGCGGGGACGGCCGCAACGACGCCTCTGTCGTCGCCCGCCTGACCTATGGCGCGCTCTCCGTTCTCCTGACCGGCGACGCGGAGGCAGCGGCCGAGAGCGCGCTGCTGGCCGGTGGGCGGCCGCTGGGGTCGGTCGTGCTGAAGGCGGGCCACCACGGGGCGAACACGTCCAGCAGCGCCGCCTTCCTGCGCGCCGTCGCCCCGCAAGTGATCGTCATCTCCGTCGGCACGGACAACACCTACGGCCACCCGGCCCCGGCGATGCTGGCGCGGGCGGCCGACATCGGCGCGACGGTCTTACGGACGGACCAATTGGGGACGATTGAGGTGATTAGTGATGGGAAGAGGATGTGGTGGGAGGTTGCGGGTGGTGGGCGTTGATGGGCAAGACCGGTAGGGGATAGTGACCCCCAAAACTAGACCGCCGGCTTAAGTGGATTCAGCTAGAATCCAGAGTATATTCTCCACGCTCAGAACGAACGCGCTAACTATGACCTTAACTTCGTAATGACACCGGCGGCGCCGGGTTAATCTTGCGGGTACATAGCTTCGATTTGAGGCGCGAATTTTTCGACCACGACCCTGCGCTTGATCTTCAGTGAGGGCGTCAGCTCGCCTGTTTCCTGGGCAAAGGGTGCCGGGAGCAGCGTGAAAGCCTTCACCTGTTCATATGGGGCCAGTTCCTGGGAGAGGTTGTTAAGGCGTTGCCGGAAGCAGGCCTGAATAGCGGGGTTATTCACCAGTTCGTCCCGCGTCCGATAGGCGATGCCTTGTTCGTCCGCATACTCTTCCAGCGCCTCAAAATTCGGCACGATCAGGACGCTGACGAACTTGCGCTGGTCGCCAATCGCGATCAATTGTTCGATGAAATGGTCCTTGGCGTAAACCGTCTCGACCTTCTGCGGGGCCACATTCTTGCCGCCGGAGGTGATGATCAGGTCTTTGATGCGGTCTGTGATCCGTAAAAAGCCGTCCTTGTCGAACTCGCCCACGTCTCCAGTGTGGAACCAGCCATCCCGGAACGCGACCGCAGTCGCCTCTGGCTTGCGGTAATATCCCTGCGTAAGGCTGGGGCTATTCACCAGAATCTCGCCGTTTTCAGCGATCTTCACCTGGCAGCCGGGAATCGGTTTGCCCACCGTGCCGAATTTATACGCGTTAGGGGTGTTGAACGTCACTATCGGCGAGGTTTCCGTCAGGCCGTAGCCCTCGCACACTAATAGACCGGCGGCAAAGAAAAATTCTTCGATGGCCTCGGCTAATGGCGCACCGCCGGCCGAAAAGAAGTTCTTGGGGCCGCCTACTACCGCCCGAACCTTGCTCAATACCAGCTTGTCGGCCAGCTTGTGCTGCCAGGCCAGCACCATCCCAGCCGAACCACCATCCTTCAGCACATATTGGTACCGCTTTCCCACGTCGATGGACCAGTAGAACAGCTTCTTCTTCAGGCCAGACCCCTGGCTGAGACCGTAGATGACGGCAGCGTAAATCTTCTCGTACAGTCGCGGCACGCTAACCATCACCGTCGGCCGCACCTCGCCCATCGCGACAATGACTTCCTTGGGATTGGCCAGATAGTAGTTCGTGGCCCCACGCTTGAATACGAAGAATGACCACGAGCGTTCATAGACGTGGCTCAGGGGCAAAAAACAAAGCGAGCGGTCGTCGGGTGTTACATGAAACTCATCTTCCAATGCTTTGAACTGGTGGAAGATGTTGGCGTGGGTCAGCATGACACCCTTCGGCTCGCCGGTAGTGCCGGAGGTGTAGATGATGGTCGCCAGATCATCAGCGCCGGCCGCCAGCCGCGCCTCAATCTCGCCGTTGGCTGCCGGATCCGCGCCTAACGCCCGGAGCTGGCTGAAATGCTGCGACCTTTCGCCATTGATCTCGGTCTGATCATCTAGGGCGATGATGTGTTTAAGGCTGGTGGAACTGGCGATTATTGATTGGGCCTTATCGTAATTAGCCTGGCCGCCAGTGAAGATAATCGCCATGCCGGTCTCGTCGACGATGTAGGCTGCCTCGTTTCTAGTGTTGGTGGCATAGATAGGCACGCTGACACCGCCGACGGCCAGCACGGCGAAATCCACCAGTGCCCACTCGGGCCGATTCTCGGCGAAGATACCAACCCGGTCGCCGGGCTGTACGCCCAGGGTCAGCAAGGCGCGGGCGATCTGCCGGACGGTGTCGCCCATCTCCCGGTAAGTGTACGATACCCATTGCCCATCAATTTTGATGCGCATCGCAACTTTGTCCGCATGTGTCTGCGCGCTCTCGAAGAGAATACCAGCCAGATGCTGATTGTTCATGTGGTGCCCACCCTGAAAGAACTCCCTCCTATAATATGACATAATCCGGGGAAAATAGCGAACGGATGGCTAATCGCTCAGGGCAATCGCATAAAGCCCATTTTCTCTCCCCAAGCGGCAGAGACAGCGCTTTCTATCTCGGATAGGGATGTGTCCTGAAGTTTGTGGGCGACGGCCGTTCTCAGCGATCCACTAAACGTTCCTCCAGCCAGCAAAGCGCATCCCGTTGGATTGTAATCTAGGAGCAAACCCTAGCCCTGGCACCTGCCCCATCTCCACTCCCCTGTTCGCTGCATCCACTAACGCGCCGACGATCTATTTGCGGCCGCAGCCCGTTGGCCCCGTGGTGAGTAGGCCAGCATTCGATAGAGAACCAAGAAGATCGCCACGCCCCCGCTAACCAGATAGACGATCCGCATCACAGTCGTGTCGCTGTCACTGCCGGCCATTAATCCGTGTAGGAGCGCCATCCAGAATCCAAGATAGGATGTATAGTGAAGGGCGCGCCATGTCTTCTGTCCAATCCGCTTACGCACGTAGAAACTGGCGATGAGGGCGACTAACAAGTAGAAAGCCAGCACACCTATACCGGTCCAGAACGGTTTGTAGGGACTGGTAAATGGGATGAGCAATTGCCAAGGGGTGAAGCCAATGTAGGCGTCACCAAGCAATACCAGCCCATGGAGCGTGGCGAAGACCACTCCCAAAATAGGCAAATACTCGTGCAAGGCAAAGGCGACCGGTACACTGACAACCCCCTTGATCACCTTGCTGCTCATCATGATACCCCAGCATGTTGCCAGCCAAAGGAGGATGTAGGCTACTACCCCACCGGCGCGCGCCAGATACCAGTAGGTTTGGCTATCAGCAGCCAATGGAAGCCCCATGAGCCTGGCCTGGTCGCTAACGATGATTCGTAGCGAGGGCGGTAGGATGCCGATTGCCACCTGGCTGAACTGGCTAAGCCAGCTCTGGTCGCCGGCCAGTTGAAAGTTGCGCCAGAGGGCAAACAACCCCGCCAGAATCAGAACACAGCTTCCCACGATCATCAAGCCCACGAGTTGCCTCGCTCCGCGGGTGTCGTCGTTGTTGCCGGTTAACATATCCAAATATCTCCTCAACTAGACTTGCCAGTCCATTAATGTTGTCAGGGGCATGGCGAGCAGGGAATCAACTGCCCGCAGATACATTATTATCTCCCCCGTTGGAAGGAGGGGGCGGTGCGGCCGCAACCTGAACTGGGGCCGGCGGCGGCGGGGCAACATACTCCGGCATGGTCGGCAGTGGGGCCAGGGTTGGCAATGGAGCCAGGCTGGGCATTGCCAGGTTATTGATCGACGTCGCCATCTCGCCGCCAGCTACACTCAGTGTGTCGCCCTGTGTTCCCACGCCGACCACAAGCGCCAGCGTGGGCAACGGTCGGACGTCCAGCCGGGGAATATCTACCAGCGGGGGTATGGTGGGCCATGGGGTCGCTCCGGCGACGATTGGCTCAGGGGAAGAGGTCACAACTGCCTGCGTCGCCGTGTTACTGCTCTCAACCCGACCGATGGCATTCCATCCGGCGACCGCTCCCAACACACTGAGCGTGGCGAGCGAAATCTTGTGCCCCTTCGTGATCTTATTGGTTTGTTTACGCTTGGTCATGATCGTTACTCCATTCGTTCATCGGTTCACTCCCGATAATGTCCAGACACTTGCTAAATTGACCCATCCCCGAAGTCAAGAGGGTCTCGCCACCAGTGGAGAAGATCAGGCCTTCGACATCCGGTTGCGATTCTAAATAGGCCAATCCCTCTTCGACACCCAGGATGAGCGCCAGCTTGGCATGTATCTCGGCTGTAAACACCCGGCCGCCGACAACCGAGACGGAAATTGCGTCAGTGACGGCCGGATGCCCTGTCCGCGGATCGATCAAGTGGTGTTGCAAGTGGCCATCCTTAAACCAACGCCGCTTGGCGATGGTCGAGGTTGCCACAGCATGATGGGACAGTGACAGAGTCGCCAGATTCATCTTCGGGTTCAGGGGATTTGCGAGTCGAATCTCCCAGCCGTGCCGGCCGTCGGGAAAGCCATAGGCATAGAGATCGCCACCGGCATTTATCAGACAGGGACCATCCCCGCACACTTCGTCGAAAGCCCGATCGACTGTCCAGCCTTTACCCATTCCACCCAGGTCAAACAACATACCAATCGGTCTATTGATCATGCCGGTCGAGCGATCGAGCTGAACGTGACGATAATCAAGACCGCTCCTCAGATCGGGTATCGGCATGGCTTGATAGCCATCACCCAGCGGTTCTATTGCCGCCCGTAGGGGTCGTTGATCACTAATGGCAGCAAAGGTGCGGTCATAACCAGCCCTTTCCAGGTAAGGCAGGATCGTCGGGTCGTAGATGCCGCCGGATTTCTGGGCCGCCCACAAGGCCGCCTCCAGCGCGGCAAACAGGTCGGGACTGGCCATAAATGTCGATCCGTCATGATTATTCAGGCGCGATAGTTCACTCGTTGGCAGAAAGCGCGACAGCAGTTGCTCAAAGTAACGAAACAAGTCCTCAACATTTCCTACCAGCGATCGCTTCGCGGGCGTGTAGATCAAGGCGTGAATGCCGGTGCTCATCGCTCGAAAGTTGTGCTGTTGCCACTGCCACGACGGCGGGGAAACTGTTCTGGACGGCTTAATCATCGTGATGGTCGTCATCGTGATGGTCGTCGTCGTGATGGTCGTTATCGTGATGGTCGCTATGATCATCTTGATGAGGCGGTGGATTCGTCTGGCTATTGCCGTCGCTAACGACCTGAGCCGCATTCGCCTGCTGCGCAGCGATTTGATCATAGGCCAACTGCAACTGGGTATAGATTGGTTCAAGTTGCTGGCGAATCTGCGCATCTTCATTCGTCAGCTTGGCCTGCAGGCCATTCATCTCCACTTGAAAAGTCTGGTCCGCAGCCATGATTTCGGTCTGAATCCGCTCGCCTTCTTTTTGCAGCGAAGCATTTTTCTCGGAGGCATCGAGTAGCGCTCGGTTCGTGTCTGCCAGTCTTTGCGCTAGCGCATCCAGTTGCGCTTTATAGCTTGCGTCAAGATCGTTGATTGCCGCCTGGCGAAGCTCGATTTGATCCAACATGGCGGCCTCCCGCGCGGCAAAGGCGTCAGATTCGGCCGTCATTGGTGCAACTAACGCTTCAGAGACATCTGCCGTGGGCTGTGTCACTGTGTTGGTGTTTGTGCGCCCGTCGGCCGAGGCACCCAGGATTAGAAAGGCCAGGGTGATAACACCCGTCATTACAGCTGCGCCGATCAAGGCTGTCTTGCGTTCCATAGATTTATCCCTCTCACTGGCCCAACTGGGCTTGGGCGGCGGCCAATTTGGCAGTGGCCTCATCCAGTTGAACCTTAAGTTGTTGAATATTGACTTGATACTGATAGTAGGCTTGCTGCCGCTGACTATCGTAGACGGTCGCTCGCTCCGACTGAGTGGCAAGAAGTTGATCGACCTGTTGCTGCAGATCTGTTTCTTGCTGCTGCAACCCAGCCAATTGTCCTTCGCCCGTCGTTATCAAGGCTCTCATTTCTGCGGCGCGCGCTTGATAGTCAGACTCACGAGCCGCTAACTCCTGGTCAAGTTGCTGAATTTGCGTTTGAATCAACGCTTCGCGCGCGGCAAAAGCCGCCTGCACGGCGGGCACATCCGGCGCGACAGCCAGGGGGATAACAGTCGTCGGATTCGGCGGCGCCTCGAAACCACCTCTCGGCAAGAAACTAAAGATACCAATGGCGAGCACAACAACGCTGGTTGCTGCAACGGCCATCATCACACCTATGCTCTTCATGTTTAGCTCTCCTATAGACCCGGCGTTATGTCACCGGGTTGTCTTGTTGACACTCTTTTAGTGATAAAAACACTGCCAAAGTAACGGAAGAAAAAATCTCAATGAGGCCATGGAGCGTTTCGCCCCGTGGCTGGAATGGGTAGGCGTCGAAGTCATGATGCTTCTCGTAGACATCCTAGCCGAACGGCACGGCGGTGTGGTTAACCAGGGACTAAATATTGTTAAATCTGTCTTAAATCCCGCACCGGCCATTGATCAGGCCCATTGACTGTGACACAATCGCTCTTGTGTCCACCGTAGCTCGGCAGAGACAAGCATCAAGAGGTTGAAACTACGAAGATTCTATTGGTAGAAGATGATCAGTTGATCAGCGGCCCACTGGCTGTCCACTTACGTGGCAGTGGCTATAAGGTCTGGGTGGCCAACAACGGCCTCGATGGGTTGGCGCTGGCGGCGAAGGAGACGCCCGACATTGTTGTCCTGGATATCATGATGCCGGACATGGACGGATGGGAAGTCTGCCAGGCCTTGCGGGCGCGCAGTAGCGTGCCAATTCTGATGCTGACCGCTCTGGGAGATGAGATCGACCGCATTCTTGGCCTGGAGTTGGGTGCCGATGATTACCTGACCAAGCCGTTTAGCACACGTGAACTCATCGCCCGGTTGCGTGCCCTCTCGCGCCGTGTACACCTGGATAAGTCAGAGCCGCCGGTGGATTCCCGTCTGGTGGCTGACCCAATCGTCCTTGACTTGAAAACGCGCCGGGCCTTCAAGCGTGATCGAGAGCTTGCCCTGCGCTTCAAGGAATTTGAGCTTCTTAGTGTGCTTATGAATCGAGCCGGCGACGTTGTGACACGGGCGGAGTTATTCGATCAGGTCTGGGGCACGGATTGGCTCGGCGACACACGGACACTCGACGTCCATGTCCGCTGGCTTCGAGAAAAAATCGAGGATGACCCAAGCCATCCACACTACATTCAGACCGTCCGTGGCGTTGGCTACCGATTTGTTTCCCAAGAGGAGGACGCGTGAAACTCCGTTTTGGGCTGCGGGCGCGCATGCTCATAGCCTACGCAGGGCTGATCATCGTTGGCTTTGTTCTGTTCGCCCTGTTGGCCAGCAGCCAGATCACACAAGGAGCGACCGAAGAATACTACAGCAGCCTGCCGACTCAGGCATCGTTAGTTGCCCTGGCGCTTATCGACCCACTAGAGCACTACTTCAAGGGCAAGCTGGATCAGGCGACACTGGAAGCGGCCGTGGTCGCTTACGCTCAACAGCTAGGCGTCCACATCACGCTGATCGATGGCGATGGCCGGGCCATGCTTGACAGTGAAGGAATGGTCCCCGCCAGCGATCTGTTGATACATCCAGAGGTTGAAGCGGCACTGCGAGGCAACATAATCTATAGAATATATCCCGATGAGACTGGGACAAACACGCTTTACACGGCGGCGCCTATGCTGGAAGACGACGAGGTCTTTGGTATTGTGCGCATGTCGGCGCCAGCCGCTGTGCCCCGTGAACGGCTATCGCAGCGCTGGCTGACGTTGGCGTTGGGAGCCGTGTTGCTGGGGGTACTGGCGCTGATCGCTAGTTGGTGGCTGGCCGCCTCGCAGACTCGGCCGCTTGAACAATTGCGCCATTCGGCGATCAGGCTCGCCAACGGTGACTTTTCGCAGCGAATCCCTCAGGAGAGGAGCGACGAAGTGGGCGACTTGGCGATCGCTTTCAATCATATGGCCGACCAGGTACAGGCCATGGTTGAAGAGCAACGTGCCTTTGCCAGTAACGCAGCCCACGAACTGCGCACGCCGTTGACAGCCATTCGGTTGCGAAGCGAGGCGCTGCGCGACGATACGGTCGACGCGGAGACGGCCAAGCAGTATGTTGTCGAAATCGATGACGAAGCCGTGCGAATGAGTAACCTCTTTAATGACCTGATCCTCATTTCGCGCCTAGATGCAGGCCACCCCGAATTGGGCCGCGAACAGCTCGATCCCTCCCGCCTGGCGCGCGCCCTGGTCAGCGAATTGAGGCCCCGGACAGCGCATCAGAAAATCTTGCTCAGCCTCGAGACGCCTAACGAACTGCCGTCTGTCTCGGCGAGCCAGGGCCATCTACGGGTAGTCTTCTATAACCTGCTGGACAATGCGCTCAAGTATACGCCTGAAGGGGGTGAGGTACGTTGGCGGTTGTGGACGGAAGATAGTTGGTTGCGGTCGATCATCACCGATAATGGTCAGGGCATCGCCCCGGAGGACCTGCCTCACGTGTTTGAGCGTTTCTACCGGGCCGACAAGGCCCACGCTCGGACAGTTAGCGGTGTTGGACTTGGACTGGCGCTCGTCCGGTCAGTTGTGTTGGCTTATGGCGGCCGCATTACTATCGATAGTCGCGGACTCGGCTATGGAACCGTGGCCGAAGTATGGTGGCCCCTCATCGTTGGGGCGAACGGCGGCCCTGGTCATCACGCTCTTTCTGGTGTTCTACACGCTGCTAGTGGACGCGGCCGCCTCGGTGGTGGGAGGTAGACCAGGAGTCTCCCGGACAAGTCATTGCTGATAGAGCCGGGTACCCACGACGGGCGAGCCAGGCACCCCCTTCCTCAACCCCAAGTGAGCGCTCGCTCCCACCTCTGGCCTCCCGCCGATAACCAGCTAAAATCAGCCTCGTGCGTGGCCGAAACAATTGTGTGACAGGCGGGCTAGGGCGACGTTGGCCCCTGCTGCTGGCGGTCTGGCTGTTGCCGCTGCTGGTGGGCTGCTCGCTGCTGGCCAAGGACGACGACCTCGTTGACGCCACGCCACCGGCGGCCGTCACCGTCACCCTGACCCCCACGCCAACGCCGACCCGTACCCCCGCCCCCACCGCCACACCTATCGCCCCGCGGGTCGTCATGGACGATCAGTCGCTCGACGACAGCGGCCGGCTGACGGCAGCCGAGGTGGCGCTGCCCGGCCCCGGCTGGCTGGTCATCTTGCGCGAGGTCGACGGCGCGCCCGGTGAGGCTATCGGCCAGACGCCGCTGGCTGCCGGCCAGCACGAAGATGTCAGCGTCACCGTCGATCCCTCTCTGGCCACGGAGAAGCTCTATGCCCGGCTCCATGTGGACGCCGGCGTTGAGGGCGTGTTCGAGTACCCCGGTAAGGACCAACCCTACCCGGGCAAACCGGGGACGACCTTTGCCGTCGCCCTGCAGATGCTGCGGCCGGTCATCGAGGCGGCCGAACAGACCGTCGGCGAGGACAATATCGCCGTGCTGGCGCTGGTCGAGGTCCTGGAGCCGAGTTGGGTGGTCATCCATGCCGACGAGGACGGCCAGGCAGGCGCGGTGCTGGGCGCGGTGCGGCTGGAGGCGGGCGTGCATGAGAACGTCGCCGTCAGCATCGACCGGCGCTACGCCACACCGACGCTCTATGCCGTGCTGCATGAGGACGACGGCCAGGCGGGCGTGATGGAGTTCCCGGCCCGCGACCGGCCCGTCCTGGTCAACGGCAAGCCGGTTGTCGCTACCTTTGCCGCCCACTATCCACCCTATGTCCTGGTCTATGACCAGCCGCTCATCGACGGCACCATCACCGTCGATCGGGTCATCAGCGAGGGGCCGGGCTGGGTGGCCATCTATAGCGATCAGGATGGCCAGCCCGGTCTGATTATCGGTTTCGCGGCGCTGGAAGATGGCTTGAACGAGCAGGTGCGCGTTCAGCTGATTGAGTCGGCCGTCACCCCCCAGCTGTATGCCCGCCTGCACACCGACACAACCCCCGGCGACGAGTTCAACGTCGCCCAGGATGCCATCGTGCGCTTTGAGGAGCGGATGCCCCAGCCGACCGTCTTCCGCACGGATATGGGCGCATTGGTCATGGTCGCTGACCAACCGCTGGTTGACGACAGCGCCGTGGTTGACCTGGTCATTGTGCCCGTTGACGCCTGGGTGGCCGTCCACGCTGTGGCCGAAGACGGCGCGCCGGCGGAGATGCTCGGCCGCGCCTTTGTGCCCGCCGGCATGAGCCGTAATGTCGTCGTTGGTCTTGACCCCGCGCCTGAGGGCGTGCCCGTCGTCCTGGTTCTTTATGCCGACCAGGGCAAGGCGGGCAGCTTCGACGCTCTCGGCGTCGATCCGCTGCTGACCAGCAACGACCACCGCCTCATCCGCGTGCCCTTCCTCATCGAGGCGCCGGCCGATTCATAGCTCTCTGGCGCTCCTTGATTTCACGTGGCCTTTATGACTGCGTGACCCAACATTTCACGTACATTTCATGTTCCAGAATGGCTGGCTATGGCACTATTCCAGTGACCAAAAAGCCGTCTGGACCATTTGGCCGGCGCTGCTTGCGATCGGCGTGCCTTCGCGGCGGGTTTGCAGTCGAATTCGCCGGTGCGGGCACACCAGCACGTAATTCTATTGGCTTGGCGGCAGCACGACAGTGATGCCCAAGGAGTTCTTCCAATGACGCTCAGTTCTAGTTCAGCACAGACCCGCGAGATAGGTGAACTGCGCAACCAACTGAAATGGATGGATGAGGAGCGCCGCAAGTCCGGTCGCAAACTGACCGAACTGGAACAGCGGATGGCCCAACAGGGGCGCGATCTGGCTGAGCGCGACCGCAAGATTCAGGAACTGGAGTGGCACATCACCAACGTTGCTGAGCGACTGGAGCGCGTGCCGGAGGAAGACCCCAAGGCGGCGGCCCAGGAGCAGCGTTTACAGGACCTGGAGTGGCATCTGTCCAACCTCAGCGCCCAGGTGGCGCGCCAGCCCAACCCGGACGAAGAGCGCGCACGGTTGGCCGAGGAAGTCGGCCGCTCGGTGATGGACGTGCAGCAGCGTCTTCAGAGCGAGCAGACGGCGGTTGAGAGCCGCTTGCTGTCGCAGCTGACCGAGCTGCGCGAGGCGGATGAGCATCTCGTGTTCCAATTGCAGGCCATGCAAGAGTCCTTGCCCTCGCAACTGGGTTTGCAGGAGCGATTGGAGCCGGTCGTCGGCCGTCAGGAGGCGCAGGCGCAAGCCCTCGCCCGCGTCGATGAGCAGTTCGACGCGTTGCAAGAGAGCGTCAACGCGCTGTCGATTCAGCTGCGGGAGCGAACCGGAACCCTGGCCGCCGAAGCCCAATCGAACTACGCTGCCCTGGCGAATCGGGTGCAGGAATACCTCGACGCCCAGGCGGAGCAGTTCGAGACGCGGACGGCGGTGATCGAGACCACCTGGCAGCAGCGGCTGGACGCCGTAGCCAATCGCCCACCGGAGACAGCGCCGGAGATCGTTCTGCTGAGCGCGCAGTATGAGCAGTTGGAGCACAATCTGGCTGGCGTTGATGAGCGCGTCTCTGCTCTTGTCGCC
>WBZT01001190.1_pt1 | contig 19433 bp, 16 predicted proteins | sample 5204241 | NCBI WGS metagenome assembly WBZT01 (sample SAMN12344358, study PRJNA552823) | activated sludge metagenome | biome: Activated sludge suspended growth; feature: Nitrification reactor; material: Wastewater; isolation source: activated sludge from nitrification reactor of wastewater...
GGCGATGTCGCGAAAGACCGTCAGTTGCGCCGCGCAGATCGACGGACTCAACTGCGCATCGACCGGATGGCTGCTGTGACGAGCGCGTTCGCTGCGCCGCTCGTAAACCAGATCCGCCGATGGCAGTAAAAAATCGAAGACGTAGCGGCGGTACCAATCGACGGAAAAAAAATGTCTTTTACGCGGCGGCAGAACGATGCGCCCGTAATCGATTGCCGGCAGCGGCTGGCAATCGAGGAATTGCGCGTCAAAAACCGATACGGCGTGCGGCAGACCGCAAAACGGCAGGCCAAGGTGAATTTCGCGCGGGCGAACGGCGAGAATTTCCGAACGCCACCAGTGTTTGCTGCCCAGGTCAAGATAGCCCTCTTCCGACCAGCCGCCAAGAGTGACGATCATCGTACTCTTGCCGACGCCGGGTGGTCCGGTGACCAGCAACTGGCGGAAATGAACGTCCGCCGGGAAAGCGATACCTTTGTAGTGCCGCAGCGATTCGATCGGCTGGATGGACAGGTCGGACATGGCGGTGGAGAAGTGAGCGAGCGTCCGTGACTGGCGAGCACTCGGACGTGCGGCAAATTTTTCATTCTAGAAAAAAAGCGCACGTAACGAATAGAGGACAAGCACAGCCATCAAGGCGCAGAGCGGTACGGTGCTCAGCCAGGCGCCGACGATACCACCGATCACGCGCCAGTCCAGCGCACCGATGCCGCGCGCAACGCCGACGCCGATCACCGCACCGACGGCAACATGCGCGGTAGCCAGCGGCAGCCCAAGCGCGGAGGCGGCAACGGTGACCAGAGCCGTCGCCATCGCCGCACAATAGGCACGCGATGGGGTCAACGCGGTGATCCGACGTCCGACGGTTGCGATCACGCGCGGGCCATAGAGCGCCAGCCCGGCGACGATACCGAGGCTGCCGATCAGCAATACTTGCGGCGTCACCGACGCCGGGCCGGGCACCTCGCCGGTCGAAACGATCTGCAACACTGCGGCCAGCGGACCAATCGCGAGGGCCACTTCGTTCGCCCCCTGTGCAAAGGCCAACGCAGCGCCCGTGAGTATCAGTTGCGGCAGAAAAAGCCGTTCGACCTGAGCGTGCTGGCTGTCGCGGTCGAACGGATCGCCCAGTTCGACCGCGCGGATCAAGCGACGGGCAGCCCAGGCGACGGCCAATCCGATCACGACGGCCAACGCTTGGCCAACCAGGCCAGATAGCCGGATGCCGACATGCTGCAACCCAGTCGCGACGGTCATCTCAGCCACGCTCCAGCCAACCAGAAAGGCGTACAGCGGCATCCAGCGGCCGGCCTGGACGACCGGTCGCGCCGTGTTGAACATCAGGCGGCGGCAACTCATCGTCAGCAGCAGCGCCAACAAAGTGCCGACGACCGGCGCCAACAGCCAGACAAAACCGATTTCGACGATGGTCAGCCAGTTGATCGCCCCGACATCGAAGGCGGCAACGCCCGCGCCGCACAAGGCGGCGATCAAGGCGTGGCTCACTGCCACCGGCCAGCCACGCGCGCTGGCCAGCAACAACCAGCCACCGGCTGCCAGCAGCGCAGCGAGCATCACCAGAACCAGCCAATGCGCTGTCAGGGCGACATGCTGACCGTCGATGATTCGATAAGCAACGGTCCCCGTCACCTGCCCACCGGCAAGATAAGCGCCAGCGAATTCCATCAAGGCTGCCAGCAGCACCGCTTGCCGGACGCTGATCGCCCCACCACCGACAGCGGTACCCATCAGACTGGCCACACCGCTGGCGCCAATGCCAATACTTAGCGCCAGTCCGCAAACGACGGCGAGCAGGAAAAAAAGCGTTTGCTGCTGGGTGATGATTTCCATACGACGGCTGCTCAAGTCAGTATCCCGAGCCGGACACTTGTCATCAGGAATACAGCTGCTTCAGTCGTTTCTTTCCATTAACCACGCTGAACAACCATCCAGTGATCCATCTGGCACTTGACCCAAGCAAGAAAAAGCGAACGCCCCAAAAGCGGGGCGTTCGCTATCCAGGCACTAACAACCTCCTGGATCAAGCGTTTTGAATCAGAATTTCCTCGAGCATCTGTGCCGACGCCTTGCTGGCACGCAGTACCTTTTCCTGCAGCGAATAGAACTGCCGCAAGGCAAAGGCGCGCAAAGCCGCCTGATCGTCGCCCTCGTTCTGGAAAAGGGTCTTGATCGCGCGGTGCATCACCTGGTCGGATTTCTCTTCGATGCGTTCGATTTCGACGCATAGTTCGACCGTTTCCGCACTACGCGCCTGGTCTTTCAGCGCAGTGATCGCCCGACTGAGGCGAAGGCAGGCATCGACAGCCATCGCTGACAGCGCGCGCGCTTCGGCGGGAACGCTGGTGATGTGATAAATGCTCACCGCCTGGGCAACGTCCTGGATGGCATTCATCACCCGATCGATATCCATGGTCAGGGCATACACCTGATCGCGGTTCAGCGGTGTGACGAAGGCCTTGTGCAACATGCTCAACAGCTCGGCCTTGATCTGGTCGGCGCTGGCTTCGTTCATATTCACTTCCTGAATCAGCGGCGCAACGTCAGCATTGTCGCTGTCCAGGCTGTTGATCAGGCGCAACATGGCGTTGGCGCCGGCGAGAACCCGCTCGGCATGGGCGCCGAGGAGTTCAAAAAATTCGGTTCGCTTGGGTAACATAACTCACTCCGTTGAAAATCATCGGTGGCCACGAGGCAGGGATGTGCGGCTGGTAGCCGTCAGGGTGGCCGAAGATGGCATTTCGACAGTGCCCATCCGGCACCAGCAGACCCGCGCGGTGCCGGCGTCAAATAGTTTTGGTCGACGGCCGCTTTTCACCACGAGCATCTGCCTGTCCTCATTTCCGTGCTGAATTCACTCGACGCCCCGTCGCCGGGGCGCCGCTTCCTATCGGCGACGCGGTTTCTTACAGGAACTTGGTTCCGAAGTACCAGGAAATCGCCGCAATCAGCCCGGCGGCAGGAATCGTCAGCACCCAGGCCACCAGCAGGTTGGCCGTAATCGCCCAACGCACCGCCTTGACGTCGGTCGCTGCGCCGACGCCGATGATCGCGCCGGTGATGGTATGTGTCGTCGACACCGGAATACCGCCCAGCGTCGCCAGGCCAAGGGTGATCGCGCCGCCCATCGATGCGCAGGAACCGCTGACCGCGTTCAGCTTGGTGATCTTGGTACCCATCGTCTTGACGATGCGCCACCCGCCGAGATACGTACCCCAGGCAATGGCAAAATAGCAGGAATAGACCACCCAGCTCGGCAGCGTCGCCACGTCCTTGGTCGCCACGCCGGCGGTGATCAGCAGCAGCCAGATGATGCCGATGGTTTTCTGCGCGTCGTTACCGCCATGGCCGAGGCTGTAGGCAGCGGCAGCGAACAATTGGCCACTCTTGAACCATTTGCTGGCCTGATAGGGCGAGTGGTTTCGGAATATCCAGGCCACCAGCACCATCAACAAGCCGCCGATGATCACCCCGACCAGCGGCGAGATGATGATGAAGGCGAGGATTTTGCCAAAACCCTCCCAGACGATCGGCGCCCCCGAACCGGCTTTGGCCACCGTTGCTCCGACCAGCCCGCCGACCAGCGCGTGCGACGACGACGAAGGAATGCCGTAGTACCAGGTGATGATGTTCCAGGCGAGCGCCCCCATCAACGCCCCGAAAATCACGTAGTAATCGACGAATTTCGGGTCGACGGTCCCCTTGCCGATGGTCGCCGCCACTTTGAGCTGAAATATCCACAGCGCGGCAAAGTTGAAGAATGCGGCAAACAGCACCGCCTGTTTGGGGGTCAGCGCGCCGGTGGCGACGATCGTCGAGATCGAGTTCGCACCGTCGTGAAACCCATTCATGAAGTCGAACGCCAGGGCGACTGCGATCAGCAGCCCGAGCGTCCAGATGCTCATATTCAGGCCTTCCATTTTGGGCTACCTCTCAGGAGTTTTCGATCAGGATTTCTTCGATCATCTTGGCGGCGTCCTGACAACAGTCGAGGACGGATTCCTGCAGCGAATAGAACTCCCGCAATTTCATCGTCTGCCAGACGTTGGCGCCGTCCTGGAACAAGGCGGTGATCGCCTTCTGTTGCACCTTGTCGGCCTTGCTTTCGATCTCACCGATTTCCTTGCACATGTTCAGGATTTCGACACCGCGGCCCTTTTCGCCGAGAGCGGCGACCGCACGATTGAGACGCATGCAGGCGTCGGCACTCATGGAGGCCATTTCACGCGCTTCGACGGTCGACTGCTTGATGCCGTACATGTCGATGGCGTTGGCCACCGACTGCAGCACGTTGAGCGTCATGTCGAGCTCGGAAATCAGCGAGTGAATCTGATCGCGGTTGATCGGGGTCGTAAAAGACTGGTGCAGCCGGGCAATGACCTTGGCTTTGATTTCGTCGGCACTTTTCTCGTTGGCATTCACTTCAGAGACCAGCGCAGCGGCATTGCTGCTGCTGTCGCCAAGTCCGTTGATCAGACGCAACGTGGCATTGGCGCCAGCGGCGACTTTTTCGGAATGCGCGGCGAGAAGCTCAAAAAATTCCCGGCGTTGCGGCATCAAACTACTAAACATACGACCTCCTTTGGTTACAGAAACCGCTCTGGCGAGCGACCCTAGGTTAAGACCGGCGCTGCCCGCAAGAGAGGGCAGCGCCTGGCATACAACAAAATCTTGCGTTGGGGCCGCAAGCGCGAAGGTCAGGCCGGCTGTCACTCATTGAGTGCCGGGAGCGTAAAAATGCCCGCCTGAGTCGTTCAGCTCTTTTTGCGGCCCTTCGCCGGCGGCGTCACCGTCGCCAGCAATTGCTTCATTGAACCGGCTTTCTGCTCGGCAAACAGCTGCACGGCCGCACGCACGATCTCGGACTTGCTCGCTTTCCAGCCGGTGGCCTTGGCCAGATCGGCACGCAACGTATCGATGGCAACATCCTCGTTCTTCGGCAACGCCAGTTCATAGCGGACCATTTTCTCTGGCTTGTTTTTTTTGTGCTTTTTGTCTTTGCCTGCCGCCAAGGCCGTGTCACGCGAAGCAGTGGCCGGCACTTTGCCGCCGATTTTTTTAGCTTTCTGCTGCGCTGACTTGCTGACCGGCGCTTGTCCCCCCGGGGCCTTGATCACCCCGGGTGCCGGCATCCCCCCCACGCTGATATTCGTTTTGCCTGTTTCGCTTTGTATATTGGGCAAACCATCGCTTGCCACCACGCCGATACGATCGGTCAATAGCGGGCTGGTACTGTCGGCAAGACGCGCCGACAAGGACTCGTCTTCTTTCTTGAGGCTGGCGCGTAATGACAGTTTGTTGTCAAGTTGATTGTTCTGAGTGTTCATACGGTTTCTCCCAATTGTTCACGAATCGCTTTGATCAGTTTGCGGACTTCCTGCTGTGCGGCCTGGGCGCTGGCGCCGAGCTGAAAGACAGAGCCGCCGACGACGGCGCTTTGCGCGTAGGCATTGCGCTGCGTCAGCTGTGCATTGAGCACCGGCAAGGTAAACTCCTTCAGCAAATCAAGCACATCAGAGGCTAAAGCGGTATTTTGAACACGATTGGGGAGAATGCAGCCACGCAGGCGATGACTTTGTTCGATGCGATTGAGAATCAGCCGCTCGACGGCCAGGGTCGACCACAAATCGGTCGGACCGGGCACTGCCGGGATGACGGCCAGATGCGCTACCGCCAACGCCGCCATCGTTGATGGATGCGTCAGCGACGGAGGCGTGTCAAGCACGATGTACTCCACCTCGCTCTGCAAGGCAGCAATCTGCTTGATCATTTCGAGGCCGGTCATCTTGCGCACATCCAGATGCAAATCCGAGTCGAGCAAGGGTGCCGACTCGGCCCACCGGAAAGAACTTTCCTGTGGATCGAGGTCAACCAGCAGCACCGATGCCCCAATGTCATGAAAACCACCACCCAGCTGAATGGTGACCGTGGTCTTTCCTGCACCACCTTTTTGTGAGATCACAGCAATTACCCGACCTGAGGACCCGGACATGGGAAATCCTTGTATTGAGCGAATTAATCTGGATCTGCAGGCGAGGATTATGCCAGCAGACAACCCACGAAATAGGGCGAGGCTGGTCCAGAACGGGCCACAAAACGGGCCAAAAAACGGGCCATTTTGCAGTCGGCTCACCGTGTCTTGATGTACCTCATGGAATAACCAGCCAGCGCCTCTCTTCCGGCGATGAGAAGGATAGCAGCGAATATCTTTTAAACGTCCTTGTTGCCCGTTTTTGCATGGCTTAAATGCCATTGACCTGTTCATCATCGACCCGCCCATGATGGACTCGGCGGGGAATCCCTCCAGCATAGCGAAGGCAATTTGACAGGGCGGCGCGAATGGATGACAGCACCGGTTCAACGCAAGGCGAGAGTCGCACAACAAGCGGCATGCTGCCCATCGATCGGCGGGTTGGCGAAAATCGAGCCACGCCACGATTGGCCCGCCATGTCAGCAGGTCAGCGTTACAAAAGGAGAATCAACGGCTTGGTGCTGAGGCCCGCCAGGGGATCAACCGTCGGTCAGCACGCCGAGTGTTCGGGCGATGCGGACCGCCTCCCGACGGTTGGAGGCGCGCAATTTGCCGTAGATATTCTGCGTGTGCCGCTTGACAGTGGCACGCGAAATGCATAATTGATCAGAAATTTCCGGATTGCTCAGGCGGGCGTCGAGTAGCTTGAGAATCTTCACTTCGCGCCGCGTCAGTTCGATGGCCGCGCGCTGCTGCGCCGTGCCGGTCAACCAGTCCTGCCGACACGCGGCGAGCAGTTGTCCGACATAGCGCGTGTTGGCAAGCCCGGGATGCAGGCGCTTGAGCAGCGGCGTCATTTCGGGGCCGAGATCGACGAACAGGCGGATGAAACCGGCCGACTGAGCAAGCGCCAGCGCGCGGGCAAGGAACTCGCCCGCCCCCGCCTCATCTTGCGTGGCGTGCGACAGCAGCGCCTGCGTGGCCAGCGTTTCGATCTGAAAACGCAGATTGTGCCGGGCAGCCAGTTCGCCGGCCAGCAAGTGCAGCAGTTGTTCCGCCTGCTGACGGCTCTCGACGCTGCCTTCGGCCAGCCAGACCCGGGCCAGCGTCAGATGCGGCGCGTTGAAGAAGCGATAGATGAAGCGCACGGGTCCGGGATCGAAATTACGCGCCCATTCCAACGCGTCGGCGCAGCGTCCCTGGCGCAATGCCAGTTCGGCCTGCCAGGCTTGCGCCCGGAACAAGGCCGGCAGATCGCCGTTGTCGAGCAGATGCTCGCAGACCTCGTCGATGATCAGCCGCGCCCGCTCGTTCTCTCCGAGCGCCTGACAAATGGCGGACATCAGAAAGGAGATTTCGGTGCGGTAACCGAGGCGCGGCCCCTGCTCGGGAGCCAGGGCCGGCGCCAAGGTCGCTTCCGCCTGCGCCAGTTCGTTGCGCTGATATTGCACCAGGGCAAGAAAATAGCGTCCCAGCGACTGATTGCCTTCGGTGGCGAAACGCGCACCGCCGAGGTGGTAATGCTGGATGGCCGCCCATTGCAGCGTCGACAGATCGCCAGCCATCCATTCGATGAAACAACGGGCGGCAACCAGCGGTGCCTGACAGACATCGATCGGTCCGCTGGCCGTTGCCAGCGCATGCTCGAGCACGGCCCGCGCGCCGGCCAGGTCACCGGTCATCTGCCGGGCACCGGCGAGGACGGCATGCGCCGTGACCTTGGCATGCGTGCGATCGGCGTGCAGCTCTTGCAGCGCCTGTTCGGCGAGATTCTGCGCACTGTCCGCTTGACCGTCGCAATAGGCTTGCAGGCTGCGTAGCGAAAGCAAGCCTCCGCGCAGCGCCGGCCGTGCATGCGGCTTGATGCTTTCGCCATCGCGCAACAGCAGGCTGTCGATGCGATCGAGTATCGCCGGCGTCTCGAGGTGGCGACCCTGGTGGTAAAACAGCCAGGCCTTCATCAGCAGCAGCTCGGGGTCATTTTCCAGCGTATCGGGCGGCAACTGTTGCAGGCAGCGTGCCAAACGGTAACGCTGCTCGCGGTTGATCAACAGATTACGGTGGCGCAGCAGCATGCGCCGTGCGGCGCGCGGGCCGCCAGCCGCCAGCACGTGCGCCATGGCATCCATCAACAGACCGTGTGCTTCGAACCAGTCGGCTGCCCCTTGCTGCCAAAGCGCGATTTCCGCCGGCGCATGCCGCTCGGCAAGTTCACGCTGCAGAAATTCGCGGAACAGGGGATGGTAGCGATACCACTCGCCATGTTCATCGACCGGATCGACCAGCAATCCGCCTTGGGTGATGGCCTGGATAAAAGACTGACCGTCGAAGTGTGCACCACAAACCGCTTCACACAACGGCCGGCAAAAACGCGGCAGGATCGAAGTGCGCAACAGGTCGGGCAACGGTACGGGCAGGTCTGCCCGCTGCAGGACGTTATCGACGAAATATTGCCGGACAGCCGGTGTCAAGCCGCCGAAGAGACGCGGCAGATCGTCGAGCCGGATTCCGTCGCGCAATGCGACGAGCGCCAAGCGCCCGCCGGCGGCCCATCCTTCGATGCGTTGCTGCAGGCTGAGCAGCCAAGCGGCATCGGCCGCGGGCCGCCCCCCGTCGCTGGAGGCAAGCAGCTTGGCCACTTCGTCATCGGAAAAACGCAGGTCGCGCTGATGCAATTCACAAAGCAACGCGCAAACGCGCAACACACCCAGCGACAGCGGCGGCGGCTGGCGGGCGATCAATACCAGGCGCAATTCGCTGGCTGGATAAGCCAGCAAGCCATCGATCAGCGCATGCGTCGCTGGTGAAGCGATGCGGTGATAGTTGTCAAGCACCAGCACCAGCGGCACCGGCAGCGCACCGAGATCGTTGCTCAGGCTGGTGGCAAGTTGCGTCGGCGCCGACGTCAGGTCGGCCGCGGTATCGGCCAATAGACCAGTGGTTTCCTGACAGGATTCCGGCAGCACGGCACGCACGGCAGCGACCAGATAACGCGCGAACGGGAGCGGTTCGCTGTCTTCGGCATCCAGCGTCAGCCAGGCGGACAAGCCCTCGCGAGTACTGAGCCAGTGCGCGATCAACGCCGTTTTGCCATAGCCGCCGGGCGCCGACAGCAGAGTCAACGGCAGGCGGCTGCCGTTATCCAGCAACTGGCGCAAGCGCGGGCGATCGACAAAATCGGCGACCACTGGCGGGCGTCGCAACTTGCCGTGCAAAATCGGGGAGTCTGTCATGCGGGTGGTTCAGCCTTTCGGTCGCAGCGGAGGCCGCGACAAACCAGAAGGCAATCATACTGGGCGCGCTGCCAATTGACACGCCGCGGCACAGCATGGCCACCGTGCCAGCGATCAGCCGGACGTCGTGTCGAGCAGCGCGTCGATCTGCCGGTCCTTGGCGCGCCAGATTTCCTGCAGCCAGAGTTGAAACGCCTGCCGGAGCGCCGGATCGCTGGCGTAATCGCCGTTCGCCAGCGCGTGCGGCACGGGCAACGACTGTACCCGTACCCGCACCCGCCGCATTCGCCCGCAAAGGAATTGCCAGAAATTCGGCACACCATCGGGATAAACCACCGTCACGTCGAGAATGGCGTGAAACTTGTCGCCCAATACGTTCAGTGCCAGGGCCATGCCGCCGGTTTTTGGACGCAGCAAATGGCGGTATGGCGACTGTTGGCGCTGCTGCTTTGCATGCGTAAAGCGGGTGCCCTCACAGAAACTGACCACGCTGGTCGGCAGCAAAGCGAATTTTTCGCAAGCAATGCGCGTCGCCTCCTGATCTTTGCGCCGCAGTTCGGGATGTTTTTTCAACGTCTCTTCGCTGTGCCGACGCATGAAGGGCAAGTCGAGCGCCCACCACGCCAGACCCATCACCGGCACCCAGATCAGTTGCTGCTTGATGAAAAATTTCAAAAACGGAATGCGCCGGCTCAGCACGCGGTGCAGCACCATGACATCGACCCACGACTGATGATTGCAGTTCACCAGATACCAGCCGCGGGCATCGAGACCGTCGATACCCGCCACGTCCCAAACCGTCCGCTGGGTGAGCCGCATCCAGACGCCGTTGCCAGCGATCCACGCTTCGGCAATGCGCACCAGCAGGGGATCGAGCCGCAGGCGGACCGCCTTGAAAGGCAGCAGTAGCTTGGCCAACGCAAAAAACAGCAGGCAAGGCGTCCAGAGCAGCGTATTGAGCAGCAGGAACAGGCTGGCAAGAATGCCGATCAGCGGCGGCGGCAAAACATTGAGCATCGGTCGGCCCGCGTCAGACAGATGGATCGGACGCCTGTTCGACATCGCTGTCCGTTGGCTGGGCCGCGGCGAGCATCGCGCGGCGCGTCGTCGGCGTTTCCAGCGTAATGCGGCCGAGCAGCCCGTCGCGGTAATCCTGCAACAGCACCGTGGCGGCTTTGACGAAATCGAGCTCGCCGCCCCGCCGGCGCAAAGCGCGCCGCCGGGCAATGCCCTCGACGACGGCGACGGCATCGCCATCAGCCAGCAGATCGGCGGGCAAGGCATAGCGCCTGGCCAGCAGTGCCGGGTAGCGTTCGAGCAGCAATCCGGCAAGAAAAATTGACACCTCGTCGTCGACCATCGCGTTGCGCCCGACGGCGTGACTGGCGGCCAGCATCAGCCCGTCGGACGGATGCTCGATTTTCGGCCACAACAGTCCCGGTGTGTCGGTCAGCGAATGACGCAGGTCGATCTGCGAAGTCTGCTGCGCCTTGGTCACCGCCGGCTCATCGCCGACCGCGGCCAGCTTGCGCTTGAGCAGCACGTTCATCAGCGTCGATTTACCGACATTCGGAATGCCCATGATCATCATGCGCAACGGCTTGGTATTGTCGCAGCGATGCGGTGCCAGTTGCTGGCAGAGTGCCGGCAAGCGCGCCACCTCGCCGGGACGTCGGCAGGAAACCGCCACCGCCAGAACGCCCTCTTGCCGGTTGTAATGCGCCAGCCATTGCCCGGTGACCTCCGCATCGGCGAGATCGGCTTTGTTCAGCACCTTCAGACAGGCGCGCTGACGGTGTGCACGCAGGGCATGCACCAGCGGATTGGTGCTCGCCGCCGGCAAGCGCGCATCGACGACTTCAATGACCACGTCGGTGGACGCCATCGCCTCGGCCGCTTTCTTGCGTGCGGCGGTCATGTGACCGGGATACCACTGGATGGCCATTGGCGGAGGGCGGGAAACGACAACGGTGCGCATTATCGCATTGCCTCGCGCTTCCCGCGGCGAGAACGCGGCCCATCTTCAATGACGGCAATGGCGAACACTGGGCGGAACGCGTGGCAAGAGGAAGGATTTGACTTCTCTCTATGGTCTGCCGCCCAGCGGGGCGGCCGTGTCGGGCTGTTAAAATCCACTGTTTCCGTCCAAGCAGGTCCCGCGTGTCACCACTCCCCGAACTCCGCCCCGGACAGTCGCTCGAACTGCTCAAGGAACTGCACATCCTGACGCGTGACGGCAAAATCAACCAGGACAGCCGCCGCAAGCTGAAGCAGGTCCGTCATCTCTGCCAGTTCATCGAACCCTTGCTCGACGAACTGCTCGTTGCCGGCGCGCAACCGACGCTGGTCGATCACGGCGCCGGCAAATCGTATCTCGGTTTCATCTTGTACGATCTGTTCTGCCAGCCGCGCGGCTGCGGGCATATCTTCGGCATCGAGGCGCGCAGCGAACTGGTCAAACGCGCACGGCAATTGGCCGACCGGCTCGGATTTTCCCGGATGACTTTTCTCAATCTGCGTGTCGCCGAGGCGCTCGCCGCCGCCGAGCTGCCGGCGCAAATCGACATGGTCACCGCGCTGCACGCCTGCGATACCGCCACCGACGATGCGATCCGCTTCGCGCTGCAGCGGCAGGCACGCTTCATCGTCGTCGTTCCGTGCTGTCAGGCCGAAGTCGCCGCCCACCTGCGCGCCAACAAGCCGCGCGCGCTGGCAGCGACGCCGCTGGCCGAATTATGGCGCCACGCACTGCACACGCGCGAATTTGCCAGCCAGTTGACCAATGTCCTGCGTTGCCTGCAACTTGAAGCGCACGGCTACCAGGTGACGGTCACCGAACTCGTCGGCTGGGAACACTCGCTGAAAAACGAACTGATCATCGCCCGCCGCACGGGTACGCCGCGCGGCAACGCCGCCAGACGCAGCGAAGAAATCCTGCAGCAATTGCATCTCGAAGATCTGCGCAGCCGTTTCCTCGCTTGAGCACGAAGCCTTAAAGCAGAAGCCCAGGAAAAATAGACGATAAATGCACGCCTCTTGCGACCTTCGACGGATGTGCATGCAAAAATGACAATGGCTGCACTGGTTCGAACAAGTGCAAGAAACCTCTCGGCGGCATCAGACCCGCCGCGCGCCGACCACGCCGGCAACACCATGCAGCAAGGTCAGGGTGCGGTTGAGCTGGGCACTGTCGCCGACCTCGGCGGTGAACACCATATTGGCCTGCGCACCGCGTGACTGTGTATTGGCGGCGATGACGTTGATCCGCTCGCGCGCGAAGATGTCGGTCACATCGCGCAGCAGGCCTTGCCGGTCGTAAGCGTCGACGATGATATCGACGGCGAAAACGCCGCCGGCATCGCCGCCCCAACTGGTCTCGATCACCCGTTCCGGGAACAGCGCGCGCATATTGTCGAAATTGCTGCAATCGGCGCGATGCACCGAAACGCCGCGGCCGCGGGTGACGAAGCCGACGATCGGGTCGGGTGGCACCGGTTTACAGCAGCCAGCCATCTGCGTCAGCAGCCGACCGACGCCGACGATGAGCACGCCTTTTTCCGCTGTTTCGCTAGCCAGGCGCAAACGGCGCGGCGGCATTTCGCCGATCACCCGTTCTTCCACCGGCATTTCGCTGCCGCGTACCGCCACCTGCAGTTGCCGCAGATTCAGACGCGCACGCGCCACGTCGATGAACAGATCGTCACTGCGGGCGAAACCCATTTTCGTCGCCAGTTCGTCGAGATTGACGCCGGTCTGCCCCATGCGCTGCAATTCACGGCCGACGATCGCCCGCCCTTCGGCCAGGGTGTCTTCCAGCGCCAGACTGGCGAACCACTGTCGGACCTTCGCGCGCGCGCGATGCGTATAGAGATAGCCAAGCGACGGATTGAGCCAGTCGCGCGACGGCCCACCCTGTTTGGCGAGCAGTATCTCGATGCGCTGACCGGTCACCAAAGGCGTGTTCAAAGGCACCAGCGCGCCGTCGACCTTCGCGCCGCGGCAGCGGTGACCGATGTCGGTATGCACGCGGTAGGCGAAATCGACCGCTGTCGCACCTCGCACCAGATCGACGACGTGCCCTTGTGGGGTCAGCACGTAGACCGTTTCGTCGAACGCCGCCTGCTTGTAGTGCTTGACCCAATCCGAGGCGTCGGCCACTTCTTCGCGCCAGGCAAGCAACTGGCGCAACCAGGCGATTTTCTCGTCGTAGCGGTCTTCCGGCGTCGCGCCGCTGCCTTCCTTGTAACGCCAGTGCGCGGCAACGCCCAATTCGGCGTGACGATGCATTTCGTGGGTGCGAATCTGCACTTCCAGCGCACGGCCGTCCGGACAGTTCACCGCCGTGTGCAGCGAACGGTAATCGTTGCCTTTCGGGTTGGAGATGTAATCGTCGAATTCCTTGGGAATCGGCGACCACAGATGATGGACGATGCCCAGTGCGGTGTAGCAATCCTTTTCTTCATCGACGACGACGCGCAGTGCGCGCAGATCGTAGACCTCCGAAAAATCGACGCCCTTTTTGCGCATCTTGTTCCAGATGCTGAAGATATGCTTCGGGCGGCCATAGACTTCGGCATGGCGGATGCCGGCGGCCACCAGTTCGGCTTTCAGGCGCGACACGGCGTCGGCAATGAATTTTTCGCGTTCGCGCCGCGTTTCGTCGAGATGACGGGCGATCTGTTTGTAAACCGTCGGATGCAGGAAGCGGAACGAGAGATCCTCGAGTTCCCATTTCAGTTCCCAGACGCCAAGTCGGTTAGCCAATGGCGAATAGAGCGCCAGCGTTTCCTGCGCCACCTGCACGCGCAGTTCGTCGGCCTCGCTGGCGTAGTAGCGCAGCGTCTGCGTGCGCGACGCCAGACGCAGGAGCACGACGCGGATGTCCTCGACCATCGCCAGCAGCATCTTGCGCAAGACTTCGACCTGCGCGCGAAGTTCCTGCGCATTCTTGTCGCCGTCTCCGGCGGAATGGGCGACGAAGCGCCGAGTGATCGGGCGCATGCGATTGAGACGTGAAACGCCGTCGACCAGGTGGACGACGCGCGCGCCGAAATCCTTTTCCAGCGGCTGCAGCCCTTTTTCCTGTAGCACCGGCACGGCAAAGAGCAGCGCCGCCAGACGACAATCGGCATCGAGCTTCAGCCCGGCGATGATCAGCGCCACACCGAGCGCGTGTGCCCAGACGCTTTCACCACTACCGAGCAGCTTGTCGCCATAAAGGGAGCGCGCCTGATCGGCTGCCAGACGCAAAGCCGCCGCCTCGTTCGGCGACAGTCCGTCGGCGAGCGTTTGCAGCGATTGTTCGTGGTCGCTCTGCGCGGCGACCGAGTGGACAACAGAAACCATGCTTTAGATTATAAGTGCGCCTCAGCGTTCCGGCATAATCGGTCCTTTCCGCTCGCCGAGCTTCCCGCGCCGCCGATGTTCACCCGCTTGCAGCATCCCTATCTGCTGTTGACCCTGACGACGCTGTTCTGGTCGGGAAACATGGTCATCGGCCGCGCCTTGCGCGATCAGGTGCCACCGTTGTCGCTCGCCTTCTGGCGCTGGACGATCGCCTTCACGCTAACCGTGCCGCTCGCCTGGCCGCACCTGCGCAGGCAATGGCCGCTGCTGCGCCAGAACTGGCGGACGGTGACCCTGCTCGGCCTGCTCGGCGTCGGCGGTTACAACACGCTGGCCTATATCGCGCTCAATTACACCCCGGCGACCAACGCCTTGCTGCTCAATTCGTTCATCCCGGTGGCGACCATCGCCCTGTCGTGGGCTCTGCTCGGCAAATCCCTGCGCCGTAGCGAATGGCTCGGCGTACTGCTGTCGCTCTTCGGCGTGACGATCATCGTCTGCCAGGGCGACTGGCAAACGCTGACCAGCCTGCGTCTGAACATTGGCGACTTGTGGATGCTCGGCGCCGTTTTCGTCTGGGCGTTCTACACCATCGGCCTGCAATGGCGGCCGGCGGGCATCAACCCACTGCTGCTGCTCGCCGCGTTCACCCTCGTCGGCCTGGCTGCGCTGGCGCCCGCCTATGCCTGGGAAATCGCCCAGGGACGCCAGATCGCCGTCACGCCGGCATCGCTGGCCGGCATCGCCTACACCGGACTTTTTCCCGGATTCCTCGGCTACGTCTTCTACAACCGCGCGGTCGGCGAAGTCGGCGCCAGCAAAGCGAGCCTGTTCATCCATCTGATGCCGGTCTTCGGCACTTTGCTGTCGGCGATCTTCCTCGATGAAATCCCGCGCCTCTACCACTATCTCGGCATCGCGCTGATCTTCATCGGTATTTACCTGACCACCGCCCGCCGACCGGCCGGGTAAGCGCGATGCTCGACAAACTGTTCGCCTGGTGGCGCGACCGTCGGCAGCCGGCGCCGATTCCCGATGCGCTGTGGCAACGGACCATCGCCGAACTGCCCTTCCTGGCCGTGCTCGACGCCGACGAAGAACAGCGCCTGCGGCAGCTTTGCACCGACTTTCTCGCCGAGAAGGAATTCAGCGCCGCCGGCGGACTCGTGCTCAGCGACGCCATCTGCGTCTCGATCGCCGCACAAGGCTGTCTGCCGATCCTCGGAATCGGCCTGAACGCGTATCGCGGTTGGCTGGGAATCGTCGTCTACCCCGACCAGTTCCTCATCCCGCGGCAGATCGAAGACGAATACGGCGTGGTGCATGAATACAAAGAAATCGCCGCCGGCGAAGCCTGGCACGGCGGACCGCTGCTCATTTCGTGGCGCGACGTGCAGCAGGCCGGCAGCGGCTACAACGTGGTCATCCACGAGTTCGCCCACAAGCTGGACATGCTCAACGGCGAAGCCGACGGCACGCCGCCACTGCCCGAAACGCTGTCGCGCGCCGACTGGCAAACGGTGCTGCAGGAGAGCTACGACGATTTCTGTGCCTGGGTCGATGAAGCCGCCAGCCACGACGAAGAACCGTTTTTCGACCCCTACGCAGCGGAAAACCCCGGCGAATTCTTCGCCGTGATGAGCGAGGCTTTTTTCGAAACGCCGCAGGAACTACTCGCCGAGTACCCGGCGCTGTACGCCCACTTCAGCGCCTTCTACCGCCAGGACCCGGCCCGGCGCGGCCTGCGCCCGCCCGCCGAATGACGACTACGACAACGGATCGACGAAACACGCTGTTGTCGCTCAGACTGCCGCTTGATCGCGCTACGCCGAATACCGGCAGTCGGGCAGTTTGAACATTCGAAGTTGGTCGACGCCTTGGCGATGGAAACTGAAGGGGCCGAGCAGGTTCTCACTTGGATAGCTGCGTCAGTGACGAGGACAGCAGCGACGATAGCGGGCAGCAACGATTCTGTTCGCGTTGGAGAATACGAGTGAATTAGATGTAATCGAACGGCACGACCGAAGAGAAAACAGGGACGCCGGCCGTCGGCACTGGAGTGGACGCCGCTAGCCTATCGTCCATGGCATGCATACAGACCACGGCATGCGGGTGTGGAAGTCGCGGTCATAAACCGACAAGCATTACGGCAGAGTATTGGGATCGACCTGACAGGGAAGCCCGGAGGCGTCATTGACCACGAGCGTCCAAGCGATCAATCGCTGCTTGACTTCGCTTTTCAAGGGCGGCGATACTCGGCTGATGAATCTGACTTCATTGCGTTCGGCACAGGAAAGTCGGCCGAATGGGCGGCAGCGTTTGCTCGTCGTCTATCGTGCCTGGTTGCGAATTCTGTTTCTCGGTGCGCAAATCGTCGTGCTGTCCTTTTCTCCAGCGAGCTATCGTCCGGCGGCACGGCGTCAGCAGATACTGGCCGCCATATATTGGGCGACCGCGCCGCACTTGACTGCTTTTCTGACGCTATCGGCTTTGATCAGCGTGGTCCTGATCCGCATCGTCGTCGCCAGCGCGCAAAGTTACGGTTTGTCGCAATATGCTTTGGGCCTGCTGGTCCGCACGCTGGTCCTGGAATTGATCCCGCTTTACGCGGCGATGTTCGCAGCCGTGCGCTACAGTCTGCCTGGCGCGCACCGCATACGCGAGCGGCTGGCCGACCTGCCGGCAAGCGCTGGGTCGGCGGCGGAGCAGCGCCTGTTACGCGACGAGCTGCTGCCGCGCGCCCTGGCCGCGGCCTTCTCGGTGCAGTTGCTAGCCACCCTGAGCGGCCTGCTGGCCTTGGTCCTTTCCTATTTGATGGTTTACGGATTGTCGCCGTGGGGCTTGCCGGCCTATACACACAGCGTCGGCCAGGTCTTTACCTTGCCCGTGTCGCTGATCTTCGCCCTGAAGACCTTTTTTTTCAGTCTGGCCGTGGCGATCGTGCCGATGGCTGCCAGCGTACAGCGCGATCAGCGCGGACGCTACCGGCGCAGCAGCGACATCTTCGAGTTCGCCCGCCTGTTCTCGGTGGTGCTGACTATCGAGATACTGTCACTGATTGGCAATTACTACTGACCTTGCGGCCATGAACGAACCCGCGACGCCTGTCGAAACCCCGTCTGACGGTGAAAACCGTCCAGTCCGCAATCTGCGCCAGAAAGCGACGCTCTTGCTATGGCTATGGCTGGCTCTGATGATACTGACCGTGGTGTACCTGCTCTACGCGCGGGGAATGTTCGCAAGCACCCAGCGCTTGACGTTGATCGCCGAGGACGCCGAAGGGGTGGCCGTCGGGATGGACATGACTTTCGCCGGTTTCACCATCGGCCGCGTAGCACGCATCGAACTGGCCGAGGAAGGCAACGCCCGCATTCTGATCGACGTGCCGACCAAGGACGCCCGCTGGCTGCGCAGTTCGAGCGTGTTCACCATGGAACGCGGTCTGGTTGGCGGCACGCGCATCCGCGCCTTCAGCGGCGTGCGCGACGATCCACCGCTCGAAGACGGTGCCGTGCGGCCGCTTCTGCGCGGCGATGCCCTGGCCGAGCTGCCGCGGATGACCGCTGCGGCGCGCGAAATGCTCGACAACCTGAAAGCGATGACCGCCAGTGACGCCGCCCTGATGACGACACTGGCCAATGTCCAGCAAGTCACCGACAAAATGAAAGGTACGCAAGGCGGCCTCGGTGTTCTGCTGGGCAACGAGGACGCAGCACGCCAGCTGGTCGAACGCAGCAATGCGCTGCTGATGCGCGCCGATACGCTTGCCAGCCGACTCGACAAACTGGTCGCTCGCGCCGATCGGCAATTGCTCGGCGAGGGTAAAGGGCAGGATGGACTGGTGGCCGACGCGCGACAGTCGGTGCAGCAACTCAACCGCCTGCTCGGCGAAGCGCGCGGCAGCCTGCAAAAAGTCGATACCGTGCTGGTCAAGGCGCAGGAAATTGCCGGCAATGCCAGCGAAGCGACGGTCGATCTGGCCGCTTTGCGCAGCGAGATCGAAGTCACCTTGCGCAAGGTCGATCATCTGGTCAAAGAACTCAACCGCAAATGGCCTTTGGCGCGTGATACGGAGATCAAACTGCCATGAACTTCTGCCGGAGGCTGTATCGGCTGGCTGTCGTTGGCCTGTTGCTGACGGCCTGCGCCGGCCATCCACCCGCCGATTGGCAGGTCAACGCCAAGGATGGCCTGGATGACGCGGTCGAAGCGTATCTCGCTGGCAACGACCGGCTGGCAACGCGGCAGTTCCTGCGCGGCAAATCCGAGGTGGCACGTACAGGACGTTTGTCTCTGGCAGCGCGTGTCGAGTTGCTGCACTGTGCGGTACGTGTTGCCAGCCTCGACTTCGACGACTGTCCGGCGTATCAGGCACTGGCTCGGGATGCCGCGCCGGCAGAGCAAGCGTATGCCCGCTATCTGGCCGGTCTGGCACAGCCTGCCGACTGGCCCTTGCTGCCTCCAGCCGCGCGTGCAACCAGCGCATCGGCGGCGCCCGAAACGGAGCTCATGGCGGTGGAAGATCCCTTGACGCAATTACTTGCTGCCGCTGTGCTGCTGCGACGCGGCGAGGGCAACGACCGGATCATCGCCACGGCGGTCGATGGTGCGGCCGCCCAAGGCTGGCGTCGTCCTCTGCTGGCCTGGCTACACGTGCAGCAACAGCGCGCGCTGGCGCGCGGTGCGGCCGACGAGGTGACGCAAGTGCAACGGCGCATTGAACTGGTCAGCCGCCGCATGCCGCGCTAGCAGCCTGTCGGACTTTCCAGTTGGCGGCGGGTATTTATGCTATGATCATGGTTGTTGGAGCAACCGAGCCCTGCCATGGCAAATTTCATCGTCACCGACCGCAAGACCGACTACC
>WBZT01000896.1_pt2 | contig 19426 bp, 13 predicted proteins | sample 5204241 | NCBI WGS metagenome assembly WBZT01 (sample SAMN12344358, study PRJNA552823) | activated sludge metagenome | biome: Activated sludge suspended growth; feature: Nitrification reactor; material: Wastewater; isolation source: activated sludge from nitrification reactor of wastewater...
ACCGAAAGAAATTGGCTCTCCTCTTTGCACGGAGCTATCGAATACTTTTCCATTAATCAAGGTTCCGTGATAATGAACATTAACTTTATCCGTTGCTTTTGGCTTCGGTCCGTCGCCCATTTTTATTACTTCATATTGCAATCCACTGGCAGTGGTTGTTACACCCGCTTTAGTTTTGTTTTGAGCAAGAAATTTTTCTCCTTCATCTTTGCTTCCTGCATTCTTTTTGGCAGAGGCTTGTTGAATCTGAGTATTGTAATTGGCTGATGCCTGATCCAAAGTAAACTTTGCGTTACCTGATAACATATCTTTCATTCCATTGGCAATATCTTCTGTTGAAATGTTTTCAACGCCTTGTTCTTTGAGGCTTTTTGCAAATAGCATCCCCAGACTATAACTAAATGTATCCATTTTGATTTGTTTGTTTTGTGCGAAAGTGTTGTTTATACCCACTAGGTAAAGTACAACCATAAGTATTGAACCGATCTTTTTCATGAATTTTTATATATTAATTTTTTTTGCTGTAATTTGAAAAAAATAATGGAATGGTTTCTATTCCTTTTCTAAAATTAAGTAGTCCGTAATGTTCATTGGGTGAATGAATGTTGTCCGAGTCCAGTCCAAATCCCATAAGTACCGTCTTCAGGCCCAGAATATTTTCAAACAAGGCAATGATGGGAATACTTCCTCCACCTCTTGTAGGTATGGGTTTCTTGCCAAAACTTTGTTCTATGGCCAATGCTGCTGACTTATAAGCATGTCCGTCGGTTGGTGTAACAACCGGCTCTCCACCGTGATGTTCGGTAACCTTTATGCTTATATAAGAAGGAGCTTTTGTTTCCATATAATTCTTAAACAAGGCGGCTATTTTTTTTGAGTTTTGATTGGGAACCAGGCGCATGCTGATTTTAGCACTTGCCTTTGATGGTAATACCGTCTTAGCCCCTTCACCGGTATATCCACCCCAGATTCCATTTAACTCCATGGTAGGGCGTATACCGGTTCTTTCTAAGGTAGTATAACCTTTTTCACCCCAGACTTCCTTTATCGACAAATCTTTCTTATAGTCCTCCAAACTAAATGGAGCTTTGTTCAGCTCAACCCTTTCTTCTGCTGTCAGATTCAAAACATCATCGTAAAAGCCTGGAATGGTGATATGATTATTTTCATCGTGTAAGGAGGCGATCATTTGTGCAAGAATGGTTATAGGATTGGCTACTGCTCCTCCGTACACTCCAGAATGAAGATCGCGATTGGGACCGGTCACTTCAACTTCCATATAGGTTAGTCCTCGAAGCCCAGTTTCTATGGATGGATTATCCATACTGATCATAGAAGTATCACTTACGAGAACGATGTCTGCCTTAAGTTTTTCTTTATTGGCCAAAAGGAAATCACCTAAATTGGAGGATCCGACTTCCTCTTCACCTTCAATCATGTATTTAACATTGCAAGTTAAACTATTGGTCGCCAGCATTGATTCAAGTGCTTTGATGTGCATAAACACCTGACCTTTATCATCGCAGGCTCCTCTTGCGTATATTTTGCCTTCTTTTACAACAGGATCAAAAGGTCCACTCGTCCATAACTCTAATGGATCCGGTGGTTGAACATCGTAGTGACCATAGGTTAAAATGGTTGGTAATGCCGGGTCAATTATTTTTTCTCCATAGACTATTGGATGTCCGGGAGTACTGCAAATTTCAACGGACGTGCATCCTGCCTTGAGTAAGGCTACTTTTACAGCTTCCGCACATCTAGCCGTATCAGCATTATGTGAAGAATCTGCACTAACCGAAGGTATTTTAAGTAATTCTATAAGTTCATTGGTGAATCTTTCGAGGTTTTGCTCTATATAAGCATTTAAAGCACTCATGGGTTAAAAAATTTAAGTGAAAAAAGAAAATGCGTCGCAAAATTAATCCTAGATCCATAGCAAACCTGTTAATTTTACTATAAAAGAAACTCAACCATCAACAGCAAGGTATTAATGATTGAGTCTTTTTACGATTATGTTGAAAGTTATCATGGCTGTGCCAAGGCAACTCTTATGTTGCACCATAACTTCTCAACAATGAATCAAGTTCTTAAGAAAAAATACTATTAGAAACGTCTGTTTCTCTGATTATTTCCTCTAAAACCACCGCCGCCGCTGTTACCACCAGAACGAGGGTTTCCTTCGCGTGGCTCCGCTCTTTTTACAACAATGGTTCTGCCATGCAGTTCCGTCTCATTAAGACCGTTGATAGCGTTCATACCGTCATCATCATTAGCCATTTCAACAAATCCGTAGCCTTTAGAGCGTCCGGACATTTTATCGGTAATGATCTTTACTGAAGTGACTTCACCATACTTTTCAAATGCTCTTTGTAGCTCATCCTCATTTGTCTGGAAGTCCAATTTTGTAACAAAAATGTTCATAAAATAAAAAATAGGTCTTGTGATTTGTAAAAGCAAGACGCACAAATGTACTATTTTCAATAATAATTGTAGTGTTTTAGATCAATTATAGTGTTAATTATTTGGAAAAAGCATCAGATATTCTAACATTTTTTGCCTTTTTACGATTTTCGAATGAATTTTGACGTTCCCATTTGTCTCACCAAACTTAAATACAATGGAATGCATAAGGCTGAATTAAGCTAATTAATTAACAGATATATATTACATTAAAATCTAATATATTCCATTATTCTCCAATAGCTTCTTACTTTTACAGTTTAAGTGATTGCCACTATCATGAATTACACGCCAATCAAGCTTTTAGCACTAGGATTTTTTTTCAATCTGATGAATGTAGCTCCCGGGGAATCCATGACATACCCGAGGTATCTGTATTTTCATTCCGGCTCCAAACTGCCTGATGAATTGTTTAAAATGATTGGGGCTCGAATAGACTCTTTTCGTAATTTGGTTGCTGCCCGCTCTAACCAAATCAGGCTCATAGGAGAGCAACTTGCGTTTGCTGATCTTCATCAAAAAAAAATACTCCAGTCTCAGGTTCAATTAAATCAAAAGCACAAAACACTTTATGAGGATAAATTAAGCTGTTATGAGCTTATTTTAACGCTTTATCGCCAAATTCATTTTGCTTCTAATCTGGAAAAGAAAGACATGATCCTTCGGCTAGAATCTTTACTAAAGAAAGTTGACGAATCAACATTGGATTACAGGGAGTTGAAAAAAAAATATGATGCTACCCTTTTCGCCAGGTCAGCGGAGCGGTTTATTCCGAAAGAAGATTGTGTCCTTGAAAAGAGTTCAGATGGTAGCGTAATCGCCAATCGTTTTACAACATTGTTTCGCTACACCCCTTCAGATCTTGAAAAACACCTTGGGGAAGATGATTTTGTAACCGGCGAGATTCGATTTTTAAAAAGCAGTAACAAATACTTTTGTGAAACACGAATGATTTTCAACTCTGCCCTTGCTGCTCAATATTATGGGATTATTGAAGCTTCCAACCCTATGAAATTGGTATTTATGGATGGAGAATATATCTATCTGCAAAATTCAGTAACCGCTCTGCCGGATGCTGTATCCGAAAAGGGCAAGACTATCTATAAAATGCAATGCCCCATAAGTCATTCAGATTTAACTAAATTGAAGAAAAAAGATTTGGATCAATTGACTATCGTTTGGCCCTCAGGTCCGGAGACCTACGATTTGTTTCATTTGCATACAATACAAAACTTACTAAAATGTCTGTTGAAAAAGAATTGACAACCCTTGGACTTCACCTGCCAACAGATCCACGATGGGTTGACCTTACCCGATATTCTCTTGAGGAGATCCTAACCGATCATGCCTTTTGTGAACAAAAAGCGGCAAGTTCCTGTATAAGTTTAATACAACAATATCCAGACAAAGAAAAACTGGTACAAGATGTTGCTCCAATCGTAACCGAAGAATGGGGACACTTTAGAATGGTTATCGCAGAACTAAAAAAAAGAAAACTAAAACTTGGATTTCAACGCAAAGACGAATATGTTCATAAACTTCTTGATTTCTTAAAAAAAGGCGGTAGCAAAGAAGATCGTATGTTAGATCAATTGTTGCTGTGTGCATTGATTGAAGCCAGGAGTTGCGAACGCTTTAGATTATTATCCATTCACCTGGAACAGGAAGACTTAAAAGAATTTTACAGACACTTTATGATTTCTGAAGCTGGACATTATAGAATGTTTCTAGATTTGGCAGCCTATTATTTTAATGATCAGCTTGTACGCAATAGATGGCAACAATTTCTACAATTTGAAGCTTCCATCATACAAAATCTTGAACCCAGAGGTGACCGAATGCATTAAAAAATAAAACTACTATGAAATTTCAGGAATATAATTCTATAAGCATAATCAGACCCTATACATGTAATTTCAGCTCGTAGATTTTTATCTTTTTACTAGATATATACCTACAAAAAAAACATATCTTTTTGAATAATCAAAAAGACATTAAAATTTATGTTATTTTAGTTCCGATAAATTTTTCAGTCTGTAATCGAGTATATCGTATAACCCACGATTGTCAGAAAATTCTTGGTAACCCGGACATTGCAACGCTAGAGGAATATGCTTTTTAAGATCCAATTGATCTTGATCAACATTATAAAATATTCCATTTGAGTGTAGTGTTCGGCCAAGATATTCCTGCTCAGGCTGACCCGGTGTGGGGATAAGCAAAGCACGTTTCTGAATCACACTCAAATCCAATAAAGTAGAATATCCGGATCTGCAAATAATAATTCGGGAAGCACACATGATTTCATTCAATTGACCTGAAGTAGCCAAATCAATAACCTCTAGTCTATCCATTGCCGGAAGTTTTGGAATCCCATTTTTTCCGCGGATCAATATGGCTGTTTTAAAATCCAAATCCTTGAGTTGAGCGACAATTTTTTCCTCCAGTCTGGTTCTTTGAGGTTCAGGTCCGGACAACATAAAACATAAATCATATTGAATGGGTAAATTTAACTTTTGGAAGCGGCTTAAGGCTCCAATAAAGTAATGTTTTTTAGATTTAAACTGATGAGCTAATACACCGCTTAAATAGGGAGGAAATTCATAATCAGGAATCCAAATTTCATTAAACTGCATATAAAAAAATCTCATCCAGGTATCGGCACACCATTCAAATAATTTTAATGGTAATGGAAAATGCAAATGATGTGTAATGATGACACTCCTGATATTTCTCTGAGCAGCACCTAGTCTAGCATCCGAAATGACTAAATCGATTTTATATTTTTTGCAGATGTCTTTTATTACTTTTTTTTCTTTAAAGATGGCCTTGTGCATCTGCAATAATTGGTAGGCCATATTCCAGTACATGTTTTTACTGGGATATAAGATTCCGTAATCGGGTAATTCACAAACTTCCAGTTGAGGAAATTCTCTTCTCAACAAATCACTCCCTGCTAAAGAAGAGGCAAGTATTACCTTATGTCCCCTCTCCACAAAGTATCTGATAACTGGAATTGTTCTGGTAACATGCCCTAATCCCCAGTGCTGTGGAGCTATAAGTACTGTCATCAAACGCGACATCTAATCTATTTACGGTTCAAAGGTCGTAAAAAACTACAGTATATCTAGGATTTATTGAACTTATTCATTACTATCCAACAATACCTTTGAAAGTGTGCTACTTTAGTAAACTAACATTGCCTTTATGAATAATTTTTTTGCCGCCGATACAATATAACTCACAATAATAGGCATACACATCCGGTGGAAGACTAATACCTTTATAGGTTCCATCCCAACCAACTTTCAGATCTCTGGATTCAAATAACTTTTCACCCCAACGATCATATATTACAAGAAATACTTTTTCAACATTGTTCGCACGAACATAAAAAATATCATTCACCTGGTCCTGATTGGGCGAAAATGCATTTGGAATAAAGTAAGTACTCGAGTCACATTCGGGAAATAATATTTTGATAGAGACCTTTAAAATTCTGACGCATCCCAAACTGTCCTTCACTTCAACAACATAGCTTATATTACTATCCGGCTTAGAATGAACCAAATAGCAATTGTAACAATCTAAATATTTCTCAGGCATCCACTTATAGGTAAATCCTTTGGTAATCACCAATACAACTTCATCCTGAAAGTGAATAGTGGTATCTGGACTTATCCTTACTTCATCCAAATTCCTGGAAATTTGAATGCAAAAAGTATCCGTACCGGAACATGCATTTTCATCCAAAAAATCCAACAAAATAATTGTATCGGCCAATAATTTACCAATCTTTTGAATTGAATCTTTTGGATTTAAAAAACTTCCGCGCCAATCAAAATTCATCCGACCACCAGAATGAAGTATTACAGAATCATTTCTGCAAATGATCTGACAATTTTTTAAGCCTATTACTGCAGGTTTAAAATTCAAATTATAAATGTAAACCATTCGGCAGTCATCCTCCGTTGAATCTACTAAGATATATTGAACCTTGGTATCAAGGTTTGTTGTATTTGTATTCTTCACTTCAATAAATGGGCAATTATCACAGGAAACATTCCAAGAATAAAAATGTCCTTCCTTTTTATCAACACCAATTTTTTGAATTGCCTGATGACATACATTTTGATTAAAACTGAAACTGTCTGTTTTTACATTTTTCCAATAGATGGTATCTGATACGCACAAACAGTTGTTTTCCAAAACAGATATATACCGGCATTGATCAATTACTATAGCTTCTAACGGTATATTGATTCTTACATTTCCATCCCTACCAATTGAATCGTAAAGAATATTTAACACCTTTAACCGTCGATCCATTTGATCCAGTACATTATAATTTTTATTATCTTGATACAGTGCAATACTTAATAAGCTATCAACATGATCATTCCAATGCTGTACATTCAACAAAGCGGTGTAATATAATTTTCCCTGAATGTTGAGTATGCTAAAGTCCAATAATTTGACTGCTGGAGTTTGCTTTTTAAATACAACCGAAGCTTCTGCTTTTACAACAAATGCCGTACAAGGTTTATTTGTTTCGCTGCAGTAGCTGATGACAGAACTGGTAATGTCCACCGGAATACTATAGTCTTTACATCCATTATTTTGAAAATTTTTCAACTTAAAAGTAAAGCCAACAACTTCATTGAACGGAATTTCTTTAGGAATCGGAAGCATAAGGTATCGGTAACCTAGAATACTTCTATGTATAGCCTGGCCAAAAACTAAGCCATTGATCGAAACCATACTACCATCAACATAATCTATTCCGTCCGGAAGTAAAATTCTAAGGGTGTCATTGAAAGTACTGTCTGCATCAGTTTTCCAGCTCACTTTAAAAAGCAATTCATCCTGACATCCTGGTTCCGAATCAAGATTGATCTGTAAGGACGTATTAACTTTTTGTGTTATTCCTTTTACTTTTAATAAGGCGCCTGACTTTCGAATTGAATTTGACATTAGTGCACAATTATTTTCTCCCTGAATTTTAAAACTAAAAAAACCATTTACGGTCGAATTACAGGCTGTCTTCGCTTTACACTTTAAGAGAATACCGTTATCGGGAAAGGAAGTATATCCTGGCAATCCATTCTTTTGAATTTCAGGAATAAATTGTTCAAAATTCCAAACATAAGTATTTCCTCCAAAAAAAACCGGGGCCGGAAGCGGTTGAAATGTGGCAGATGACGGATATGCATAAACGAGACTCGAAGGTATGAATTCAACGCCGGCCGGAATATCTACGAACAATTGAGGATGATAAGCATAACCTTCCCCTCCATTATACAATTCAATAAATAATTCAGGTAAGGTGTCACATAATTGAATCTCTTTGCTTTCTTGTGTTACAATTAATTCTAATTGAGGCGGTAGATTGGCAACCGGGATTTTAAATTCGCCGGTTGAACAAGAATCTCCAAAGTTAAAATCATAACCACAAGACCAAATAGATTGAAGGATGATGGTATCCACATCACAGGATGAATTTTTGGCACAAAAGTTTAGTATGTAATTTACGTTTGGGTCAATAGGGCCCAATAAAATTTTAGATGAATCTAAGGCAACAAAATTAGGAATCGTACCCGTTAACTTTAATTCAAAACTATCAATTAATCCTCTTGCAGACGAAAACCGAAGGAGAAAATATCCGGGAAATTTAACAGAATTTATTGAAGCTGACCATTGAATAATTTTTGAAGAAGAAACAATGGACTTGTTGATGACGTGAATGGATTCATTTCCAAAGTAGTTCTTAATTGAAAAATACTTTGAAAACTGATACTCCTGTAAAATATCAACAAAATTTGGATCAATATGAAATCCAGCGTCGAAATCCTTACTCCACTTCATACTAAGTATAGCTGAAAGGTCCGTTACATTTGCTATTTTTTTACAATCTTCAACTGAACCATATACTAAAATTTCCATAGTATATGATTCATCATATCTCAGACTTTGCAAATCCGAACTATCAACATACCAGTTGTTTTGATCCTGTTTTAATATAAAAACTTTGCGGTCTGCAAGTTTAGAAACTCCATTGTTGGTATAGGATATATTAAATTGAATACTATCCAGACTTAAAGGCGATGAGGCGATATATCTAAGATCTGCGATTTTGTTGAGTGATCTGAATTCATTTGGAAAAAAATTATGTAGGTTTTTACTTCCATAAATGAAAACAGAAGGCAATGCAAAATTTCGTTTACAAATAAAAGTTTCAGATTGTCGAAATTCAATTCTCTTATTGTTGGTTACTTGTTTAAATTTCTGATTTGAGCTCCCACATTGAAACGGCAATAAAAAACCGCCTTTCTTGTCAAACAAAAAAGCATAATAGATTATATCAATATTTACCAGACGATCATTTACGGTGCTAATGACTTTTCCTGAAATTGATATATTAAAACTATCTCCATTTGCTAAACGATGTTTCTGCGGCAATTCAGGAAAAAGCATATGCAGCATTTCTATATTTAATTCCAATGAATTTCCATTGCCAAGACCAGAGCTGGATAATCCAGTTTCTCCACACTTGAGGCCAGGAGCTTTTTGTATAAACTTTCTAAGATTGGGAATTAGAGTTGTATAATATTTATGACTGCTTGCTTCATAATAATGAAAAGTTGCAGATAAATTGGCAAAGGTTAATTGATGCGCAATAACAAAAGCAACAGAATCATAGGTCCTGGATGTATCATCCGAACAAATAACTGATCTGAAATTAAAGAGAAGACTGTCCCCTGTAATGAAGTTCGTCTTTATAATTTTTGAAGTATCTAAGGAACCGGAATGAAACATTCTATCATCCAAATCATCCCGGGAACCATAACTGATTCTTTGTCCAATCGCTTCATATTTTAGATAACCTGGAATCGTATCGCTACGTTTTAAAACACTGTCGCAACGAATGGCTACATCAAATTGAGTATTTGATTGATTACCACAGGCTCCATCCTCATCTTTACAGGTCAAACTGGCCTTCAGACATATCAAACCTGTAAGGGTCTGAGCCTTTAAAACTGGTGTACTGCAGGAACTAACAATTTTTGTTTTCGTTCCGTTTGGAAAAGACAAGGCACATGAGTCTTCACAATTATTAAATAAAGCTATTTCCTGAAATAATTGTGTGGTAGTGAACGGGGCCTTATAACTTAAATTAAGAATTGTAATCCCTTCTTTTGTCTTAATGACATTTTTAGCTATTGGTTTTTTCCCGTCTAAAACAAAGGAGGTATCGATTACCGAAAGGGGACATGGCAACACAATGGTTAATGTAAAAATCTCATTCGTTAAAGCTTTGCTGAATCCGATCGAATTCTGCAAAAAATAGACTTTCATATCATCTATGCTGGTGACATTATCCTTCAGCTTAGCGCTCAATTGAATTTCGGGTTGAATTATCTTTTCCATTTTTACTTCAATCAGTTCGGCGAGACGTTGACTATTTTCAACGCACTTCGTTTGGTAGGAATAGCTATAAAACCAGCTCAGTGGCTTTGTGCTATCAATAGTTGTGAGACAGGTCAACCAATTAAAAGCTATATGGATTTCTTCATCGATATTTAATTCACTGAAACAAATTTCCGCTGATGAAAAAATAGTGTCACCGGTGGAAGCATAACAATTTGGAATGCGGTCAAGATATTTTAAAGAGTATACTGCGTGATTGTTAGAAATATCAATACTATAATTTCTGATTCCGATTGGGTCAGGCAATCCAATGGGTTGAACATTAAGTTTAACGCAAACTGAATCTGCAATGCCATCTCCAATGTTTTTAATAATTAAACCCTGATTTGCGCCATCTTTGGAGCAAATACAAGAGGGTGTATTTACAATTGGAGAAAAGTTGAGATTGGCTTTCAAATTACTTTTTTCAAAAATAACAATCGAGGACTCATTATTTTCCTGACAATACAAACTGTCACAACCCCATTTGACGGAGACCTCACTGGCGATCTGATATGGAGAACAGTTTATGGCTTCAATCTCTTCTTCGATCCATATCGATTCATCTCTCTCAAACAAAGAGTCCTTATCCCCTATGTTCATAAAATCTTTACCACTTAGAAAAAGTTCAAGAATAGTGTCATTCTGTACCAAAGACTTTCCATCGACGGAACTGATTTTAGCAGCACCATGTCTATCCAGAAGAATAAAATTTTTACACACGCCAAGTCTTGTATTGGTAATTTTTATTATTCTTTTCGGACGCGAACTCAATGGAGCAACGATATCAGGAATTTGGTCCAAGATTAAAAATGGGGTCAGTATTGCATATGGAGGTGAACTTCTAAGCGAATCGACTTTCTGAAGATAGGATATCCAAAAATAATTATCAAAATTATTGGCCATATTGGCGGACTCAAAAGCTTCACAATCGGCTGATATCGTCAGAGAAATGGTTTCCATTTCTTGAGCTGGAATCGAGGGTATGGAAAATTCCGGTAAGTTTAAATCTGAAATATTGAATTCAAGTGCATTGGCTACCGATCCAATCTTGTAACTTACTCCAGAAGGTAATTTAATCTTAAGCTTTACATTATTTATTTCTACAAAACTGTTGTTTTTGAAACTAAGAAGTATCTGATCCGAACCACATACCGTGAGATTCTGAGGAGAAGTATAGCTGAAACTAATTTCCTGAGCGCTGGCAGAGATATAACCCAGTCCAAGTAGGCTTAGCAGGATAATTACTCTCATCGTTATAAATTTATGGTGAATATAAGGATTCTATTCCAATTTTGCCTGTTCAACAGGACTATTAAAGAAAAATAAGACCTTCCAACACGAACCACAAACCTATTCTTTAAGAAATATATTGAAATTCAATTCTTTTAATGAATTTTAGAAATATTATACTACCATAAACTAACTTTGTAACGAATAATTTTAAATTATTCATCCAATTTATGCATTCTTAAACTTTTGAATCGCTATGAATTTAAGGAATAAATATGTAAAAATATTTCTGTTTATTGTATCATTTTTCATCTGCCGACTCGAGTGGGCAGGTAACAATGCAAAATTTTTATTTGAAGTAGTATTTGATATCTTTTATCCTTCTGATCATTTGAGAGAAAATCTTCTTCATCCAATGGTGCTATTTCCCTTGTCTGGAATATTTATTCTGGTTGCGGGATTGTTTATTAGTTCCAATTCAAATAAATGGATTAGTATAGGAATTATTCTCTGTAGCATTCTTGTATTGTTGATACTTTTTATAGGAATCAGCACATTGAATCTAAGAATTATTCTATCTTGTATACCATTTGTTTGTTTTTCTGTTTGGCACTTTATGGATAATTACAAGCTGAAAAAACAGATCTAAATTTGTTTGTTACTGAACCAATATTTTTTTAGAGATTTGATATTTATTCGTTCGAATAGATACATAGTACAAGCCCGGGACAATGTCTTGCGGTAAGAGTAACCAGTTGTTGATTGCATTTACTTTCCAGGTATAAACGGATTGACCGTTAACATTGATCAATTCAACCGAATTATAAGACTCGCTTCCTGTATATTTAATTTTAAAAGAACGTTTTACCGGATTAGGAATGATGACAACATCTGATTCCAATAATTTGTGATTTTCAACACTTAATAATTCAATCGGCAGGCAACAGGTTTCACTCCATCCACAGTTGGTTCTATACCTTATACAAACTGATTTCATTTCAGCAAGACTATCCCAACGCACTTTTATGGATGTACTATCTCTGCCCTCTTTTGGCGTAAGAACTTTTCCATTCTCAAGGCTCCATTCAATATTAAAATAATCTCGGGGTAATTTTGAGGTATCAACCATGTAATGATAAATTCCTCCTGATGATGATTGATAATTTCCTATTGGACATATTTTTGGAGGTATAATTTGAAGTTCATCCACTGTTTCACAAAAAGTTCGTACACACTTTCTGGTTAATGTATCCAAAACACTCTCCAGGGTTAGATCCAGACAAAACTCATTGGATTCATTGATGAACAGCTTCGAGCTATCGCTCAAGCTAGTCTTCAACGAGTCATTCTTCCGGTACCAGTTATAATAAAATTTTCCTGTTCGATAACCCAATACCGGGCAGGTTCGATCTACCGGTTTGGCCATTAAATATGCGTTGGTATCAGCACAGGTTGACTCAAAATAAACAGTATCCTCTAAAAAGGCAGCGTACAGATAATAAGAACTATCGCATCGATAGATATTAGAAGAATTAGGACGAGTTATCTCTAAAGGATTTTGACAACTTGTCACCCTTGTTAATGCGAAAGAATCTTCGTATGCAGCTCCACGACATGCCAGATAAAAAATGGTGTTTGCTTTTGGTTTTTTTAAAGGTAGAAACCAAACTACAGAATCATATGAACAGCAATTAATACTATCAAAATGTTGGGTATATTCCCCTGTATCAGTTACTTTCTGATTATGCCAAATTAGAGGAAGATCTTCATAACAGATCCATCTTGGCTTATCTTTTCTAATTTTAGGATAATTGCCAACCTTAATGGTGACACACTTAGGGCCTACCTGATCACAAATGGACCCGGATGCAGGATTTCCAATAATGGCTGTACCACATAAGACGAAATTTCCTTCGTCTGGAAAATCATTGGTTACCTCATTTCCATACTGATCAAGTTCAATTCCATCCAGGGTCCACTGAAAGACCGGATCGCATTTTGTAGAATCTATTTCAAAGCTGTGCTGAACATGACAGGCTCCCTTACACAAGGTAGTCGGCCCATAGATATTACTTAAAGGCGGCAATAAGGGAGGTGTACCCCCTGAAGTTGTGATCGTAAAATCACACACATCCCCGGAACAACCATCCACAAATAAATAATAAGTTTTACAGGGTTTTAATACACCGCAAGCGGTTTTTGAACCGGGTCCGGTACAACTTGGATCACAAAAAATGGATTCTCCACAATCACAATCTCCCCAGATTCCAAATTCAACCCCGTTTCCTGTAACGGTGCATTGATTATAAGTAATTGTTATACAAATATTTCCTCCATTGGTCACAAAAGCCCACCAGCTCGTGTTGTGAGCGACTGCACCCGAAGGGCAAAGCGGTGCACAACCGCTTGGATTCGAATATTCTATATTCGCACAGGAATATCCGTTTAACTCATCCAGGGAACAAAGGACATTCGCATCCTTGCAGTAATCGGAGCTTGCAGGTGTGCATTTTGCTAATAGAACAGTTTGACCTATCACAAGGCCAAGTATACTTAAGCATACATTTTTAATGATTCTTGTTTTCATATTCCGAAATCAGTTTGAAGTGATTTAGTTTAGCAATGCTAAGGCATATGTTGGATAGCTTAGTACAATATCATCTTAATTTAGACTATACAAGAGTTGAAAACGTTGCTTAGCCCACTAAACCACAACATTCAGCCAATTCCGGGGCGTAGTATAGGAACCTATTCGGCTATCTATTCTGTAAAGGTTAAATACCCTTCAAATAATGAATACCTTTGCCAGCAATATTCGAATAAAAAGTTTTTTCTATAATAAATAGAATTTTTTATTTTATGAAAACAATGTAGTAACTTTAACGAAGTAAATATTATATTATGGCAGAAGAAAGCACTTTGGGTGAGTCACAACTTAAGAAATTACCTCTTAAATTACAATTAAGAATTATTGGAGACGACGCTGAAAAAACTACAAAAATTGAAGAAAACATTACTGAAATTCTCATAGCACGAGGTATTCCTTTTGACTTAGAGCTGGTAAATAAACCAGAAATGATTCAACAAGTTAAGCCACTTACTACACCAGCACTTTGGATCAATCAAAAAGAAATTGACTCCTCTCATCTTTATGATAAGGTTAAATTAAATGAGCATATTGATGAATTTATTCAGGGAGGTGAATTCAAGCTTCGAAAAATTATTATTCCAACGGACTTCTCCACACAATCTGAAAATGCTTGTAGATGCGCACTCCAATGGGCTAAAAAATGGAATGCAACATTTGAAATGGTCTATGTGATACCACCTTATGTAGATGGAATGAATCCGGAATCTGCGATGGTTATGGCGGAACAACAAAATATTTTATTGAATTCTGCTGAGAAAAGTATGAATGAATGGACAAATCGACTTCAATCGGAAACTGGTCAAGTAGTTCATTCTCACATTATGATTGGTGAAGTTGCTTATTCCATTTGTGAGTATGCTTATAATTCCCAGGCAGATATGATTGTCATGGGAGCAACAGGACAGCATGGATTACTTGATAAGTTATTTGGATCTGTTAGTTCTTCTGTGGCGAAAAATTCAAAAGTCCCTGTATTATTTATACCCCATCAAATCTCTTCCATTCAGTTCAAACACATACTTTATTCCAGTGATTATAGTTCTGCTTCACTTTCCAATATTTTTTATGTATTGAGAATGGCGCATGGAGAAGCAGGAAAAGTGGATTTCATCCATGTAAGCGAGAACAAACCCATTGATGCCGCAATGAAAGAATTGAGATTTAAACGATTACTTGAAGAACTTCATCCTCAAATAAGCTATAAATTTGAGATCATTCAGAATGATCATATTGCCGACTCGCTTTACCAATATGCATATAACCACGAAATCGATGTATTGGTTACTGTGCATAAAAATCGCGATCTCTGGGGCAGACTTATGGAAAAAAGTCTCAGTGGAAAATTAGTCTTTGAAGCAAAATTCCCCATCCTTGTCTTACAAAATTAAGCATAATCCAAATGAATATTACTAAAATTCTTGTACCGATAGATTTTACAGATAACTCCGAAAATGCTGTTCATGCTGCTATTAAGATTGCCAGTTTGAATAATGCATCAATTCACCTGATTAACTTTTGTATCAGTTTATCAAAGGATGGAAACATTCCAGTCGATACCAATGAATTGCTGCAATCCAGAAAAGCGCAAATGAATCAATTTATTCAACAAAACTGCAAGATTTTTTCCAACAGATTGGTTACCGAACATAATTCTGTCGAATTTGAACACGATGTAGTGACAGGAATGGCCGGTGATGAAATCCCGGCATATATTAAAAAAAATCACATTGATCTGGTAATTATGGGTAGACGTGGTGAACACGATGCCCTCGATAAATTTCTTGGTTCGGTATCTACCGCTGTTATTGATCATGCTGAATGTCCGGTTTTACTTATCCCTCAGCAAAGCAGATTTGAAAACATTCGAAATATTTGCTTCTCGGTAGGATCTCAATCACATTTCAAACTCTTTATGGACTATGTTATGTATTGGGCTGAATTATTCCGAAGCAGTATTCATTTTGTACATGTTGATCATTTACAAAAAGATGGTGAACAAATATTTGATCAAATTCGGGAGCGGCTGAAATCACAAAATAAGATACCCATTGATTATAAATTTGCGAATCTTAAAGGAGAAAATATTACCCAAGAAATCAATCAGTATTCCGAGCAACATTCTATTGACCTCATCATTACGATTCACAAAAAAAGAAGTCTGATAGAAAGTCTATTTACCAAAAGTATTTCGGTAAAAATTTCACATCTGGTAAAAACTCCTTTGTTAGTGATCAATTAAATTGATTAGTATCATAAATGTGCCAAACACAAAATGAAATTCAAAATAGTTGGAAATTCAATTCAACGAGGGACAAATTTCCTCTGAAGATTTTCAAAGTAAAGTACGTATTACGAAAACTACAAAACTAAAATTTTAAACCATTTAGCTAAATAAAAAAATAATTAATAAAGTAATTCATCCATGGAAAACATAAGCATCACTTCAACCCAAACAATAAAAGAAGTTCAGGAAAGTTTTCACAGACTATTTCCTTACTTAAAACTTGAATTTTTTACCAAGCTTCATAAAGATAAATCCTCCTCCTGGTCCAGGTTTCAAATTGCAGATCTCGATCAGAAGTTAAGTGAGTTAGGTCTTCAGAATTCGAAGGGTCTACTCCTTGTTCAAAGTCGAATGAAAGTTAGTGATCTCGAACAGGAATTTCAAAATATTTTTGGTTTTGGCGTACAGGTATTTCGAAAATCCAAAGACATCTGGCTTGAAACCACCCAATCGGATCATTGGAATCTAGAAACTCAAAATCATCATGGAAAGGAAGCATCCGAAAACCTCGGTACGATGATGTATGATCCTCGAGAAGAATCTTAAAAAGCAGGAAATACATTGTCAGGCAATAAAGGAGAATTCCAAAAATATAATATCCATAAAAGGATAAATAAAGCTTACAACGACTTCGAAAATAACTATGCAGTTAGGGCTCTGAAGATCTGGATAAGCGAGCTAACAATAATAGTAATTAAAACTATATATCTAAAAATTTGTTCGCTGGTAAACCTAAGGATATATTTTCCAAGAGCGCTGCCGATAAAACTGATTGCAACGAGAAATGGAATTAATATAAACTTATCCAGCTTCAAATAATCATTATACACATAAACCATGGATCGGCTCAGATCTACACCCAGATCAATAAAAGCCGAGCTCGCAATAAATATTTCTTTTGGAAGATTAAATGCTGCCAGGGTCAAGCCTCTGATGGCTCCGCCTGTTCCGATGAAACCTGCCAAAAATCCAGATATCGTGCCGCCGATATATAGATTCTTATCCGTACTTTGGAAAGTTTTGTTAAAATAGATGATCATGAATACAGATAAGACAATGAGCGTAATGGACATTAGTATTTCGAGCTCATCGACATTTATTAATTTGGTTAACAATGCACCGGTTATTACAGAAAGAACAGCGCTGATTCCCATCTTGTAGGTTATATTTTTGTCAATTCCTTTTCGAAACAAGATTAACTTAGACACATTGCTGAAGACATGAAAAACCGCAGTGATCGCCAGAACATTTTTAAAATCAAAAAACAAAGAAGCTAAAGGAATAAGCATAATGGAAGAACCGAAACCAGAAACAGTTCCTATAATCTCAGAGATAAAAGTCAGAAATAAAAATAGGTAATGTTTTTCCATGGGTTCAATTCAAATAAAAAACTTAATGAAATTGAACGATGATTATACCATATCTAAGGTCTACAAGAAACATTATTCACCAGTCATTCTGATTTCCTCCGCGCCATCAAAAAACTTGTAACTAATGAGACCCATATCCTGATTTTCCCTAAGCTTGATGCGTTTGTGGTATTTGAAATACCACCTCCATGGATAATTAAAAAATCCAGCCTTTAAAAATGCAATCACAAAAGGATGTGCTTCAATGATCAATTGCCCGACTGGTCTGGTTTTGATGATAAATTCCATTTGACTCTCAATGGTATCCACCAGTAGAACGGTTGGATTTACCTTTCCGGTTCCATTACAGCTTGGACAGGTTTCGGCAGAATCAATGGTCATTTCCTGACGCGCGCGTTGTCTGGTTATCTGCATCAGGCCAAACTTGGATAAAGGCAGAATGGTGTGTTGAGACCGATCGCCGGTCATGAATTCTTTCATGCTTTGATAAAGCATGAGTTTGTTGTCCGAATTTTTAAGATCTATAAAATCAATTACTATCAGTCCACCGATATCTCTCAATCTAATCTGTCTGGCTATTTCTTCTGCAGCTTCCAGATTTACTTGTAATGAGGCGGTTTCTTGATCCATTTTTTGAACCTTCGGGCCTGAATTTACATCAATTACATGCATGGCTTCCGTTCGTTCGATAACGATATAGGCTCCGCTGGATAAGGTTGAAGTGTTACCAAAAGATGACTTTATCTGTCGCTTGACGCCCAGAAGTTCAAAAATGTGCTTATTGGCCTGATGTAATTGAATGATTCCTGCTTTTTCAGGTAGATTTTGAGTCAGATAATCTTTAATGCTGTGATACATTTCTTTGGTATCCACATGGATAGCATTGAAACTTGAATTCAGAATATCCCTAATTAGGCTGGATGCTTTATCTAATTCACTCAGCAGTTTAATGGGAGGTTTTGCTTTCAGGAGTTGTGCATGTAGTCCTTTCCATCGCTCCATTAAGAGGTTCATTTCTTCGTGAAGCTCTGCTACTTTTTTATTTTCGGCTGCTGTTCGTACAACCACCCCAAAATTTTTTGGACGAATCGATTCAATCAATTTAAACAGACGCTCCCGTTCTTCTGTGGAATTGATTTTTTTAGAAATCGCAATACTATTGTTAAACGGGGTAAGAACAATAAATCTACCTGGAACGGTAATTTCACAACTTAGGCGATGCCCTTTGGTAGAAATAGGCTCTTTTACAATTTGGACGAGAATGAGGTTTCTTTTTTCTAGAACCTGGGAAACCTTACCGTTTTTGTTAATTTCTTCCTGAATTTCGAACTGATCCAAAAATGGATTGGATTGCAAACCAAGAACCGAATCTTTGCAAAATTTTTTATTAGAATTAAGAAGCGGCCCCATATCGGTATAATGTAAAAAAGCCTCTTTGGTATGCCCAATATCAACAAATGCGGCATTTAATCCAGGCATAAGCTTTTTCACCTGCCCGAGAAATACATCTCCAACATTATAAACTGATTCCGATTTCTGCTTGTGAAGCTCTACAAGCTTCTTGTTTTCCAGCAGAGCAATCTCCACATTCCCATTTTGGGAGGAGATGACGAGCTCTTTATCCATTCATCTATATTTAGATGCGGAAACCGGGCATATGACCAACTAGATTGTACAAGCAATCTGACTAAAAACATCATCCTAAGAGGATCCATCTTCCATGGGTAAGATAGCTGGTTCTTGGAAAATCAATTACCCATTCGAAAAGATCAGATAAGTAGATTTAGGATTCCGGCCTTTTTTCAAGGTATAAAAAGGCTTGCTTGCGATCTGAGTGCATAGCCTCCATCCCGCAGGGGTATAATCTACCTATTCTTCTTCTTGTGCCTGTTTTTTCTCAATCGCTTCTTACGCTTGTGTGTAGCGATTTTATGTCTTTTTCTTAGTGGAATGGTTGCGGCG
>WBZT01001191.1_pt1 | contig 19413 bp, 17 predicted proteins | sample 5204241 | NCBI WGS metagenome assembly WBZT01 (sample SAMN12344358, study PRJNA552823) | activated sludge metagenome | biome: Activated sludge suspended growth; feature: Nitrification reactor; material: Wastewater; isolation source: activated sludge from nitrification reactor of wastewater...
CCCGACCCCGCCGGCGCGCCGGGCGTCCGCCGAGCGCGCCGCCCTGCCCGCCCCCGAGCGCGCCATGCGCAGGATCGCTTCCCTGCCCCATTCCGCCTCCGAGGATGAGTGGGAGGAGTTCTGACGCGTTGGCCAGATCTCCCACCGCCCCCTATACTGCCGCCCGGGAGTCGGCCAGACAGCCGCCGCGCGGCTAACCGCGCGGAGGAAAGTCCGGGCTCCACAGGGCAGGATGCCAGGTAACGCCTGGGCGCTATAAGCCGGGGACGCGAGTCTCCGGCCCAAGGCGACGGACAGTGCAACAGAAACATACCGCCGATGGCCCGGGCTTTGACGCGCAAGCGGCAAAGTCCCCTTAATGGGCAGCCCCGCGCAAGCGGACTACCCGGCAAGGCGGGTCACGCGCGCAAGCGCGTGGCCAACCCCCGCAAGGGGGTGGGCACAGGCAAGGGTGAAATCGTGCGGTAAGAGCGCACGGCCGCGCCGGCAACGGCCGCGGCGGGCAAACCCCATCCGGAGCAAGGCCAAATAGGCAGACGTCGAGGCGGCCCGCCGAGTCTGCGGGTAGGCTGCACGAGGCGATGGGCGACCATCGTCCCAGATGAATGGCTGTCCACGACAGAACCCGGCTTACCGGCCGGCTCCCACTTCCCCTTCCGCCCCACCCCCTCAGGTTTTCCCCGGCGAGCCCGCGACTGCGGTTACGATTTATGCCCCACTTTGCCCCACTACTTAAAGTGAAACTTTAAGTTACTCGTTTATCACACGAATAAGAAAGCATATTTAGGCTGGCGGCATCGTTTTGTAAGTCCTTGAACCCATTGCAATTTTTTGTTTTTTCGCCTTGACGGTGGGGAATTGTGTTCTCTATAGTGGGAGCAAGTGGGAGATTGTGTGGCCGGGTGTCGGCCAGTGGACCACGGAGGAGATATAAGAGATGTTTCGCGGGTCGACGCTACTGGCGCTGGACGGGAAGGGACGTTTGTCCGTTCCGGCGAAGTATCGCGAGCGCCTTTCCGCCCAATGCGGCGGCCATCTCATGCTCACCGTCGATCCCACCAACGGTTGTCTGCTGCTCTATCCCTATCCCGAATTCGAAATCCTGGAACGCCAGATCAACGCCCTGCCCGGCTTCAATCCCCTGACCCAGCAACTGAAGCTGCTGGTGATCGGCTCGGCGGAAGAGATCGAACCGGATGGCGCCGGCCGCATCCTGATCCCGCCCCTGCTGCGCAAGTTCGCCAAGCTGGAAAAGGGCGTGATGCTGGTGGGCCAGGGCAACAAGTTCGCGATCTGGAGCGACGCGGCCTGGCAGGCCCGGCTGGATGCCGCCGCCCAGTTGCCGGAAATGATTTCCGCCGCCGTCCAGAACGGCACCCTGCCCGAGGAGCTCAAGGGCTTCTCGCTGTGACCGGCGGACATGTCTCCGTTCTGCTGGAAGGCGCGGTGGATGGGTTGGCGGTGCGCCCGGACGGCATCTACGTGGACGCCACCTTCGGGCGCGGCGGCCACGGCCGGGAGATCCTGGCGCGGCTGGGGCCGGATGGCCGGCTCATCGCCCTGGACCGGGATCCGGCGGCGGTGGCGGAGGCGGAGAAGTGGCACGACGGGCGATTCGCCATCGTCCATGCCGCCTTCTCCGGCCTGGACGAGGCGCTGCGGGCGCGCGGCGTCGGCGAAGTGGACGGGGTGTTGTTCGATTTGGGGGTATCCAGCCCGCAACTGGACGAGGCGCAACGGGGCTTCAGCTTCCGCTTCGACGCCCCGCTGGACATGCGCATGGATACCAGCCGGGGGATGACCGCGGCGGATTGGTTGAACCAGGCGTCGGAAGAGGAGATTGCACGCGTTGTCCGGGACTATGGCGAAGAGCGGTTTGCTCGGCAGGTTGCGCGGGCGATTGTTAAGGCGCGAGAAGTCGCGCCGCTGGCGACCACCCGCCAGCTCGCGACGCTTGTCGCCGGCGCCGTGCGTACCCGCGAACGGGGCCAGGACCCGGCGACACGGACTTTTCAAGCTGTGCGGATTTTCGTTAACCGCGAGCTTGAGGAAATCGAAGCGGCGTTGCCGCAAGCGGTCGATCGCCTGAAGGCGGGCGGGCGGCTGGTGGTGATCAGTTTTCATTCTCTGGAAGATCGAATGGTGAAACGGTTCATGCGCGAGGAAGCGGAAGGGGAACGGGTGCCGCCCGAGATCCCCCTGCCCGCCCACGCCCTGCGCGGCGGCCGTCTCCGGCTGATCGGCAAGGCGCGCAAGGCCGACGAGGCGGAATGCCGGGCCAACCCCCGCGCCCGCAGCGCGACCCTGCGCGTCGCCGAACGAACCGGAGAAACGGGCGTGCCCCGGAGGAGGATGGAGGCGGCATGGTCAAGCTGAATCTGCTCCTCGCCCTGGTGCTCGTCGCTTGCGCCCTCTCCGTCGTCTCAGCGCGCCACCAGGCGCGCAAATTGTTTGTGGCGCTCCAGTCGGAACAGGCCCACGGCCGGGACCTGGACGTGGAGTGGGGCCAGTTGCAACTGGAGATTTCCACCTGGCTGATGCACAACCGGGTGGAGGAGGTGGCGCGCGGCCGCCTGCGCATGACCATCCCCGAACCGGCCCGCATCTATGTGCTGCGCGATGACGCGGGGGCCGACACGACGGCCGAGGCAAAGGCCCTGCCCTGATGCGACACCGCGCCCACCCCCTCCTGCACCTGGACCTGCAACGCTGGCGCATGCGCCTGACCCTGGCCCTGCTGTTCGGCGGCTTCGCGGCCCTGTCCGCGCGGGCGGTCTACCTCCAGGTCTGGCAGAGCGAGTTCCTCACCGACCAGGGTGAAAAACGGGCCCAGCGCGTCGCCCCCATCCCGGCCTACCGGGGCATGATCACGGATCGGCGCGGCGAACCCCTGGCCGTGAGCACGCCGGTGGAAACCCTCTGGGCCAACCCCCGGGAGGCCAATCCCAGCGCCGCCCAGATCCAGTCCCTGGCCCACATCCTGGACAAGAACCCGGATCATCTGAGACGGTTGTTCGCCGACAAGTCCAAGGCCTTCGTCTACATCGAGCGCCTGGTGGAACCGCCCAAGGCCGCCCAGGCCAGGGCGCTCGACATCGCCGGCCTGCACGGCAAGCCGGCCTATCGCCGCTACTATCCGGCCGGCGAGGTCACGGCCCACGTGTTGGGCATCACCAACATCGAGGACCAGGGCCAGGAAGGCCTGGAACTGGCCTTCCAGTCCTGGCTCGCCGGCGAGCCCGGCGCCCAGCGGGTGGTGAAGGACCGCCCCGGCAACGTGGTGGAAATCCTGGAGCGCATCAAGGCGCCGAAGCCGGGCCGCGACCTGGCCCTGTCCCTCAACCAGCACATCCAGTACCTGGCCTACCGGGAGTTGTCCGACGCGGTGGCGCGCAACCAGGCCAAGGCCGGGGCCGTGGTGGTGCTCGACGCCAGGACCGGGGAAATCCTCGCCCTGGCCAATTCGCCCAGCTTCAACCCCAACAGCCGCGCCACCTTCGAGGCGGCGCGCCTGCGCAACCGGGCCGCCACCGACACCTTCGAGCCCGGCTCCACCATGAAGCCCCTGTTCGTGGCGGCCGCCCTGGACGCCGGCGTGGCGAACCCGGAAACGCGCATCGATACCGGCCCCGGCTGGTTCGTGATCGGCGACAAGCGCATCACCGACACCCATCCCAAGGGCGTCATGACGCTCTCCGACGCGGTGCAGGTCTCCAGCAACGTGGCCCTGGCCAAGATCGCCCTGGAAATGCGCGGCGAGGATTACTGGCGTTTGCTCACCCGCGCCGGCCTGGGCGCCCAGCCCAGGTCCGGCCTGCCTGGCGAGGTCGGCGGCCGTTTGCGTCCCTCCAGCAGCTGGCGCCCCATCGAGAAGGCCACCATGTCCTTCGGCCATGGGCTGTCCGTGAGCCTGCTGCAGCTGGCCCGCGCCTATACCGCCTTCGCCAACGAGGGGGTCATGCCCGGCCTGACCACCCTGCGTCGGGAAAGCGCCGCCACCGGCACCCGGGTGATGAAGGCCGACACCGCGCGCCAGGTCCTGGCCATGCTGGAACGGGTCACCCAGGACGGCGGCACGGCCCCCATGGCCCGGGTGGCGGGCTATCGGGTGGCGGGCAAGACCGGCACCGCCCACAAGTTCGTGGACGGCAGCTATGCCGGCAATCGCTACATCAGCTCCTTCGTCGGCCTGGCCCCCGCCTCCGACCCCCGCCTGGTGGTGGCGGTGATGATCGACGAACCCAACGGCAAGGAATACTACGGCGGCCTGGTGGCCGCGCCGGTGTTCTCCCGCATCATGGCCGGCGCCCTGCGCTTCATGGCCCTGCCCCCCGACGCCCCCTTCCAGGGCAGCGCCCCCCCCGGCGCCACGCCCGTGGTGCCCGAGTCGGTATGAGCGCGCTCCCCGACATGGCCCCCTACCTGGAAATGGCCGCCGAACTGCGCGCCCTGGCCCCCGCCGCCCGGGGCATGACCGCCGACAGCCGGCGGGTGGCGCCCGGCGACATCTTCCTGGCCCATCCCGGCAACACCCATGACGGCCGGACCCACATCGCCCAGGCCATCCATGCCGGCGCGGCCGCCGTGGTCTGGGAGCCCGAGGGCTGGGCCTGGAACCCGGGCTGGCGCTCCCCCCATTTCCCGCTCGCGGGCCTGCGCCAACGCGCCGCCCCGCTGGCCGCCGCCTGGCATGGCGAGCCCTCCAGGGCCCTGTGGATGGCCGGCGTCACCGGCACCAACGGCAAGACCTCCGTCGCCCACTGGCTGGCCGCCGCCCAATCCGGCCTGGGGCGCAAGACCGCCACCATCGGCACCGTCGGCAATGGCTTCGTGGACGCCACGGGCGGCGTCGAGGGCGCGCTCCTCCTTGCCAGCCACACCACGCCGGATGCCGTGTCCCTGCAGGCGCTCCTGGCCCGCTACCGGGATGACGGGGCCGCCGGCGTGGCCATGGAAGTCTCCTCCCATGGCCTCGACCAGGGCCGGGTGGAGGGCGTGGCCTTCGACGTGGCGGTATTCACCAACCTGTCCCGCGATCACCTGGATTACCACGGCGACATGGCCAGCTACGCCGCCGCCAAATCCCGCCTGTTCCACTGGCCCGGCCTGCGATGGGCGGTGCTGAACGACGACGACGAGCTGGGCGCCACCCTGGCCGGGCAACTGCGTGGCGGCGCCTGCCGGGTGCTGAGCTACGGCCTGAAATCCGGGGAACTGCGCGCGGAGAAATGCCAGGCGAGCCGGCATGGGCTGCGGCTCGCGATCGCCTCGCCCTGGGGGCGGGGAGAGCTCGTCTCGCCCCTGCTCGGCGAGTTCAACGCCTACAACCTGCTCGCCGCCCTGGGCGCCCTGCTGGCGGCCGACATCCCCCTCGCCGACGCCCTGGCCGCCCTGTCGGCGGCGCGCCCCGTGGCCGGCCGCATGCAGCGCGTGGCCGGGCCGGGTGAAGGGCCCACGGTCATCGTCGATTTCGCCCATACCCCGGACGCCCTGGAAAAGGTGCTGCTGGCCCTCAAGCTCCTGACCCCGGGGCGGCTCGTCTGCGTGTTCGGCTGCGGCGGCGGCCGCGACACCGGCAAGCGGCCGCTCATGGGCGCGGCGGTGGCGGCGGTGGCGGACCGGGCCATCGTCACCAGCGACAACCCGCGCAACGAGGAGCCCGCCCGCATCATCGCCGACATCCTGGCCGGCATGCCGCCCGGCCAGGAAGCCATGGTCGACCGCCGCGCCGCGATTCGCGCCGCCATCCTCGAGGCCGGCCCGGAGGACATCGTGGTGCTGGCCGGCAAGGGCCACGAGGACTACCAGGAGATTCACGGCGTGAAACACCCGTTCTCCGATCTCGCCGAGGCTCGCCAGGCCCTGGAGGCGCGAAATGCCTCAACAACGGAAGGGAATCCCCGTGCGTCTGCATGAAGCCGCCCGCGCCTTGAATGCCCAGGCTGTCGGCCCAGACGTGGAAATCACGTCCGTTTCCACGGACACCCGCAAGCTGCCCGCAGGCTGCCTGTTCGTGGCCCTGAAAGGCCCCCGTTTCGACGGCCACGCCTTCGCCGCCCAGGCCCTGGAAGCCGGCGCCGCCGCCGTGATGGTGGAAGCCGGCGCCAACCTGGCGCCTCCCTCCGCCCTGGTGGTGGATGACACCCGCCTGGCCCTGGGCCGGCTGGCCGCCTGGCATCGGGCCAACCTGCCGGCCAGGCTGGTGGCCATCACCGGCAGCAACGGCAAGACCACGGTGAAGGAAATGGTGGCCGCCATCCTGGCCGAGGAGGCGGGCGCGGACGCGGTGCTCGCCACCTCGGGCAACCTGAACAACGACATCGGCATGCCGCTGACCCTGTTGCGGCTCACGCCCGCCCATCGTTACGCGGTGATCGAGATGGGCATGAACCATCCGGGCGAGCTGGCCTACCTGACCCAACTCGCCCGTCCCGACGTGGCCCTGGTCAACAACGCCCTGCGCGCCCACCTGGAAGGACTGGGCAGCGTCGAGGCGGTGGCCCGGGCCAAGGGTGAGATCTATGCCGGCCTGAAGGATGACGGCATCGCCATCGTCAATGCCGACGATCCCCATGCCGGCCTGTGGCGCGATATGGCGGGCGGCCATCGGGTAATGAGTTTCGGCTTCGCGGAAGGCGCCGACGTGCGCATCGGCGCGGGCGGTTTCGCCACACCCGCCGGCCCTGTCGCGGCCGCCCTGCGCGTCCCCGGCCGGCACAACCTGCGCAACGCCGCGGCCGCCGCGGCCGCGGCCCTGGCCCTGGGCGCTTCGGCGGACTCGGTGGCCAGGGGCCTGGCCGCCTATGCCGGTACCAAGGGGCGCCTGCAAATCCACCCCTGCATCCTGGGCGCCACCCTCATCGACGACACCTACAACGCCAACCCGGATTCCACCCTGGCCGCCATCCAGGTGCTGGCCGAGCGCCCCGGCACCCGCATCCTGGTCCTGGGCGACATGGGCGAACTGGGGCCGGATGCCGCCGCCCTGCATGGGGAGGTGGGCGAGCGGGCCCGCGCCGCCGGCATCGAGCGGCTGCTCTGCCTGGGCGAGATGTCGGCGCATACGGCAAAGGGATTCGGCGCGGGCGCCATGCACTTCGAGCGCATCGAGGAATTGCTGGCGGAAATCGAGTGCGCCCTGGGGCCGGACGTGACGGTGCTGGTGAAGGGCTCCCGCTTCATGAAGATGGAACGGGTGGTGCAATCCTTCATGGAGAGAGTGGACAGCCCCCACGCTTCGCTGCCCCCCGGGGGGGCGGATTGCCCGCCTCGGGGCGGCCCTTCGGAGGGCAAACAATGCTCCTGATGCTCGCCAAGTGGATCGGCCACGACATCCGCCTGTTCAACGTCTTCAACTACATCACCCTGCGCGGCGTGCTGGCGGCGCTGACGGCGCTGATCATCTCCTTCGTCGTCGGCCCCTGGATGATCCGCAAGCTCACCTCCCTGAAGGTGGGCCAGCCGGTGCGCGACGACGGCCCGCAAACCCATCTGGTCAAGGCCGGCACCCCCACCATGGGCGGCGCCCTGATCCTGGCCTCGGTGATCATCACCACGCTGCTGTGGGGCGACCTCACCAACCGCTACGTCTGGATCTCCCTGCTCACCCTGGTGGGCTTCGGCATCATTGGCTGGGTGGACGACTGGCGCAAGGTGGTGGAGAAGAACCCGCGCGGCCTGGCCTCGCGCTGGAAGTATTTCTGGCAATCGGTGATCGCCGCCGCCATCGCCGCCTGGCTGGCCTGGTCCGCCCATCTGCCGGCCCAGACCGAGCTCATCGTGCCCTTCTTCAAGCACATCGTCATGCCCCTGGGCGCGGTGGGCTTCGTGGTGCTGGCCTATTTCGTCATCGTCGGCACCAGCAACGCGGTGAACCTGACCGACGGCGCCGACGGCCTGGCCATCCTGCCCACGGTCATGGTGGCGGGGGCCCTGGCCATCTTCGCCTACGTGGCCGGCCACGCCGTGTTCTCCAAGTATCTGGGCCTGCCCCACATCCCGGGCGCCGGCGAACTGGTGATCTTCTGCGCCGCCCTCATGGGGGCGGGACTCGCCTTCCTCTGGTTCAACGCCTACCCGGCCGAGGTGTTCATGGGCGACGTGGGCGCCCTGGCCCTGGGCGCCGGCCTGGGCGTGGTGGCGGTGATCGTGCGCCAGGAAATCGTGCTGTTCATCATGGGCGGCGTGTTCGTCGCCGAGGCCATCTCGGTGATGGTCCAGGTGGGCTCCTTCAAGCTGCGCGGCAAACGGGTGTTCCTCATGGCGCCCATCCATCACCACTTCGAGAAGAAGGGCTGGAAGGAAACCCAGGTGGTGGTGCGCTTCTGGATCATTTCGATGATGCTGGTGCTCATCGGCCTGGCTTCCCTGAAGCTGAGGTAACCGGGCCATGAAACGGAAGATCTCCCACTACGCCGGCTGCAAGGCCCTGGTCGTCGGGCTGGGCGACACCGGCGCCTCCTGCGTGCGCTGGCTGATCGAACACGACGCCCAGGTGCGCGCCACGGATACCCGGGAAGAGCCGCCCCACGCCCAGCGCATCCGCGAGGCCTTCCCGGAAGCCGCGTTGCGCCTGGGCGGCTTGGATCAGGCCGATTTCGCCTGGGCCGACCTCATCGTCGCCAGCCCCGGCGTGGCCCTGGCCACCCCCGAACTGCAATGGGCGCTGAAGGCGGGCAAGGACGTGGTGGGCGACGTGGAACTGTTCGCCCGGGCCCTGAAGGACACCTCCGCCTACGTCATCGCCATCACCGGCTCCAACGGCAAGAGCACGGTCACCAGCCTGGTGGGCCACCTGTGCGCCGCCGTGGGCCTGGACACGGTGGTGGCCGGCAACATCGGCCTGCCCGTGCTGGACGCCCTGGACAACCAGGACACCCTGGGCCGCTGCCCGGACGTGTGGGTGCTGGAACTGTCCAGCTTCCAGCTGGAAACCACCTCCAGCCTGAAGCCGGATGCCGCCACCGTGCTCAACATCTCCCAGGACCATATGGACCGCTACGCCGGGCTGGAGGATTACGCGGCGGCCAAGGCGAGGATCTTTGGGGTAAAGGGAGAAGGGGGAAGGGGGAAGGGTGCTGCCGCCACCCAATGCGTCCAGGTGCTGAACCGGGAAGATCCTCGGGTCATGGCCATGTCTCGGCCAGACCACACCGTCTGGACCTTCGGGGTCGAGCTCAACGAGCCGGGCGCCTCCCACCCTTCACCCTTTACCCTTCCCCCTTCACCAGGCCACTTCGGCCTCGCCACGCGCAAGGACCGCCTCTGGCTGTGCGAAGGCGAAGAAGCCCTGCTGCCGGTGGACAAGCTGCCCATCGCCGGGCTGCACAACGCCGCCAACGCCCTGGCGGCCCTGGCCTTGTGCCGCGGCATCGGCCTGCCCTACGCGGGCCTGGTGCCGGCCCTGAAAACCTTCGAGGGACTGCCCCACCGGGTGCAGAAGGTGGGCGAGGTGGCCGGGCGCGTGTTCTACGACGACTCCAAGGGCACCAACGTGGGCGCCACGGCGGCGGCCCTGCTGGGCTTCACGGTGCCGGTGGTGCTGATCGCCGGGGGTGACGGCAAGGGCCAGGACTTCTCCCCCCTCGGGGACGCGGTGAAAAACGCCCGCGCCGTGGTGCAGATCGGCCGCGACGGCCCGTTGCTGGAAGCGGCCATCGGCGACGCCTGCCCGGTGCATCGCGCCGAGAGCATGGAAGAGGCCGTGGAACTGGCCTACCGGCTCTCCCGGCCGGGGGATGCGGTGCTGCTGTCGCCGGCCTGCGCCAGCTGGGACATGTTCCGCAACTACGCCCACCGCGCCGAGGTGTTCATCGCGGCGGTGAAAGCCCTGGGCAAGGATGGCCATGTTTCATAACGCCGCCCTGAAACGCACCGCCCTGACCCCCTTCGACTGGGGGCTGGTTTTCGCCGCCCTGGGCCTGCTCATGATCGGCCTGGTGATGGTCTATTCCGCCTCGGTGGCCATCGCCGAGGCCAAGTCGGCGGCCAACCAGCCGGCGTTCTACCTGATCCGCCACGCCATGTATCTGGTCATCGGCCTGGGCGCGGGCTACGCCGCCCTGCAAATACCCAGCCAGACCTGGCAGGACATGGCGCCCTACCTGTTCATCCTCGGCACCGCGCTGCTGGTGCTGGTGCTGGTGCCCTTCATCGGCAAGGAAGTGAACGGCAGCCGGCGATGGATTCCCCTGGGGCCCGTGGGCAATTTCCAGCCCTCGGAACTCATGAAGTTCGCCACCATCCTCTACGCCGCCGACTACACCGTGCGCAAGGCGGCCCACATGCAGAACCTGAAGAAGGGCTTCATGCCCATGTTCCTGGTGATGCTGGGCATCGGCGGACTGCTGCTGCTGGAACCGGATTTCGGCGCCTTCGTGGTGATCGTCGCCATCGCCCTGGCCATCCTGTTCCTGGGCGGCCTCAACGCCCGCCTGTTCGTGGGCCTGATCGTGCTGCTGGCCATCGGCTTCGTGTTGCTGGTGGTGTTGTCCCCCTACCGCCTGCAACGGGTGGTGAGCTACCTGGACCCCTGGAGCGACCCCTTCGGCGCCGGCTACCAACTGTCCCACGCCCTCATCGCCCTGGGCAGCGGCGAGCTCACCGGCGTGGGCCTGGGCGACAGCGTGGAAAAGCTGTTCTACCTGCCCGAGGCCTACACCGATTTCCTGCTCGCCGTGATCGGCGAGGAACTGGGGCTGATGGGCGTCATCACCGTCATCGGCCTGTTCGCCTGGCTGACCTGGCGCGCCTTCTCCATCGGCTGGCAGGCCGGCCTCATGGGCCGCAACTTCGCCGCCCTGGTGGCCCAGGGCGTGGGCGTGTGGATGGGCACCCAGGCCTTCATCAACATGGGCGTCAACCTGGGCCTGCTGCCCACCAAGGGCCTGACCCTGCCCCTGATGAGTTACGGCGGCTCCGGCATCGTCGCCAACTGCCTGGCCCTGGCGGTGCTGTTGCGCATCGACTTCGAGAATCGGTGCCTGATGCGGGGGAAGAAGGCATGAAACCGGGAATGGGGAATGGGGAATGGGGAATGGGGAGCGGCGTCGGGCCGCGTGCCTCCCATCCCCCATCCCTCATCCCTCATGCCCCTCGTACCGTCCTGGTCATGGCCGGCGGCACCGGCGGCCATGTCATGCCCGCCCTGGCGGTGGCCGAATCCCTGCGCGGCGACGGTTGGCGCGTGGTCTGGCTGGGCACGAAGGCCGGCATGGAAGCCAGGCTGGCGGTGGAGAAAGGTTTCGACATGGCCTGGGTGCGGGTGGCCGGCGTGCGCGGCAAGAGCCTGCTCACCAAGTTGCTGCTGCCCGCCAACCTGCTGGCGGCCTTCTGGCAGGCGGCCAGGGCCATCTTCCGCGAGCGGCCCGACGTGGCCCTGGGACTGGGCGGCTACGTGGCCTTCCCCGGCGGCATGATGGCCAGCCTGCTGGGCAAGCCCCTGGTGATCCACGAGCAGAACGCCATCGCCGGCCTGACCAACCGCGTCCTGGCCTGCCTGGCGGACCGGGTTCTGCTGGGCCTGCCGGCGGCCTTCAGCCACGGCGAGGACAAACCCATGCCCTGCGGCAAGGTGGCCACGCACTGGGTGGGCAACCCGGTGCGCCCCCCGATCGCCGCCCTGCCGACACCGGAGGCGCGCCTGGCCGGCAGGAGCGGCCCCCTGCGCCTGCTGGTGGTGGGCGGCAGCCTGGGCGCCAAGGCCCTCAACGATCTGATCCCGCAAGCCCTCGCCCGCTTGGCCGAGGCGGCCCGCCCCCGGGTTCGCCATCAGTCCGGCGCCAGGCACCTGGAAGCCCTCAAGGCCAACTATGCGTCGGCGGGCGTGGAAGCCGACTGCCTGGCCTTCATCGACGACATGGCCGAGGCCCTGGCCTGGGCGGACCTGGTGATCTGCCGGGCCGGCGCCCTGACCGTGGCGGAAATCGCCGCCGCCGGCTGCGCCGCCTTGTTCGTGCCCTTCCCCTTCGCCGTGGACGACCACCAGACCGCCAACGCCGACTTCCTGGCCGGCCGGGGCGCGGCCTGGCTGATGCAGCAGAAGGACCTGAGCGCGGAAAAACTCGCCGAGTGGCTGGCTGGCCTGACCCGGGAAACGCTGCTGGAGCGGGCGACCAAAGCCCGCGCCCTGGCGAAGCCGGACGCCACGGCCGCCGTGGCGAGCGTGGTGAAGGAGCTGGCGAAATGAACCTTGTGAAGGGTGAAGGCTTAAGGGTGAAGGGTGGAACCCCGGGGGCCATCCATACCCTTCCCCCCTTCCCCCTTTACGCGACCGGAGGTCGCAAATGAAGCATAAAGTCCACCGCATCCACTTCGTGGGCATCGGCGGCGCCGGCATGAGCGGCATCGCCGAGGTGCTGCTCAACCTGGGCTACCAGGTGTCCGGCAGCGACGGCGCCAGCAGCGCGGTCACCCAGCGCCTGGCGGACATGGGCGCCAGCGTGTTCCTGGGGCATGCCGCCGAGCATGTCCGGGATGCCGATGTGCTGGTGATCTCCAGCGCCATCCGGGACGACAACCCGGAAGTGGTCGCCGCCCGGGACAGGCACATCCCGGTGGTGGCCCGGGCCATGATGCTGGCCGAGCTGATGCGCTTCAAGCAGGGCATCGCCATCGCCGGCACCCACGGCAAGACCACGACCACCAGCCTGATCGCCAGCGTGCTGAACGAGGCGGGCCTGGACCCCACCTTCGTGATCGGGGGGAAACTCCTGGCGGCCGGCGCCAACGCCCGCCTGGGCCGGGGAGAATGGCTGGTGGCGGAAGCGGACGAATCGGACGCCTCCTTCCTGCATCTGTCGCCGGTGGTGTCGGTGGTCACCAACATCGATGCCGACCACATGGAAACCTACGGCCACGATTTCGAGCGCCTGAAGGGCGCCTTCGTGGAATTCCTGCACCGGCTGCCGTTCTGGGGCATGGCCATCCTGTGCGCCGATGACCCGGTGGTGAGGGCGCTGCTGCCCCGCATCATCAAGCCGGTCATGACCTACGGCACCACCGACGACTGCGCCATCCAGGCCACCGACATCCGCGTCGAGGACGGCCGCATGCGCTTCACCGCCCTGCGCAACGGCGTGCGTTCTCCCATCGCCATCACCCTCAACATGCCCGGCATGCACAACGTGCTGAACGCCCTGGCGGCGATCGCCGTGGCCTGGGAACTGCAGGTGCCGGATGCCGCGGTGCAGACCGCCCTGGCCAATTTCAGCGGCGTCGGCCGACGCTTCCAGCGCTATGGCGAGATCACGCTGTCGGACGGCAGGGGCTTCACCCTCATCGACGATTACGGCCACCACCCGGTGGAAATGCGCGCCACCCTGGCCGCGGCGCGCGGCGCCTTCCCGGGTCGCCGCCTGGTGCTGGCCTTCCAGCCCCACCGCTACACCCGCACCCGGGACCTGTTCGAGGACTTCGTCCAGGTGTTGTCCCTGGCGGACGCGGTGCTGCTCACCGAGGTCTACGCCGCCAGCGAACAGCCCATCGTCGCCGCCGACGGCCGCGGCCTGGCCCGGGCCGTGCGCGTGGCCGGCAAGGCGGAACCGGTGTTCGTCGCGGACGTGAACGACCTGCCCGCCAGCCTGGCGGGTTTCATCCGGGACGGCGACGTGGTGCTGACCATGGGCGCCGGCTCCATCGGCCAGGTGCCCGCCAGGTTGGCGGCCCTGGGAACTGTAGACGGTAGGAATCCATGATCCTCGCGGAACGAATGATGGCCGATACCCCTCTGCCGCCCACCTACATGACGCCCGGCATCCCCGGCGCCCAGGGCCGCCTGGAACTGGGCGCGGATATGGCCCGCCACACCAGCTGGCGGGCGGGCGGGCGGGCGGACCGGTTCTATACCCCCGCCAACCTGGACGACCTGGCCGCCTTCCTGGGCGGTCTCGAGCCCGAGGAGCCGGTCTGGTTCGTCGGCCTGGGCAGCAACCTGCTGGTGCGGGACGGCGGCCTGCGCGGCACGGTCATCCACCTCCACGGCGCCCTGCGCAACCTCGCCATCGAGCAGCGCCGCCAGAACGGCTGGGCCGGCCAGGACAGCGGCAAATTCGGCGTGATCTATGCCGAGGCGGGGGTGGCCAGCCCCAAGGTGGCCCGCTTCGCCGCCACCCACGACCTGGTGGGCGCGGAATTCCTGGCCGGCATTCCCGGCACGGTGGGCGGGGCGCTGGCCATGAACGCCGGCTGCTACGGCCACGACACCTGGGAATTCGTCTCCCAGGTGCTGACCATCGATCGCCAGGGCCGGATCAACCGGCGCGGACCCAGGGATTTCCAGGTGGCTTACCGCCACGTGGCGCCCCGGCAGCCGCGGGAGGAATGGTTCGTGGCGGCCTGGTTCATGTTCCCCCGGGGGGACGGCACCCAGGCCCGGGAGGAGATCAAGCGGCTGCTGGAAAAACGCATCGCCACGCAACCCCTGGATTTGCCCAACGCCGGCTCGGTGTTCCGCAATCCGCCCGGCGACTTCGCGGCGCGGCTCATCGAATCCTGCGGACTCAAGGGCCATCGCATCGGCGGCGCCAGGATTTCGGAAAAGCACGCCAATTTCATCGTCAACACCGGCGGCGCCAGCGCCGCCGACATCGAGGCGCTGATCGCCGAGGCCCGCGCCCGGGTGGCGCGGGAAGCCGGCGTCGAGTTGATCACCGAGGTGCGGATCATCGGAGAAAAGCCGTGAGTGGGAAGCGGGAAGTGGAGAGCGGGGCGTGGACCGCGGGCAACGAGCAGGGATCGGATGCCGGCACGCGGGGCGCGCCCTTCGCCTCACCCGACTCTTTTGGCAAGGTGGCCGTGCTGTTGGGCGGCAGCTCGGCGGAACGGGAAATTTCCCTGCGTAGCGGCAACGCGGTGCTCGCGGCCCTCAGGAGCCGGGGCGTGGACGCCCACGCCTTCGACCCGGCGGCGCGCCCCCTGTCGGACCTGAAGGCCGAGGGCTTCGCCCGGGTCTTCCTGATCCTGCACGGCCGGGGGGGCGAGGACGGCACGGCCCAGGGCGCCCTGGAACTGCTGGGCATTCCCTACACCGGCAGCGGCGTCATGGCTTCCGCCGTGGGCATGGACAAATGGCGCACCAAGCTGCTGTGGCGCGGCGCCGGCCTGCCCGTGCCGGACTACGCCCTGCTCGACGCCGACAGCGATTTCGCCGCCGTGGAGCGCCAGCTCGGCCTGCCCCTGTTCGTGAAGCCGGCCAATGAGGGTTCCAGCGTCGGCATCACCAAGGTGAAGACGCCTGGCACCCTGGCTCAGGCTTACCGGGAAGCCGCGAAACACGATGCCCTGGTGCTGGCCGAACGCTACCTCGGCGGCGGCGAATTCACCGTGGGCATGCTGGGCGAGGGCGACAAGGGGGACAACGCCCTGCGCGCCCTGCCGGTGGTGAAGATCGTGCCGGCCACGGAGTTCTACGACTACGAGGCCAAGTATTTCCGCGACGACACGCGTTACTTCTGTCCCAGCGGCCTGCCGCCGGACAAGGAGGCGGAAATGCAGGCCCTGGCCAAACAAGCTTTCACGGTACTGGGCTGTCGCGGCTGGGGCCGGGTGGACGTGCTGATGGACCAGGACGGCGCGCCCTACCTGCTGGAGATCAACACCGCCCCGGGCATGACCGACCACAGCCTGGTGCCCATGGCCGCCCGGGCGGCGGGCATCGAATTCCCCGACCTCTGCCTGAAAGTGCTGGAGCTGGCCCATGTGGGATAACCCGGACGCCCTCAACCGGATCACCCGGCTGATCCTCGCCGCCACCCTGCTGTTCAGCCTGTGGACCGGCGGCCGGGCGGCCCTGGAAGCCTGGTTCCCGTTCCGCCAGGTCACGGTGAACGGCGCCGAGCACGCGGAAACCCGTCAGGCGGTGCTCGCCCTGACGCCCCGCCTGAGGGGGGGGTTCTTCTCCCTGGACCTGAACGGCATCCACGCCGCCTTCGAACAGTTGCCCTGGGTGCGCCACGCCGATGTCCGCCGGCTCTGGCCCGGCCGTCTGGTGGTGCACCTGGAGGAACATCGGGCCGCCGCCGCCTGGAACGACCGCGCCCTGCTCGACACCCACGGCGAGGTATTCGAGGGCGCGGCCTGGCGCGGCGTGCCCCGCTTCTATGCGCCGGAGGGCATGGAACGCGAGGTGGCGCGCCGCTACGGAGAATTCGCCCGCATCGTCGCGCCCCTGGGCATGCGGGTCGAGCAACTGGTGGTGAGCGCGCGCCAGTCCTGGCGCGTCCGCCTGACCGGCGGCATCAGCGTCGAACTGGGGCGGGAGAAGCTCAACGAACGCCTGCTCCGCTTCGCCCGCTTCTATCCCAAGGCCGTGGCGGCGGTGGGCCCCATCCCCCGGGTTGACATGCGCTACCCCAATGGCTTCGCCGGCGAAGCCCATCCCGGGTCGAACGCGACAGTCGAAGCAAGGCGGGCGACACAAGCATGAAAAAGATGAATGAAAGCAAGGACCTGATCGTCGGCCTCGACATCGGCACCTCCAAGATCGTGGCGCTGGTGGCGGAAACCACGCCGGAAGGCGGCCTCAACATCATCGGCATGGGCCAGTCGCCCTCCCGGGGCCTGAAGAAGGGCGTGGTGGTGAACATCGAGGCCACGGTCTCCGCCATCCAGCGCGCCCTGGAGGAAGCCGAGCTGATGGCCAACTGCAAGATCACCCAGGTCTACACCGGCATCGCCGGCAGCCACATCAAGGCCCAGAACTCCAGCGGCATGCTGCCCATCCGCGACCGGGAGGTGTCCCAGGCGGATGTCGATCAGGTCATCGGCATCGCCCGCGCCCTGAACATCCCGGCGGACCAGCAGGTGCTGCACGTGCTGCCCCAGGAATTCATCATCGACGGCCAGGACGGGGTGCGCGAACCCCTGGGCATGTCCGGCGTGCGCCTGGAGGTGAAGGTGCACATCGTCACCGGCGCCGTCTCCGCCGCCCAGAACATCGTCAAGTGCGTGCGCCGCTGCGGCCTGGAGGTGAAGGACCTGGTGCTGCAGCCCCTGGCCTCCAGCCACTCGGTGCTGAACGACGACGAGAAGGACCTGGGCGTGTGCATCGTCGACATCGGCGGCGGCACCACCGACATCGCCGTGTTCACCCGGGGCGCCATCCAGCACGTGGCGGTGATTCCCATCGCCGGCGACCAGATCACCAACGACATCGCCATGACCCTGCGCACCCCGACCCGGGAGGCGGAGGACCTGAAGATCCAGCACGGCATCGCCCTGCGCCAGCTGGCCGACCCCAAGGAAATGATCGAGGTGCCCGGCATCGGCGAGCGGGGTCCGCGCATGCTCTCCAAGCAACTCCTGTCCGAGGTCATCGAGCCCCGGGTCGAGGAGTTGTTCAGCCTGGTGCAGGCGGAATTGCGCCGCTCCGGCTTCGAGGAGCAGATCTCTTCCGGCATCGTGCTGTCGGGCGGTTCCAGCCTGATGAAGGGCATGGTGGAACTGGCCGAGGAGGTGTTCCACATGCCGGTGCGCATCGGCACCCCGGAATACATCGGTGGCTTCTCGGAGCGGGTGCGCAATCCCCGCTTCGCCACCGGCGTCGGCCTGTTGCTGGCCGGCCTGGAGAAGCACGAAATCGACGAGGCCGCCCGCATCCAGGGGGCCGGTTTCAAACAGATCCTGGAAAGGATGAAGGCATGGTTTCAACAGAATTTTTGATTCGGGGATGGGTAATGGGGCATGAGGGATGGGGGCCGTCTCCCATCGCTCCCGCCTCAACCCCCATTACCGTCTTTTGCGCGTAACCGAAGGAGGGATGAAAGATGCTATTCGAACTGGAAGACATGCAGGCTCAGGATGCCGTGATCAAGGTCATCGGCGTGGGAGGGTGCGGCGGCAACGCCGTGGATCACATGATCGGCAAGGGCATGAACGGCGTGGAGTTCATCGCCATCAACACCGACGCCCAGGCGCTCAAGCGCAACAAGGCGGCGATTCAGTTGCAGATCGGCAACTCGGCCACCAAGGGCCTGGGCGCCGGCGGCAAGTGGGAGGTGGGTCGCGAGGCCGCCCTGGAGGACCGCGAGCGCATCGCCGAGATGATCGACGGCGCCGACATGCTGTTCATCGCCGCCGGCATGGGCGGCGGCACCGGCACCGGCGCGGCGCCGGTGGTGGCGGAAGTGGCCAAGGACCTGGGCATCCTGGCCGTGGCCGTGGTGACCAAGCCCTTCATGTTCGAGGGCAAGCGCATGCGCTCGGCGGAATCCGGCCTCAAGTCCCTGTCCGAGCATGTGGACAGCCTGATCGTGATCCCCAACGAGAAGCTGATCCAGGTGCTGGGCGCCAAGACCAAGCTCACGGACGCCTTCACCGCCGCCAACGACGTGTTGCATAGCGCGGTGTCGGGCATCGCCGAGATCATCAGCAACCCGGGCATGATCAACGTGGACTTCGCCGACGTGAAAACCGTCATGAGCGAGGTCGGCATGGCCATGATGGGTTCCGCCGCCGCCACCGGCGAGGACCGGGCCCGCGTCGCCGCCGAGGCCGCCGTGGCCAGCCCCCTGCTGGAGAACGTGGACCTGAAGGGCGCCCGCGGCGTGCTGGTGAACATCACCGCCAACGACAGCCTGACCCTGGAGGAATATTACGAGGTCATGAACACCATCCAGGGCTTCGCCGCCGAGGAAGCCACGGTGATCGTCGGCACCTCCTTCGACGAGGGCATGGAGGACAGCCTGCGGGTGACCATGGTGGCCACCGGCCTGGGCAACCCGGTGCGCGGCGCCCAGGCGAAGCCGCCGATCATCAAGATCGTCGAGCCCATCGCCGCCCAGTTGAACGGTACCGATGGCATGCCGGTGATGGGCACGGGCTACGACCCCTCCCGGGACTACGACATGCCCACCAGCATCCGCCACAATGCCCGACGCAGCAGCCAGGCGGCCGTGGAACTGGCCCAGTCGGCCGGAATCGACACCCTCGACATCCCGGCCTTCCTGCGCAAGCAGGCGGATTGAGGCGTTCGCGACAGGCCTTCGCGCTGACCGCGCGGAGTCCGGGCGGCGTCGCGCCGCCGACCTGACTCGCTTTCGCCACAACGCGATCGCCGTGAACCGGGGAACCGTCCCGGGCGAGTGTCCCTCCTACTCGCCCGGGATAGAATTTCCCCATTTCATCAAGGTGTTACGGACATGATCCGGCAGCGAACCGTCAAATCCCTGGTCAACGCCATCGGCGTCGGCCTGCACACCGGCGCCAGGGTGAATCTCACCCTGCGTCCGGCGCCCGCGAACACCGGCATCGTGTTTCGTCGCACGGACCTGCCGGAACCCCGGGATTTCATCGTGGCGCCCGAGCGGGTCACCGATACCCGGCTCTGTTCGGCCCTGGAAGGCAACGGCGCCAAGGTCGCCACCGTGGAACACCTGATGTCGGCCCTGGCGGGCCTGGGCATCGACAACCTGTTCA
>WBZT01001192.1_pt1 | contig 19391 bp, 10 predicted proteins | sample 5204241 | NCBI WGS metagenome assembly WBZT01 (sample SAMN12344358, study PRJNA552823) | activated sludge metagenome | biome: Activated sludge suspended growth; feature: Nitrification reactor; material: Wastewater; isolation source: activated sludge from nitrification reactor of wastewater...
GAAAAAACCACTCGTTAAACGTTACGTTTTTAATACCCACAATATGCGTATCGCTCAGTTCAATGATTTTATCTACCAACGCAAATGGAAAACGGTGAGGCAGAATTTTTTCAATGTATTGATGCTCGTAAACCGGGGGCTGTGCGGGGTTGTAAACCGGAATACCTCGGGTATGTTTATTTTTTTTGATGTATTGCTTTATCTTTTTTGCAAACTCTACATTGGTGCTATGCCCTGGGCGATTGGCAATAATGCGTCCTTTTATGGGATAACCAATCAGCGCCAGATCTCCCACAACGTCCAACAGTTTGTGACGGGCCGGCTCATTGGGAAAACGCAAATCCAGATTATTGAGATAGCCTTCGCTCTTCACTTCAATATGTTCTTTCTCAAAAATCTTTTTCAGTCTTTTCATTTCTGCATCACCCACTGGTTTATCTACAACTACAATGGCATTGTTGAGGTCGCCGCCTTTGATGAGGTTATTGTCCAGCAGCATTTCCAGTTCATGTAAAAAACAAAAAGTACGACAAGGCGCAATTTCATTTTTAAAATCACTGATTTGTTTCAGCCCCGCATGCTGTGTGCCCAGTACCGGAGAGTTGAAGTCAATTAAGGTGGTTATTTCATAATTCATGGATGGCATGGCCACCATTTCTACATTCTTTTTTTCGTCGTAGTAGTAAATATTTTCATCAATACTGTACCAGATTTTTGCTGCATCCTGTTCTACAACGCCAGCTTTTTCTATGAGCTCAACAAAGGGTTGTGAGCTGCCATCCATGATGGGCATTTCGGGTCCGTTTATTTCCAGCAAGCAATTATCAACTCCCATTCCAACCAATGCTGCTAATACATGCTCCACCGTGCTTACTTTGGCTCCATTGCTTTCCAGTGTAGTACCACGACTTACATCTGTTACCAGGTCGCAGTCGGCTTTTATAATGGGTTGATCGGGCAAATCCACTCTTTGAAATTGAAAACCAAACCCCGGAGTGGCCGGTTTCAATGTTAAATGGGCCATCACACCTGTATGCAATCCGGTTCCGGAAATAGAAGCGGCAGTTTTTAGCGTATGCTGTTTATTGGCGTTGAAGGTTGCTGCCATTATACTACCATTGGCATTTTTGGTTTCTGCTTGTGAAATCATAAAAACAAAGATAGTTAATGAGTGGGAAAGGGAGAAGGTGGAAAGCAAACGGTAAAGTTGAAATGGAAGAGCTACGAGGTGATTTTTTCACTAATTAATTGTTTTACCAATATTTCAAGCTCTTTTATTCTTTTCTCCATTTCCGGAAGTGTGCGGGCTACTGCCTGGCTGCGTATAGCTTGCCCGTAATCATAAGCCGGCGATGAAGTAACGGCTGCGCCGGGTTTTAAAGATTTTCCTAAACCTGCCTGTGCGTTTATCTTGGCACCATCGCCTACGTGTAAATGCCCGGCCAGTCCGGCTTGTCCACCTATCATTACGCCATTGCCAATTTTGGTACTGCCGCTAATGCCCGCCTGAGCCGCAATAACGGTACTGTGTCCTACCTCTACATTATGGGCAATTTGTATCAAATTGTCGAGCTTGGCTCCGCTTTTGATTATTGTAGAGCCCATCGTTGCCCGGTCAATGGTAGCATTTGCACCTATTTCTACATTATCTTCTACTACAACATTTCCTATCTGTGGTACTTTTTGCAAGCTGCCATCAGCCTGTGGGGCAAAGCCAAATCCATCGCTGCCAATAACTGTACCTGCATGAATAATCACATTGCTTCCAATCTTACATCCATGATAAATTTTTACGCCCGGATGAATGATGGTATTGTCGCCCACGGTTACCTGGTCGCCGAGATACACATTTGGAAAAATTTTTGTGTTGTTGCCTACTGTTACGTTTTCGCCCAAAAAAGCAAAGGCGCCAATAAAAACCTGTTGGCCATATTTTGCGGTTCGGGAAATATAAGATGGTTCTTGTATGCCGGTCAATTGTTGTTGCATAATTTCCTGATACTTGCCCAGCAAGGTGGCAAATGCAGTATAAGCATCGGGCACTTTTATTAATGTAGCGTTTACTTTTTGTTTCAAATCATAAGCCTCATTGATGATGATGACGGAGGCTTTTGTACTGTATAAATAATCTTCATATTTAGGATTGGCAAAAAAAGTGAGTTGCCCTTCCTGTGCTTCTTCTATTTTTCCAAAAGCAGAAACGGCAACATCGGGATTGCCTGCTACTTTACCATTTATCAGCAGTGCTATTTGTGATGCGGGAAATGTCATATATTTTTTTTGGACTGAGTTTTTTTAGAAAAGTAAAAATGAATGATGCAAGTAGTTATGGATTCACTTCAACTTTTCAATGTGCAAAAATAATATTTTTTTACAGTGTCTTTCAGATTCTGTTGTATCAATGCGTTGTCCACCTGCGATATGTCTTTGATGGTTCCATCCTTGAACAAGATATTGATACGTTCATCTTTGATATTATATGTGGTAATACCGGCTTCACCTGTAAAAACAAAATACGATGCATCCGCTTCCTCAATTGCTAATTGTGCTGCTACCTGCTCTCTGGTTTGAGCGATCAGGTCTGCCGCAACCGGCTCCGCCTGTAGTTTTACTTTCAGCAATTTTCGTTCCACTAATAAACGGCAAAGCATTGATAATATTTTGTCCTCGTGCATTTGCCAGTATTTAATGGCACTCATCACATCGTGGTCGTCTAATTGACAAAACTCAAATAACCATTGCTGCACACCGCCTTTTATTTTTTCGCCTCCTTCTAAAAAGATGTTCAGAAAAGGGGAAGGCGCTTTTGCGTTTATTTCTTTGGCTCTTTGCAAAATCTTTTGCAACATTTTTTCGGCACACAAAACGGTTTTGTGCAGGTACACCTGCCAGTACATCAACCTGCGGCTCACCAAAAATTTTTCAATGGAATAAATGGCTTTTTCTTCTACCATCAGATTATCATCTTTTACGGTCAGCATTTTTAAAATACGATCGTAGCCAATTACACCTTCTGCTACGCCGGTAAAAAAACTGTCGCGGTTCAGGTAGTCCATACGGTCCACATCCAACTGGCCGGAGACCAACTGGTGTAAAAATTTTTTAGGATGTTTATCTGTAAAAATTTCTATTGCCGTAGTCAATTCTCCCTGCATTTCATGATTGATTTGATTCATCAATAGCAATGAAATCTCTTCATGACTTACATCCTGTATCAATTCTTCTTCCAGTGCATGAGAAAAAGGCCCATGGCCAATATCGTGTAGCAGTATGGCAATTTTGGCACCTAGTGCTTCATCTTCTGATATAGTTATGCCCTTACTTTTCAGTTCGTTCAATGCAATACACATCAAATGATACGCACCCAGCGAATGATGCAAGCGGGAATGAACTGCCCCCGGGTACACCAAATGTGCAAAGGCCATTTGATGAATATTGCGCAATCGCTGATAAACGGGATGAGATATAATTTCTAAAATCAATGGATGATCTATGGTAATAAACCCATAAACCGGGTCGTTGATGATTTTGCGAATGGAATTCATTGTTGCTTTTTTGTTAAAGAGGATTGCGCAAAGCTATAATAGCCCGCCATAATAAGCTAAATTCGCTAATCTGTAATTTTAATCATAAATAATCTTTAATGACAATTGCTAAAATAATTTGGGTGGATGATGAAATTGAAAGTTTGCAGTCACAAAAAATGTTTCTGGAAAATAAAGGGTATGAAGTGCAGACATTTACCAATGGTTTTGATGCTATTGATTATGTAAAAGATAATCCGGTGGATGTGGTGCTGATAGATGAAAGTATGCCCGGTATAACCGGACTGGAAACCCTGGCCAAAATAAAAGAAATAAAACAGGCACTTCCGGTTGTTTTGATAACCAAGAATGAAACTGAAAACCTGATGGATGAAGCCATCGGCTCACAAATAAGCGACTATTTGATAAAGCCTGTAAATCCTAATCAGGTGTGGCTCAGTCTTAAGAAAATAATTGATAACAAAAGATTGGTTGCCGAAAAAACAACAACTGCTTATCAACAACAGTTTCGCAACCTTTTTATGGCACTCAACAGCAATCCCGATTATAATGAGTGGATGGATATTTATAAAAAATTAGTGTATTGGGAATTGGAGATGCAAAAAAGTGATAGCCCCGAAATGCAGGAAGTGCTGCAAAGCCAAAAGGGAGAAGCCAATACCGAGTTTTTTAAGTTTGTTTCAAAAAATTACGCATCCTGGGTAGCACCAAAAAGTGCCGAAGGGCCGATTATGAGTCATAACCTGATGTCGCTAAAAGTGCTGCCTCATGTTGAAAAAGGAACACCCTTGTTTTTTATATTGATTGATAATCTCCGATTTGACCAGTGGAAAGCGATACAGCCCATTTTTGCCGATAGCTTTAGAATACTGGAAGAAGAAACCTTTTATAGCATTTTGCCTACAGCTACTCAATATGCACGGAATGCCATATTTAGTGGATTGCTGCCGGTCGATATTGAAAAAAATTTTCCTGCACAATGGAAAAATGATGATGAAGAAGGGGGGAAAAATTTACATGAAGAAGAATTTTTCAGGGCACAGTTAAAAAGATTTGGAAAAGAAAATTTAAAAGTTTCTTATACAAAAGTGGTGAACAATCAGGCGGGGCTTGAGTTGGTAAATAATATTCACAACCTGCTTACCAACGATCTAAATGTAATTGTGTACAATTTTGTAGATATGCTGAGCCATGCCCGCACCGAAATGGAAGTGCTGAAGGAGCTGGCCGGCGATGAAATGAGTTATCGCAGCATTACTACCAGTTGGTTCGAACATTCGCCCCTGCATCAGGCATTGAAAAAAATTGCCGAGAAAAATATAAAAATTGTTTTGGCAACCGACCATGGCAGCACCAGAGTAAAAACGCCATACAAAGTAATTGGCGATAAGCAAACTACTACCAATCTGCGATATAAACATGGCCGCAATTTGCAATATGAAGCAAAAGAAGTATTGGCTTTTCGTGACCCAAGAGTGGCCGGATTGCCGGTACCCACCGTAAACTCATCATTTATTTTTGCACGGGAAGATGGGTTTTTGTGTTATCCCAATAATTATAATTACTATGTCAATTATTACCGCAATACATTTCAACATGGTGGTGTAAGCCTCGAAGAAATGATAGTGCCCGTAATAAAGATGGAAAGTAAATAATTGAATGGTGAATGTCTGTGGATAAGAACAAATATAGATTCTCAAAATTGCAATGGATGAGAATTAAATTTGCTAAACATTCAAAATAGTTGTTTCAGATATGAAGTATAATCAGACTACCCTAAAAAATTTGGAAGCTATTCCCGAATCCTCAGGTTATGTTTTGCGTTATGAAAGAGGAACTTTCCAAAGCGGTTATTGTATTCTGGAATCCAAGAAAGTGGTGGTGCTTAATAAATTTCTACAAACAGAAGGTCGCATCAATACATTGATTGATTTGATTCCTCAATTAGAAATCAATACCGAAACATTGGAAGCAGATACTGCAAAACTTTATCACGAAATCATCTCCAAACTGGAAACGGAGGCAAAATAGTTCAGCATTATTTTAATTTATAACGGCAGCTTGTTTCACTTTTACCTGCTAACTTTAGACTTTGAGCTGTCCACCACTTCATATTGTTTTTTTGGGCACAGGCACCAGCAGTGGCGTACCCATGATAGGTTGCGATTGTGAAGTATGTCTGTCATCTGATAAGAAAGATAATCGCCTTCGCTCCAGCATACTGGTACAATCACCCACTACCACTTTGGTGGTAGATACAGGCCCCGATTTTCGGTACCAAATGCTGCGTCAAAACATAAAAAAGCTGGATGCCGTTTTGTTTACACATCCTCACAAAGATCACTTGGCAGGGCTTGATGACATCAGGGCATTTAATTATTTTATGAAAAAGCCAATTGAAGTGTATGCCGATGCGCTAACTGAAGAAGCCGTTCGCCGTGATTTTTACTATGCATTTACCGATACTAAATATCCCGGCATACCGGAGTTGAACTTAAACCCCATCGCACTGGAGCCATTTGTAATTGGCGACATTCCCGTAACGCCCATTTTGGTATGGCATCTAAAAATGCCCGTGCTGGGTTTTCGTTTTGGCAATTTTACTTACATAACCGATGCAAACCGGATTGATGAAGCCGAGCAGGAAAAAATAAAAGGAAGCCACACTGTTGTTTTAAATGCGCTTAGAAAACAAAAGCATATTTCACATTTTACCTTAGATGAAGCCGTGGCGCTTGTGGAGTCGCTGAATATTCCGAATGCCTGGTTTACACACATATCGCACCAGCTGGGGCTGCATAGCCAAATAGATGCCGAGCTACCCAACGGAATGCACCTTGCATTTGATGGATTGGAATTGAATTTTTTGGGATAAAAAATTTTCAGCCTAACAGTTGTTAGTGTTTTAAAAATTTCCTCTATATTGCACCGCTTTTCAAAAGCTAAGTCGGGTGGAATGAATACCCGGCCAATACTAACTGCGATTGTTTGTCAACATAACACTATGCCATTCTTGAGGGAGTGGCATAGTTGTTTTTCAAAAAATGGAACTATGAATTTTCAATCCACAGAACTTACCCAACAAGTGGCATTATCTGCCCGAGATTTTGCACTGCAACATATAAAACCACACTTGATGGAGTGGGATGAAAGTCAGGAATTTCCTGTACAGGTATTTAAAGAATTGGGCAAACTGGGTATGATGGGCGTGCTGGTGCCCGAAGAATATGGCGGTGCCGGACTTTCTTATTTCTAATACAAAGCGATTATAGAAGAGATTTCAAAAGTTTGTGGGTCGGTGGGTTTAAGTGTGGCCGCACACAATTCACTTTGTACAGGTCATATACTTTCATTTGGTACCGAAGCACAAAAAAAGAAATGGCTGCCCAAGCTGGCTACGGCCGAATGGATAGGAGCCTGGGGATTAACCGAAGCCAATACCGGAAGCGATGCGGGCAATATGAAATGTACCGCTGTAAAAGATGGTAATGAATGGGTGATCAATGGTACCAAAAACTGGATAACACATGGAAAAAGCGGCGATATTGCTGTTGTAATTTGCCGCACCGGTGAACCACGTACAAAAAATAATTCAACCGCTTTTGTAGTAGAAAGAGGAACCAAAGGTTTTAGCGCAGGCAAAAAAGAAAATAAACTGGGCATGCGTGCAAGTGAAACTGCCGAAATGATATTTGACAACTGCCGCATACCCGACGGCAATCGCTTGGGTGAAGTGGGTGATGGTTTCAAGCAGGCTATGAAAATTTTGGATGGCGGCAGAATCTCTGTTGCCTCACTCGCTTTGGGCATAGCCAAAGGAGCTTATGAAGCAGCATTGCAATACTCGCAGGAGCGTTATCAGTTTGATCAACCCATTTCAAATTTTCAGGGAATTTCGTTTAAACTGGCGGATATGGCAACTGAAATTATGGCTTCCGAATTATTGATACTGCAAGCCTGCGATTTAAAAGAACGCAAACAACCTATGACCAAGGAAGCTGCTATGGCTAAATATTATGCAAGTGAAGTGGCTGTAAAAACAGCTAATGATGCGGTGCAGATATTTGGTGGTTATGGCTACACCAAAGATTTTCCGGTTGAGAAACATTACCGCGATGCCAAGCTTTGCACAATAGGGGAGGGCACATCCGAAATACAGAAACTGGTAATCAGCCGCGAAGTGCTAAAATGAAAAATTGGCTACTAAACTGTCCAATTTTACGTAAATTTGGCTAGTAGCCTGCCCATATTTACAACTCAGGAAAAAAATGTGTTTAGAAAAACAGTTAGATTCAATTTTTATTCGTTTCTCATCTTTTCTTAAAAGTCTTTTTTTGCATTTTTCTCCCTTTCTATCCGTTTTTAGTTAAATATCTTTAACTTTTCACCCTGTTCCGTTAGCCTTTGTCCTGCAATCAACCGTGTAAATTTTTATGAAACTGAAACCGCAGAGAATTTTTGCAGCCATTAGCTGTGTTTTGTTTTTTACTAGTTTTTTAAATGCACAAAGCTGTGTACCCACCAACATTAATGGTACTACTATAAATCTGCTTTGTAATCAGACTTGTACAACAATGGTTTTTCAGGTACCGCATTTGAAGAGTACGGATGAGTACACTTTAGCAACTACTCCTTATAATCCATTCCCATATTTAGATCCTTCGGGACAGGAATCTGCAAATATCTATAATGATGATACTTACGGCGATGTCGTTACATTGCCATTTCCATTTTGTTATTACGGAACAACTTATTCCAGCTTTACAGTTGGCTCAAATGGACTAATAACATTTGATGTTTCCAATGCAAATTGTAGCAATGCTTATGTGATACCTGCAACAAATCCTGCTATACCCGGTACAGGAGGAGGCGGTCAATGCTCTCAGTTTGCAACTTATTATCCAAGAGCTTCTATAATGCCAGCTTATTCTGATTTGGATCCCAGATTGAGTGCCAGTCCCGGAGATAGAAAAATAATGTGGTTTGTAAAAGGTACTGCACCTTGCCGAAAATATATAATTAGTTTTTATCATATTGGAGTATTTGGTAATGGTTGTCCTACCCCTGCAAATACTTTTCAGATTGTACTGCATGAGTCGACCGGTTTAATAGAATATTTTTTTGAGAATAAAGCTTGTAATTCATCGACAAATTCCGGTAGAGGTATATTTGGTATTCAAAACTGGAATCGAGATAAGGCTGTGTCTATGCCGGGAAGAAATACTGGGAATTGGTCAGAATCTAACACCGGTTATCGATTTACACCTTCGGGTTCTACTTCAAATTTTGTAAGTCTTGGCTCCGGTCTTTATGATATGACAGGTACCTTAATCATGCCGGCAGATACACTTACCACTACTCCGGGTTTATTAGACATTCGTTTTCCCAACTTTTGCCCACCGGCAGGTACCAATCAATATGTAGTAAAAACCATTTTTGCTTCCTGCGATAATCCTGCAAATCAACTGATAAGTTTAGATACAATTACAGTTGACCGTCTCAATAGCCTGGGTGCTACGGCTACTAAAACCGATGCAACCTGCGGCCCACCCGATGGAACAATTACCGTTAGCGTTCCGGCAGGGATAGGCACACCGCCTTATACTTTTGTTTTAGATGGAGGAGCTCCGGTAACAGGGTCCAGTCCACATACTTTTAATGGAGTAGCACCGGGTCCGCATACAATTGTTGTAACCGATTTTTCCGGTGGATGTACCAGCACGGTTAATATCACAGTAAACCTTACCGGCAATATTACTGCCACTACGACAAAAACCGATGCTGCCTGTACCGGCGTAAATGATGGAACGATTACCATTACATCTGCATCGGGCACCGGGCCTTATACTTTTAGTTTGGATGGTGGCGCTGCAGTACCCGGTACTATTCCATTTACTTTTAGTAGTCTGGCTCCCGGCAATCATACCATACTGGTAAATGATATAGGAACAGGTTGCGCTACTATAGTAATGACAGTTAATATCGCAACCGGACCTGGAGTTTCTGCATCAGGTACTTCAACGCCAACAGCCTGTACCGCTGTAAATGATGGAACAATTACCATCACCACAACTGCAGGAGCAGCACCTTTTACCTGGCAATTAGATGGCGGGCCTGTATTACCGGGAACATCACCTTTTACTTTTTCAAATGTTGCTGCCGGATTGCATACCATTATTGTTACAGATTTTAATGGCTGCACCAGAGCCGTGAATGTCAATGTTGCAATTGGACCCGGTGTTTCTGCATCCGGTACTTCAACACCTACAGCTTGTACAGGTGTCAATAATGGAAGCATCACCATTACTGCTACAGCAGGTACCGCACCATTTACCTGGCAGTTGGATGGTGGTGCCGTATTACCCGGTGCATCACCATTTACTTATTCAAATGTATCATCAGGCTTGCATACTGTTATTGTTACCGATTTTAATGGCTGCACCCGAACTGTAAATGTAAACGTAGCTGTTGGTCCCGGTGTATCTGCCAGTTCAACAACCACGGCTACTTCTTGCCCGGCAGCATCGGATGGTAGTATTACCGTAGCGGCAACTGCAGGTACCGCACCCTTCACCTGGCAATTAGATGGTGGTGCCGTATTACCCGGTGCTTCGCCTTTTACATTTAATGCGGTTGCTTCGGGTGCACATACGGTACTGGTTACTGATTTTAATGGATGTACCCGCACTTTAAATATAAATGTAGCAGCAGGCCCGGCGCTTACAGCCAATGCAACACCAACTGCTACTTCCTGCAATGGCGCAAATAATGGAAGCATAACCGTAACGCCTTCCAATGGTTCTGCACCTTATCAATATGCAATTGACGGTGGTGCTTATGTTCCCGGCGGCGCCAGTTATACTTTTAATAATCTTACACCCGGGAATCATACCGTTACGGTTTCAGATGGTGCGGGTTGTATCACTGCGGTTATTTCAGTTAATGTACCCGTGGGTCCCCAACTTACAGCCACCGCAACAACAACGGATGTGTTGTGTAATGGTGGTAATACAGGAACAATTACAGTTACTGCACCCACACCGGGAACTGCTCCTTATCAATACTCACTGGATAATGTAACCTGGCAGGCTTCCAATGTATTTAACGGACTTACTGCAGGTGCCTATACCGTTTACTTTAATGAAGCAAATGGATGTAGCGGCTCTTTGAATATTAATGTAAACGAACCATTGGCTTTAACGGCAACCACTGCCACCGTACCGGTAGTGTGTAATGGCGAAAATAATGGAACAATTACGGTAACGCCAAGTGGCGGTGTTACCCCTTATGAGTATTCAATTGATGGCGGCACCACCTGGCAGGCTGGAAATACATTTACCGTTGCTGCCGGTACTTATACAATTACAATAAGAGACTTTAACGGCTGCACCCGCACCGAAAATGTAAACGTAACGGAGCCCGCCTTGCTGACGGCTGCATCTGTGAACGGAAATGCTACCTGCGACGGAGGAAATGATGGCATCATTACGGTGAATGCAACCGGTGGCAATACCGGCTATACTTATTCAATTGATGGCGTGAACTTTCAGACCTCCAATATTTTCAATGTAGCACCCGGAAATTATACGGTTACAGTAAAAGATAATTTGGGATGCTCTACCACTTTCAATACAACCGTGGGACTTACCAATAATCTGGCAGTAACACCTCAACGTGATACCGCCATTTGCGAAAGTAAATCGGTGCAGCTGAGCGTAAACTCAAATGCTACTGTTTATTCCTGGACACCTGCTACTGCTTTAAGTAATCCAAACATTTATAATCCGGTGGCTAATCCTACAGCCACTACACAATATATCGTTTCGCTTACGCTGGGAAGATGTATTGCAGAGGATACTGTGATTGTAAATGTAAATTCAGCACCGGTGCCTGATGCCGGTCCCGATGGATTAATCTGCTATGGACAAACCTATCAACTGCAGGGTAGCGGTGGTACACAATATACCTGGTCGCCGGCTACCTATTTAAATGCAACCAATATTTCTAATCCGGTTTCCACACCGGCCAAAACCATTACTTATACCTTAACCAAAGTAATAGATGCCATTGGCTGCGAATCATTGACAACCGATCAGGTAACTATTGATGTAACACCGCCGATAAAAGTGAATACCTATCCATTTGACACCATCGGTTATCCCGGCGATCAGTTTACAATTAATGCAACCACCAATGTTCCTAATATAATCAGTTATACCTGGACCCCTTCATTTGGATTAAGTGATCCAACCATACCTAATCCGGAACTTACTGTGGGGCCTATTGGCAGCGATGTATTGTATCAGGTGGTTACTTCCACTGCAGCAGGATGTAAGGGAGAAGGTTATGTAAAACTAAGAGTGTACAAGGGCCCCGAGCTATATACACCCAACGGCTTTACGCCCAATGGAGATGGATTGAATGATAAATTTTATCCTTTCCCTGTAGGTATCAAGTCCATTAATTATTTTAAAGTATTCAACCGCTGGGGACAGTTGGTTTATAGTACAACAACTTTAATGGCAGGCTGGGATGGAAGAATGATGGGCGTAGAACAACCATCGGGCACTTATGTGTATATGGCTGAAGGCGTAGATAAGAATAATAAAAAAATAACGAAGAAGGGAACGGTTACGTTGATTAGATAAATAGAGAAGTGAATAATTTATTTGAGAATGGTTCGTGGGGACACGAACCATTGCCATGTTTAATGATGGCTCGTGAGGACACGAACCTTTGCCACGAACCATTGTCACGCACCATTGCCGCGGTTTTTATTTATTTGCAGATTTGTAGCTTTGATAGGTGAAATGGAAACGCATTTTATATGCAATTATTAATTTTAAATCAAAACATTTTGGTGGTATGACAATCTTTTCAAAAATCATTGCCGGAGAAATTCCTTCCTATAAAATTGCTGAGAACGAAAAATTCTTTGCTTTTCTCGACATCTTTCCACTGCGTGAAGGACATGTGCTGGTGATACCCAAAATAGAAACCGACAACCTGTTTGATTTGCCGGATACATATTTATCAGAAATGTTATTGTTTGCAAAACCCATTGCCAAGGCTATTGAAAAATCATTTGACTGCAACCGTTGTGGTATGAGTGTTGTGGGTCTTGAAGTACCCCATGCACATATGCATTTGATTCCAATTAATTCTGCCAACGACCTCAACTTTATCCAACCAAAGCCACAGGCAAAACCTGAGCAGTTGAAAAAAGTACAAGAAAAGATTCTGGCAAATATGTAATCATATATTTTATAACAAAAGATTGTTCACAGATTTGTTTTCGGCTTACTGCTTTACAATTCTGAAACTTTGTTTCTGCTCACCTGCTTTTAGTTCTATTAAATAAATACCGGCAGCCGGAAGCTGTACGGTAGCTTGTTGTATAAATCCTGTTGCCGGCAATTGTTGCTGTTGTACTTGTTTGCCACCGGCTTCAAATATGCGTAACTGCACCTTTTCGCCTGCATTGGACTGATAAGTAAGTGTCACCATTCCGTTTGTAGGATTGGGATATGCCTGCCATTTTATTTCGTTGGAGAATACTAAGGGTCTGATATTGGAATAGCTGTACCTGCCATCATTGTCCACCATTTTTAATCTATAATAATGCACTCCCGATTTATTGCTTTCCAAATCAGAAAAAGAATAATGCCTTATTCCTGCACCTGAGTTTGCGGCTGCTACTTCACCCAGCTTGACAAACTGATTGAGCTGATAATTTGAATTGCCTTTGGCTACTTCAATTTCATAGTGATGCAGGTTTGATTCATTTTCAACAGTCCATTTGGCCAGTACATCATTATTATTAGTCTTTGTAACCAAAAAGTTTATTAGCTGTACAGGTAATGCAGAGTTGTTATCAAAGCCACCATTGTTGAGCCAAAACTCAGAAAAGTTTTTCACCTTAAATTCGGCATAATAACCTTTATCAAATGGCGTAAATTTTATTTTTCCATTATTGATGAAGAGATAATTGCCCGGTGTATTATCACTTAGCGTTCCATTTTCTTTTGAAACATCAGTGGGGTCGCTGTATTTGGTTACTCCCAGTTCGTAGGCCATTGCCGGTTTGTAACAATTACTACAACCGCTTGCATTAATTAAAGCTTCTGTTTCGGCATCGGTAAAATAAAAGCGAACGGTTGCCGAATCGGCTAATGCTTTGTTGGCGGGTTTCATAGTAATATTTCTGTTATGATAATATTGATCTCCATTGACTCGCACCGGTCCGGCGTAAATATAGGATTGTACATCGGTGCTTCCCATATTCTGATTGTTGGGATTGATAGAAGCAATTATTTTGCCTGAAACGGGTTCTATAAAATGTATCCAGCTTGTGCCGCTTACATTTTGATTAACAACCGGACTGGAGCCTGTAATATCATAAATACCATTGACATCGTCGTACACATGAACATCGTCAATGGCAATACCTTCTTTTGTAACGCCCGGATCTGAACTGATAACAAAACGAAAACGAATGTTGCTGTTGTTGGTAGTAGGTAATGCTGAAGTGGCCACATGCCAGCGTGTATAGTCCTGCTGACTCCATAACTGATTGCCGGAATAATTTTTATTATACCAGTTGGTACCTGAGCCCTGTGTTCCTAATTTGTTCCAGGTAGTTCCGCCATCATTGGAATATTCTACCCAGGCACCATCGCAATAGGTGGCACCGCAATCTTCAACATCTAATGCAAGGCTGAAGCTGAGGGTAGGGTTACTCATGCTACTTAAGTTGAAACAGGGTGAATAGAGATATGAATTTTCATTTTCGGTGTAATAACCATTCAGGTTGGTTTTCCAGACTTTATTTCCACTTGCTGCTCTGGTGATTTTGGCACTGTTGGGTGTGCCATAGTTCCAAGTACTCAAATTGCCGCCGGCATACCAATAGCCATTGTTTGTTTCAAAATTTTCTAAATATGGAAAAGAAGCAATAAGCGGAAGGTGATACGCATTCACCTTTGCAGTATCGTTTTGTCTTACATTGTCGGTAGCATAATCAACCCAAGCTTCTACCAGATGATTGCCTGGGGCAGACAGGTTGGCTGTTGCTGTAAATGTATATTGTATCGAGCTATTGGCTGCTATGAAAGTAATGGTTTCATTAGCAATAATATTTCCGTCAACTCTTAGCACTACAGGAATATTATTGATGGCTGATCGTTTTGAATTTCGAACCTTGAGTTTTACAGGCACTGCATTATTGAGGCCACAGGCAACTACAACCGGCGTATCCAGCCCTAAGGCCTGTACATCATCCACTGCACGATAGATTTTGATATCATCAAAACTATAGCCGGCACCGCCCTCGTTATCAGCAGTCATATATTGGCCCCATTGGCCCCAGCGAGCTTGTGTACTGCTGCTGAAAGCCTGTCCATATACAGCTAATGAATCTGCCAATTCAATACTGGAAGAAAGTTTGTAACTGCCATCAGCAGGGTTTTGATTAGCATATAAATCATAAACAGGAATCCAACTGCTCATATCGCTGCCTCTAATCCACAACTGATTTGCGGAATTTGGTTGCTGGTTGTGATTTTTGTATCTAAAGTCAATGCGAATATCATCGCTGGCAATATTAAAAGCACTCAGGTTAAATGTAGCCGTTAGCGAATTGATATTGCCGCCACTGATGTATTTGCTTACATCCAACGTAATGGCCTTGCTGCCTGAATAAGCGATGCCTGAATTGATATAACTACGCAAACGCCCATCCGTTGAGCTTTTTAAAAAATCATACCTGTCGTTGCCGGTAAGACCCATTTGATTTTCGGTAACTGTTTGACCGGGTGTGGATTCTAAGTTATCTATCCAGGGCAACTGCGCATTGGTAATGGGCTGGTTGTCTAATTGTTTGTAAACGTTTTGAAAACTGTTGTTTATGGTTACGGCATCACCCGCTTTAGTGGCTGTAGCCAAAATGGTATAGGAGCCAACGGCCGAGAGATTGGCGTTGGTTGCAAAGGTATAATCCAAATGATTAAGGGCGGGAATATTTGCTGTGGGTGCTGTGATGACTTCATTAATGGCCGGCCCTCCATTGATAGAGTAGGAGACATTGATATTTCCGGAAGATGCAATATCATCCAGATTTTTGATGCGAATGGTGATGGGTACATTATTGCCCAAAGCAGTAGATGTAAAAATTCTGCCGGATGTAATGGGCGAAATAATGGTGTCAAGTTTCAAATCATTGTCAGAAATACTTCCTGCGCAGGTTCCTGTATTGGGCTGTCTGGAAATCGCAATTGCCCTTCGGCCCGGGTGCCCGTTTATTCTGGCTCTTACGGTTACCCAGTAAACAGAATCTTTTGATAATCCGCTAAAATTGTAACTAAGACTGGTGGTTGTGGCTACGGAAACCATTTCATTTCCTATCAATCGCATGACTTCATAATCCGTAGCAGCGGGAACCGCATTCCAATTGATGCTGATATAACCTTCGCATTGTACTGCAGACAATGTAACAACAGGAAGCTCCGTTATTACAAAAGCATTACTGGTTTGTGAAAATCCGGTTGTATTTTTTGTCAATCTCAATTTGGCTACATCGGTGGGTGTATTGGGCACCGTCCATGCATAATGCCTTATTGCGGCTGGCAAATTATTACTTAAAGTAGTCCAGCTGCCACCGTTATTACTTGAAAATTCCAAAGTAAAAGTATTGGTTTCATCACTATACGATTCCCAGTTTACAATAAAACTGTCCACATTAGGTACCGATGGAATTAAGTGTTCGCCACCCACAGGATTCGTAAGTACCAAACTTTGGGGAATGGCATCATAAACCAGAAAGTAGCCTTGTGAAGGGCCTGCGGCAATGGCAGCACCGTTAGCTTTTAAATCATAACTGCCGGCAGCGGGATTATTGATGACAACTTGTTCAATATTATTAATGGCATCATTGCCGGTGGCTGTAGCCGCATTGTTAACATTGGACGACAAAGTATCTAGCACATAAGGCAGTACTGTGCCACCCGGGCCGGTTACACTTAGGTTTAGATTATTTACTAAAGTGTGTGCAGCCATTACTGATGCAGCAGGATCGTTCCAGTACAGCAACACTTTTAATTGTGCAGTATTGGCCGGAACAGAAATGGTGTGTGTATTGGTAATATTTTGTGCAACTGTGTTTGTAAAATAATGATTCGCTTCCATCATAGCCAGCGAACGTACCAGGTTCATACTTCCAAAACCATAAGTAAAATCGGGGCCTGCGTTGCCACGGTCTGATGCGCCATTACAAAGCAATGCTTTCAATAATCCGTTTTTTGGATTTGCATTTCCATGTGTAGTGCGATATCTTTCTATCAACAAAGCCAATCCACCTGAAACACCCGGTGCTGCCATACTAGTGCCGTTGTTGAAACTATATTGATTATTTGACCAGGTTGAAGCTACTCTTTCGCCCTGCGACATGATTTCCGGTTTCACTCTTCCATCTCTTACCGGGCCTTTGGAAGAAAAGGTTGCCCAATCTCTTTTATAATCGGTAGCACCAACGGTAATAATATTTTTTGCACATTGAAAACCACCCATCACGGTTCTAAAACCGGATGGGAAAGGACTGCAAGTTCTAAAGCCATCATTTCCGGCAGCAAATACATGTTGCAGCTCGGGTAAATCAATTGCCTGTTGATCGAGTATTCTGGCATTTAAATCATAAATACCATTGAAGGCACAATCATCTGCTACCAATCCATAAGAATGACTGCCTATTACCATGCCATTATCTTGTACATAAGTTGGTGCTTTGGTAATAATATTATTAAACAACTGGCTTAGTATCGTTGACTTTGGTGCATAGCCTTCATGCAATTCATTGATAATACCTGCACCACCCACGGTACCTGCCACATGCGTAGCATGTGCCCTGGGTATATCGCCGGCTCTATTGATGATGCGACCTGTAAAATCCAAATGTGTTTGTATATCACCATTATCACCTACACCTACTACTACACCCTGCCCTGTAAGACCCAGTCCGCCATTTGCAATACTTGCTTTCAGCATATTGGCTTTTGAAGCTGCCATGCTGTTGGTATTAAACTCTTTTACCGGTGCAGGTGCAGCTTGTACATAATCTATACATGGCATAGCTGCCAGTTCTGTTAATCTATCGGTAGCAACTATTAATTCAAGAATACGATAGTTTTTATTAAGCGTAGAAGTAATTTGAAATCCTTTGCGATATAATTCCTGTTGTACCGTTTCAAAGTTGAAGGAAGACGGAAAACTAATCCAAAGCTCAATCTGATTATTATTTTTTAAAGCCCAGTTGGGAAAAATTCCTCTTGATAATTCAGGCTGCATTTTTTGCTCGGGCTGTGGTACTATCAATGCTCGGGCTTTTGACTGCAATATTTCATTTGCATCCGGTTGACCGCTGATAGTAGCTGTAAAAGCATTGTTGGGTATATATTCCAATAGTTCAATGCCATTTGCTTTCAGTTGTTCTTTGATGGTAACAGAGGGCAGCTCCTCAAATTGAATAATTACAAATGACTTTCCGGCAGTTTTGGCCACGGTTTGATTAAATGCTTGAATACTGGCCGGGTCAATATTTTTTACAGGAATAAAATTGCCGCTTCTTAATTGAATTTGAAATCGGCTATCGGGTTGTGCTGCTGCCGTAACAGTTATCAGCAATAACAAAGTTATCAGGGGAATTGGATTGAGCCTCATAGCATGGTTTGAATAATAAAATTAGAATAAAAAAATGAAAATGTCCAGCGGATATACTTAGAAAACAATGCCCCTGCATATTTATTTTGCGGAAGCCTTAGTAAATTGATGCATTTGATTCAAAAACTGATATACTTCGCTCATCGTTTTCATATTTTCTCCAATGAGCATAAAAAGCCTTCCTGTTTGTTTGAGCTTTGCTTTGTTCGTTTCTGTTTGCAGAAAACGAATGATTTTATCAAAGAGTGCGGATTCGTAGTAAGGAGAATCAGGCCGGTTGATGAAGAAACAGCGGAGTGTATTGTCTTTCAAACTCATTTTTTCAAAACCCAGATCGACAGCCAGCTTGCGACAACGAACCGTAATGAATAAATCGGAAACAGGTGAAGGAATAGGACCAAAACGATCTGCCATTTCTGTTTTCATCAATTCCAGTTCTTCCTCCGTTTCGCAATTGTCTAATCTTTGATAAAGCGAAAGTCTTTCGGTAATGCTTTCTACATAATCATCCGGTATCAAAATTTCCAGATCCGTATCAATTGTACAATCTTGAACAAAATCATCCTGCTTTGCAATTTCTTCTTTGAACAAATCTTTAAAATCGCTTCTCTTTAATTCACGAATGGCTTCATCCAAAATTTTCTGATACATTTCAAACCCAATATCAGCCATAAAACCACTTTGTTCGCCGCCCAATAAATTTCCGGCACCTCGTATGTCCAGGTCACGCATGGCAATCTGAAAACCGCTGCCCAAATCGCTGTGCTGCTCCAATGTTTGCAATCTTTTTCTTGAATCGTCGGGCAGGGTGCTCATGGGTGGTGCTAATAAATAGCAGAATGCTTTTTTGTTGCTTCTGCCCACACGACCTCTTAGTTGATGCAAATCGCTCAATCCAAACTGGTGTGCATTGTTAACGATGATGGTATTGACGTTGGGAATATCCACACCGCTTTCTACAATATTGGTACAAATGAGTACATCGTATTTGCGTTCAATAAAATCAAAAATTCTTTCTTCTAATACATGACCTTCCATTTGTCCGTGTGCATAGCCGATGCTCAGGTCGGGGCAAAGCGCCTGAATAATAGTAGCCATTTCGGCAAGGCCTGCAATGCGGTTGTATATAAAAAACAC
>WBZT01001193.1_pt1 | contig 19389 bp, 14 predicted proteins | sample 5204241 | NCBI WGS metagenome assembly WBZT01 (sample SAMN12344358, study PRJNA552823) | activated sludge metagenome | biome: Activated sludge suspended growth; feature: Nitrification reactor; material: Wastewater; isolation source: activated sludge from nitrification reactor of wastewater...
CCCGATTTGCGCTTTGGGTTGAAAGAGGCGCTGACCCGTGAGACCGTCGAGCGACGCCGATTCTGAAGTCATTGCGACGCACTTTCCGGCAGGCCTTAGCCGCCCCTCTCGCACCGACCTGTGCGACATCACCTGACGCCAATCACCTGGTTAAGTACGCTCACCACGAAGTAGCGATACTACTTGAACTGCGCGCGCCTGGCACCTGTGGAGCGACCCAGACAGATTCCCGAGCCCTTGACTTTCAAGGCCCGACAAACATTCGCGTCGGCGGGAATCCCCTATTAGTTGCCCTATCGGAACGCTTCTCCAGCATCCCATCCACAACTAATCCGTCATTGCCTGGATACGGCCGTTTCGCCCGTGAGAACGCGCGGGAGCCCAAACTATGAAACGCATGCTGTTTAATGCAACACAGGTCGAGGAACTGCGTGTTGCCATTGTCGACGGTCAGAAGCTGATTGACCTGGACATTGAATCGGCAAACAAGGAACAGAAAAAGAGCAACATTTATAAAGCGGTCATTACCCGCATCGAGCCCAGCCTGGAAGCGGCGTTCGTCGACTACGGTTCGGAACGGCACGGCTTCCTCCCCTTCAAGGAGGTTTCCCGTGCTCTCTTCCAGCCGGGTGTCGATGCCGGTCGTGCCAGCATCAAGGATGCCCTGCGCGAGGGCCAGGAACTGATCGTTCAGGTAGACAAGGACGAGCGCGGCAACAAGGGGGCCGCGCTCACCTCCTTCGTCAGTCTCGCCGGCCGTTACCTCGTGTTGATGCCGAACAATCCGCGCGGCGGCGGCGTCTCGCGCCGCGTCGAGGGCGCCGAGCGAACCGAACTGCGAGAGGTCATGGATCAGTTGCAGGTGCCGCAGGGCATGAGCCTGATCGCGCGCACTGCGGCCATCGGGCGCAACGCGGAAGAGTTGCAGTGGGACCTCAATTATCTCCTGCAGTTGTGGAAGGCAATCGAGGCTGCTGCCGATCAGCAGAAGGGTGCATTCCTGATCTACCAGGAGGGCAGCCTGGTGATCCGCGCCATCCGTGACTACTTCCAGCCCGACATCGGTGAAATCCTGATCGACACCGACGAGGTGTTCGAACAGGCACAGCAGTTCATGGAACATGTGATGCCGGGCACGGTCAGTCGCGTCAAACGATATCGCGATGACGTGCCGCTGTTCTCGCGCTTCCAGATCGAACACCAGATCGAATCGGCCTACTCGCGTCAGGTCGGCCTGCCGTCCGGTGGCGCGATCGTCATCGACCACACCGAAGCCCTGGTGTCGGTGGATGTGAACTCGGGCCGATCGACGCGCGGCGCCGACATCGAGGAAACGGCACTGAAGACCAATCTCGAGGCAGCCGAAGAAGTCGCCCGTCAGTTGCGCCTGCGCGATCTGGGCGGACTGATCATCATCGACTTCATCGACATGGAGAATCAGCGCAACCAGCGTGAAGTCGAGAACCGTATCCGCGAAGCGTTGCGTTTCGATCGCGCGCGCGTGCAGACCGGCAAGATCAGCCGCTTCGGCCTGCTCGAACTGTCCCGCCAGCGCCTGCGCCCGGCCCTTGCCGAGACCAGCTACATCCCGTGTCCGCGCTGTTCGGGGACGGGCCACATCCGCAGCACCGAGTCCGCCGCCCTGCACATCCTGCGCATTCTCGAAGAGGAGGCGATGAAGGACAACACCGCCGCCGTGCATGCGCAGGTTCCGGTGGATGTCGCCACCTTCCTGCTCAATGAAAAGCGGACCGACGTGCAGGCGATAGAGCATCGGCACAAGGTCAACATCCTGCTGATTCCCAACATTCATCTCGAAACACCGCAGCACACCTTCCTGCGTCTTCGCCAGGACGAGACCAGCGCGGATCTCGTGCAGCAGGCGTCGTACCGGATGGTCGCCCTGCCGAGCGAAGACGAGGGCAAGGAGCTTGCAATCGGGGGCGAAGCGAAATCGGCCCGACCCGAAGCGGCGATCAAGGGGGTGACCTCGTCGCAACCGGCGCCGCTGATCGCCGACGATTCCGCGCTGGCCGAGGAGCCGCCAGCGCCCGGCAAACGCCTGTGGCAGCGGATCGTCTCCTGGTTCCGCCATGACGATCAGCCCATGGCCGACCACGAACCCCCGCCGGCGACGCCTACCAGCACCGCGGCGAGGGAAACACCGCGCGACAACCGCCGGGCAACCGGGCGTGGTACACGCCGCGACGAAACGCGCGACGTCTCCGAGACCCGCGTCAATCGGGAATCCAGAGAGGCAACGCCACCGCCACCAGCCCGCAGCGATGCCCAGAAACCACGGGAACCGCGCGAGCCACGCGAGCCACGTGAGCCGCGTGAGCTACGCGACCCGGGACCAGCGCGCGAGCCACGGCGCGCGCGCACCGAACGCAAGCCGCCGGCCGCGGCAGCCGCCGCGAGCGCCGAGCCTGTCCCGATTCCGGCTGCGCCAGCGCCTGCGGCGGCGCCCACCCCGCCGGAGCAGCCTGCGGACGAGTCCGGCGGCACGTCCCGTCGTCGTGGCCGTCGCGGCGGACGCCGCGAGCGCGCCGAGAAGACCGATGGCCAGGCGATTACTCGGGACGCAGCGGGCCCGGTGACGAGCAGCCCGGAAGCGGACACCGCGACCGCACCGATAGCGACGGCAGTCGCCACCCCGGACACGGCCGATACGGTCCCGGCAGCGCCGAGCATGCCGCAGGCGGCGACCGGCACTGCCGAAGCTCCAGCGGCAGTGAGCGAGACGCTCCCGGCGACGGTCCTGGCCGCCGAAGCGCAAGGCTCCACTGTCGAGCCGGAAGCGGCGGCCGCTGCAGAAGCTCCGCCGGCAGACGAAGTCCCGGTTGCCGAAGCCCCAGCTGCCGAAGCACCCCTGGTTACGGAAGCGAACGTGCTCGCGGCTCCCGCCATGGCAGTGGAAGCGCAGGTGGAGAGCGAGCCGCCCGCCGACACGGAAGCCACGGCGCCGCCACCGGCACCGGAATCTCCTGCGCCATTCTTGCCCGCCGAACCGCTGGCCACGCCCGCGCAACAGGTTCTGCAAGCGATCGAGAGCAGCGGTCTGATCCTGGTCGAAACGAGCAGGGACCTGGCGCCACCGCCTCCGCCACCCGTCGAGGCAAGCCAGTCAGCGCCACGCCGCAGACGTCCGGCAATCGTCATTCCGGACGAGCCGCTGGTCATGGTCGAGACACGCAAATAGACCTGCCAACGATTCCGGACGACGCCTGGAAGCCGGCGAGCCAGGCGTCGAGCCGCCGTAGCGGGTGAGCAACCGATCGCAGCACGGTTCCGCGCTTGGGCAGCCGGGACAGGCTGGCCCTCTGCACGGACGAAAGCGCTTGCGAAAGCCGGATGCGACCGGCCCGGAAAAGGTGACAGACCGGCCTCGCATTCCGGGACGACAATCGAAACGCGCGTGAAACTGGAACCGCGTTTCGTCCACTGCACCACGCCAAGGAGAACCGGCCCAAGTCGCTCGCACGTTCTTTGTCGATTGGATCGACGCCGTTGCATGCTGGCCTGACCTGGAGTTGCCCCGCTCCGGCAGACCGGTTGGCGCCGGGTTTACCGGCGGGTGGCGCCTCCTCGGGCACAGGGTGAGGGACGGCGCCGCGAAAGCCTTTCCCTCGCACCTTCGCCTGAGGGAATCTTGACCATCGCAACCTTGCCGGCAGTCCTGTCTGCCGCCGGCCTGCGCCTGGCCGTGGCGCGGAAGGAAGAACACGCCACCTCACCGAATCACCGCCGCCTGACGGCTTTCGGGCAACGAGCACGAATGCTGCGCCTATCCGGAGGCTGATCACCGACGGAGAGCAGCGGGCACCTTCACCCGGCTGGCGCGGCACCCTGTCTGAAGGAGAGCAGAGAAGGAAGGCGAGCATGAATGTCGTGGTTCTCATCGACGGCCGCGAGGCGATACCGGTCCGGGCGATTCCTTTCGTGACCGGTTGGTGGCTGTCGCCCGATCTGCTTGCAAGATCGTTTGCCCACCCTGATTCATGGCGCTGGATGGGTGAGGTCACCGCCCACGAGTGGCACGGCGGCACCATCTCCGGCCCGCTCTCGTCGAAGGAGTGGGATGAGGTCGAAGACCGCCTGCAGGCACTCGACGCCACGCTGATGGCCGTGAGCGACGACCGGGAGCAAACTCGCCCGATCTGGCTACGGAAATCCGTCCTGCTGCTTCCTGCCAACGCCTTTGTCTGGAAAGACCAGTTCGAAGCCTATTTCTACCGAGTCTACTCGCCGGAACGCTTGCACTGGGGAGACGAGCGTCCCGGCGACCGGGAACTGAACTTTTCGCCGCTGATCTCGCCGCCGAAACTTCGCAGCCTGGTCCTGGAGGGGTTCCAGCATCTCCTGCCTGTTTAGGCGTCCCCGGTGCCAGCCGTATTGCGATCGGCAGCAGCGGAATTTCCCCAAAGCGAGGGAAGACAACTGCACGAGGAAGCGCCTGCCGCTGGCGACGAGACACCCGCGGAGCGCCGCGCAAGGCATGACCTGACCCGCGAAGCGAGGCTGCCGTCGGATGATTCTCCAACACGGGTCCGAGATCGAGAACTTGCACCGGCCAGACGCTGACGAAAGGCCAGTCTTGGGCGTGCCGAGTTGATCCGGTGCTGGAAACCTTGGCAAAGATCGACCGGATCGAGTTCGCCGGAGAGTACGGCGCGAGCTGCGATGCGCGGCTTCGAAGCCGGAGCGAGGGAAATGCGACGGGAACCGGCGCGAATGCTGCGCGAGCAGGTCGAAACCGGCGTCGCTGTGACGCAGGGCAGTTGGGTGCTGTTGATCGCGGACGGGACGAATGTGGTGCGCGTGACGCCGGATACCTGACACAGCGACGTTCGCACACAACTCGCTTTTCCACCAGACCGCCCGAGGCACACGCCTTCGGCGGTCTCTTTCTTGCATTGGAGATTCACCATGCCAGAACCCACCAGCAGGGGCGTCGCCAGAGCCGCCGCGTTCAAGGCCGCTGGTGTAGCGGCGGGCGGCGCACTGCTGTCGACCTTCGTGGTGACCAAGTGATTCCCGGCACAGGCTGGCACATCCTATATCCGCGTGATAGCATCACCCAATCATAGGGAGAAATGCATGCGCACGGTTGTGGGCATCCGCCCGGCCAGCAAAGCCACGTCGGCTTATCGAGCTGAGAATGGTCCCCAGCCCACCGTCTGGTTCGACTCCTGGCGCCAGCTTGCAGGGGTGCTTTCTGACGAGAACAGGCAACTGCTTCGCGTGATCGACGAGCATCGGCCACGAACGGTGATGGAGCTGGCGGCACTGTCCGGGCGCGCGGCCAGCAACCTGTCGCGCACCCTGCGCACTCTGGAAAGCTACGGCCTCATCAAATTGCATCGTCGGCCGGAATCCCGTGCGGTCAGGCCGGAGGCCCTGGCGACGGAGTTCCTCGTGGTGCTGGACTGAGGCCGGAAACGTGAACTGAATATCGAGAACTTAATCATGGCCAACGGCAAAGACAACAACAGCAATGGCGGCAACCTTGGCTTCGAGGCGGAACTGTTCAAGGCGGCAGACAAGCTGCGCGGCAACATGGAGCCCAGCGACTACAAGCACGTCGCGCTGGGCCTCATCTTCCTGAAATACATCTCCGACGCTTTCGAGGCTCGCCACGATGAACTGCTGGCCGAGGGTGCCGCTGCCGCCGAGGACAAGGACGAATACCTCGCCGACAACATCTTCTGGGTGCCGAAGGAGGCACGCTGGTCGCATCTGCAAGCCAACGCCAGGCAGAGCAGCATCGGCACGCTGATCGACGACGCGATGCGCGCCATCGAGAAGGACAACGAATCGCTGAAGGGCGTACTGCCCAAGGAGTATGCCCGCCCCGCGCTCAACAAGGTGATGCTGGGCGAGCTGATCGATCTGATCTCCGGCATCGCGCTCAACGAAGACAACGATAAATCGAAGGATGTGCTCGGTCGCGTCTATGAATATTTCCTCAGCCAGTTCGCGGGCGCGGAAGGCAAGCGCGGCGGCGAGTTCTACACGCCGCGCTCGGTGGTACGCACGCTGGTGGAAATGCTGGAGCCGTATCAGGGCCGTGTCTATGACCCCTGCTGCGGCAGTGGCGGCATGTTCGTGCAGAGCGAGAAATTCGTCGCCGGACACGGCGGGCGCATCGGCGACATTGCCATCTACGGGCAGGAAAGCAACTACACGACCTGGCGCCTGGCGAAGATGAACCTCGCGGTGCGCGGCATTGATTCGGACATCAAGTGGAACAACGAAGGCAGCTTCCACAAGGATGAACTGCGTGATCTGAAAGCCGACTTCATCCTCGCCAATCCGCCGTTCAACATTTCGGACTGGGGCGGCGAACGCCTGCGCGAGGACGTGCGCTGGGCCTTCGGCGCACCACCGGTAGGCAATGCCAACTACGCATGGTTGCAGCACATCGCGCACCACCTCGCGCCCCATGGCTTCGCTGGCGTGGTGCTCGCCAACGGCTCGATGAGTTCGCAGCAGAGCGGCGAAGGCGACATCCGCAAGGCGATGATCGAGGCGAACGTCGTGGACTGCATGGTCGCGCTGCCCGGCCAGTTGTTCTACTCCACGCAAATTCCGGCTTGCTTGTGGATACTGGCGAAAGATCGCAGCAACGGGCTGGTGAAGAAAGCCAGGCTGCGCGACCGGCGCGGCGAAGTGCTGTTCATCGACGCGCGCAAGCTGGGCGTGCTGGTGGATCGCACGCGGCGCGAACTGACCGATGAGGAAATCGGCAGGATCGCCGCCACCTACCATGCATGGCGTGGCGAAGCCGACGCGGGGCAATACGCGGACATTCCCGGCTTCTGCAAATCCGCCACCCTCGACGCTATCCGCAAGCACGATCACGTTCTTACGCCTGGGCGCTACGTCGGCGCGGAAGCACAGAACGAAGACGACGAAGCGTTCGCGGACAAGATGCAGCGGTTGACCACGCAGTTGGGCAAACAGATGGCGATCGGCGTGGAGCTGGACACCCAAATCAAAGCCAATCTGGAAAGATTGGGTTATCGCATCCCGGCACAGGAGCAATAACATGGCTGAAGCGCGCCTTGATCTTTCATCACTTCGCGAAGCCCTTCGCTCGTTGGCAGACGGCTTGGAGGTCGTGAGCGACAGCGAATGGTTCAGCCAGCAATCGAGCAAGGTGCAAAACACCTTGATCGCCGGCGTGATTCAGAACTTCGAGTTCGTCTATGAAATCGGCGTCAAGATGATTCGCCGCCAGATCGAAGCAGAGTCGGCAAGCCCTGAGGAGGTAGACGAAACCAATTTCCGGGAAGTGCTGCGTGTCGCGGCCGAAAAGGGTCTGGTCGCCGACGTGGAAGCGTGGTTCCGTTACCGCAAAATGCGAAACATCACGGCACACACCTACGATCACGAAAAAGCCCAGCAGGTGTATCGGAACACGCTCGACTTCATCGGCGACGCCAGAGCGCTGCTGCAAAAGCTGGAAGCACGCAATGCCTGATGTGCCGAACCTCGACATCCGCCCCGATCACTGGCGGATCGTGTCGGACATCCTGCGCAAGCACGTGCCGCAATATGCGGTGTGGGCCTTCGGCTCGCGCGCGAAATGGACGGCCAAGCAATACTCCGATCTAGACCTTGCCGTCATCACCGACAAGCCTCTGCCGCTGGAGGTCAGCGCATCATTGACTGACGATTTTTCGGAATCCGATCTGCCGTGGAAAGTGGATGTGGTGGACTGGGCCACGACCAGTGAGTCGTTCCGCAAAATCATCGAGCGGGACAAGGTGGTGGTGCAGAAGCCGGTTATGGCGTCTGAGTGGGAGCGTGTTTCGCTTGACGAGCTTTATGAGTTTAGTTCCGGCTTATCCAAGCCGCGCTCCGAATTTGGCTCTGGCTATCCATTCCTGTCGTTCAAGGATGTTTTCCACAACTCCGCTGTTCCGAAACAATTGACCGAACTCGTCAACTCGACGGAACAAGAGCGAATTCGTTGCTCGGTGAGTCGTGGTGATGTCTTTCTAACGCGAACCAGTGAGACTATGGACGAACTTGGCATGAGCAGCGTCGCGCTCGCCGACATTGCGAACGCCACGTTCAATGGCTTCACGAAGCGTTTAAGGCCGAAGCATCCAAAGCGTGTGGCCCCAGAGTTCGCGCGCTATTACTTCCGCTGTCCGGCGTTTCGCAGCGAAGTCGACGCTATGTCGTCGATGTCCACGCGGGCGAGCCTCAACAACGAGATGCTGGCGCGATTGACGATTGTCCTGCCGCCGTTTGATGAGCAGGAAGACATCGGGCAAACACTCGGTACACTCGACGACCGCATCGACAACCTGCGCCAGACCAACGCCACGCTGGAAGCCATCGCTACCGCGTTGTTCAAGTCGTGGTTCGTGGACTTCGACGGCGTGTCGCCGGAGGACATGCAGGAATCGGAACTGGGCTTGATTCCGAAGGATTGGCGGGTTGGCTCTCTCGGCGAATCGTTTGAGGTCAATCCGAAGCGCGAATTGAAGAGGGGCACGGTTGCGCCGTATCTCGACATGGCGAGCCTGCCGACAGCTGGCGCTGTGCCGGACATGCCTTTGCTACGCGACTTCTCCTCTGGCACGAAGTTCATCAATGGCGATACGCTGCTCGCGCGCATTACGCCGTGCCTTGAAAACGGCAAGACCGCGTTCGTGGATTTCCTCGAAGAAAGTCAAGTCGGCTGGGGCTCAACCGAATTCATCGTTTTGCGCCCCAAGCCACCGCTGCCGCCGTTTTTCGGCTACTTGCTCGCGCGGCGTACAGATTTCCGAGAGCACGCCATTCGCGCCATGAGTGGAACCAGCGGGCGGCAGCGCGTTGAAGTCAGCCAGCTTCACAACTTCAAGCTCGTCATGCCGCATGAAGCAACTGCCAGAGCCTTTGCCGCGTTCGTCGACCCACTGCGAGAAGCTCTGTTCGCCAACGAGGCGCAAGCCGCCACCCTCGCCGCCGTGCGCGACACGCTGCTGCCGCGCCTGATTTCCGGGCGGCTGCGTATCAAGGCAGCGGCGTAATGGCCTTCCTGTCCGAAGCCGCCGTCGAACAAGCCTTGCTCGAACAACTGCGCGGGCTGGGCTATGCTGTTGCCTCCGACGAAGTCGTCGGCCCGGACGGCAGCGCGCCCGAACGTGACAGCCACGATGTCGTGTTGTTGCGCAAGCGGCTGGAAGATGCCGTGCTGCGGCTCAACCCGAACCTGCCACCGGAAGCCCGGGCGGATGCCATTCGCCAGCTGACCCAATCCGTCTTTCCCGCACTGCTGGAAGAAAACCGCCGCATTCACGTCCTGCTGACCGAAGGCGTGGATGTCGAATTCTACGGCGAGGATGGCGTGCTGACCGCGGGCAAGGGGGCGCTGCTGGACTTCGAGCAGCCGCAGCGCAACGACTGGCTGGCGGTGCGGCAGTTCGTGGTCATCAACGGGCAGGTCAAGCGCCGGCCGGACGTGGTGCTGTTCGTCAACGGCCTGCCGCTGGCGGTGATCGAACTGAAGGCGCCAGGCAGCGCGGGCGCGCACATGGCCGGGGCGTTCAACCAGTTGCAGACCTACAAGCAGCAGATTCCGGCGCTGTTCCACACCAATGCGCTGCTGGTCACCTCGGACGGCATTGCCGCGCGTGTGGGGTCGTTGTCTGCCGATCTGGAGCGCTTCATGCCGTGGCGCACCACGGATGGCAAGGCGATTGCACCCAAGGGATCGCCGGAACTGGAGACGCTGATCGAAGGCGTGTTCGAGAAACAAAGGTTCCTCGACCTGCTGCGCCACTTCACCGTGTTCGGCGAAACCGGCTCGGGGCTGGCGAAGATCGTGGCCGGCTATCACCAGTACCACGCGGTCAATCGCGCCATTGATTCCACGATTCGCGCCGCCGACCCGCGGCAAGGCGCTGCCGAGGAACCGGCGAACTACGGCCTGCCCTCCGTGCGTGACCAGAAAAAAGGCGACCGGCGTGCGGGCGTGATCTGGCACACGCAGGGCTCCGGCAAGAGCCTGCTCATGGCCTTTTACGCCGGGCGGCTGGTGAAGCATCCGGTGATGGAGAACCCGACGCTGGTGGTGTTGACCGACCGCAACGACCTGGACGACCAGTTGTTCGCCACCTTCTCGATGTGCCGCGACCTGATCCGGCAGACGCCGGTGCAGGCCGAAGGCCGCGAGCATTTGCAGCAATTGCTGGCGCGGGCTTCGGGCGGCGTGATCTTCACCACCTTGCAGAAGTTCGGCGAGGTTGCCGAGCCGCTGACCAAGCGGCGTAACGTGGTGGTGATCGCCGACGAAGCGCACCGTTCGCAGTACGGCTTCCGGGCGAGGGTGGACGCCGGGACGGGCGAGGTGTCCTACGGCTTCGCCAAGTACCTGCGCGACGCATTGCCCAATGCCTCGTTCATCGGCTTCACCGGAACACCCATCGAGGCGGCGGACGTAAACACTCCGGCGGTGTTCGGCAACTACATCGATGTGTACGACATCAGCCGCGCGGTGGAAGACGGCGCGACGGTGCCGATCTACTACCAATCGCGGCTGGCGCGCATCGAACTGGACGAGGACGAGAAGCCCAGGCTCGATGCCGAGGTGGAGGCGCTGACGGAGGACGAGGCCATTACTGACATTCGCGAGCAGGAAAAGCTCAAGGCGAAATGGGCGACGGTCGAAAAACTGGTCGGCAGCGAAAAGCGCCTTGCGCTGGTGGCGCAGGATTTGGTGGCGCATTTCGAGGATCGCCTTGCGGCGCTGGATGGCAAGGCGATGGTGGTGTGCATGAGCCGCCGCATCTGCGTGGCGCTATACGACGAACTCGTGAAGCTGCGCCCGCATTGGCACCGCGCGGATGACAACGCCGGGGCGGTCAAGATCGTGATGACCGGTGCGGCCAGCGACCTGCCCGAATGGCAGCAGCACATCGGCAACAAGGCACGGCGTGACCTGCTCGCCAAGCGCGCCCGCGCTGCGAAAGACCCGCTCAGGCTGGTGATCGTGTGCGATATGTGGCTGACCGGCTTCGATGCGCCGTGCATGCACACCATGTACGTGGACAAGCCAATGCACGGCCACGGGCTGATGCAGGCCATCGCGCGCGTGAACCGCGTATTCCGGGACAAGCCCGCCGGCCTGATCGTCGATTACATCGGCATCGCGCAGAACCTCAAGTCGGCGCTGGCCCAATATTCGGCGCGCGATCAGGAGACCACGGGCGTTGATGAGGCCGAAGCCGTTGCCGTTCTGCTCGAGAAATACGAAGTGGTGCGCGATATGTACCACGGCTTCGATTACGCCGCTGCGCTGAACCGCCAGCCACAGCAGCGGCTGGCGATGATGGCCGGGGCCATCGAGTGGATTTTGGACAGGCAGCAGCAATGGGCGGCTGCGGAAGTCACCGACGAAGGCAAGAAGAACGCGCAGCGTCGTTATCAGGATGCGGTGCTGGCTTTGTCGAAGGCGTATTCGCTGGCGTCGGCCGCGGACGAGGCGCGACGCATCCGCGAGGAAGTGGGCTTCTTTCAGGCCATCCGTGCCGCGCTGGTGAAGTCGGCCACCGGCTCCGGCGTCACCTCGCAGGAGCGCGATTTCGCCATCCAGCAGATCGTCAGCCGTGCGCTGGTTTCGACCGAGATTGTGGATATCCTGAAAGCCGCCGGCATCCAGAGCCCGGACATTTCCATTCTGTCCGACGAGTTCCTCGCCGAAGTGCAGCAGATGCAGAAGAAGAACCTTGCACTGGAGGCTTTGCGCAAGCTCATCAACGATGGCATCCGTTCGCGCAGCAAGACCAATATCGTCGAGACGCGGGCATTTTCCGAACGGCTGGAGGATGCCGTGGCGCGCTACCACGCCAACGCCATCACCACCGCCGAGGTGTTGCAGGAACTCATCCAGTTGGCGAAGGACATCCGCGCGGCGCGGCAACGTGGTGAGGAAGCGGGCCTCTCCGACGAGGAGATCGCCTTCTACGATGCGCTGGCCGAGAACGAATCGGCGGTGCAGGCAATGGGCGACGACAAGCTCAAGGTCATCGCCCACGAGCTGCTGCTCAGCCTGAAAGGCAACGTTTCGGTGGACTGGGCGCACCGCGATTCGGCCCGCGCCAGAATGCGCGTGCTGGTCAAGCGCATCCTGCGCAAGTACGGCTACCCCCCCGACTTGCAGAATGCCGCCGTACAAACCGTTCTACAGCAGGCCGAAGTCCTGTCGGCCGGATGGAGTATGGGTCAATTTGATCTGGCGGGAACAGATGCCCAATCAGTATTCCACTCTTGCACCTGAGATGGCGCGAATGGAAGCGGAACGCGCCTCTTGGCGTCAGGCGTTGACGCAAATCGATACCATCGCCATTGGGGACCACCCGCAGGTTTCCGCTCCTACCCTCACCAGTGCGCCCAAGCCCCGATAGCGAGTTGTGACCCAGGGTGCGAATGCAAAAAGCCCAACCTTGTGAGTTGGGCTAAATGCTTGTTTTCTTTTGGCTCCCCGACCTGGGCTCGAACCAGGGACCTGCGGATTAACAGTCCGACGCTCTACCGACTGAGCTATCGGGGAACATGCAGGCGGGCAGTTTAGACATTCACAGGCTTCTCGTCAATACTCGGCTTGGCGCGCGCGGTATAATCGCCGTCCCTCTCTTGCGGCGGTTTCTCTGGCGTCGCAGGATCCACCCAACAGACATCCGGAGATGGCAATGGATAAGCTGGCGCACCTGTCGTCGCTGCTCGGCGATGGCCGCATCGTCGAATTTTCTGCCACCGCGGCAACCAGCTTCGCGCTGATCGCCGCGGCCGAAATCGGCGACAAGAGTCAGCTCGTCTGCATGACCCTGGCCTCGCGGCATCGGCCGATGCCGGTGATGTTCGGCGCTGTGGCGGCCTTTGCCCTGCTCAACACGCTCGCCGTCGTTTTCGGGGCGGCGATCGCCCGTTGGTTGCCGGAATATGTGGTCGATGCGACGGTGGCGATCCTCTTTGCCGTCTTTGGCGTCCATGCCCTGCGCACGCCGAAGGAAGATGACGAGGAAGAGATCGAGGAGAAAAGCGGGCACGGCATTTTCTTCACGACTTTCGTTCTGCTGACGGTGGCTGAATTCGGTGACAAGACGCAGCTCGCCGTCGTCGCCCTGAGCAGCACGCACCTGCCGGCCGCCGTCTGGCTGGGCGCAACTTTGGCATTGGCGACGACCTCGGCGCTGGGAATCCTGGCCGGGCGCACGATCCTGCAGAAGATTCCGCTGGTGCTGCTGCATCGCGTCAGCGGTGCGTTCTTTCTGGTGCTCGCGGTGATCGCTGCCTACCAGGGCTACGGCGCGTACTTCGGCAACTGAATTCGACGCGCTCACTCCCGGCGCGCCACCGAGACCTCTCGGCACACGCGCATGGCGAACCTGTCGACATGGGGCTCGTCGATCCGCTGCAGACGGACGCCTTGCACGCAGTGGGCGCTGACCCTTACCGCGTCAGGGCCATGAACAGCTCCGGCAGCCGTTCCGGCAAGCGCTCGATGCGATCGATCACGGTGTAACGACGGCCGAAGATGTCGCTGACGTACTCGTCGGCTTTCCGGTCGAGGCTGATGCAATAGGTGAAGATTCCTTGCTGATCGAGTTCGCTGACGGACTGGCGGGCGTCTTCCACGAGCAGGCGTTCGTCGTGCACGTCCACGTCGGCCGGCTGACCGTCGGTGAGGATCAGCAGCAGCTTCTTTTCGGCTTTGCGCGCGGCGAGGTAGTGGGCAGCGTGACGCATCGCCGCCCCCATGCGTGTCGAATAGCCGGCCTGCATCGCGGCCAGGCGGCTCTTGACGAGTTCGCCCCAGTGCTCGCCGAAACCCTTCAGGTGGAGATAGCGGACGTCATGGCGAGTGTCGGAATGGAAACCGGCGATCGCAAACGGGTCGCCGAGTTGCTCGATCGACCAGGCGAGCAGTGACACGGCTTCCTGACTCAGTTCCAGGATGCTCTGCTCGCCGCCGGTGGCGCCGACCTCGACACGGTCGGCCAGCGATTTCGACAGGTCGAGCAGCAGCAGCACCGCAATGTTGCGGCCGTTGCTGCGGTGGCTCAGGTTGATGCGCGGATCGGGAGTGGCGCCGCCCCGGAAGTCGATCAGCGAGCGGATGGCGATGTCGAGATCGAGCTCGCTGCCGTCCTCCTGGTAGCGGATGCGCACTCTTTCCTGTGGTCTGAGCAGATCGAGCAGACGCTGCAGGCGTCTCGCCAGCGCCGAGTGCTTCTCGAGCAGGCGGTCGATGGCCGCGGTGTCGCCGCTCGGGTGGAGCGATTCGTAAAGGCTGACCCAATCCGGGCGATAGCTCTGACTGTGGTAGTCCCACTCCGGATAATGGCGTGGCGGCAGACGTTCGAGCTCGGCGGACGCAGCGGGCCGAGGCGGCTCGTCGAACATTTCCTCGTCGTCGCTGCGTTCGTGGAAGCGCCAGAGGTGACGATTGTCGTCGCGGTAGTCGACCTCGGTATCCGCGAAAAATACCGTCGCCAACTGGTCGCTCTGGCGACGAGTACGCGCGACATAGGACAGCGCGAGCTGCGCGATCTCTTCGCTGCTTGCCTCCCCCGAGGCCATCGTCCTCGCGAAGCGGCCAACGAAATCGAGCAGCACTGCGTCGTGGTAGCCATGTTCCGGATCGAGCAGGGCGCGTGAGAGCATGGCCAGCCGATGCCGCAGGGAGCTTTGCGTCGCCGGATCGCAGGCCCCTTCGACCGGCTTCGGGTGGAGGGCGAGAAAGGTACGGCGCAGGCCCGGATATTGGCGCAGGATCAGCGTATCGATGCGACTGTCCTCGAGGAACTCGATCGCCAGGCGCTGCATCGGGCTGAAATTGTCTGCTACCAGCGGGCTGCTCCAGCGCCGATGGCCGGCGATATGGGCCAGCGCGATCTGGTAGCGCTGTTGGCCGGAGACGCCACGCGCGTCGTCGAGGACGTCGGGCAGACGGATGCCGCACGAGTCGAAGTAGGGAGCGGGCTTTGCCACCTGCTCGACGTCGGTGGCATAGGGCAGCAAGGGCGCGCTGTCATGCCACAAGGCACGGAGATAGAGGTCGAGCCGACGTTCCTGGTCGACCAGAAGTGTTCCGTGCCGCTCGCGCTGCAGGACGGCACGGCTGTCCGCCGACTGCAGGGCGAAGTAGGCGCGCTGCCGTTCAGGGTGCGTGTGATAGTTGCGGATGCCATAGTCCACCCAGTTCCTGAGCCCGGCGATGCTCAGGGCATTGAGCAGCGTCGGTGCGTGCGTGAAGAACTCGGGCAGGCCCGGGCTGGCGAAGGTCTTGTGAATGCCATGGATCGATCCGCTGGTGCGCTCCATCAGTTCCAGGGTCAGGTCCAGATAGTGCTGCATCGGCTCGCGCGCGGCCAGCCGCCGGGCGACAGGCGCGAGGGTCTGCAGGAAGGGCGCGATCGCCTTGCCATTCGGCGATTTCGACAGGACCTGAACCGTCCGGGCAATGATCGGCAAGGCGTCTTCGCCGAGAATCGCGGCGACCGCCGGCCACTCCGCGAGAAACACCAGCACCGGCTCGACGCCACGCCCCATGCGGCCCAGGAAGCGCGCGCAGTCGAGATAGGCATCGACACCCTCGACCGAAAGGACATGCTCCGCCTTGACGAGACAAGCCTCGAACACGTCCGAGACTTGCGGGAAGCGGCAGTCCAGTCGCTCGCGGCAGACGCGCAGGCGTTCGGCCCAGGCGGCATCGGATCTGCTGGCGACGGCTTCGGTGGACATCGTCAATGCGGCACGCGTGCTAGGCGAAAATCGCGTCGATCGCGTGATCGAGGGTGTCGCGAATGTCCCGATCATCGGTGATCGGTCGCACCAGCGCCATGCGACAGGCATCCGCAGGGGCGACTCCGCGCTCGATCAGCGTCGCTGCATAGACCAGCAGACGCGTCGAGATCCCTTCATCGAGACCATGGCCCTTGAGCCGGCGTGCGGCAGCACCGATATTGACCAACCGTTCCGCGCTGTGCGCGTCGATACCGCTTTCCTCGACCAGGATGGCCGCTTCGAGTGCGGCGTCCGGATAGTCGAACTCGAAAGCGGTGAAGCGCTGCTTGGTCGACTGTTTGAGGTCCTTCAGCAGACTCTGGTAACCGGGGTTGTACGAGATGACCAGTTGGAAATCGGCGTGGGCGTGGATCAGCTCGCCCTTCTTGTCGATCGGCAGGGTACGCCGGTGATCGGTCAGCGGGTGAATGACGACAGTCGTATCCTGACGGGCCTCGACGATTTCGTCGAGGTAGCAGATCGCGCCGATGCGGGCAGCGGTGGTCAGCGGCCCGTCGAGCCAGCGCGTGCCGTTGGCTTCGAGCAGGTAACGCCCGACCAGATCGGACGCGGTCATGTCTTCGTTGCAGGCCACGGTGATCAGTGGCTTGCCGAGCTTCCAGGCCATGTACTCGACGAAGCGCGACTTGCCGCAACCGGTTGGCCCCTTGATCATCACCGGCAGGCGCGCCGCGTAAGCGGCCTCGTAGAGCGCCACCTCGTTGCGCTGCGGCTGATAGAAAGGCTTTTCGCGAACTTCGAACTGCGTCCTGTCGGTCACTGCCCGCTCCTCCCCGTTGTCCATCGTGATCCGTCGACCGCTGCGCTCAGCGGTGCACGCCGAGCTTCTCGCGCCAGCCCGGATAGAGCTTGTCGGCGTCGCCAGGGAACGATTCGAAGGCACGGGCGAATTCCCTGTGCTCCTTGGCCCATTCGATCGGGTCGGCGCCAGCCTTCCAGCACTCGTACGCCTGGCGCAGCGAGATGGCGCCGGCAGCCGGGCTGTCGACGTGACCATACGATCCGCCGCCGGACGTGTTGATGACGTTGCCGTGCCCGAGATTGGCAAAGAAGCCGGGCAGCCGCAGCGCGTTCATGCCACCCGAAATGATCGGCGTCGTCGGCTTCATGCCGTACCACTTCTGCAGATACGCGGGTCCCTGGTACTCGTCGCGTTCGATCACATAGGCGATCGCGCGATCGTCGGCAGAGCCTTCCATTTTGCCGTAGCCCATGGTGCCGACGTGAATTCCGGAGGCGCCCTGAAGGCGTGACATCTTGGCCAGTACATAAGCGTCGTAGCCCCGCCTGGAACTCGGCGAGGTGACGGCGCCGTGACCGGCGCGGTGGTAGTGCAGGTACTGGTTCGGGTACTGGCGGCGAGCCGTGGTTACCATGCCGGGGCCACCGACGTAACCGTCGACCAGAAAGGCCACCTTGTCGGCGTCGGGCCCGAAAGTCTCCAGGATGAAGTCGGCGCGCGCGCACATTTCGTAGTGATCGTCGGCAGTGATGTTGGCCGAGAAAAGCTTTGCCTGGCCGGTTTCGTCCTGCGCACGCTTCATCGCGTCGTATACCAAAGGAATTACCTTCTTCATCGGCGCGAACACCTGGTTGCCCTGTGGTTCGTCGTTCTTGATGAAATCGCCACCCAGCCAGAACTGATACGCCGCCTTGGCGAACGGCTCCGGGCGCAGACCCAGCTTCGGCTTGATGATCGTGCCCGCAATGTAGCCTCCGTCCTTGAGCGGACGACCGAGGATTCGCCACAAGTCGGAAATGTCCTTGGCTGGGCCATCGAAAAGCTGAATCGCTCGCGCGGGCATGTAGAAATCGTAAATTTTGGCGTGCTCGATGTCGCCCATGCCCTGGTTGTTGCCAATGACCAGGGTGAGAAAGGAGACGAGCATCATCCGTCCGTCGGTGACGTTGCGATCGAACAGGTCCAGCGGATAGGCGATACGCATTTCTTCGGTGGCTTCGTCGATCAGGTACACCAGCGCATCGACGCCGCGGGTGAAATCGTCGGTGGTGCACACTTCGACGTTGGTGCCGGTGGAAGACTCGGCGGCAAAGTGCGCCGCCGCCTGCAGGTAATCATAGCCGGCCTTCGGCTTCATCTTGTAGGCCACCAGGACATGCTTGCCACCCTGGATCAGGTCTTCTTCCCTGAGGCTGAGGTCAGCGTAACGATTCGATTGGTCCATGCTCGTCTCCGTGTCGATGATGATTGAAGGGCGTTTCTCGCTCGGCCGCGCAACCCGTGCGCCGCTGCTGGGGGGAAATGTTCGGGCCGCCGCTCCGGCGCCGGCAGCGAGACTCGAGGACTGTCCGACGAGTCTCGCGCCCGGTCCCGGCCAGCGTTTCGTCGTCGTCGTGGATGGCCGCTTGCAGCGCCACTGCGGCGACTGGCGAGAGCACGGGCACTTCTCCTTCGCCGTTCTCGTCTGCGTGCATACCGATCACCCGGCAAGTCCAATTGCGGCAAGTGTAGGCGGCACGATCGATTATTAAAAGTTAAACTTTATGGAATTTGTCGTTAGTTTTTACTTTATAATCGAGTCACGTCGGATTTCCCGAATCCGGCACTATGAGAAAATGTTGGGCATCTTCCCGCGGCAACAACAGGGTAAGCGGCGAGTCAGAAAGAGCGATGAAGCCGTGATGGCGGTAGAAAGCGGCAGCGGTCTCATCGTTGGCGGGCACTGAAAGGGTACCGGTTCAGTTCGACGCACGCATCGACGGTCAGGTACTGCATCTCGCCATCCCTTGAAGAAGCCGTCCGGCTGTCGCGCATGCCGCAACGGGGAGTGGCGAACACTCGGCTTTTAGCGGATAATCTCCCCATGCGAGTGCACTCCTCTTCCGTGATCGCCGAATTATCGTGCCCACTGCTTTTGCCCCCCTGACCAGCGTCATCCGCACCCTTGCCATGGGCGCGGCTCAGCAAGCCAACTCCCACCATCCCGGCATGCCCACGGGGATGGCCGAAATCGCAGAAGGACTATGGCGTCGTCACATTCGTCACGATCTGGATACTGGCTGCCGGCCAAAACGTGATCGTTTTGCCCTCGCGTACAGCCACGATTTGGTGCGCCTCAACGCCCCACTGCACCTGACCTGCCACCGCGCATCGATCGGGTATCTGACGGGATTCCGTCGATTCCGCACGGAGAATTCCCGCCAACCGGAAGTCGTTTGCACGCGCAGTGCCGAGACGACCGCCTGCCCGCTCGGCCAGGGCGTGGCCGACGGCAGCCTGAGGGAAGTGGATTTGCCGGAAACCTGCTCGCTGGCGACAGCGCAGGGCTGGGCAGGCGAACCGCCTGGCTACCGGCCGACCGGGCAGAACCGTGACCGCTCATGCTCGCCACCCGATCGGAAGTTCGCCGGGCTTTCGCGGCCGGCCAGGCACTTGTCGCGCGCTGGGTCGCGGTGCCCGTCGCCGCACCGGCCCGCGGTGGCGTTTTCGAACACCAGGACACCCGAACCGAATGCGTGTCGCCACGCGACCCGCAGCCTCGCCATGGGAACCAGAGGAGCCTTTTCTGGCGCAAGTATGTTGGACTCGACGGTACCGTCACCGGTATCGATCGACTG
>WBZT01001194.1_pt1 | contig 19383 bp, 25 predicted proteins | sample 5204241 | NCBI WGS metagenome assembly WBZT01 (sample SAMN12344358, study PRJNA552823) | activated sludge metagenome | biome: Activated sludge suspended growth; feature: Nitrification reactor; material: Wastewater; isolation source: activated sludge from nitrification reactor of wastewater...
CTCCGCCCAAGACAAACACCAGAAACAAAAACATTATCTATGACGAAAACACTTCTCTCCCTCATCGCCGCCGTGGCAGTCGCATTCACATTGACCGCCTGCAAACCCAGTAGCGACCACGAACACAAAGAAGGCGAACAGCCCGGCCACGAACACGGCGCGGCGGCAAAGGTTCAATACACCTGCCCGATGCACCCCGAAATCGTGCAGGACAAACCCGGCGATTGCCCCAAATGCGGCATGAAGCTCGTCGAGAAAAAATGAACGAAGCAACGGAGCACTTATGCAAATACCAAGAATGTTTCAATCCCTGCTCGGAAAGAAGAACACCACGATGGCCCGGTTTGTCGTGCAAGGAATGAACTGCAACTCGTGCGTGGAACGGGTTCAAAAAGCGATTCGCCAATTGCCGGGCATTGCGTCGGTTCAGGTGGACTTGCCGAGCGGCGCGGTTGTTGTGGACCACGAACCAGACAAGGCGACGCCCGAACAAATCCGGCAACAGATTGTGTCTGCCGGATACACGGCAAATCTGGCGGCGCAAACTGGAGAAGATTCGTCCACATGAATTGAGACCAATGATGGAATCTTCACCACAGCGCCGAAATCATTTCCTGCTGCTCGCCGCAATCGGCTGGATGCTCGCGGTGTTTGTCACCGACTTGTTTACGCCGCTGGGCATCTCGGTTTGGGCGCTGTATGTGCCCGCCATCCTCGCTGTTGCGCCGTTGGGTCGTCCGAAAGGGATTGTGGCGCTGGCGGCGGCTTGCACCGCTCTGACCATCGCGGGACTCTTTCTTTCGCCTCCCGGCGAGCCGCTCAGTTGGGGCGTGGCGAATCGGGCGATGGGTTTGATGACTCTATGGCTGACGACCTGGGCCGCCGCGGCCATCACCCGCCATTCGCGTCAACTCGGCGAAAGCGTCGCCGCCTTGCAGAAGGAAGTCGCGGCGCGGGAACAGAGCGAGGCGCAACTCCGCGAATTCACAGGCCAGCTCGAACAGCGCGTGACGGAGCGCACCGCTGAATTGGAGGAAAAACAGCGGCGCGTGGAAGCCATCGTGCAAACCGCCGTCGAAGGCATCGTCACCATCAACGAGCGCGGCCTCATTGACTCGTTCAATCAGGCGGCGGAAAAGATGTTTGGCTACACGGCGGCGGAAGTGATTGGCCACAACGTCAGCGTCCTCATGCCCTCGCCCGACCGCGAGAAGCACGACAGCTACATCGCCAATTATCTCCGCACCGGTCAGGCCAAAATCATCGGCATTGGCCGCGAAGTCGTGGCCCGGCGCAAAGACGGCACGTTTTTCCCGATGGACTTGTCGGTTGGCGAAGTTCGCTTGGGCGAACGCCGCTTGTTCACCGCGTTAGTGCGCGACATTTCGGAGCACCGACAACTGGAACAGGCCGTAGCGAACACCGCCGAGCAGGAGCGGGCGCGCATCGCGCGTGAACTGCACGACGGGCTCGGCCAGCAACTCGGCGGACTGCTCTTTCTGATGAACGGATTGTATCGTGACTTGCAGGCGGCTTTCGCCCCGCAAGCGGAAACCGTCGGCCAACTCCGCGATGAACTCTCTACCGCCATCAAACAGGCACGCGACCTGTCCCACGAACTCTACGCCGTGCCGCCGCAGCCGGACGGGCTGATGCAGGCGCTGGACAATCTGGCCGAGCGCGTTTCAAATAGCCACGGCATCGCGTCGGAATTCGCGTCCGATACCGTTCTGGTGCATGATCCGACCGCAGCGAGCCACCTTTACCGCATCGCGCAGGAGGCGGTGCATAACGCGCTCAAGCACAGCCGCGCCACGCGGATCTGGATTGAACTGACCCAACAAGCTGACGGCTTGGAATTGCGCGTCCGCGACAACGGCGTCGGTTTCGCACCACAGGAGAATTCATGCGGCCTCGGCCTGCGCACGATGGAACAGCGCGCCCGATTGATCGGAGGACGGCTGCGCGTGCAAACGCGGCCCGGCGCGGGTGTCGAAGTCATTTGCGCCGTGCCGAAGGCCATGCTGGAGAAGGCGAGCGCTACCGAAATAACGAAACAAACATAGTCACCGAAGCCATGTCAGAAAGAAAGCGAACTTCATCCCCGCCACAGTTCAAAAAGATTCTGCTGGTGGACGACCATCCGCTCATGCGGCGCGGGCAGGCCGATTTGTTGAGCCGCGAACAGGACTTGATGGTCTGCGGCGAAGCGGGCACGGCGCGCGAAGCGATGGACGCAATTGCGAAATTGAAACCCGACCTCGTGCTGGTGGACATGACGTTGCCGGACAAAGACGGCTTGGAACTCATCAAAGACATTCAGGCGCTGCATCCCGGTCTGCCCGTGCTCGCGATGTCCATGCAGGACGAATCGCTTTACGCCGCGCGGGTTTTGCGCGCCGGCGGACGCGGTTACGTGATGAAAGGCGAAGGCTCGGACGCTCAACTCGCGACCGCCATCCGCACCGTCTTGAGCGGACAAATCGCCGTGAGCCCGCAAATGGCAGCGAAGATTCTGGAATCCGTTGCCGCGCCTTCCGGCAAAGCTGGCAGCGGGCCGGAAGCCAAACTGACCGACCGCGAATTGGAAGTGATGCACCTGTTCGGTGAAGGCTGGAGCACGGAAGAAATCGCCCAGCGCCTTCATCTCAGCCCCAAGACCGTGGACGTGCATCGGATGCACATCAAAGAAAAACTTGATTTCAAGACGACGCCGGAGTTTCAGCGTTTCGCGATCCGGTGGGTGGCGTCTCAGGCGAAGCCAGGCGCATAGCCAGACTGTCCGAAGGGCAAGGCCATTACTGACATGAGTGAATCCGCTACGACATTCGCATCTTGCATCAAAGCCTGCTTGGACTGCCAAGCCGCATGCAACGGTTGCAGCAAGGCCTGCATCGAAAGCCCTCAAGTGAAGGAACTGCTTCGCTGCATTGTCTTGGATCGCGATTGCGCGCTGTTCTGCCAGACAACGGCGTTGCTATTGGAACATGGCTCAGAGTTCCTGCCGCAGGTCTGCCGGCTCTGCATTGAGGTCTGCGAGGCGTGCGCCAAGGAATGCGACAGGTTCAGCTTCGGGGCTTGCCGCCAAACCGCGGAGGCTTGCCGGCATTGTGTGCAGGAATGCAATGCCGTGCTCCAAATCCTGGCGCAGAATCCCGCTGGCGCGCCGCGACCACATCACCCAGACTGAGTCTGATCTGACTGCGGCCATGGAACGGAAGAGCAACCAACCGTCAACACGAGATGCAAGCACCACTTGCAGCGGTTTGCCTCGTTCAGCGGTTGGAAGTCGTCTGGCGGCAATGTTGGCCGTTGTCTTCGGAGTGCTGCTTGTCTTGGCCAACATCATGGCCGCCAATCCGCATTTCCACAGCCTAATTCATCCGGACGCGGCCACTCCCGGCCATGTCTGTCTGGCAACGCTGATCGGGCAGCAGCAAATCATCGGGATGGCTTCTGCGGCAGTCTTCGTTTGCCCGCCGCTGGTGCTTTTGTTCATTCTTGCCGCGCTTTCCCCACTGGTTCTTGCGGTTTCTCATTATCGCTTCTCGCGCAGTCGCGCCCCGCCCGCATTCTTCAGTTCTTTCGTTCGTTAGTTTGTTGGTCGTTTTTGAAATTTTAACCCGGCGTGTTCGCGTGATGCGCACACGCCTCAACTGATTTGAAAGAGCAATGAAGAAGAATGTGATGAAGTGGATGGGCTTGGCCTCAGCCCTCGCTGTGAGCGCGATGCCGCTCGCGGCGCAAGAGGCCGATACCGTGGAGCAACTGAAGAAGCAGTTGCAGGAGATGCAGCAGAACTTCGAGAAGCAGCGCCAACAAATGGAGGTGATGCAGAAACAACTCGAAGCATTGGAGAAAAAACAGAGCACTGTCACCGCCGAGCAGGACAAGCTCAAGCAAACGGTCGAGACTTCGTTGACCAACGTGCCGCCCGCAGTGGTCACGGCGACGCCAACGACTGCCATTCCAGCCGGACAGCACTGGCAGCCCAGCGACCCGATTCGGCTGCTCGGGAATCAGCACAACTACATGAACATTGCTTTCGACGGATTATTCAGCGCAGGGGCGTCCACGGCCGATGACATCGAAGGCGGGACTCAACTCGGCGGGCACGATCCGATTCAGCGAGGGTTCACTGTGCAAAATCTGGAAACCACGTTGGAGGGCATGGTTGATCCATATTTCCGTGGGCAGGCGAACATCATCATGCAGATTGATGGCGAGGGAGAGTCGTTCCTCGAAGTCGAGGAAGCCTACCTCGAAACAGTGTCGTTGCCGGGCAGGTTTCAAGTCAAAGCCGGCCAGTACTTTACCGAATTCGGACGGCACAATCAGTTCCATCCGCACTCATGGGATTTTGTCGATGTGCCGCTGGTGAACGGGCGCTTCCTCGGCCCTGATGGCCTCCGCAACGCAGGCGCGCGAGTTTCGTGGCTCGCGCCGACGCCGTTCTACTCGGAATTGTATCTGAGCGTGCAGAATAGCCAGGGCGAAACCGCCGCCAGCTTCCGAAATGAGAATGAGGGCGAACCACTGTTTGGCAGATTGGCGGAGCAAGGCTCGGTGAAATCGCTCGGCGATCTGTTGTTTGTTCCCCGCTACGTCGTGTCGTTCGACCTGACCGACTCGCAGACGGTTGTGCTCGGCGCTTCCGGTGCATTTGGTCCGAACGGTTCAGGGCCGGACACTGACACGCAAATCTACGGCGTGGATTTGTTCTGGAAATGGCGGCCCTCGACGCAGTCGAAAGGGTTTCCATTCGTCTCCTGGCAAACAGAAGCCATGCTGCGCCGCTATCAGGCGGGCGCGTTCAGTGAAGACTTGGATGGCGATGGCGCGATTGACGCCGACCTGAACGAAGACGGCATCATTGATAGCGTTCCTCGCGAGACGCTCACGGATTGGGGCTTCTACTCGCAAATCATGTGGGGCTTCCGTCCGCGTTGGGTTGTGGGTTTGCGCGGGGATTACGTGAATGGTGACTCGGGCAGCTACGAAGCCGTCTATGGTCCTGACCCGCAGCGCGCAGAACGCTGGCGCATCTCGCCGAACCTTACTTGGTATCCCACCGAATTCTCAAAGCTTCGTCTGCAATACAACTACGATGACCGCAAAGGCATCGGCGTGGATCATTCCGTGTGGCTGCAATTTGAATTCCTGCTTGGCTCGCACGCAGCCCACAAATTCTGAACGCTGCCTGACGTGATGACCAAGAAGCCTGGCAATCGAGCCTGCGCCTGGGCCGGTTACCGCCAGCGCAATTTGCCGTCAAAGAATTGCAACCAGCCGACAGCAGACCTTCTGCCCAGTGGGTAAGCTGCGCCGGCATGAAGAACCCCAAACGCACACACTCAAAGATGATTAGCCAGTTTTCGATGCGGGCCGTGATCATGATTCTCGCTTTGCACGGCCTGTCAGCAAACCGTTTCGTCCACGCTGAGGAACGTTCCGCTTCACCAGCGACCACCTTGTCCACGAATGCTCCCACTCGCCTACCCGAAGTCGTTGTTACTGCTGAAGCCGGATACGAAGAGAAGATCCAAGGACCGTTTCTCCCGGATGTGGTTGGGACAAAGGTCTATTCTGGAAAAAAGACCACGGTGATCGACTTCGATTCAATGCCGCAAATCCAAACCGACAACTACCGGCAGGCATTTTCGCAGACGCCCGGACTGCTCGTGAGCGAGCTTTCAAATCCGAGCCTGCTCAGTCTGGGCTCTCGCGGAATTGGCGATCCCCACGAGACGCAAAATTTGTTGGTCACAAAGGACGGAATACCGTTCGTCGCCGATTTGTTCGGCTATCCGACGGTTTATTACGCGCCGCCATTCGAATCGGTTGACCGCCTTGAATTCTTCCGCGGAGGTTCATCTTTGCTCTATGGACCTCAGCCCGCCGGAGCGTTGAATTATGTGACGCACATGCCGCGCACAGATCGAGAATTTGCGGTCAACGCACAGCAAATCGTTGGTTCGGACAATTTGCTTTCGACCTATGCCGCCATAGACGGAACGGTCGGACGGCTGGGCTATCTGGCTTATTTCAGCCGACGCTCTGGTGACAGCTTTCGCGAGAACAACAGCGATTACGAAACGTTGGGCGGCAGTTTCAAAATCGTTCTCGATGCGCAGAAGGAAACTCGCTGGATCTTCAACATGGACGCCTTCAGTGCGGACAGCGGAGAACCGGGCGGGCTGACGTTGGCGACCGGCCCGGGCACGCTGAACTACGACGCAAACCGCAATGCAACGCAGAACCAGTTTGATCGGGTGCGCGTGGAACGCTACCAGCCGTCGCTCACCTTCGAGCATGACTTTTCCGAAGACACGCTGCTGACCGCCACTGCTTACGCGGGCTATTTCAGTCGTTTCAGCAAGCGGCAGCAGGGCACGGGATTCGGCATGCTGCCCAGTGGAGCGAGCTCGGACAACAACCTCATCCAATTGCAGGAGTTTTATACCTTTGGCAGCGATGTTCGCCTTCGTCACAACTGGTATGCCTGGGGCGACCAACACACTCTGGCGGGAGGATTCACCACGTATTACTCCGATTCTCCTTTCACAGTGCGACGCGGTAACGCTCCGGACGCCGAGGATGGGGAACTTCGGCAAAAAGCCCAGCGTGAGACCATCTACGGGGCGGCATTCGTGGAGAACAAATTCACGTTCGACCGTCTTAGCGTCATACCTGCCCTTCGGTTGGAGAACATCAGCCAGAGCATTGATGAAGATCTGAATCTTGGCACGGGCGAAACACCAACCCCCAAGGCCAACTTGTCCAAGGATTCTTACGTGGACGTTGTTCCATTGATCGGGCTGGGGCTCGCCTACGATCTCGGGGACAAGACCGAACTCTACGGCAACATTTCACAGGGTTACAAGGCCAAGACTTACACTGACGCCGTGCCATTGGGAGTCAACGATACGATCAGCAGCAGTCTTGAGCCGGGCAAGACGTGGACATACGAGGTGGGCATTCGCGGCACGCCGCGCAAATGGGTCATGTTCGACACGAGCCTCTTCCTGATTGATTACGACGACCGGTTCGGACGCGTGGGAAGTAATTTCCAAAACGTGGGCCGTTCGATCAACAAGGGCTGGGATGCATCGGCTGAACTGGATCTCATTGGCCTCTATGACGAGCTCGCCAAAACCACGCACGGCGAAACGCTTGGAGCGTTCAGCCTTTACGGAAACGTGGAATTGCTGGACGCGGAGTTTGTCTCCGGCCCATTGGAAGGACGCACTCCGCAATACGCTCCGGACTACTTGGTGCGGGCTGGCGGCATCTACCGATGGAAAGACCGCGCGAAACTCGCGCTGCTGGGGACGTTTGTCGGCGAGCACTTTGCTGACGACGCCAATTCAGCGAACTTTCGCATTCCCGCCTACACGGTTTGGGATTTGACGGCGGAGGTGAAGGTTTACAAAAAAGCCGTAAGCGTCATCGCGGGCATCAACAACCTGTTCGATGAAAATTATTACTCCCGCATTCGCAGCAACGGCATTGACCCGGCCTATGGGCGCAACTACTACGCGGGGCTTTCATTCGCGTTTTGAGCAATGGAACAACTGTGAATCCAAGACACCTCCTCATAGCACTCTGCCTCGGCGTTGCTTCTGCACACGCTGCGGAAACCTCGTTCAATTTCGATGCTGAGAAGCCGGGCTCGCCTCCCTCCGGATGGTTTGCCACGCAAACGGGTGATGGTTCAGCAAAGTGGGCAATCGAACGGGAGTCCACCGCACCGAGTGCGCCGCAGGTGCTGAAGCAATCCGGCGATGCAGACTTTCCCGTGTGTCTGGCCACCAATGTGTCTTTCGCCAACGGCACTTTGGAAGTGAAGTTCAAGCCGGTGAAGGGTGAGGATGACCAGGCTGCCGGGCTGGTCTGGCGCGCGAAAGATGCACGCAACTATTACGTCGTTCGAGCCAATGCCCTCGAAGGCAACGTCCGCATTTACAAATTCGTGGACGGCAAGCGAACCCAGTTTGGTGGAGTGAAGCAGGAGGTGGCGGGAAACCGCTGGCACACCTTGAAGCTCGAAGCTGCCGGAGCGACGTTCAAAGTGTCGCTCGACGGCGAGCAACTGTTCACAGCGGAGGACAAGACTTTCTCCGAGGCCGGAGCAGTCGGACTGTGGACGAAGGCAGACAGTGAGACGTTATTCGACGACTTTACGGTATCGAGTCGCTGAAAGAGCCTTTCCGAAGCGAGATTCCGCGCGGGTGAGGAGATTCCTCCCGCGCGGCTTTGCTTTCGCCAGGCTGGAACACTCAAAGCGGAGTGGTTGCAGATATGATTGAAATCTTCCTCAAAGGCGGGCCGATCATGTGGCCCTTGTTGGCGACCTCCGTTGCGGCGGTGGCCACGGCACTGGAGCGGCTCATGTTCATTTGGGCGGAACGGCGCAAACGACAGCCCCAAGTAGTCGAAAGCTTCCTCGGTCTGGTCGAACGGGGCGACGTGGCGAGCGCCAGTAAAGCGGCGGAAGGCTCGACTGACTTCGTGGCTCGGACGCTCCTCTACGCGTTGCAGCATCGTGAGGAATCGCTTTCGAGCGCCTTGCTGCGCGCGGCCAATCTTGAACTGAAACGCTTTAATCGCGGGTTGGCCATTCTGGACACGATTATCACGCTCGCGCCGCTGCTCGGTTTGCTGGGCACGGTCACTGGAATGATTCACGCGTTCGGACTGATTGGCGGCGAACTCGACGCCCCGACAGCCATCACTGGCGGCGTGGCCGAGGCGCTCATCGCCACGGCGTTCGGCCTCGGCATCGCGATCACCGCGCTGATTCCTTTCAACTACCTGAATGCTCGCTTGGAAGAGGCTCCAGGCAAGCGTCCACAGTGAATACCATCTGCTGAGCCAGCCATACTACACGAAGCGCGGCCAGGCCAGGTATCCGCTCGAAGCGAAAAAGCTGCGGCAGGAAGGCACGGTCGTCCTGACGCTTTACATAAACGCGCTCGGCCAACTTGATAAAATCGAAATCAAAGAGAGTTCCGGGTTTCCGTTGCTGGACGAAGCCGCGATTGCGGCTGAACTTCATTCCCGCTTTCGGCCTGCCTACCGGGGTAACCGCCCTGTCGCTTGCCGGGCTGAAGTGCCATACCGGTTCGTCTTCCCAAGATAGAAGTTTGGAACACAAACGAAATCACGCAACGCACAATGACTTCATCTCAGGACGCGCATTGAAGGCATATCAAAGAAATGCATGGACTGAAAACCACGCCAGAGTTCACACGCTTCGCGATTCGGTGGGTTTCTTCGCAAGGCGGGCCAAAATCATCGTTCACACCCCTCCTCATCGTGAGCATGCGCAAAACCTACCCAACGCGGGTATACCAAAGTCATACCGTTGCCGAGTTGCCCGACAAGTGGCGCGTCCCGCTGGTGCTGGCAGAATTCGAGGAGAAGTCCCACGCGGAAATCGGCGAGATTCTGAATTGCTCGGCCAAAGCAGTCGAAGTGCGCATTTGCAAAGCGCGTCAGCAACTCCGCGAAAACCTCGCCTCACTGTTGGCCGAGTAGCCTGTCTCGCGCAATGAACCGGCGGCGCAATTTCCCCGTATTTGCAGAGGGATGCATTGTTCTGCGGCGTATCAAGACTCGACGAAGTTTATGAAAACGCTCGTAAAAATTCCTCTGCGCGACTGGTCCAGCACCGGATTTCGAGTTCCCATCGCTCAGGGAAATCTCCACCCGCGAGCAAGAAAGGAATCCTTATGGCCAGAAACAACAAAAAGTCCGCCACAGCTTCCGCTTCCGGTAAACGTGCCTGCCGGTTTGAGTTTCAGAGCAGCGAAGCCAAGACCGTGTGCATCGCCGGTTCGTTCAACGACTGGCAGCCGGGCGCAACGCCAATGGTTGCTCTCGGTAGCGGTCGTTGGGTGAAAGAACTGACACTCCCGCCGGGGCGCTACGAGTATTGCCTGCTGGTGGACGGCAATTGGGTGGACGACCCGAATGCCAAAGAAACCGTGGCGAATCCGCACGGCGGCGTGAACGCGGTGTTCATCGTTGGCTGACGAAGTGCGCCGTGTCTGACCTAGGAGCGATTTCATGGCTCTAATTCTTTCACCTTCTGAGACAACGACCCAGACTTTGGACCGAAACGGCAAGTCGGTCTCGCCTGCGAACGGAAGTGAACATCCCAACGGCCATGAGGCGAAGTGGACATGGAGTCGTATGACGCAGACCCTCGTAGTTGAAGCCCGCCAAGCAGTCAGTCGCTTCACCATTCTCCCGTTAGAAAATGATTCACGTTCCGCGCCGGGCCGGGCCACGAATGGACAGGAGGCGATTGCCAGACTGGATGCGGCGGACATGGCCTGCCTATGCCGCGATGAGGACGAAGCGATGACGCGCTTGATGCGCCGTCACGCCGCTCGTCTGCATAGTGTAATTGCGCGGATGCTGAAGGACTGGAACGAGGCGACGGACGTTGTGGACGAAGCTTTCATCCGGGTTTATCGCCACCGACATCGGTTTGATTTGCAGGCCAGGTTCACGACCTGGCTTTACACCATCGCATTTAATCTGGCCCGTAACCGCCTTCGCCACCGCACCCGCCAGCCCGAGATCATTTCCTTGGACGAATTGAACGAGGAGGAAATGGAATCGCAGCAGCGCGTTCCCGTCCGCGAGCCAGCACCGGATGTTCATCTGGAGCACGAGGAAGAAATGCGCGGCTTGGAGAATTCACTCGCGGCATTGCCGCCGCAACTGTGCGAGGCCGTGCGTCTGTTCGCCTACGACGAGCTTTCTCAAATCGAGATCGGCAGCCTGCTGCATTGCTCCGCCAAGGCGGTTGAGTCGCGGCTGTATCATGCGCGCAAACAGTTGCGCGCCGACTTCGAGCGATTTCTTCATCCCCGGATTTCCGTATGTCCGTTCAATCCTCAACACAAAAACAAAATCGAGATCAAAACATGAAGAAACAAACATTCGTCCTCTCCACCCTTGTAGCTGGGTTCATCGCCGTGCCCGCGTTTGCCGCCCAAGGCGGCGGTTGCGGCGGCGCAGACACGAGCACAATGCCCGGTTGTTCACAAATGTCCGGGCACGAGTCTCACGGCACGCAGGCAACCGCTGCCACGAACAAGTTGTCGCAGCCGGTCGCGGCGGTTTACGACAGCTACATCCAGATTCAAACCGCGCTGGCCGGCGATTCGCTCGAAGGCGTGACAACGAGCGCGCAAGCGATTACCAAGTCGGTGAAGGAAGACAAGGCGAACACATTTTCGGCAGCGATTGGGCAGCAGGCGGAAGCCGTGGCCAAAGCCAAAGACTTGGCTACCGCGCGCGAGGCGTTCAAGCCATTGAGCGAATCGCTCATTCAATTCGCGGCCAAGGATTCAACAGTGTCCGGCGTCTATCGGCAGGTTCATTGCCCAATGGCAAAAGCCAGTTGGCTGCAAACCGGAACAACCGTGAGCAATCCCTACATGGGCAAGGCCATGCTGCGCTGCGGCCAGTTTGTGGAAGCCAGCACGGGTGGAACACCTAAACACGCGGACCACTCTGCGCACATACACTGACAACAGAGCGCGCGGCCCGACATTGCGCACATTTCAATCACATGAAAGCGGGACGCATCGCAAACTAGCCGAAGTTGCGGTGCGTCCTGTTCAAGCTCCAGCGGGCCTTCGTTCATCACGTCAGCCTTGCGGGATCATTCAACGGCTGGAATCCAACCGCCACACCGATGTGTCCGGCCGGGCGCGGACGATGGGCGCGGGCGTTGTTCCTGTCGCCGGGTCGTTATGATTATGCCTTGGTGGTTGACGGACAGGTTGTCAGAAACCCGGCGACGAACGGGACGGCGGAAGCTGGTGATGGAGGGATGGACTCCGTGTTGGTCGTATGAAAGAATGACAGCGAAACGAGCGGTCACATGCGTCAACGCGGAGCATTGTGGCGGCTTACGGGAAAGGCAAAGTATGAAGATCACACGGCACGTTAAGCATCTCACCGCCTTGGCGGCACTCCTCACGGTGGGATTGGCGGTCACGGGTTGCGCGTCATCGGGAGGCAAATCCACCACGCGCGTTTATGAAGAACGCAAATTCATTCCGCTGTATCACGTCAAGAACACCGGCGACGAACTGAATCTCAAAAAAGGCGACGCCGTCGCGATGGCCTGCACCAAATGCAAGACCGTCTTGTTCGCCGACGTGAACCGGCCACGAAACCGATTCTTCACGCCCTTCGAGCATCGTCACTATTGTCCGGGTTGCAAATCCACAATCACCGTGACGGGCCGGGGTTTTGGCGCAAAGGAGCAGGTCGAGCATACATGCGAGGCATGTGGAAGCGACTCGGTGTTTTGTTGCGCCACGCATCGGGCAGCGCCGCCCACCGAGGGTATGATGCCGAAGTAGAATGCCTCAAACCGTAGCTGTCGAGGGATGCACGCGGCGCTGGCGTATCACCAGGTATGGATATAGAAGCAAGACCGACTCTTGTCGTGGACGATAATCCGTTGACCGCGCGCTGGGTGGAAAGTCTGGTGCTCCACTTGAAGTCATTGTTGCCTTTGATGGCGAAGACGCCATCCACCAGCTCGCTGAACAGCCGGTCGGGATAGTCATCAGTGATGTCGAAATGCCCGTGATGAACGGCTACGATTTGCTCCAGTTCATCCGCCTCCGCTGGCCGGAACTGCCGGTCATTCTGATGAGCGCCACCAGCAACGCGGAGCGCCGCGAGTCCGCGCGCCGCCTTGGTGCAATGGCGTTTCTTGAAAAGCCGGTGAACTCGGACCAACTGGCCGCGCTTATCGGCGCGAGGGCAGATCGCAACGAGCCGGTTGAGGGCTTGCATCTGTTCGCGGTCACTTGAACGGGTGAAACGTCGGCGACATGAGTCGCGCTCGACCTGCTCGACAAACTGCAATGACTCACAATGACGCTGATTCTCGGTTTGATTGTGGGAGTCCTGTTTGGATTGACCGGCAACGGTGGTTCAACCCTCGCCGTGCCATTGCTGGTGTATGCTCTGCATCTGCGGCCGCACGCGGCGGTTTGCACTTCGATGATCGCGGTCGGTGCGATGGCGGGAGTGCGCGTGGTTCAAACCGCGCGGGCCGGGAGAATAGACAACCGGCTCGGCTGGCAACTCGCGCTTGGCGGTCTGGCGGGCGCACCCGTTGGAGCATTGATAGGTCGGCAATTGCCTGAACGCTGGTTGCTGCTGCTATTCGCGGCGCTGGTGTTGATGGTCGCGGTGCGGTTGTGGATTCAACCGTCCAACGGCACGCCGAAGTCCGGTCAGGCGTGTGAAAACTCCGGCGCAAAGACGCATCCATTTTTCCGGCTGACATTGCTTGGATTCGGCACAGGCGTGCTTTCTGGACTGCTCGGTGTGGGCGGCGGATTCATTTTAGTTCCCGGATTGGTGCTCATCAGTCGCGTGGAGATTCATCGCGCCATCGCGACCGCCATGTTCAGCGTCGCGCTGGTGAGTGTTGCCGCCACGGGGTCGCATTTCCTCGCGGGCCAACGAGTGTCTTGGGAAATGACCGGCCTGTTCACGCTCGGCGGAATGATTGGCCTGTGGCCGGGCACATGGCTGGCCGCCCGGCTCTCCGGCTTGTGGCTCACGCGAGTGCTCGCGACGGGTTTGATTCTCCTGGGCGCATTCATCGTGTTTCACAGTTTTTTCAAAGGTTGATAACATCGGCGAGGGATTCGTCGGCCTCGCGCGTAACAAAGTATGATGCTTCCGAAATCCATCGCTGCAACCTGCAAACCAAAAGATTCACCGCTTACCGTGGCCCTGGCTTTCGATGGCGAAGCGGCCTTTCGCGCAACGAAGGAAGTTTATCTTGGCATTATCCGCTGCCTCACCGACGAATTTGAATTCCGTGATTTCTGGTGGCGCTTCGACGTGCTGGCAAATCAGAACTTGTTTGCGCGGGCCGTGGGCATCGCCGCCGAGGCGGACGTTGTGTTTTGTTGCCCGAGCAATCCGCATGTGCTGCCGCGCCCGGTGCAGGATTGGCTGTGCCACTGGCTCACCCGGCGCACACAGCCGGATGGCGCTCTGGTGATTCTGCTTCCGTTCGTGGCCGGGACGACACCGTCGCAGACGCTTGTGGAGCGCGACTTGCGCGAGACGGCCCGCGTCAGCGGTCTGGCCTGCTTTGTGAACTACTACTTGTCAGACCACGCGCCCTACCAACCAACACGCACCTTTGAAATGTCAAAGTATGTCGGCGAGGACTTGGACGCGGTGCGCGTAGTTCAGGGTGGGGCGGGTGCGGATCATTGGGGTTTGAATGCGTGACGCATCCCGCGAACTTGAAGCAAACGAAACCAATTTGGACCGGTCCGAAAACACAAAACACGAACCAATGGAAAGGAAGTGATGTTTATAGGTTGAGACACAACAACACGGCGAAGCGCGCGGCCCGCAATACATACCGTTTCATGGGCCGCGCCTCGCCAACTAAACTCCAAAAACCAGACAGCGCTCCAAGTAATTTCTCCATGCGAACCATCGTCCACCGATTTTTCAACCAAGCCATTCTGCGTTTGCTTCTCGCCAGCTCAGTGCTCGTCCTTTCACTCCAGCAAGGGCAGGCGATTATTGACATCAATCTCCAGATGCAACTCGGAAACCCCACCGGAGCTACTGCGGATGCCACCAATCAACTCCATCATCTTCATTATCTGATTCAGCACCCCCAATATGCGCTCGATTACAGCGACACAAACCGGCAGCCCAATTGGGTGAGTTGGGATTTGACTTCGAGCGATGTCGGTTCAAGCGGACGAACCGACGCCTGGGCAGTCGAAACGAATGTGCCACCGGACTTTCATCCAGTCCCCACAAGCACGTTCGGGTCTGTCAACGGGCAGAGTTATGACCGTGGACACATGTGTCCTTCGGCTGATCGCACAGATTCCGTCCCCGACAACGAAAAGACATTCATCATGTCGAACATCATCCCGCAGGCGTCGCAGAACAATCAAGGTCTGTGGGCGACCTTCGAGAATTATTCCCGCTCACTGATTTCCTCGCAGGAATTGCTAATCATTTCCGGGCCGAGCAATTTCGGGACGAATCGAATCCTCTCAGGCGGACATGCCGTAATCGCTTCCAATGTCTGGAAGATCGTTGTGTGCGTTCCTTTGGGTGCTGGCTCTGCGTTAAGCCGCATTACGAACGCCGATCCCAACTCCATCCGCGTCATTGCTCTCAATACTCCCAACGACGCTTCGGTGTCCGGGAAATCGTGGACGGCTTTCGTCACCTCCACGAAACAGATTCAACAGGAAACCGGCTATAACTTCTTCAGCGCCTTGCCCAACAACCTCGCTTGGGTGCTGCGCAGTAAAGTGGATGGACAGTCTCCTGCCGCGCCTGGCGCGATCAGTTTCTCGCCGCAAAGTGGCCCTATCAGTGCCAGCGTGACCATTACAGGCGCGAATCTTGATTCCATCACCAACGTCACATTCAACGGCACGCGTGCGTCGTTTATCATCAATTCCCACACACAGATGACGGCCATTGTGCCTGCCAGCGCCAGTTCCGGGCCGATCAGCGTTCAAGGACTCGGCGGAAATATGGTTAGCTCCCTCAATTTCATTGTCGCGCCGGGCGTGGTTTCGCCATTCCCGATTACCTCCGCAAGGTTTGTTGGCCCAAGCCAATTCGCGATTACTTGGTCTTCCATTTCTGGTCACACCTATCAGGTCCAGTCGGCAAACAGTCTCACTGTGGGCAATTGGACGACCAACGCCACGCTAACTGCCACCGCCAGTTCAAGTTCGTGGACCAACCCGGCAGCCTCCGGGGCTTCTGAGTTCTATCGCGTGGCTCACTCTCCGTGAAATCTGACGTTGAAACGATTCATTGTGGCCATGAATCACCACTGGTGCAAATTCAATAGACGCGATGGCTGGTGGTTGGCGGGTTTTGCCGTTTTCGGTTTGGTCGCCTTCGTCATCTGAAAACCCTTGCGACACGAATTGGCGATGTCACTGACGTTGCGCTCGGATGCGCCCTCCGACGCCATCCCCTCAGAACTTGCCGATGAAGCACCCAATCGCAGGCACGCTTTGGAGCGAATGTGGCGAAGTGGCAGCCTCGTTACGCGGCAGTTTGTCATGGAACAGTCCTCCGGTTGCGTCGCACCAAATCAACATCGGCAACTTGCGCGCGGGCGAACGCGGACTCGTGCTGTTGGTGCTCAAGCCGGAGAATTGTCAACCTGAAACCAGCCACCTGAAACCAGCCTCTGCGTGAAGCTGACGTTCGACGATCCGCAGGTCGGCGAGCGCATTGTGCGCACGGCTTCAACGCAAGCGGAGTTCGCCTCCGACGCCACCCAAACCGCCGAAGCGAATGAGGAAGTTCGGATTTACGGCGGCCTGCTCGGGGCGCTGGAGGCGGCGACGGAAGGCGGCGAAGGTTTTGACCGACAGCGCTACCAACACGCGCTGATGGGCTTCGCTCAGTGGCAAGGGCGGGCGCGTGATTTTGCGCGCAGCACGCGCAAGCAGGAGTTGTTGAACTACACCTTTCTGCTGAAGCACCTGCTCCAGGAAATGGAAGCGGCGGAAGGGCAAGGCCGGATGCACGAGCACGCCGAAGCGCGGCAGAAGCTGCAAAAGGAGAGCGACTATCAGCGTTACCTGCTGTTGCACCATCGCGAGCCTGGCGCGCCGGAGAAACATTGAGGGCGGACCTGACTGCGGCAACCCGGCGCATAAGGATTTCCTTTATCCGCACTTCCCTCCCTCCGTACACACGCGTGTCTTTTCCGCCAATGGGCGAGGCGTTCATGCAGGGCGTAATGTTATCCGCGTGAACGCAAGAAAAGTTCAAATCGGTTTCAGCCCGCGCCGTGCAAGCCGGCGGTGTTCCGCTGCGGGGACAAAGCCGATGAAAGACGTTCCACCAAATGAATGAAGTCTCAGAAGCGCCTGCTTCGGCCCAACGCCGAAGCCTGAAGCGCCGAGTTTTTGTTATCGAGGACCACATGTTGATGCGCCGAAGCATCGTCGAAGCGATTGAACGCGAACCGGACCTGACCGTCTGTGGACAGGCCGAAGACGCGCCGGAGGCATTGGCGGCCATCGTGTCATCGCGACCCGACCTCGTGCTGACCGACATCCAACTCAAGTCCTCCAGCGGCTTGACGCTGATTAAGACGCTTCGCGAATGCGCCCCGGCGCTGCCCGTCATCGCCACGACCATGTTCAACGTGAACCAAAACAAGCGGCTGGCTCGCGCGGCGGGCGCGGCGGGTTTCGTGTCCAAACAGGACGGACCGGATCGCATGGTTGCCACCATTCGCGAGGTGCTGAAGACAGGCGAACAACCGCATGAAAACATTTGAACCCAATGCTCTGGCTGCATGGAAGCCAGAGCGGCGGGTTTGGCCAGATGTAACAACACAAACAACAACATCAGAATGAAAGGCAAGACCGACACCGTTATGAAAATGAACAGCATCATTACCAAACTCCTCCTGTGCGCCGGCCTTGTGGCCGCGCTGTCGTTCGCCAGCGGCTGCGCGACGAACAGCAGCACTGCCGAACAAATGAAGCCGATGAAGGGCGGCGAGCACATGCTCATGCTCAACAACAGAATTGAGACAACCCAGCAGCTCGCTGATCTGAAACCCGACGACACCATCGCGATGGTGTGCAGCAAATGCAAGACGGTGTGGACCACCCGTGTGAAGCCAGGGACGAAGGGCGCGGAGATTCTGATGGCCAACGGCCAGCCCACCCAAATGATCGGCACTCACGCGTGCGCCGGCTGTAATTCCAAGCTGACGGTCACGGGGCACGCCAAAGGCGACATCACCGAACTCAAGCACACTTGCGCGGCGTGCGGTGACGACTCGGCTTTCTGCTGCGCCACCAAGACTGGTAGCGGGCCGACACCTGGCATGGAGAAGTAACAACCTGAATTTGTCCACGGGCGGCGCGTGGCCTCGATTCCACGCCCGCCCCGACGTTGGACGGCAAACCAAGAACTGAACGTATGATTTCACGGCAGCCAAAAGTCCATGTCGCCTTCCGCGTTGGCGCGGTGGTGACCGTGGTGTTCTGGCTGCTGGCGAGTTCGTATTGCAGCGTCGAGCATTTGTTCGGGTTCGATCATCACGGGCCGGCTGCTGTCACTGAGGAACACGCACACGACGACGCCACTCATCACGGCCACTCTCACGACGCTGAACACAGCCACGGAGAGACCGGCCACCCTCACGATGCCAAAGGCCATTCGCACGGTTCGCATCATCACGACGATGGGGGCAATTCATGCTGCTCCACGCTTCAAGGCGCTGTGTACGTCGGCCAGCCGATTATCATCAGCGCGCCCGTTATCCATCCGCTTTCCCTTCTCTCCGCCCTTCTCCAGGCGCACGCCGCGACGTTAATCGCACTGGAGACAGTCCCGGATCGCCCACCGCCAGATCACGATTGGGTATTCACGCCCGAAGTGTGTACTGGTCCGGCGAACCGTCCCCACGGTCCTCCTGCTTCTGTCTGATTTGAATCCGTCGCGCGGCAGCCGTCGCGCCCGGTTCAAATCTCCTCTCCGGCTTCGTGTCGCTTTGCACCCACGAAGGAACTCCGTTCAACGATGGAGAAGGTGTCACCACCCCAAAAACTGAAGGCCAATTTATGTCAGCACATGCAGCAAATTTTGAAACGGGACTGAAGGGAACGAAAGACCGCGCCAACGCCTTTGCGACAGCGAGCGAAGACGGGCGCGGCGTGTCCGCGACGCCTTCGGTTGGCGACGAACAGGATAGCCTGGACATGGCCCGGCTCGCCGCCGGCCAGAGTGCCGCGCTGAACGGTTTGATGGCGCGGCATGCCGAGAAGCTCTTTCACTATCTGGCCCGCGCGTTGCAGGACGAAGACGACGCGGCGGACCTGGCTCAGGAAACCTTCGTCCGCGTTTATCGGAACAGAACCAAATTCGACACGCGCCAGAAATTTTCCACGTGGCTCTATGCCATAGCCAGCAACCTCGTGCGCGACCGCTATCGCTGGCGCAACCGGCATCCCAAGGTTTCGCTCGACGCGGTGAACGCGGCGACAGGCAATGATTTTACCGAATCGCTTCCAGACCAGAACCCACTGCCGAGCGAAACGGTCCACGCCCACGAACGAGCCGCAGCCGTGCGCCGTGCCGTGGCCGAGCTGCCCGAACAATTGCGTATCCCGCTCATCCTCTCGCAATACGAAGAGAAGTCGCACGCGGAAATCGGCGAGATTCTCCGCTGCTCGGCCAAGGCGGTGGAGGTGAGGATCTATCGCGCGCGTCTGCAATTGCGCGTCAGCCTCGGCCACTTGATGGAGGCAACGCGAGCCAACACTTGAGGGAAGCAACCCACTCTGACGT
>WBZT01001195.1_pt1 | contig 19379 bp, 16 predicted proteins | sample 5204241 | NCBI WGS metagenome assembly WBZT01 (sample SAMN12344358, study PRJNA552823) | activated sludge metagenome | biome: Activated sludge suspended growth; feature: Nitrification reactor; material: Wastewater; isolation source: activated sludge from nitrification reactor of wastewater...
ACGCGACGTCTTCGGCTTTGAGTTGACCGTGCTGCCGGTGGACGAATTCGGCCGCGTTCGCGTGCGTGACGTTGCCGCGGCCATCCGTCCAGACACGGCTCTCATCAGCGTGATGGCGGCCAATAATGAGATCGGCACGATCCAGCCCTGGGCCGAGATAGGCGCGCTGGCCCGCGAGCGCGGTGTGTTGTTCCATTGTGACGCCGTGCAACTGGCCGCCGCCCGGCGCTGGAATCTGGCCGCGGAACCGATCGACCTGATGTCGCTGGGTCCACACAAGTTTTACGGTCCCAAAGGTGTCGGCGTGCTCGTCGTGCGGCCCGGGGTCGAATTACTGCCGGTGCTGACCGGCGGCGGACACGAAGGCGGTCTCCGCGCCGGAACAACCAATGTACCGCTGGTCGTGGGCGCATCCGAAGCATTTCGTCTGGCGATGGCCGAACTGGACGAGCGGCTCGCCCACGTGCTGCCGCTGCGCGACCGGCTGCTGCGCGAATTGCCCGCCGCCTTGCCGGGCATGTGTGTCGTCACCGGCCACCCCACGGCGCGACTGCCCCACCACGCCAGTTTCGCCCTGCGCGGGCCAACGGGCAACGACTTGTTAATGCACCTCGACCTGGCCGGCATCGCGGCCAGCAGCGGCTCGGCCTGCGCCAGCGGCGATCCGAAGCCGTCGGCCGTTCTCCTCGCCTGCGGCCTCGGCCCGGAGTGGAACAAGGGCGGGCTGCGATTGACGTTGGGACGCCAAAACACGGGTGCCGACGTCGATACCGTGCTCGCCACTTTGCCCGCCATCGTCCACCGCCTTAGCGCGTTGGAGAGCAATTTCGCAACGTTGGCCGCCTGAGCCTATTTTGTTATGGACAAGGATAATCCGATAGCGCCCAGCAGCAATGGCGCGGGCCTTCCCCGCGCAACCAGTGGCCGGCAGCGGATCGTCGTCGCCATGAGCGGCGGCGTAGACAGCTCCGTTGCCGCCGCGCTGCTGGTCGAGCAGGGGTACGAGGTCATCGGGGTCATGATGCGTTTGTGGAGCGAGCCAGCGGCCGGCCCGGCCGCGCCGGCCAATCGCTGTTGCACGCCCGACCAGATGGCCGACGCGCGGCGCGTGGCCGATCGCCTCGGCATCCCCTTTTACGTCATCGACGTGCGCGATCACTTCCGCCAGGCCATCGTCCAGTTCTTTCTCGATGAGCACCAGCAGGGGAGAACGCCGAACCCGTGCGTCGAATGCAATCGGCAAATACGCTTCACCTACCTGCTAGAACGCGCCCTGGCGCTGGACGCCGACTTTCTGGCGACCGGCCACTACGCCCGCATCCGGCGTACCCCGGATGGCCTACGGCTGTTGCAGGGAAAAGATGCGAACAAGGATCAATCCTACGTGTTGCACATGCTGGGGCAGGAGCAACTCGCGCGCGTCCTTTTCCCCATCGGCGAGTACACCAAGGACGAGGTGCGGGCGCTGGCGCGCGAAGCCGGCCTGTCGGTGGCTTCGAAGCAAGAAAGCCAGGACTTGTGTTTTCTGGGTGACGGGGACTACCGTCGCTTCCTGCGTGATTATGCCGGCAGCGCCCAGACCCCGGGACCGATTTTCGATGGCGACGGGCGCGAAGTCGGCCGCCACGACGGGCTGGCTTTCTATACTATCGGGCAGCGTAAGGGGCTAGGCATAAGCAGCGCCGAGCCGCTATTCGTCATCGGCAAGGACACTCGCCATAACGCCCTCTTGGTCGGCCCGCGCGCGGCGCTGGGTTGCGCGGCGTTTAGCGTGCGTGGTGTCAACTGGATCGCCGGCACTCCCGCCGGGCCGATCAGCGCCGCGGTCAAAATTCGCTACAAGGCCGCGGCCCTGCCCGCGATTATCACGCCTTCCGGGACGAGCGCGGCCGTCCAGTTGCACGAGCCGGCCCCTGCCATCACGCCCGGACAGGCGGCAGTCTTCTACGACGGCGAGATTTGTCTTGGCGGCGGCCTGATCGCCGACGTGCGACCGGTGACATGGCCGGAAGTGGAGGTCGCGCAAGCGTGATCGGCATTCCCGGCGCTGCTTCCGGGCTTGTCCTGGGGTTTCTGCTCGCCAGCGCCTATGGCGCTATCTTTCACCTCGTATTCGGCGGCCCGGTGCGCCGCATTATTCTTTATCTGGGCGCCGCGTGGACAGGTTTTTTCATCGGTCAGCTCATGGGCGACTTTCTGAACTTCGAACTGCTCAAGCTGGGCAAGATTCACCTGGTTAGCGCCAGCGTCGGAGCCTGGGTGCTGCTCCTGGCGGCCCACTGGTTGGCCGGCCAGCAGCCCGAACGAAACTGAGACCGGAGCGGCCGAAGTTGCTATACTTATAGGTGTGAGCCGGTCGCGCCAAGCCTGGCGGCCGCGCTACGTCGGAGTTTGATTTGATGAGTAACACGCAATTACCGCTGGCCGTCGCGCCGGCCGAGCCCGCCACCAGACGCGCCTCCCTAATCCCCGTGGGCTATGTCGTTGCCGGCGTAGTCATTGCGCTACTGTTAGCGGCGGGGTTCATCGCCGTGCTGGTCTACCTGGCATACAACTACGCCGATACGATTCTAGTGGTGCGCGACATCTTTATTATCGCGCTGGGTCTCATGTCTTGCTTGTCCGGTATTGTGCTGATCCTGCTACTTATCGCCGTCATTCGCCTGGTCAACATGCTGGAGTTTGAGCTAAAGCCTATTCTCATGAAGACCAACGAGACGCTGGGGACTATTCGCGGCACAACGACCTTTGTTAGCGAGAACGTCGTCCGACCCATGACAACGGCCAGCAGCTATCTGGCCGGGGTGCGCCGTGGCGTTGCAACGCTATTTGGCGATCCGCGGCGCAACCTGGGTAAATGACGGGCCAAGGAGAAATGAAATGAACGAAAACGAAAGTGACCTGGGCGCATTCCTGGCCGGTTTTGTCATCGGAGCCCTTGTCGGCGCGGCAACGGCGCTCATCCTTGCCCCGCAATCCGGCCGCGCCACCCGCGAGCGGCTGGCAACTTTTGGAACTGACCTGCGCCAAGCCGGCGAGCAGACCTTCGACCAGGTTCGCCAGTCGGCCGACAGCTACAGCCGCGAATACCGCGAACGAGCCGGAACAATCATCGCCGACACCCGCACCCGCGCCCAATCGGTGGCTGATCAGGCCCAGGAACAGATGCGGATCGTCCTCGACGCGGGCAAAGACCGGCCGGAGAATCACAGCGCGGGCACGGTGGACAACCCGGCCTGACGCGCGACAGCTATCTGCCCCCCCTCCGGCCAAATTCTGACCGGTTTCGTCACAGGCAAACGCTGACTTGCGCCGCGGCGCTCCGGTCGCCGCGGCTTCCGCGCGAAAGCGCGCCACTTACGGCCATGATCCAGGCGATTGATGATACTCTGGGTGACCTGCTGAGAGGCCTGCCCGGTAGCCAAATAATGGATGCCGACCGCGAGCAGATGCGCGTAGCGCTTTTGTTCGCGGCGCGCGTTCACGGTGAACACTGTCGCCCTTCGGGAGAGACTTTTGTCGATCACGGCCGCGCCGTCGCCGCCGGGCTCCACGAGTTGGGCGTCGATGATGCCGATACCATCGTGGCCGCGATCCTCCACGACACGCTGTTACCCCACACCGGCGTGACCGAGGCTGAACTGGCGCGCCGCTTCGGGCCGGCCGTGGCTGAGTTGATTCGCGGCGCAAAAACGTTGGACGACTACACCAAGCGCGCCAGCCGCAAGCGGGCCTCCGGTGAACTGGGACTCGAAGCGCAGCAGGACCGCGAGACGCTGGAAGCGATCCGGCGCGCCCTGCTGTCTATTATCGAAGGCGACATCCGAATAATCGTTCTCCGCATGGTGGATTGCCTGCAAGACTTGCGCCGTGGCAGCAACATGAACCGCGATCTGCAACGCCAGATTGCCTGGGAAGCGATGCATGTGTACGCGCCAATCGCCAACCGGCTTGGCATCTGGCACTTGAAATGGCAGTTGGAGGATGTCTCTTTCCGCTACCTGGAACCGGAAAAATATCGCGAGGTTGCCCGGCGGTTAGACGAAAAGCGCGAACTCCGCGCTTTGAAGGTTGAAAAGGCCGCTGCGCGGCTGCGGCGGCGACTGGCCGAAATGGGGCTCAAAGCTGTCGTGACCGGGCGGCCGAAGCACATGTATTCCATCTACCGCAAGATGCTGCGCAAGGCGCTCGACTTTGAACAGATTCACGACATCCAGGCGTTGCGGGTCATCCTGGAACCAGCCGATCCGTTGGTCTACCAGACCCTGAGCAGCAAGGCCAAGGATGACGAAGACCGCGCCCTGTGCTATCAGGTGCTTGGCGCGGTCCATAGCCTGTGGCAACCGGTGCGGGGAGAGTTCGATGACTATATCGGCTCGCCCAAGGCCAACGGCTATAAATCGCTCCACACGGCCGTGATTGACACCGAGACGGGCCAAAAGCTTGAAGTGCAGATCCGTACCCAACGGATGCACGAAGAAGCCGAGCGCGGCATCGCGGCCCATTGGGCCTATAAAGAGCAGGACGCCAAGGTCAGTTCCTCGTCCCAAAAACGCTTCCAGAACCTGCGCGAGTTACTGGCAACGCTGCAAGAAGCGGAGGCCGACCCCGATGGCGCGCCGCTCATTGACATCGGCAAGCTAGAGGAGCGCATCCACGTCTTCACCCCTAACGACGACGTGATCGACCTGCCCGCTGGCTCGACACCCATCGATTTCGCCTACCAGATTCATACCGAGGTCGGCCACCGCTGTCGCGGAGCGCGCGTCAACGGCAAGATGGTTAGCCTCAATCACAAGTTGCGGTCGGGTGAAAAGGTCGAAATCATCACCGCCAAACGCGGCGGCCCCAACCGCGACTGGATGAATCCCAGCCTGGGCTACACCGGCAGCGCCCGGACGCGGAGCAAGATTCGCCAGTGGTTCCGACAACAGGAGCGCACCCAGAATATCCAATGGGGGCGGGAAGTGGTCGAGCGCGAGTTGAAACGGCTCGGTCTGCTGGAAGTGTACGACGTGGAGGACATCGCCGGGGCGCTGAAGTACGACGACGTCAGCGACTTTCTGTGCAAGGTCGGCTTTGGCGACATCCAGTCCACGCAGATCAACGGGGCCATCGCCGTCTTGCAACAGGCGCTGCGCGAGGACGATGAGGAGCTATTGCCGCTCTTGCGCGCCGCGCCTGCCACCCGGAACAAGGGTCTGACCGTCCGCGGCATCGGCGGGCTGCACACGCGCATGGCCGGCTGCTGCACGCCCATTGCCCCGGAACCCATTATCGGCTACGTGACGCGCGGCCAGGGCGTCACCATTCACCGTGCGGATTGCAAACAGGTGGCGGCGATTACCGACCGCGAGCGGCTGATCGAGGTAGGTTGGGGTACCGAGGCCGAGACGCATCCTGTGCCGATCGTCGTGACCGCCTTTCGGCGCGGCGGGCTCGTCGAAGACCTGGTTAGCACCCTGCGCGGCCAGCAGATCAGTGTTCCGAAAACGAAGTTGGTAACCCAGGATACGATTACCACGATCTATATGATCGCCGAGGTGACGGACCTGAGCCAGCTCCACTGGTTGCTGGCCAAGATCGAGAGCATGCCCAACGTCATCCAGGCCCGGCGGCAGCGGTGGAGTTGAACGAACTTACCACGGAGAGCTACAGACGAATAAAGAGTCGTTTTCCTTCCGCGTTGATTCGTCTAATCCGGGTCGCCCCCAGATAGATTCGCTTCCCCCTCGACGATAACCCCCAGTTCGTCCAGTTGCAGCCGCACCGGTGGATCATCGCCCAGCCACAGCGCCCACGTCCCAAGCTCAAAGCGGAACACCTCGACGCGCGGGCCGGACTCGTCGTCGCTGAGGAGTTGGCCCCACACGGCTGTTTCGTCCCGACCGCGCAGGCGAAGCTTGACCCCGCGCCAGCGGCAGTAATAGACCAGCGGACCCACGACTAATCCTCCAAAGCCTCGTACTGCTCGAAGATGCGGCGGTAGGCGGGTGATGTCGCCATCAGCGCGGCATGGTCACCGGCTGCCTCAAGACGTCCCTTGCGCAGCACCAGCACCAGGTCAGCCCACCGGATCTGTGACAGCCGGTGGGTGATAAGAAACGTAGTGCGGTTCTCGGCCGCGTGTTGAATCGCGCGCTGAATCTGGTCCTCGGTGGCGCTATCGACGGCGCTTGTAGAGTCGTCTAGGATAAGAATGCGCGGCCGAGTCAGGAAGGCGCGGGCCAAGGCGATACGCTGTCGCTGGCCTCCGGAGAGGGTCACGCCACGGCCGCCGACCAGGGTCTCGTAGCCATCGGCAAAACTTGTGATGAAGTCATGGGCCTGAGCGGCGCGCGCGGCCGCCTCAATGTCTGCACGGGTGGCGTCCGGCGCGCCGAACGCAATGTTATCGGCAATGCTGCGCGAGAAGAGGAAGATATCCTGCTCGATGATCGAAATCTGCCGGCGCAACGCGGCCAGGCTCCAGTCGCGCACGTCGACGCCATCAATCAGAACCCCGCCAGCGCGCGCGTCGTAGGTGCGGTTAATGAGCTTCGTCAACGTGCTCTTGCCCGCCCCGGTTTGGCCGACGATAGCCACGGTCTGCCCGGCGCGCACCGTGAAGCTGACGTTCCGTACGACGTCCACCTCGGGCACGTAGCCGAAGGAGACATTCTCAAACGTTACGTCGCCATTGATCGATTCCGCATAGCCCGCCGGATTCTCGTCAAGGTCCGTCTGCGTGTTGATGAGTTCCAGAACACGGCGCGCGCTGGCCATGCCCAAGGAAACGCGCGAATAGGCCATGAGTGAGATGTTGGTGGGAAAGCCGAATAGCCCGAGCAGGCCGACGTAGGCCACCACATCGCCCACCGCCAACTGGCCGGATTGGAGCAGCAGCAGAGCATGGGCAAAGCCGAGCGCCTCCGTTATCCCCAAAAGCAGGAGCGGCAGGAACTTGGCTTCTTCGCGGCCCTGGGCTACCGTGGCATTGCGGAAGGCGCGGGCGTTGGTTTCGAAGCGTTCGACTTCGGCCGTTTCCTGCGCGCTGCTCTTCACCATCTCGATACCGTCTAGCGCCTCGGCCAGCCGGGCGTTCATCACACCGAAACTGAGACGCACGCGGTCGGCGATACGCGAAAGCACGTTCATATAGCGGGCCAGCGCCAGCATGTAAGTGACGATGAAGAACAGCGGCGCGAGAACCAGTTGGGGCGAATACCGGGGGCCCAGGATCAACGGCATAATCATGAAGTTGGCCGAGCCGACGACCAGGTTGATGCCCGGATTCATCATCAGGTTGATCTCGTGCACATCATTGGTGGCCCGAGCCATTGTGTCGCCGACCGGCTGGAGATCGTGGAAGGTCATGCTCTTGCCCAGCAGACTCAGGTAAAGTTCCTGCCGCGTGTCGCGTTCCAATCGCTCGCCGATGACCGAACTGGCGAAGTTGCGGCCGAGTTGCAGGAAGGAGCGAATCACCTGGCTGAGAACGATGCCGAGTGCCGCCGCGCCAATGCGGTTCAGGTTTGGTGGCTCGGCCAGCGCGGCGTCGAAAGCCACACCGATGAGAATGGGCATGACGGCGGCCAGCGCAGCGTTGCCGAACGCGCCAACCAACATACCGACAAATAGCAGCCAGTGACGACCGACGTGCGACAGCACCCAACGTCCTGTTGAGCGCCGGTTGGATACCTGGTGGAGATCAATCGCGAATTCAGCCATACGTACTACCGCGTTCACTGCCCGCCGTGGCCGGGCGCGGAGCGCATTATCCCACAGAACAACGGCCGGGCACATGGACACTCATCTGCTGGCCCGCCGCCTGCCTATGAGCTACTATCCAACTTCGGCCGAAGGGCGTGTCAAGCGTCCTGGCCCACACGATACAGACAAGGTAGTACCCCCATGATCCACACGCACTGCAACTCGCCCATTTCGACGCGCCCGCGTGGCCTGGCGCGGGTGCGGGCCGCCCTCCGGGGCGCTCTCGCCATGCTCGTCCTGGCCGCGCTCGCAGCCACGGTTGGAGCCGCGCCGGCGTCGCCGTCGGTCATTAGTCTTGGCTCGCTCAATGGCCCCAACGGCTTTCGCATCGACGGCCGCAGTCCGGGCGATCGGGCCGGCCGAACCGTGGGTAACGCGGGTGATGTGAACGGCGACGGGTTGGACGACCTGATCATCGGCGTCAGCGCCGCCGCGCCCGACGGCCAGCAAGGCGCGGGCGAGGTCTACGTCGTCTTCGGCTCCACAGCCAATCCAGCCGCGCTGCCATTAGCAGCGCTCAACGGCGCGAATGGCTTCCGTCTGGTGGGCGCAACCTTCAACGACGCCGCCGGGGAGTCGGTTAGTGGCGCGGGCGACGTGAACGGCGACGGCTACGCTGACGTTATCATCGGCGCGCCGGGCGCGGATCCGGGCGGTATTTTCGAAGCAGGCGCGGCTTACATTGTCTTCGGCGCGCCCTCATTCCCGGCGCGCGTCAACCTGGCTGACCTTAACGGCGACAACGGCTTCCGGCTCAATGGCATTGCCGAGGACGATGGCGCGGGCGTTAGCGTCGGCGGCGCGGGCGACATGAATGGGGACGGCCTGGACGACATCCTCGTCGGCGCGCCGAACGCGACAGTGAGCGGCAAGGCGGCCGCCGGACAAACCTACGTCGTCTTTGGCGATCATGATTTCCCGCCGCAAATCAACCTGGCCAGCCTCAACGGCGGCAACGGTCTGGTGCTCAACGGCATCAGCGCCGACAGCTATGCCGCCAACGATCTCGGCGGCGCGGGCGACATGAACGGCGATGGCTACGACGACGCCTTTGTCGCTGCTTGGAAGACGTCCAAAGGCGCCGACAGTGAGGCCGGAGCGGTCTACGTCCTCTTCGGCAAGGCAAGCTTCCCGGCCAAGTTGTCGCTTGGCGACCTCACGGGCGCTACCGGTTTCCGGCTCGATGGCGCCGCGGAAGGCGATCGCGCGGGGCAGGCCGTCGACTCGGCGGGGGACGTCAACGGTGACGGACGGGGCGATCTCGTGATCGGCGCGCCCTTTGCGGCCAGCCAGCGGGGCATGGCATACGTTGTCTTTGGCGCCAGCGTCCTTCCGCCGACTCTAAGCCTGGGCGCTCTTTCTGGCGCAAACGGCTTTCAGCTGTCCACTAGCGTGGCCAACGCCGAGGCGGGCATGGCCGTCGGCGCCGCTGATATCAACGGCGACGGGTTGGACGACGTGCTAGTGGGGGCTCCGGCCGCCGGCGAAGGTAGCCAGCGCTTCGCTGGACGGAGCTACGTTGCGTTCGGCCGCGCCAGCTTCCCGGCCGAAATTGACCTCGACGCGCTGACACCGGTGACGGGCATGGCGCTGGACGGCGAGGCGGCCGGCGATCATGCCGGACAGGCGCTCAGCGCCGCCGGCGACCGCGACGGCGATGGTTACGACGAAATCGCCATCGGCGCGCCGGGCGGCGGAATTGGGCCGGAAGGCGACATGGGCTATACCTACGTCGTCCAGGGCGGCGGCACGTTGGGCGTCCCGCTGCCGGTCACGCATCCAGGCACGGCCGAAAACGATACGCTGACCGGCAGCGGCGGAAACGACGTCATGCTGGGTGGGCGCGGCGCAGACCAGTTGACCGCAGCGGCGGGCGAGGATGTGCTCAAGGGCGGCGCCGGGCGCGATCTGCTTCTGGGCGGCGCGGGAGCCGACTACCTCATCGGTGGCAGTGGCGTTGACGTAGCCTCTTACGCGGGTTCCGCCGGCGGCGTCACCGTCAACCTCTTTACCGGCGCGGCTTCGGGCGGTGACGCCGCCGGCGACCGTTTCCGGGCCGTGGAGGGCATCATCGGCTCGCCGCTGGCCGATACCCTGACCGGCGACGCACACGCAAACGTATTGGCTGGCGGCGGTGAAGACGACAACCTGCGCGGCGGGGGCGGCAACGACGCCTTTGGCTACGCGCCCCAGAGCGGCCGTGATACGGTGGCCGATTTCGCTCCCGGCCCGGGAAGCGACGATTACCTGGACTTCACCAGCTACCCGGCTATCACCGGGCCGGCGGCCCTGATCGTCGCCTTAAACGGCAGCGATACGCTGATTACTCTGCCTGGCGGAGAGACGATCCGGCTGCTCGGCATCGCGCCGGGACGGCTGCATGGCGACGACTACCGCTTCGCCGGCGCGCCCCTGGCCCGACCCGACGAGTACGCTACGCCTATCAACCAACCTTTGACGATTGGCGCGCCGGGTGTGCTTGGCAACGATGACAATGCCGGCCCCACGCCGCTCTCGGCCGTTCTGGTTAGCGGACCAAGCCACGGCACGCTTACGCTAAACGCAAACGGCTCCTTCACCTACACGCCCGCTGCGAATTACACCGGCGGCGACGCATTCGCCTACCGAGCCAGCAACGGGCAAAACTCGAATGTAGCCGAAGTCTCGCTTACGGTGACGTTACTGCCGCCATCGGCCGTAAACGACAGCTATACGGTCAAACTGAACAAGACGCTTTCTGTTCCCGCCCCCGGCGTACTTGGCAACGACCAAACGCCTGGCGGGCCGCAGTTGTCAGCTCAGCTAGTGGACGAACCCGTTCATGGGACACTGAACCTGAACGCCAACGGTTCGTTCAGTTACACGCCAACCGTCGACTTCGGCGTGCAAGATAGCTTCAGCTACGTCGCCAGTAACGGATTGTCGTCCAACGTCGCCACCGTCACGATCCACGTCCTCGATCCAGACGGGCCGCCCGTAGCCGCCGATGACAACTACACGGCGCAGGTCGGTAAGAGCCTGACGATCGGCGCGCCGGGCGTTCTGGCTAACGACGTGAATCCGTTGCCCGACACGATGACCGCGCAACTGGTGACGGCAACTAGCCACGGCGCGCTGGCGCTCCAGCCCAGCGGCGCGTTCACCTACACGCCCCAGGCCAACTACAGCGGCCAGGACACGTTTACCTACCGCGCCAGCAACGGCCAGCCATCAAACGTCGCCACGGTGACTATCACGGTCAGCTCGTCCGGTTACCGTATCCAGTTGCCGGCGGTGTTAGGGGAGTAATGGATTCAACACGGATGGGCACGGATAAAGTGGATAAGACTCAATGGTTTATCCGTCGAAACCGTACCGATCCGTGTTAAATCGATTCAGGAAATGTGGGCCGGGCGATCGGGCAAGTCGCCCAGGACCTTGAGGTTGATTGCCTCCGCGGGTGGGGCGCCAGGCCGGTACATGACCCGGGACACGCCACGCAGCGCGTCCCACACGTCGCCCAGCGAATCGGCCAGGGCTACGGGCCGGTCTAGCCGGTTGGCGATGTCTTGCGGCGAGAGGTCGTCGAGGGTGATGGTATCCGGGTGGTCGAAGGTAACGCGGGGCAGGACAACAAGGTCGCCGCAGCTTACAGTCTCGAGTTGGCGCAAAATGTCGCCACCCATGAGCAGGCCGGCCACGGTGATCGATTCGCCCAGGCGCTCGTTAACGATGGGCACGACCGTCACTTCGCAGCCTGTCAGGGCGGCAAACTCGGCCGCCTTCTCGCGTAGCAGGGGCGCAAAAAGCGTCGCCGTTGCCAGCGTGACAGCGCGTGGCGCGAGCTTTTCCGGCGCGGCGGCAATCTCCTGACGGACGACGGCCCACTCGTCTAGAAAGGCCCGCACCATGCCCAGTCCGTTCTCGTGCAACTCTTGCCCGTCGTAATCCTCCAGCAGTGGAACCTCGCGCCCCGTCACCAGATACCACTCATCAGTCAGGTAGACGAACCGGACGCCGAAACGGCGCAGAAACTCGGGCTGGAGGGATTCGACGAAGTCCAGCGTCGCGGCAGCTTCGGCTGCCGTATGCGGCCGCAGCCCATACTTGTGCTGGCGCGTCAACCCGACGGGCACGACGCTGACCGAAACCACCCCGCCACCGCCCTGCTCCGGCCATAGCGCTGCCAGTTCGCGGATGGAGCGGGCCAGCCATTCACCGTCGTTGAAGCCAGGCACGATAACAAGCTGGGTATGAACCTCAATGTGGCGATCGGCCAGCCACCGTAACTGCGCCAGCACGTCTTCCGCGGCTGGGTTGCGCAGGAAACGGCGGCGCAGTTCCGTATCGGTCGCGTGAACCGACACGTAGAGCGGCGAAAGCCGCATCGTCTCAATGCGCCCCCAGTCGTGCTCGCTCAGGTTCGTCAGGGTGACGAAGTGACCGAAGAGAAACGAGTAGCGGTAGTCGTCGTCCTTGATGTACAGCGTGCGCCGGAACTTGGGCGCCATCTGTAGCACGAAGCAGAACTCGCACAGGTTGTTGCAGCGCCGGATGTCTACGTCGAACGTCGGGTGGGCGAACTCAAGCCCCAACAACTGGTTGTAATCGCGCCCCGCTTTGAAGACCAACACTTCCCCGTCGCGGCGCACCAGCAGTTCCAGCTCTTCTTCCGCGCCGTAGAACTGCACGTCGATGACGTCCTCAACCGCCTGGCCGTTGATAGCCAGCAGTTCATCGCCCGGTCGCAGCCCGGCAGCGATGGCGGCGCTACCCGGCTCCACGGCCACAATGCGGCCGCCAGCGAACGTCGTCAGGTCTACTTCCTGAAAAAGAGGCATCAGACGGGCTCTCCTGTGGGGGCATGGTTCAGCAAATCGAGGATCTCCGCCAGCACGGCTTCGGCCTGCTGATCGGTCGTGTCGAGAATAACGCTGCCGGCCGCGGGGCGCAGTGGCGAGTGCTGGCGGCTGCTGTCGATTCCATCGCGGCGGACTACGTCGGCCAGGATGGTCTCATAGTCGTCATCGTGGCCCTGGCGGCGGCGGTCGAGCAGACGGCGGCGGGCGCGCTCCGCGGCCGACGCGGTAATGTAGAGCTTAAGCGGCGCGTCGGGCATGACCACCGTGCCGATGTCGCGGCCGACCATGACCACGCGACCGCGACGGGCTGTGGCCCGCTGCCGGCGCACCATCTCCTCGCGCACTGGCCCATAGGCCGAAACCTGCGAGACGGTCGCGTCCACCGCCGGCAGCCGCAAGTCCCAAGTGACGTCCTCGCCATCGACCAAGACGGTATACTGGCGTCCATCCGTCTCCTCACGAAGGGGTAGCACTTCGAGGTCGATAGTTCGGGCCAGCGCGGCCAGGCCCGGCTCGTCATCAAGGCGCAGGCCGCGCCGGAGGGCTGCGAGGGTCAGCGCTCGATACATCGAGCCGGTGTCGAGAAATAGGTAGCCCAGCCGTCGGGCAAGCATGAATCCAACGGTTGTTTTGCCGGAGGCGGCCGGACCATCAATCGCGATAACGTCAGGCAGATGATCGGGTTGCACGGGGATCCTTTTTGGGTTTGACCCGCGGGGCAACGGGCGAGCGGCTGACCGGAGCGGCGGCGGCGCTGCGGCGCAGCTCGCGCACTTCGCTATCGGTCAGGTGCCGCCATTCGCCCGGTCTCAAGTCGCCCAGCGTCAGCGGGCCTATACGTTCGCGGATGAGACGCTGCACTGGGTAGCCGAGCGCCGCGGCCACGCGCCGGATCTGTCGCTTGCGTCCTTCGCGCAGGATAACGCGCAAGCGAGTGTTTTCCGCCGTTCGTTCCAGCACCTCGATCGGCGCGGGGGCGGTGATCCGGCCGTCGAGCATAACGCCGCGCCGCCACTGTTCCAGCGCGCGGTCGGGCATTCGCCCCTCGACGGTGACATCGTAAGCCTTCTCGTGGCCGTAGCGCGGGTGTGTCAAGCGATGGGCCAGCGCTCCGTCGTTGGTCATCAGCACCAGCCCCTCGCTCGGCTTGTCAAGGCGACCAACGGGGTAGATGTGGGCGGCGGCGTTGTCTCCTTCGAGCTGGATGAGGTCGCGTACGGTTGTCCGTCCTTCGGCCATCTCGTCCTCTAGCGAGGAGATGACGCCCCGCGGCTTGTTGAGGGCAATGTAGATCAGCGGTTCGCCCGGCGGCTGGTTCGGCGAAAACAGGACACGGCCATCGACCTCGACGCGATCAACTGCGGGGTCGGCCTTGTCGCCCAGCTTGGCGAGGCGACCGTTGACGGTCACACGGCCGGCGGCGATTACAGCCTCGTTTTCGCGCCGTGAGCCGACGTTGGCCCGGGCCATTAGTTTCTGCAATCGTTCTTCCATTACTAAGTCCGGCAGAGCCGCTACTCTTCCTCATCTTCCAGGCGCGGCATATCGTTTACACTGTTCAAACCGAAGGCTTGCAAGAAATCGGGCGTCGTGCCGTAGAGGATCGGGCGGCCCGGCTTCTCCAGCCGGCCGACTTCCTCAATTAGACCCTTGCTCAACAACGAACGCAACGCGCCATCGGAATTAACGCCGCGCAATTGATCGACCTGCGGCCGCGTTACCGGTTGCAGGTAGGCAACGATGGCCAGGACCTCAAGAGCGGCCGAACTGAGCCGCGTCGTCACCTCCAGCCCCAGAAAGCGTTCGATGTGGACGCCGGCCGCTGCCGCGGTGGTCAATTGAACCATGCCCCCACTCCACTGGAGCCGAAGACCGCGCCCGGCATACTCTGCTTCCAGATCGCGCAGCAGCGACTGCACCGCTCCCGGTGAAAGCTCAAGCGCCGCTCCCAAACGGGCTGGCGAGACGGGACCGCTGGCGACGAAAAGCAGGCTCTCCAGCAGCGCCTGCGGCGGCAGGGCGGGCTCGTCCGGTGATTGCAATTCAGTGGGTGGCGCAGCAGTAACCATCGTCTCTCGTCGCGCCGGCACTGTCCAGGGCAGACGTGGGACAAACGGCCGGATAGCGGATATTATAGCGATCATATCACATCAGCTCCCTATTGGAACGCAATCATGCAAGAAGCACTTCAGTACGCCCACGGGCAGCAAGATCGTCACTTGGCGGAGTTATTCGCCTTCCTGCGCCTTCCCAGCATCAGCACCGATCCGGCCCGCGCGGCTGATACAGCCGCGGCCGCCGACTGGTTGGTTGGCCGCTGCCGCGACGCCGGTCTGGACAACGCGCGCGTCATCCCGACCGACCGCCACCCGCTTGTCTACGCCGACTGGTGTCATGCCGGACCAGGGGCGCCGACGGTACTTATCTACGGCCACTACGACGTGCAGCCGGCTGATCCGCTGGAACAGTGGATCTCACCCCCCTTCGAGCCAGAGGTGCGCGATGGCTTCGTCTACGCCCGTGGCGCGGCCGACGACAAGGGACAGGTCTATGCCCACGTCAAGGCAGTCGAAGCCTATCTGAAAACGAGCGGCCGTCTGCCGGTGAATGTCAAGTTCATCATTGAAGGCGAGGAGGAGGTCGGCAGCGGCGGCCTGCGGGTATTCATCGAGCAAAACCACGACCTGCTGGCGGCCGACTCGGCGCTCGTTTCCGACACCCACATCCTGGCTCCCGATCAACCGGCCATTGTCTACAGCTTGCGCGGCAACTGTCACGTCCTGGTCGATGTCAGCGGGCCTTCCCACGATCTACACTCAGGCACCTATGGCGGCAGCATCAACAACCCGCTCAATGCCTTGGCTCACCTGATCGCCAGACTCAAGGATGAGCGCGGCCATATTAATATTCCAGGCTTCTATGATCGCGTTCGGCCGTTATCGGTGGAGGAACGAGAGCTACTGGCCGGCTTTCCGCTCGATCCGGATGAGTGGCTACACGAAACTGGTGCGCCAGAGTTGTGGGGCGAACCCGAGTTTTCTCTTGCTGAGCGCGTCGGCGCTCGCCCGACTCTTGACGTTACCGGCCTGCTCGGCGGCTACACCGGCGCGGGGACGAAAACGATCATCCCCGCCCATGCTCACGCCAAAATTTCAATGCGTCTCGTGCCTGACCAGGACCCGCAAGAAATCACCGATCTGTTCGCGCAGTTTGTCCGGGATGTGCTTCCGCCAAGCGTTCACGTCGAGATCAAAGTGGCCGGCGCGTCCGCCCCGGCCATGGTCGAGCGGGACACGCCTCCAATGCGCGCCGCCGCAGCGGCCTTAGAGGCTGCTTTCGGCCGGCCGCCGGTGTTCATGCGCGAAGGCGGCTCCATCCCCGTCGTTGGCGATTTCAATAGTGAGCTCGGGTTGCCGACGGTGCTGATGGGTTTTGGCCTTCCTGACGACCGCATTCATTCGCCAAACGAGCGTTTCTATCTGCCCAATTTTTACAAAGGAATCGAGGCCAGTATCCGCTACCTCGATCTATTGCGGCAGGCAAGCTAGTTCGTTGGGCCCCATCCTGCTGTCGGCCGTCCTTGGCGGCCTGCTGGCGACGTTTGCCTGGGCAGCGCACCGCCGGCGTCGCCGGCTCCTGGCAACCGTGGCCGAGGTGGCCCTGCCGGTTGCCTCGCTCGCGCTGGGCAACGCACGCAAGGTGATCGTCTACCTCCCGCCCGGCTACGGCCACGACGACCGGCGCTACCCTGTCCTCTACGTCAACGATGGCCAGGAGTGCGCGGCGTTGGGCTTGCGCGAGACGTTAGCGCAGTTATACGCCGCCGGACGCATTCGCCCTTTGATAACCGTGGCTATCCCAACCAACGCCGGCCGCCTGCATGAATACGGCACAGCCATCGCCGGTTCGCGCGGGTTAGGAACGCGCGCTGCCGCCTACCGCGACTTCGTCACGCAAGAACTGATGCCTCTCATCGACGCGCGCTTTCATACCGCGGCCGAGGCGGCGTTTCTGGGTGTCTCACTCGGCGGGCTTTCGGCGTTCGATATTGCTCGGGCCTGCCCGGAGCGCTTCCAAACGGTGGGGGTGATGTCAGGCAGCTTCTGGTGGTGGGCGGCCGAGGACGAGACGGCGATTGATCCGGGTCAACGCATTGCCCATGCGCTCGTGCGGCGCGAACGTCCGCCCAACCAGCGTTACTGGTTCCAGGCCGGCACGCGCGACGAGGTGTGTGACCGCGACGGCAATGGGGTGATTGACGCGATCCAGGACACCACGGAATTGATCGACGAGTTATTGGCGGCCGGGACGCCGCCGGACCGCATTCGCTACGTCGAAGTGACCGGCGGCCGCCATGATTACGATACCTGGGCCAAGGTCCTGCCCGACTTCCTTTTATGGGCCTACGGCCGAAGAGGATCCGTAAATGCCACAGGTTTCAAAGAGCCAGATTATGGGCAATCGGCATCATCGGTGGTTTATCTTCATCAGTCTCAGTCTATAACCGGGCCTGCGTAGAGTAGGGTAGTCGTCGGCTTCTCACCGGCCTCGGTGATGACCCAAACGCGGTGCTCGCGGACCGTGTAGGCCGAAGCGACGGGGTTCAAGCCGGTCAGCGCGTTGACCTTGCTGAGCAGACCCGGCGTCAGCGCGCGGTTCGATTGGTCGCGCAGCATCTCGTCGGTCACGTCCAGGTCGTAGAATTCGCCGTAGTCGCCGAAGTCACCGCTGGCGTGGCGGGCCAGCAGGTCACGAATTTCGTCGTTGGTCAGCCGCTGGGCGATGCCGGGCGTGACCATGATCTGCCCGGGCTCAACGAGTCGGCCAGTGGCCGCGTAGGGTGCGGCCTCGTTGGGCACGTCGGCCGTCTCCGACAGGCGAAAGAAACCGATGTCGCCATGATAGCCCAGGTCGGCGTAGGGAATAAAGCGACCGTCCTCGAACTCGACGCCGATCTCATCTTCACGGATGCGCGGGCACGGGCGGCCGGCGCGCCGCTGGCGGAAGAACTGTCGGCGCGCTTCGCCGGCGACTACACTGACGATATGGGGCTTATTCACCATCTGGTTCGCCATCCTTCCCTCGCTCCTGACGACGCCTACAGCCCTATTGTAAGCGGGATCGTGGGAAGGTGGCGAAATATCTACGGGCCTTTCACAAGTCACGCCGCGAGAAGCTCCACAGCGCGAAGGCCAGCAGGACGATGAGATAAACGACGGCGTAGCCGATCATTAGGTTGCTAGGCTCCGTAATGGCCGCAAACGGACCGAGCTCGAATGGGTTCATCGTCGCGCTCGGCTGAAAGTAGGCGGTAGCCTTTTTCCAGAGCGAGTCGGCGGGCATGATGAGGCTGCTAAGGATACCAACGTTAACGGCCGCCTCGTTGCGGATCAGCGCGCCCACTTGCTCCACCAGACCACCCAGAAAAGCCAGGCCAAAGAGCATAAAAGTGAGTACGCCGTTGGCGATCGTCGATAGCCGGGTGCCGCCGGCCATGCTCACCGTCAGCACGAGCAACGCGGCGAGAGCCATCATCACCACGCCGAGAGCGATGTTCTCCATGTGAAAGCCCGAACGCAGGTAGACGATGAGCATAAGCGATCCGACGAGCAAGATCAGATAGGTCAGCACCAGGACAGCGAAACCCAACCACTTGCCCATGATCACCTGCCAGCGTGGGATGGGCTTGGTAACGATCGCGTCGATGGTATGCGACTCAATCTCGCCGGACACCGTCGTCACGGACACCAAGACGGCGACAACATTTACCAGGAGGCTCACCGCGTATAACCCGGCCGTTAACAGCATGACGGAGACGAAACTAGTCTCGTCCGCCATGCCCGCCTGGCGCTCGATGTCGCGCTGGATGAAGTGGAAGCCAACGCCAAAGACAAGCACAAAGGCCGCGCCCATCAACAGGGCTACCCAAAGCAGGCGGCGGCGCTGCGCCTCGTGGATAGTGAGCCGGGCAATGACGAAAATCGGCATGGTCTACTCGTCAGACTCCTCGCCGACAACTTGCAGGAAGCGATCCTCCAGCGACAGGTGGGTCGGCGTCAATTCATAGAGGCTATGGCCGTTTTGAACGACCCAGTGAGCCAGCGCGGGCAGTTGCGCCTCGTCGCCGAGCGTCAGGTGGATGCGGCCGTCGCCCTGTTGTCGCACTACGTTGCCGCCGAACTGCGCGAGTCCAGCCAGTAGCTCGGGCGTCGTCTGGCCGACGCGCAGCACCACCTGCATGGCCTCGGCCTCAAACTCCTTCAGCGAAGACGCCTGGAGAATGCGGCCGCCGCGAATAAAGGCCACGCGATCACACGTCTTCTCTACCTCGCTCAAAAAGTGGGAGTTCAGGAACACGGCCATGCCGCGCGCGCGGAGATCATTGATGATGTCACGAACGAGGCGACGGCCGATGGGGTCGAGGCCGGAAGTCGGCTCGTCGAGAAAGACGAGGGCGGGGTCGTTGAGGAGCGCCTGGGCAAGCCCGATGCGCTGGAGCATACCTTTGGAGAATGCGCCGAGCTTGGTCGCCGCCCGCTCCTCCAGGCCAACCAGCTTGAGCAGCCGGGGAACAGCCACACCCCGTGTCGCCCGATCCATGCCGTATAGCTCCCCATGTAGATTGAGGAACTCGTCGGCACGCAGCCATTCGTGGAAGCGGAAGTGCTCTGGCAAGTAGCCGATCTTGGCCCGCGCCGGGCGGTCGCCCAGCGGTTGACCGAGCAGCGTCGCCTCGCCCGCGCTCGGCCGGGTCAGGCCGAGCAGCATCTTGATCGAGGTTGTCTT